>Ga0075426_10001283_pt1 | contig 17812 bp, 17 predicted proteins | sample SoiMethybrSBSTD5_FD_75304 | JGI IMG/M metagenome (GOLD analysis project Ga0075426, IMG submission 75304) | Bulk soil microbial communities from a Populus tree surrounding site in Tennessee, USA - Soil MetaG P. TD hybrid SBSTD5 | ecosystem: Environmental > Terrestrial > Soil > Tree plantation... | reverse complement strand
GCCACCCATGCTCCAGCCGGAAAGTAAGTTCGCGCTGGTTTGAGTGGGTGCTGCGGTGAGGATGGGTTCGACTCCACTGAGCAGAGTCAGAGCTGTTACCGCTTCGCCGGGAGCGCCACTTGTGGTGACGATCATTACGGCATCTCCCTTTTGGAGATCACTAATCGTCGCGGAAGGCATTCTGCGGATGATTTGCTGAAAATCAGGTCTGCCTCCGCCGCCTCCGGCCCCCCCTGCTCCGAAGCCGCCTGGACGCGCTCCGGCAGCTTGCGAATTGGCCCCCGGGCCTGCTGCGCTGCCTTGAGACTCGCCTCCTGCTCCACCCTGTCCGGATGAGCGCCGCAGGAAGAATGCGATGCGCTGTGCCATTTCGGGAGGAATTTTGCGAAGCTGAGTGTCGGGAGTAATCTTCACGACCACTGATTTCTTCGTAATCAGGTCATTGACGTTCAAAGTGTTTGAGGAGGCATCGACCGAGTTCACCGTCCCCGCAATGTTGCGGAACGATCCGGATATGACTGCGTCGGCGGTGAGATGCTGTCCATCTGCGCTGCGATTACCGCGCACGCGAAGCTGGTCGCCGGGCTTGATGTCGTTAATCGAGCTTTTCTTCGCGTCAGCGAACTTTACCGAATCGGGAGCGTAGCGCAGGAAGAGTGTGCTGCCCGAAGTCTGAATCGCGAGCGTCTGGTTCGGAGCAGTTGAAATTGTAATCGTTCCCGAAGTGGGATCGACAGAGTGCACGATGCCGCCGGCGCCACGACGCTGCCATTCCTGCACCTCCTGCTGCTGACGGGAAGCGACGTCGCTCTGCTTCATCACGATCATCGAGGAAGCTTCGAGGGCATTGTTTTCGCCGGCTTTACCACGCACCAGAGCGCGATCGCCTACCTGTACATCTTGCAGATGAATCGCAGTGGCGTTCTTCAGATCCTTCTGTCCGGGCTCGGCCTTCACGATTCGAGTGGTATCGGGTACGGTTACAGTGGTCTCGGTTCCCGAATCGGTCTTCAAAGTGACAGAATTGCCACTGATGGCAGTCACTGTGCCGATGGCTCGACCGGAAGCGGGATTCGGCGCCGTCCCTTCCTGTGCCACGGCGGCATGAGCATAGCCGCAGACACTTGTTGCAAGCAGAAGAATCGCAAGCCGGACCGGAGATATCAATTTATTTGAGCTGTACACGTTTTCTCGGGAGGGAAAAGCGGGGTGCTCCGCCCAAAGTTGCTTCCCTTAACACTCATTTTATTATCCGACAACGCGTTTCGTAATTCGCGCTACAAACGAGACGCACCACGTAAAGAATTGTAAGCAGCACACAATCGCTCGATTTTGTATTGTGAACCGTGGCGGTTTGTCGCGCTACCGGTAATTGGCGTGTGCTGTTGATCGAATCGACGATTGGAGCGCGAGAGAAGCAGCTATTCTGAGTTGAGAGTTTCTGACGAGGAAAACTGGATTGCGTTTTGGTAAATGGAATTTCGCTATTTGTTTTTTGTTGTCGCTTGGCTTGGGAGGATGCGCCGTCGGACCGAAGTATCAGAAGGCCGATGTCCCCACGCCGCCCACTTGGTCTGCCCAAGAACCATGGCGTGCCGCTGAACCGAAAGACGGCATTCCCAAAGGCGTCTGGTGGACCCTCTATCAGGATCCGGTTCTCACTGGCCTCGAGGAAAACGCGCTGAACGCCAACCAGTCGATTCAACTCGCGGTAACCCGTGTGCAGCAGGCGCGCGATTTGGCCCGAGTACAAGTGGCCGGCTTCTTTCCATCGCTATCTGCCGGCGCGAGCGGCGAGCGCCAACGCCTGTCTGCGAATCGTCCTGCGGTAGGAGCGACCGCACCAACGACCGCAATCACCGAAAACATTTTTCAGATTCCGTTCCAGCTCAATTACGAAGCCGACATCTTCGGACGTATCCGGGGCAACGTCCAAGCCGCGAATGCGCAATACCAGGCGACCGCTGCCGATCTGGAAAATGTTCGCCTGCTGATTACTTCCGACCTAGCCTCCGACTACTTCAACCTGCGCGAACTCGACGCCGAAATCACCGATGTGCAGGAAGCGATCTCTTATGACGAAAAAGGATTGAAGCTGGTACAGAACCGGCACGCTGGAGGCATCGCCTCGGGCCTCGACGTCGCGCAGCAGGAGACCGTTCTCGACGCGGCGCGCGCGCAGCTTCATTTGTTGCAGCAACAGCGAGCGACATTCGAGCATGCCATCGCGACGTTGGTGGGCTCGCCGGCGCCGACGTTCCATGTAGCACCTGCTCCGCTGACGACGAGTATTCCCGCGATTCCCATGGGAGTACCGAGCGATGTCCTTGAGCGTCGTCCGGATATCGCTGAAGCCGAACGGCAGATGGCTGCGCAAAACGCGCTGATCGGTGTGGCGAAAAGCGCGTTCTATCCGTCAGTGTTCTTGGCCGGCGGTGGTGGATTGCAGAGCGCCGACATTACCAAGCTGTTCACCGCTCCGAGTTCATTCTGGTCGCTGGGAGTCTCCGCTGCCGAAACGGTCTTTAGCGGTGGCAGACTTCATGCTCAGCTGGATTACGCGAAGGAGGGGTACCAAGGTTCGGTTGCAAATTATCGCAACACCGTGCTGACCGCGTTTCAGCAAGTAGAAGATGGATTCTCGGGGCTGACAACTCTGGCCGATGCCGCGGCAGCCCAGCAGAGAGCAGTCGAGGATTCGCAGCGTTATCTCAGCATTGCCAACGATCGCTACGTCGGCGGATTGGTGACATACCTTGACGTAATCACGGCTGAGCAGACTCTGCTCAGCAATCAACGCCTAGCGACACAGTTGCTTGGTCAGCGGCTGGTAACCTCAGTGTTCCTGGTCAAAGCGCTTGGCGGAGGCTGGGATCGCAAGGACATCGAGGCTCTGCAAGTCCGGCCGGAGAAGAAGAACATCGTGCACCAGTAGCACGCGCTAGCCCATAGTGACGGGGCCACGAATCTCGCGAGTGCTGCCGCGAATCTATTCTTACGAGGAGGCGCTAGTCATGAAATCAAAAGCGCTGCTCTCGGCCATTCTGTTCAGCCTATTTGGGTTCGCTGCTTTCGCCCAGCAGGAACCGGCGTTTCCGGGAACCCAGGCGAGTGTCGTCGTCTCGGCTGAGGCGCAACACGGCACAAGTGTTCCCACCCTTCACGCCGACGATGTGATCGTCATGCAGGGTAAACAGCGAGATCAGGTGATCTCACTCGAGCCGCTTCTGAGTTCACAAGCCGGCGTCCAGGTGTTCATTCTGATTGATGATTCCTTGTCCACTTCCGACCTTGGTTCGAAGCTGAACGACATTCGTCAATTCATCAGCGCGCAGCCTGCGAACGTGCAAGTTGGAGTAGCGTACATGCGCAATGGAACCGCTCTTGTCGCACAGAATCCGACCGGCGATCACGCCCTTGCTGCCAAAGCTCGGCGCCTGCCGACAGGTGAGTCAGCCGGGGGTGCTAGCCCGTATTTTTCACTCGGCGAGTTGATCAAGCGCTGGCCGGAAACGAATGCTGCCCGGCAGGTCATCATGATCTCGGATGGCATCGATCCATATTGGGACAGCTTCGGCCTCGATGATCCTTATGTGAACGAAGCAATCGCTCAGGCCCAGCGTGCTCGCGTGGTTGTGAACGCGATCTATGCTCGCGGCGATGGGCATCTAGGCCACACGCGCTGGAGGATTACACTGGGGCAGAGCTTCCTTTCGGAACTTGCAGATTCAACCGGCGGTGAAGCCTATTATCTTGCGACCGATAGTCCTCCTTCTTTCACGCCTTACTTTAATCAGATTTCAGCACGCATGCAGCACGCTTATCTGCTTACTTTCAAAGCTCAGCCGGGGCCGAAATCGGGCATGCAGCAGGTGAAGATTGCAACCGAAGTTCCCAATGTGGATCTCGTTGCGCAAAGTCACGTTTATGTGCCCGTGAGCTGAACAGAGTTCCGAACGAAAGAGAGCGTTCATGGCAACTATCGTCGAAGTCCGGCCCACCACTCCATTTCCAGCGCCAGCGCTGCCCAAAGCCGAACCGTGCATTCTGGTCATCTTTGGCGCGACCGGCGACCTTACACGCAGGAAGTTGATTCCCGCTCTCTACGATCTGGCCTGTGTGGGCTGCATGTCGCCGCACTTCGATATCCTGGGCATTGGGCGCAAGCCGATCAGCGACGAGCAGTTCCGCCACGATCTCGAAGAAGCTGCCTCGCATTCCAAGGACGCGCGCAATTTCAGCAAAGATGGATGGAACGATTTCGGGCGCCGCATCTCCTACTTCCGCGCCGATTCCGACGATCCTGATTCCTACTCCAAAATCGCCCAGCATCTTGCGGAGATGCAGTCTCGCGGCGGAAGCCCGAACGTCCTTTTTTATCTCGCGACTCCATCCTCTCTGTTCGCTGAGATCATCGGAGGACTCGGCCATGCGAAGCTGAACCAGAATGAGCATGGATGGACGCGGATCATTGTAGAGAAGCCATTCGGAAGCGATCTGAAATCGGCTGAGGAATTAAACCGTATCGTTACGTCGGTGTTTCCCGAGGAGAGCGTCTACCGTATCGATCACTATCTCGGTAAAGAGACCGTTCAGAACATCCTGGTGTTTCGCTTCGGGAATCTGCTTTTCGAGCCGATTTGGAATCGCAACTACATCGATTACGTCGAGATCACCGGCGCCGAGACGCTTGGAGTCGAGCAACGAGCCTCCTTCTATGAAGAAACGGGCGCGCTGCGCGATATGGTGGCAAATCACATGCTTCAGTTGCTGAGCCTCACCGCCATGGAGCCGCCATTAGCGTTCGACGCTACTTCCGTGCGCAGTAAGAAAGTGGAAGTGTTCAATGCGATTCGTCCGATGAAGATCGAGGAGGTTGCCGAACGCACAGTGCGCGGTCAGTACGGCGCTGGGCAGATCGATGCCAAACCTGTCCCGGGCTATCGTCAGGAACCCGGCATTGCTGCGAACAGCCGCACGGAAACGTACGCAGCCGTGCAGTTCTCGATCGACAATTGGCGATGGGCAGGTGTTCCGTTCTTGGTTCGTACAGGCAAGCGCCTGACGCGCAATCTCACCGAAATCGCAGTGCACTTCAAGCGAACTCCGCAGGCGCTGTTCGCGCACGAGTCGGACCAGGAAGTTCATCGCAATATCGTGGCATTTCGTATTCAGCCGAACGAGGGAATCACTGTGGACTTTGCCGCGAAGCGTCCGGGAACGGAGATGCACACCGCCAACGTGCAACTTAATTTTCGCTATCGCGAAGCATTTGGAACTAAAACTCCCGTCGCCTACGAGACCCTCCTCCTCGACGCGATGCGCGGCGACGCGACTCTGTTTACTCGTCGCGACGAAGTCGAAGCCGAATGGAAGCTCATTACCCCCATTGAAGAAGCCTGGGCGCAGCTCCCTGCTCCGAAGTTCCCGAATTATGCGGCTGGCAGTGCAGGTCCCGACAAGGCCGACGAGCTCCCAGGAAAACACGGCTGGTACTGGCGAACGCTGGACCCGCTCGCCTGATCGGCTTCATTCCTTTCTGCCGCAGCGAAGATGTTGTTGGCGACGAGAGCTGCTGGTACGCAATCCGACCTTCATAGTCCTGACGCAACACGGGAAATACTACGCTCATCAGAAGATACAGAAAGCTCGCTCGCGAGCGCGTTTCTTTGAGGGGACACTAGGGAGATATCCATGAAGAGTTTATTTTTAAGTTTTCTGCTGGTTGCTTTTGGCTGTGTGGCTTTCGGCCAAAGTGACAAAAATGCCGGTTCCACGACTGCCGGTACCAAACTGGAAGAGAACCACCCTGCGGTAGCTGATCGTCTGGACGAAGCCACTTCGATGTTAAAGGAGATCATGGCGGCGCCGGATAAAGGTGTACCGTCTGAGATGCTGGAGCACGCGAAATGCATAATTGTGATTCCGAACGAGAAGAAGGCAGCGTTCGGAATCGGCGGCAACTACGGCCGCGGTTTCGCGACGTGCCGCACCGCCAATAATGCTGCCGCCTGGAGCTCACCGGCACCTGTATTCCTTGGTGGCGGAAGCTGGGGAGCGCAGATCGGCGGACAGTCGACCGACATACTCATGCTGGTCATGAACGATAAGGGGGCACAGCAGCTCCTTTCCAGCAAGTTCAAAGTGGGAGTGGACGCCAGCGCCGCTGCCGGTCCGATCGGCCGCAAAGCAAGCGCAGATACCAACTGGAAGCTCAACTCCGAGATTCTGACCTACTCGCGTTCGAAGGGCCTGTTTGCCGGCATCGACATCAACGGCGCCGAAGTGAAGCAGGACGATCGCACGACTCGCGATCTCTACGGCAAGCTCGTTCCGTTCACTCAGATTTTGAGTGGACAGGTGCGTACGCCGTCTCCGGCCCGCGAATTCCTCGCGGAAGTTCACCGCGACTTCGCCGAGGCTCGCGCCAGCAAGTAACTCGTTCTATTCTGAAACCAGAAGCCCCGCAATTATTGCGGGGCTTTTTTTCGAGAACTTAGGGATGCCCAGTCTGGCTCCGTTCGAATGCGTACATACTGCGGAACATAAAACCAAGAGCGAACACGAAGGTCACAAAGGTTTCAAACCAAGGGCACGAAGAACTTCTGTGACCTCCGCTTTGTAGCCCTCGTGACCTTCGTGTTCGCTCTTGGTTTTTTCCACGCGAGAGAGCTGAGCGCCTACCGACTAGCTGCAGTCGTTGCGGTTGAGATCGGCACTTGCTCAACGATCTCAATCCCAAATCCTTCTAGTGCAGGCACTCGGCGAGGATGATTGGTCAAAAGCCTGATGCGCCGCAAGTTCAGGTCAGAAAGAATCTGCGCCCCGATACCGATCTGCCGCTGAGTTCTGCGCTGATGTTCCGGGTTCTTGGTCTCGCGACTTTCGTGTGCGAAGGAGAGAGCCGCGCCTTCCGCAACTTGGCGGACATTAAATCCCTTCGCGGTCTGATGCAGGTAGATGATTGCGCCGCGTCCGGCCTCGGCGATCACCTTCATCGAGCGATCGAGGATCGAATGGCATTCGCACAGCGTAGTGCCGAACACATCTCCAACCAGACAATGTGAATGAACGCGGACCAGCACCGGCTGATCTCCTTCACCGGCGTCGCCGTACAACAAAGCTACGTGCGACTCGCCTCCATCGACTTCGGATTCGTAAGCCACTAAGCGGAACTCTCCATAGCGCGTGGGCAGAACGCCTTCGCCGATGCGATGGATGTAGCGCTCATGCTGCATGCGGTAGCGGATAAGCTCCGCAACCGTGAGCATCTTCAGATTGTGCTGGTCGCAAAATTCGATGAGGTCGGGCACGCGCGCCATGGTGCCGTCTTCTTTCATGATTTCGCAGATCACGCCCGCCGGAATTAGCCCTGCCATGCGCGCGAGATCGACGGCGGCTTCGGTCTGTCCGGCGCGCACCAGCACGCCGCCTTTACGCGCTCGCAAGGGAAAAATATGTCCAGGCTTCACCAGATCGGAGGGACGGCTCGCTGGATCGATCGCAATTTTGATAGTGCGAGCCCGATCGTAGGCGGAGATGCCAGTCGTGACGCCATCTCGCGCATCGACGCTCTCAGTAAACGCCGTACCATATTGGGAAGTGTTGTGCGGTGTCATCATTCCGAGACGCAGATAGTCGAGACGTTCTTCGGTCAGCGCGAGGCAGATGAGTCCGCGCCCATGCTTGGCCATGAAGTTGATGACTTCCGGCGTGGCGAACTCGGCGGCGATGGTGAGATCGCCTTCGTTCTCGCGATCTTCATCGTCGATGACGACGATCATGCGCCCGGCGCGAATTTCGGCCAGAGCGGTTTGGACGTCTGTGAAGTGCGAACTCATGCAATCCTGATGCAGTTTGCGGCTGCTTAGATTCTAGCAGTGTTCCCAAATCAGGCAGCAGGAGGAAGCTCTCCAGCGACGGTCGGCCCAGGCGGACGCTTCCAGAACTCAAGACCACGGCGAAAAAGAGCCATTGCGGCTTTCGCAAACATGCGGATGAGCACGACAGCAGCAATAACCAGCGCGATCGCAATTACCGCGGACCAATATGGATGCCGGGTTGCAAACCACGTGAGGCCGATGGAGGCCACGTCCTCTCCAGCGCTGAGTGCCATATTGGAAAACGGTTCAGGAGAGGGGGTCACCGCTGCGCGAGCAGCGAATTTGCCCGTATGCGCCACGCCTGAGATAACCGCGGCTAATGCAGTGCTGGCAATCTGCAGCGAAGGCGAGAGCTGCGATGTGGCGGCATAAGCCACCAGCGCGGCGAGCGGAATGCGGATGAAGGTATGCAGTGCATTCCACACCAAGTCGAATGCCGGAACCTTGTCGGCAAAGAAGTGCAGGACGAACATCCCGACCGCCGCCGCAATGATCCACGGATTCTCGACGGTGTGGAGCGCCGGCGGAAGATCGACCACGTGAAAGCGACCTAGAAATCCGAGCGTCGCCAACATGGCATAGACGTTCAGCCCGGCGGCAAAGCTCGCGCCGATCACCAGCGAGACAATCTGTGCCTGGCTCAACTCCATTTAGGTAGTTATATAAGAGTAAACCGAGGGAGCAGAGGTTGCGAAAGATTACAGTCGCAGGATCATCAGATCGTAATCGACGTACTCACTTCCCACTTTCAACGCGTGTTCTTCGCGACCATAGCAGGTGAACCCGAACGACTCATACAGCCGTTTCGCTGCCACCTGCTCCGTGCTGACCGCAAGCTCGATCTGCTCCAGTGCCTGCTGCGCGCGCGCAAGGCGCAAGACTTCGGTCAGGAGTGTCCGCGCGATTCCCCGTCCGCGGTACTCCGGCGTGACATACACGGCGTGAAGGCTGGCGCGATGACGGTTCTTCTCCCGCTGTGCTCGTTCAAAGCGAAGAATGCCAATAAGGCGATCTTCGCAGAACGCGCCTAACCCGAAACTCTCAGCTGTTGCGGACATTCGCGCGGCAACCTCTTCGATACTGCGAGCCTGATGCTCGGCTGCTGATTCGGAGAAGGCGTGAGGCTCGCGCTCTAATGCTTCGAGGCGCATGTGCCACAACGCTTCGGCATCGCGGTGGGTGAGAATGCGCACTTCATGTTGCGGCATTCTTCATTCTCCCGTCGCTTGTATTGAATAAGCTGGCATCCCCAATCACTGTCATCCCTTCGACCGCAGCCAAGTAGTGGGAATCTTAAATGGATGGGTGCGCGGTCGAGGGGATCTGTTTTTGCTTTCCGGGTGGAAAACAGCAGGCCCCCGCTCCGCAAAATCAGCCTGTTGCAGGATTGTTGGATCGTAGCAACGGAGCGAGCGATGACAATGTCTTCGAGAGGACGAGGTTATGGTTAGAGGCCCTGGCTTTGATGACCGAGGTCAATCTCCAATCGAGACGCAAGCTTTCCTAAAACGGGATATCTTCGTCCTGAATTCCCGTCGCATGGGCTGGCTCTTCTTGGTGCCCATGGCCCTGGTCGAAGCTGCCGCCGCCGGCTGATGCGCCGCGAGAGTATCCGCGTGAACCGCCTTCGGCATCGCCTTCGCCTCGTCCGCTGAGGAGAACGAGATCATTGGCGATAATCTCCGTCTTATATTTTTTCTGTCCTGTTTCTTTGTCGTCCCAGGAACTGGTCTGCAGACGGCCCTCGATATAAACCTTGGATCCTTTCTTTACGTACTCCCCCACGATCTCGGCCAGGCGCTGCCAGGCAACGATGTTGTGCCACTCGGTGCGCTCCTGCCACTGGCCGGCTTTGTCTTTGTAGCCTTCATTTGTAGCGAGCGAGAACTTGGCGACAGCCGTGCCGCTGGGGGTGTACTTGACCTCAGGATCTTTGCCGAGGTTTCCGACGAGAATGACTTTATTTACGCTCTTTGCCATGGGCCACTCCGGAAGGGAATGAAGTCCGCTCAATATAGCAGGAAAAGACAGCTATCGGCTATCGGCGGTCGGCTTTCGGCCTCCAACCTTCTCACCAACCGCATCGATGGTTTGGAGACATCTAAGTTCAATCTTCGTCGATCACCTAGAGAACTGCGTCGTGGCCGAAAGCCAATAGCCGAAAGCCGACTGCCGCTTTTTAATCTGCGACCGTGATCTGCATGTTGTCCACGAAGACGTGATACGGCGTGCTGGCCGCGTTCAGATCGACCTGGAAGCCGTTCGTGAACTCAAGGCGCGTTCCGGTCTGCGTGGCTTCGTGGGAGATGTTCGCGTTGTACGTCTGCCCATCGACCACGAGCGTATCGTGGATCGCCTGCGTTCCTGCGATGTGGTAGGTCGAGACGATGTGGTGCCAGGTGTCGGGCGCGAAGCGCTGCAAGGGAATGCCTGTGGGCTCCCACTGCTTGGTGGTGTAGTTGAACACGCGCCAGCCGTTCGAGTCGTAGTCGGCCTGCCAGGCGAAGTTGTAGGTGAGTCCGTTCACCGTCTGCTGGCATTCGAACTCGATCGCCTGCGGAGCATTCGCGTACTGTCCGGGGATGTACATATCGAATTCATAACGCAGGTAGGTCAGCGGATTCGGCAGCGTCGGCTGCTCGACGAAGTAGTAACCGCCGGTATATGCAGGGCCGCCGTTCACGAAGAAATCGGCTGCGTGTCCGCTGAGGCTCGGATCAGTGATCCCTTGCGTCATGTGGTAGTCCGGACCCTGTCCAGTGCCGCCGACGTTTCCGCATCCGCCGCACTGCTGCCAGCCTTGCTGATTCTGGATTCCGCCGATCACTGTAGTGCCTGCTGGAGTGGAATCGCTGCTCGGCGCAGGCGCTGGTGCGCTGCTCGTGTTAGAGGTACTCGTAGTCGAAGAAGCGCTTCCTGTGCTCGCGCTTGCACTCGTGCTCGAACTCGTGTTGCTGCCCGCCACTGCGGTGCTGTTCGAGAACGGCTTGGCGCCGCCAGAGCCGCAGCCAACAATCGAAGCGATGGCCAAAGCAGCCACGCTGAATTTAATGAAAACCTTAGAAGTAAAATCCACCTGAACCCCTTCAGACAGAGAATTGCAACTGACTGAAATGACAGTAGGTTTGCTTCTACTCTGGCTATATCGGGCGACGGGTCTAGGTATGGAGGGAAAATTCCCTAGGTACTTCTAAGTGATTCGCTTAGCTCTTTGGAGTAAGGGAAGTACCGCAAATCGCGTCAGGCGAACAGTTTGTAGAGCATCAGGTACACGATCACGCCGGTTACAGAGACATACATCCAGATCGGGTAAGTCCAGCGTGCAACGCGGCGATGCGTTTCAAACTTGCTTCGCAGCCCGAGGATAAGCGTGATCACAACCAGCGGCACGACAACGGTGGCAAGAATCGTGTGTGAAATAAGAATTGAGAAATAGACCGGCCGCGACCATCCTTGGCCGCGAAAATGAACCGAGCCGACGTGCGCGTGGTAGTACAGATAACAGCCGAGAAACAGGCAGGACGTGATGAAGGCCGTGATCATCGTCGCGCGGTGCTTCAGAACCTCTCCGCGTTTAATGAAGTTGTGCCCGATGGCCAGCAGCACGGCCGTGATGCCGTTCAGAGTAGCGTCGATTGGAGGAAAGATGCGGTAGTCGATCTGCATGAGGAACGGCGAACACGAAGTTCACGAAGGTAAAAGAAGAGGTCACAAAAAATTCCGTGAACTCTTCTGTTCACCTTCGTGACCTTCGTGTTCGCTCTTGGTTCTAAGCCGCCGGCTGCGTAGTCCGGCGATTCACCATCATGAACGCCGCGCCAAAAATCGCAGCGGTGAAGATCGCCAGGATCGCCAACGACGTGCTCACTGAAAATAAATTCATCGCAGCGGTAGCAGGGAAGAGCGCCGTCCGCAGTGCGTCAAGTCCATAAGTCAGCGGATTCACCCGCATCACCCAGCGAATCCATCCCGAGGCGCCGCTGGCAGGGAAGAGTGCGCCGGACAGCAGCCACAGCGGAATCAGAAACAAGTTCACAATCGCATGAAACGCCTGCGCCGATTCCATTCGCCACGCGAGTGCGAATCCTAAAGCGGTAAGCGCGAAGGCCATGAGGAACACAGAAACCACGACGATGAAAAAATCGCCAATCGTGAAGTGAACGCCGACCGCGGGCGCAAATACGAGAAACACAAGTCCTTGAACAGCGGAAAGGGTAGTGCCTCCAAGAACCTTCCCCATCACAATCGCCGTTCGCGAGACTGGCGCAACCAGAACGGAAGAAAGAAATCCGCGATCGCGATCTTCGATCACCGACATCATGGTGAAGATCGACGTAAACAGAACGATCATCAGCAGCGCGCCGGGAAAGAAATACTGCAGATAATGCTGTTCGCCCGGGCCAGATCGGAACGAGCTACCGAATCCTGAGCCGATCACCAGCCAAAAGAGTAGTGGAGAAAGAATGACGCCGATGACCCGGCTCTTCTGCCGGTAAAAGCGAACGATCTCGCGCCGCCACAGAGAAAAGATAGGCAGAAGCGGATTGACTCGCTCGATCGAGCCGATTACCGGGATTGTTGCAGTCTGTGCCATTAAGTACTCACCGATCCCGCCGCACCGGGACGGTTCTGATTTTCCGTCCAGAACCTGTGACCGGTGCGATTTACGAATACATCTTCTAATGTCGGCCTACTGATGTTCACCGATTGAATCTCGCTGGCGAAGACTTCCATCACCTCGGCAGCGAAACGATGCCCTTGGGCGCGCTCCAGCCGAACCGTGTTCTCTTCGACCGAACAGATGATTCCAAATCGGCGATGAATGCGCTCCGCCAGTGCCTCGGGATCGTCGGCTTCGAATTGAATAACATCGCCGCCGATCTCTGATTTCAATTCCGCAGGCGTACCCAGCGCGACGACTTTGCCGTGGCTGAGAATCGCCAGGCGATCGCAACGCTCGGCTTCTTCCATGAGGTGCGTTGTCACGAGGACGGTTACGCCTTCCTGCGCGCGCAGCGAGTCGAGATAGAGCCAAAGGTCACGACGCGCTCCCGGATCGAGTCCCGTTGTCGGCTCGTCGAGCAGCAGAATGGCAGGACTGTGCATAAGTCCTTTTGCCAATTCGACGCGGCGCTGCATACCGCCAGAGAATGTCTCGACCAGATCGTTAGCGCGATCGGCAAGAGCAACGCGCTCGAGCATCTCGGCAATGCGCTGCTTCAAGCGTGCGCCGCTCAAACCATAAAGATGTCCCTGATGCATCAGGTTCTCGCGCGCCGTGAGCTTCACGTCCACGCTTTGCGCCTGCGCGACGACGCCTATCCGTCTTCGAACCTGGTTGGGCTGCGTCGCCGGATCAAAGCCCGCGATGCGTGCGCTGCCGCTGGTCGGAACCATCAGCGTGCTGAGAATACGGAACAGTGTCGTCTTGCCGCTGCCGTTCGGACCAAGCAGGCCGAAGATTTCCGCCGCACGAACATCGAAGGAGATACCGTCGAGCGCAACGCGCTCGCCATACCGATGTCCGAGGTCGTTGACCTCGATCGCGGCGTTGCGGGTAGCCGATGATTCCTCTTCGTGGCTGAGCACAGCGGAGTGGGTACGACTGCTCATTGAACTGGAGTGAACCTCGCGCTGATCATCATCAGCACAAAAAGTGCGGGGAGATAAAGCACGCTGGCACGAAGCAGTGAGCGCGCGAGTTTTCGCGAGTCCGCTGCAGCGAGCCCGGATAGCACACGCGAAAAGCGGATCGCATAATAGAGAAAGGCGAGCGAGAAGATCAGCGCCCCGATGATGTACGTTTTGCCGACCATGTGCAGATAACCAGGAAAGAGGCTTACCGGCACCAGCATCATCGAGTAGGCCAAGACTTCGCGGACCGTCGAACGTCCATCTTCTTCAACCACAGGCAACATGCGAATGCCGGCGCGACGGTAGTCTTCGCGATACATCCATGAAATCGCATGGAAGTGCGGGAACTGCCAGAGGAACAGAATCGCAAACAGAACCAGTGCTTCCCACTCGACTCGGCCACGAGCAGCCGTCCAGCCGAGCAGTGGAGGCATCGCGCCGGGCAGCGCGCCAAATGTCGTACATAGAGGCGAATGCTTCTTGAGCGGCGTGTAGATGCCAGCGTATGCAGATGCGGTGAGGACGCTGAGAATTCCAGTCAGAAGATTCGTTGTGATAGCGAGATATGCCGCTCCGCCGAGAATGCACACCACGCCAACAGTTACCGCCTCGGCAACGCCCATGCGTTTTCCCGGAATGGGACGCCATTGCGTGCGCCGCATCTGCGCGTCGGCCTCGCGCTCGATTACCTGGTTCAGCGCTGCAGCTCCTCCCGAAACAAGTCCGATGCCGAGTAGGGCGCAGAGCATCTGCCATGAGAACGCGGAAGTGAGTTGACGCCGCGCCCCGAGGTAGTAACCGGCCCAGGCTGTCATCACGACCAGCGCGGTGACGCGCATCTTGAGCAGAATCGCGTAATCGCCCAGCCGCGAGAAGCTTCTTGCGCGAACCGGTTCAGGCCGCTGATTGAGTTGTTCCGGACTGGGAACCGTCTGCAGGGCAGCACTCATGCGCTGATTGCCTTTCTTGCCGGAGCATGTTCCGCGATTGCGGCAGGTTCTCTCACCAGAAGTCTGCGGACCTGTTCTTCCAGGACGAACGATGTCGCAAGCAGCAACGCGCCGATGGCGACGTGAATCACGGTGGTGCTCACCATACTGGGCAGAGGCTGCGCTGCATTCTTGCCCCAAACCACGCGTGTGAGATACGCAGCGAATCCAAATCCTAGTTGGACAAGGAGAAGTCCGAGGATCATCGCTGCGGAACGACGCAGTGAAGCAATGTTTCCATATCGGGAGAGGACCCGCACCGCCGTCCAGGCCAGAATTCCTGAGACCAAGACCGCGTTGACCAGATGCGGGAGGATGCTCATCCCTGAATGCCGGAACGCCGCGCCGAAGAAGAGCTGGAGATAAACCGCCACGATCGAAAGCACAGTAAGAGTTCGCGTGCTTGGGGTTCCTTCATCGGCCAGCTTCTCCGGATTCGATTCAGCCCAATTTCTTCCCGAATAAAGCGCCATGAGTACGGCGATCGAGAAGAAGGTCTGTCCGAGCGCCGCATGTGCGCTGGAGATGTACCAAGGAAGGAAATAGAGAACCGTCAGCCCGCCAAGGATTCCCTGCCCGATGACCGTGCCGATCGCCGCCAGGCTGAGATAGCGGAACCAGCGCCGTTTATCGATTCGAAACGCCGCGATGCAGAACAGGATCGTCAGGAATCCGACTCCCTCGGCGATCATGCGATGCGTATGTTCGAACTTCACGCCGCCGACCATCGGCGGAATCTTGTAGATCGATCCAAAAGACGTCGGCCAATCCGGAACTGAGAGCCCAGCGTCCTCGCTGGTTACGAGCGCACCGGCGATGATCAGCAGAAAGATGCAGCTTGAGAGAACTACCGCAAAACGATGAAGACCAGCATGAAAACGAGTTGGAACGGATGAAACCTGAGACATGAATGACCTGAAAAGCAGGACTGGCTAGTGTAACAAAGGCACTCGGCAGTCCGCTAAACGTAGCGCCGGGCGCCCTCGCCCCAGTGTTGCGGATTTTCTTATTTCGCGATTCGTGATTTTTATCTACGAATCGCGAGATCACAAGAATCACACAATCACGAAATTCCAACCTACACCCGGGCGAGGGCGCCCGGCTCCACGTTTGGTTCTACTGTGCTGAGAAGGTGAAATCGATTGCCTTAGCATCCTTCGGACTGAGCGTGATTGTCTGGGTCTTCTCTCCTGCTGCTTCATGCAGCGCAGCGATGGTGTACTCACCGGGCGGAAGACCTTTGATCTCGAATTTTCCATCCGCATCACTAATAGCATAGAAAGGATTTGCGGCGATGTTTACGTAAGCCTTCATCCATGGATGCTGATTGCACTTGAACGGCATCATCGCCTCGGGATCATGGAAGGTCTTCTCGATCGGTGCGCCTTTCGGCATCTGCGACATGTTCCATTGCGGATTGCTCGGAGCGTTCGGCTGCGCATGAACGTTGTGCATGGTCGGATCGCTGTTCAGCACTTTCAGCGTCTGACCGGTCATGAGGGCGATTACGTGCGGCTCGTAGCGACAGCCTTTCTGGTCGAGGAGCACCGGCGTAGTCGGCACAGCGAAGTTCTTTCCTTCGAGCCCTTGCTTCACGTAGATGTACACGTTTGCCAACGCACCATGATTCACGACGTATTGCTGTGAAAAGTTGGGCTCGTGATTGTCGATTGTGCAGCCGGGATCCATTCCCATATCGATCTGCACCGGAGCCGGCGCGCTGCCGGTGAAGTGAATTACACCATGAATGCTGGCGGCGGTTGCGGGATCGACGGTGGTCAGCTGCGCGGAAGAAGATTGAGCCGGAGTTTTGTTCTCCGGCATGGGCCGAGTGTTTTGGCTGCAAGAGATAAGGACGAATACGAAGAAGGGAATAACAATATATGCGTGAACAATTCCAGGATTCCGGAGCATGCCTCTTCAGGATACGCGATTGTTCCTGATTCCCCGAGATCGATGGTGACTGAGATTTGCAATCACGAAATCGCGAAATTAGGAAATCGCGAAATCAGGAAATCGCGAAATTCCAAACACCCGGGCGAGGGCGCCCGGCTCCACGAAAGCTTCTATCGAGTGAACGCCGGTTCCTTGCTTGTCTCCAACGCGGCGATTACTGCGTCAGCGAATTCGGTAGTTCCGACTTTTCCGCCAACATCGCGCGTGAGCTTCTTGCCTTCTGCATAGACCTGCTCGAGCGCCGAGTGCATGCGGTCGGCGGCTTCGGTTTCGCCGATGTGGCGCAGCATGAGGACGGCTGATTGCATTACGGCTGTGGGATTGGCGAGGTCTTTTCCGGCGATGTCTGGAGCTGAGCCGTGGACGGCTTCGAAGATCGCGCACTCATGTCCCAAATTGGCTCCCGGCACGAGGCCCAATCCGCCAACGAATCCTGCGCAGAGGTCGGAGATGATGTCGCCGTAGAGGTTCTCCATCACCATCACGTCGTATTGGTAGGGATTGGTGACGAGCTGCATGCAGGTGTTATCGACGATGTGTTCAAAATAGGGAATGTCGGAATAAATCTCGGCCGTATCGCGACAGCAGCGGAGGAAGAGGCCATCGGTCAGCTTCATGATATTGGCTTTGTGGATGGCGTGAATTTTCTTGCGACGCTCGCGGCGGGCGTAGTCGAATGCGAAGCGCGCGATGCGGGTCGAAGCTTTCTCGGTGATGATCTTCAGGCTCTCGACCACCCCCGGTACAACTTCATGCTCGATACCCGAGTACTCGCCCTCGGTGTTCTCGCGCACAATAATCAGATCCACTCCGGGATAGTTTGTTTTGATGTTGGGCAGGTTCTTGATTGGACGAAAGTTCGCGAATAACTCGAACTTTTTCCGCAAAGTGACATTAATGCTGGCGAATCCGCCCGCGATGGGAGTGGTCACCGGGCCTTTCAGCCCGAGGCGCGTTCGTTCCACTGATTCGTAGAGCTCTTTCGGGATGTACTGCTTGGTCTTGGCGTAGGCGTCCGCGCCAGCCAGTTGCGTGTCCCACTCGAACTTCAAGCCGGTAGCTTCGAGCACGCGGACGGTGGCGTTCACAACCTCAGGGCCGATGCCATCGCCGGGAATCAGTGTGACCTTGTGGATCATTCTTCGATCAGGTTATCTCTAGTGATGTTTGGTCGTCGATTTCGCTTTCGCTGCGGCCGAATCTTTAGTCATCAATTGCTCAAGCTCGGTACCGAACTCGCGCACATCTTTGAAGTCGCGATAAACGGAGGCAAAGCGGATGTATGCCACTTTGTCTTGCTGCTTGAGCTGCTCCATGATCATCTCGCCGACCTCCGAGGTGCTGCGCTCG
>Ga0075426_10001282_pt1 | contig 17816 bp, 15 predicted proteins | sample SoiMethybrSBSTD5_FD_75304 | JGI IMG/M metagenome (GOLD analysis project Ga0075426, IMG submission 75304) | Bulk soil microbial communities from a Populus tree surrounding site in Tennessee, USA - Soil MetaG P. TD hybrid SBSTD5 | ecosystem: Environmental > Terrestrial > Soil > Tree plantation... | reverse complement strand
GCTCTTTGCGAGCCGTCCAAATTCCGTTCGTTCGTCGGTCTTCAAGTCGAGGCGGTAGTCGAGATCTCCATCCGCAATCGCGCGCATTCCCCGATCGAGCTCCTTCACCGGGCGTCCAATCGACCGAACCAGCCACAGCGCGATGAGGGCGGCGATCAAAAGGCCTACCACCAGCGCGCCCGCCGCAAAGCGCTCGGCGTTGAGAGTGGCCGTGGTCGCGTCACTAATTCGCTGGCGCGTACGGGTGCGGAGCAGCGCCGCACTCGCTTCGATAGCGCTGTCGACCTGTGCCACTGCCGGCCGCACGCGTTGAGTGGAGATCATCTCAGCGACGGTGCCGCGGTTAGCCGAAGCCTGCTCGTATTCGTCCCGCGCCGCGCCACGAAGCGCATCGATGGAAGCGCGAATTTGTGAAGCCGGCAGCTCAAGCCGGTAACGCTGGAGCGAATCGCTAAGGACGAACAGCGTATCGATTTGAGCTTCCATACGTGTGGCGCTCTTCTCGTCGTGGATGAAGAGCAGGGCCGTCTCGGCACGGCGAGTGTCGTCGGTGCGTTCGCGCAATGTGCCGAGGAGCAGCGACGCCGCGAACTCGCGGTCGCGAAGCAGTCGAGTCGTTCCGTACAGCTGCTCGAGCGAACGCAGCGAAAGCAGCAACGGAATGATCAGCACCACGGCGATGGCAAGCAGGCCCCACCCAAGGCGGGCGCGCAGAGTCATATCAAGCGAATTGGTTGGGGCGAGGTCGAAACTTATCGTCGCCAGCAAGTAGACGGAATCGAATCCGCCTGCTACTGTCGTTGCTATGACATCCAAAATCTCACTGGCGGGAATTTGCAGGCAATTTGTCTGCGCCGCGTTCGGGGCAACCGCTCTCCTTTCAACGTGGTCCGTTCAAGTCGAAGGGCAGGCCGCAGAACCGCGTTTGACGCCCATCGAGCAGAAGATTCGCGACTACGTGAGGGCGCACGAAGCCGAGCAGATCGCCTTCCTTGAAAAGGCCGTGAATATCAATAGCGGCACGTTAAACCTCGCGGGAGTTCGCGCAGTTGGTAGACTGTTCGCTCCCGAGTTTGCGTCACTTGGTTTCGACACGACCTGGATTGCTTTGCCCGCCGCAGTCGGCCGCGCCGGTCATTTTTTCGCCGAGCGGAAGGGCAATCGCGGCAAGCGGCTCGTGCTGCTCGGCCATCTCGATACTGTTTTTGAAGGCGAAGGCCAGAGGTTCGTGCGACTCGACACCCTCGCCGCGGGAGCCGGCAGCTCGGACATGAAAGGTGGCGATGCGGTGATTCTCTACGCGCTCAAGGCGCTGCAAAGCGTTGGCGCGCTAAAGGGCACGCAGATCGTGGTTGCACTGATGGGCGACGAGGAGGATGCCGGTCCGCTCGACAAGGTATCGCGTCAGCCGCTTATCGACGTGGCGAAACGCAGTGACGCCGCTCTCGGTTTCGAGGAAGACGCCGGGAAGGGGACGATCGCCCGTCGCGGCTTTAGCGGCTGGCAGTTGACGGTGACCGCGCGACAGGCGCATTCCTCCGGGGTTTTTCAGCCAGGCAGCTCGGATGGCGCGATCTACGAGGCAGCGCGGATCCTCAACACATTCCGTGAGCGCCTGTCGGGCGAGCAATACCTGACCTTCAATCCGGCGATCATTGTCGGCGGGACTGACGTCACCTACGATTCGACCAGGATCTCGGGCACGACTGCGGGCAAGGACAACATCATCGCCCCAAAGGCTTTCGCGCGCGGCGACCTGCGCTTCATCTCGGACGCGCAGCTACAGAAAGCGCGTGAGACAATGCGCTCGATTGTCGCCGACCATTTACCAGGCACGACCGCTACGATCACGTTCGAGGACGGCAACCCGGCGATGCCGCCGACCAAGGGCAATATGGCGCTGCTTGCAGTCGAGGATTCGGTGAGCCGGGCGCTGGGTCGCGGCCCGGTGGAAGCGCTCGACCCCGGCCGTCGGGGTGGCGGCGACATCTCCTACATCTCAGAGTATCTCGATGCCCTGGATGGTCTCGGAGTGATCGGTATGCGGTCGCACACGCCCGACGAGCGCGTCGATCTCCGCTCGATCGTCCCTGCGACTGAGCGGGCCGCAATCCTCATTTACAGGCTGACCCGGTGAGGTAGAACTACCAGAGAGGACTAACGGCACTGCTGATCAACGACTGATTGCGGATTGCGACACACGTACGGATAGGAGATGCGGACCGCAGTTTGAATTCGCATGGTTTCCCACTCCGAACTCAGTCAGCAGTCAGCAGTGCAGTTAGTCCGCGCTGGTAGTTCGAAAGAAGAAAGGCACGCCGCTTCGGCGTGCCTTTCTTCTTCAACTGCGGGACGAATTAGTATCCCGGATTTTGTACCATGTTCGGTGCAACGTCGAGCTCGGACTGTGGAATCGGCAGCAGATCCTGAGCTGCCGGAATGTTCGTCAGCCCGGTACCGGTACGAACCATGTCAGGCCAACGATCACCTTCGAATGCCAGCTCGAGGCGGCGTTCCCGCGCGATTGCCGCGAGAGTCGACGCCTGGTCCGGAGGAACAGCATCCGGCGCGAGCCCGGCACGCACGCGCAGCCTGTTGTACTCGGCTGTCGCTTCGGCCAACCGCCCGAGGCGAGCTAATGCCTCTGCCCGAATGAGAATCACCTCTCCCAGCCTGATCACGTGCAGATCCTCGTCACCGGCCGGATTTCTGAACTTCGCGGCGTAGGTGCGGGTTCCCGCGCGGGAGATTGAATACTTCCCACGCAGATCAGTCGGATTGTAGTTCGCAATGTTGCCGCCCGACGCCGGATCGAACGCCGCGATGATGCCGGTCGTGCGAAGGGTGTTGTCGATGCTCGTCGTCGGAGCGACTTCGTACCGCCCGCCCAATGCTTTCGGCAAATAATAGAAGCTCGCCGACTGCGCCTGGGTTGGAGTAAACGTCACCCTGAAGATGTCTTCCGGCGTGTTGCTGCCGGTCGCATCGAACAGATCGGAGAAGGTGGGTGCAAGTGTGTAGCCCATCGCCTCGACAGCAGCTGCCGATGCTTCCGCGCCTGCATAGTCACCCATGTAGAGGCGAACGCGTGCGTCGATTGCGTTTACCGCACCGAGTGATGCCTGGCGTGTCTGGCTGCGGCCCGCCGTAACCAATTGCTTGGCCTGCGCGAGATCAGCGAGGATCTGAGTGTAGACCGCGGATCCAGCGGCGCGGGTAGCCTGGTTCGCCTCGCTCGCGCTTTTGACTGGCGCCAGAATCAACGGAACACCCAAAGCTCCGGTGTTTCCAAAGAGCTTCACGAGATTGTGATAAGTCAGCGCGCGCAGGAAATACGCTTCGCCGAGCATCTCGTTTTTCTCTCCCGCGTCCATGTCCGTTAGAGCAGGGACCTTATCGAGAATCTGGTTCACTCGATTGATTTCATTGTACGCCGCGTTCCAGATCGCAGCCGCGGTAACGTTATCCGACCGGAGGAGATGCGCGTCAGCATCTCCATAGTTGTCGAACGTACCGACCCAACGGGCGTTGTCGGACAGTACTTCGGTCCAGTCAACGAGGTCGTGGCCGTACAGCCCGGACGCCTGCAAGCCCGCGTACGCGCCCTGGAGTGCAGCGCGTGCTCCGACAGCATCGGAGATCGCAGTGGCAGACGCAATCGAGCTGGTTGGCGGAATGTCGAGCGTATTGCTGCACGCGCTCAGTCCCACCGCCGAAAACACCAGCAAGAGTTTATTGATTCGCATGATTTGATTGGTTCGAGAGTTTAGACGTGTCATGATATGCGGCCTACCAGTCCGTGCTCAGGCCAACCATCCACGTGCGTGCCAACGGATAGGAGTAGAACTCCTGACCGAGCGAAATGTTCGACCCGGAGCCGTTGCTGTTCACATCAGGGTTATAGCCCTTGAAGTGGGTCCACGTCTTCAGGTTGCGACCACTCACGTAGAGTCGGGTGTTGTCGAGGCCGGCAAAACGTGCGACCCTGCCCGGCACCTTCATTCCCAACGTGACTTCCTGGAGTCGAGTGTAATTACCCGGCTCGACGAATCTGGAAGAGTTGATGTAGCCGTTTGAGGCGCCGTCCCAGCTCGGACGTGGCTCGTCGGTGACATCGCCTGGCTTCTGCCAGCGCCGCAACGCGTAGGCGAACTTGTTGTCGCGGTTGAAGCCGGCATCATCCGAGAACTCTCTGACGCCGTTCCAGATCTGGTTGCCGCCGCTGAATTGAACGGCTGCGCGCAGATCGAATGGTCCGGCGGTAAAGGTGTTCGTTACGCCACCCCAGACTGTCGGCTGAGGGCTGCCAACTACAACGCGGTCGTCGGCGTTGATCTGGCCATCCCCATTCGTATCCTGGTACATCGCGTCGCCGGTCTGCGGATCCACGCCAAGGAACTTGATCAGGTAGAAAGCTCCCAACGGCTCCCCAACACGGACCGAATTCACTCCATCGATCCCGCTATAAATCGGCTGGTTCTGATAGAGCGAAGTGACACGATTCTTGTTGTGCGAGTAATTGTAGTTGGTCTGCCACGAGAAACTGCCCGGTCCGCTGCCGCGAATCAGGTCCGTCGTCAGCTCGAGCTCGATGCCCTTGTTCTCGATGTTGCCGACGTTGTCGGTGAAAGTCGTGAATCCGCTGGTGGCGCTGATTGGGCGCGATACCAGCAGGTTCGACGTTTTCTTCCGATACCAGTCGCCGACGAGTCCGATGCGACCGTCGAACATCGTCCAGTCGAATCCTGCGTCAACTTCCCTGGTCTGTTCCCACTTCAGATCAGGATTGCCGAAGTTGTTTGGCGCAATACCGCCGGCCTTTCCGTAATTCGCGGACCCGAACGAGGCACGGAAAGTCTGGTTGCCGATGCCCTGGTTTCCAGTTGTGCCAACGCTGCCGCGCAACTTGATCGAACCCAGTCGCGAGAGAGCGCTCAACATCGGCTCCTGAGTGATTACCCACCCAAGCGATGCGGCGGGGAATACACCCCAGCGGCTGTTCGGGCCGAATCTCGACGACCCGTCGGCGCGCACACTGGCGCTCGCCAGATACCGCTCGGCGAGGTTCAGGTTGGCGCGCGCAAAGTACGAGAGAAGATTGTTCGCGCTGCGACTACCGTCGTAAAGAACTACGGTCGTCGCACTGCCGACGTCGTGGAGCGCGGGACTGCTGAAGCCCTGGCCCTCGACGCGATTGAGCTCCGTTGTATTGCGTTCGGTGCTCGCACCAAGCGTGGCTGTGAGCGTTCCTCTGCTGCTTCCGGAGAACGGAGTCAGTGTGAAGAAGCCTTCGCCAACAAAGCGATTGCCGGTGTTGTACGCCGAGGTCGCATCACCGCCGACGCCTCCGTTCTCGTCGACGACGAGTGGTGAGCCCCAAAGGCGCTCATGGAGCACCAGGTTGTCACCGGAGAGCCGTGCCGTGAACTGCGCCCAGTTCAGAAGGTTGTAGTTGCCCTCGAGATTCGCCAGAACACGGTTTGTCGTGGTCGGGTTGTAGTCGTACGTGGCGATCGCGAGCGGGTTCGTGTATTGAATACCAGTCACGTCCTGGGTGCTGAAGGTCCCGTCGGGGTTGTAGATCGGCATGTTAGGCTGATCTGCAATCGCGTTTGGGCCGGTGCCGCTGATCGTGTTGTCGCTGACCTGACGATAGTTCACTTCGCGCGACAGACCGATTGACGCCTTGAGCGACAGGCGATTGGTCGCGTCGATATCGATATTGGCGCGGCCGCTCGACCGGTTGTACGCGGTCGCGAGCTGAATGCCTTCCTGACCGAAATACGAGCCGGAGACATAGTACTTCACTCGGCCTGATCCGCCGGTCAAACCGATATTTGCATCCCGAACCGGCGCTGTCCGATAAACCAGAGACTGCCAGTTGGTATTCACCTGGTCATCGATTCCGACGCCGAAGCCAGTGTCGATGATGTCCTGGGGCGTATACCCGTCGTTCGTCATGCCTTCTGCCATGTAGGCGACGTACTCAGGACCGGTGAGCATCTTCAGCAGCTTCTCCGGTCTCTGCCATCCGTTGTAGCCATTGAACGTGATGCGGTTGTTGCCGGCGATGCCGCGCTTGGTGGTGATCATGACCACGCCGTTTGATGCGCGTGATCCGTAGATACCGGCCGAGGCGGCGTCTTTCAGGATCGTGATCGACTCGATCTCGTCCGGGTTCAGGTTAGTTACTGCCGTCAAATCCTGACCGCCGAATCCAACCTGGGTGAAATCGCCCGTCTGAATCGGCACACCGTCGACGACAAACAGCGGCTGGTTGCTCGCGGTCAGCGATGCGGCGCCGCGCACGCGAACCGAGATACCGTTGCCGGGATTCCCCGCGTTCTGGGTGACCTGAACGCCAGCGGCCTTGCCCTGTAGTGCGGCATCGATGCCGGCGATCGGGGTGTTCTTGATGTCCGATGCGGCGACCGTAGTGAGCGCGCCGGTTACTTCGGATCGATTACTCGATCCGTAACCAACGACGACCACCTGCGACAGCGTCGGTATGACCGATCGCAGCATCACATCGGCTGCGGCAGTCGCACCATCGCCGAGGTTCACACTGGCTGTCTGCTGCGCGAATCCGATTTTCTGAACCCGGACTGTCGCTGTGCCAGCCGTTACGCCGGTAAAGCGATATACGCCCGACGCATCGGTGAAGGTTGTGCGATTCGTGCCAACCAGCTGTACCTGCGCCCCACCAACGGGCAGCTGCGTCGTCGAATCAACTACTGTTCCGCGAACGGTGCCGGTGCCCTGGGCGTGCGCGGTTCGCAGCGGCAATAATGCCACCGCTATTACGGCGAGAAATTTCCAACCAATCTTCAAGCTCCTCATTCCCCCTCCTCCGTTAAAAACGGTTTACTGCATGACGGCGATGTGCCGCCGACGATCAAGGTGCTTGGTGCATCATTACCGCGAGCCGGGAAGCGACGCCTCCCCGGTTCGCGGGTCGTATGTGCTCCCCGCCGGGAGGAGCGACATTTTCACACCGGTTGATCCCAGAACCGGAGCATTTGTGGACGTAGTGCGCGAGCCGCGGGCGTCCAATATCATCACCGCGCTTTTGCCCAGCACCAGCCATTTGCCGTCCGGCGTTACCTCCAGCGCGGTGCCCTCATCGATTCCGACGCCCAAAAGCGACGGTCTTTCCAGCACGACGCTGATCAAACGGTTTTCCCGCTGTCGGCGAATGAAGTGCTGATCGACAATTGCGTTGTGGACGAAACCCAGTCCGGGCACGATCTCGATGACGTGGCGCCCGACGCGGGTGAAATTCGAGGAGTCGAGCGCCGCGGCAGATCCCGGATAGAATTGATTACCCGTGATCATCGAGTCGCTCATCACGGCGGCGCCCGCCGAAGTCCCGCCGACCACCGCGCCGGCGTTGTACCTGTCGTGAATCGCTCGCAAGACGGCTGACCCGCCCAACGCCGCTGTCAGCAGCGCCTGGTCGCCTCCAGGAAACCAGATTCCAGTCGCCGTCTGAACTTTACGAACGAGCGAATCATCGTCGGCGCGGGAGCGCGGGAAATTCAGAACGAACGAATCCGCGCCCAGGCTGTCGAGCTGTGCCTCCTTTTCGGCGCCTGCTTCAGCGGCTTCGGAGGTTGCCATCGGCAGGATCGCAATCCGCGCTTTTCCATGTCCACCAGCGAGGTCGACGAAATGCCTGACCAGCTCGTCGGGTTGAGAGCCACCGCCCACAATCAGCAGGGTTCCGCGGGGTGCCGCAGTCGAGTTGGGCTGAGTCGGCTCGCTGAACGTTTTGGTCCGCGACGCGGCTGCCGATGCACATCCCGCGATCGCCAGGCAGATCAACCCGTGAGCGAAACGACGCGCGATCACGACGCCACCTTCGGCCGATGGCCGTTTGTCGATCTTGCAGACGAGGTCGCCCCGAGTCGCCTCGACACGCGCTTCGCCGCCTCGCAAAGCCGCGGCAGCAGCTCACGCCGACGCTTTGGAGTCAGACGCGATCCTGGCCCGTTTATACTGATCGCTGCAACGACGTAACCGCGATGATTCCGAATCGGGGCCGCCATCGCGACCAGCCCCGACTCGAGCTCATCGACCGCGAACGCGTAGCCGTGTCGTTTGACACGGGCCAGCTCTCGCTCGAGCTCTGTTCGCGTCACGATCGTGCGCTTTGAATAGCGCGTGAGGCGCGGTATGGGGCGTTTCGGTTCGGCGAAGGCGAGCAGGATCTTGCCCGTTGAAGTCGCGTGAGTCGGCCAGCGGCGACCGATTTCGGGAGTCGCGCTGAAGAGAAATCGGCCCTGGACCTCATCAACCACTAGAACATCTCCGCCGCTCAGAATTTCGAGCGTCGACGTTTCCCCGGAGTCGTCGGTCAGCCGCAGTAGCTCCTGGTGGGCGACCTCGCGCAAATCGGTCGTCGATAACGCGCAAGCGCCGAGGGTAATGATCTCCGGGCCGAGTCGGTACGCGCCGTTCGCGCCGTCGCGAGCGACCATACCCTCGTTCTCCAGCGCACCAAGCAGCCGGAAGACCGTCGCCTTGCTGAGCCCGGTCGCAGTGCCCAGCTCGGTGATGCCGTAGGCGCTCGACGAGCGTCCCAGCGCCTTGAGGACGGTCACAGCACGTACTACTGCCCGCGTGCCTGTGAGAGGACGCAAATTGGAACGGCGTTTCATAAAGAGCGGCTACATTGTTTCTCCGCTCAATAGTTGTCAAGAATTCTTTTGTGAACGGCGTGTGAATATTCGCAGACGGCGATGCGGGTTTCGTTTCCGTAGCGAAGCTGTCAGCGGTGGTTGACACTGCCGGTTCGACCTGTCTACCTTGCCGCGCGAGCCGCGCCCCTCACCTCTACATGTCAGCTAAGTACTCACGAATCTCGGAGTTACCTTCCAGCTCCGGCCAGACCGTTCGCATCCGCGGATGGGTAACTCACGTACGCTCGTCCGGGAAAGTCGCTTTCGCTGTAATCCGCGACGGCACCGGGATAGCTCAAGCCGTTTTTGTAAAAAGTGTGGTCAGCCCCGAGACCTGGGATGCTTTTGGCCGCCTCACTCAGGAAACGTCTGTCGATATCGAGGGTGATGTCAGGGCCGACGCCCGTTCCCCCGGCGGCTACGAAATCTCGGTCAAGACGATGTCGGTTTTCGGCGAAAGCCCGATCGACTACCCGATCCAGCCAAAGGAGCACGGGATCGATTTCCTGCTCGACAACCGTCACCTCTGGCTCCGATCCCCTCGACAGCGCGCGATCGCAAAGATTCGGGCCGAAGTCGAGCAGGCAATTCACGATTTCTTTTATGAGCGTGATTTCACGCGCGTCGATACTCCGATCCTGACAGGGGCGATCGGCGAGCGCAGCGGATTGTTCGAGACCGAGTATTTCGACGAAGGCAGCGCCTATCTCGCGCAAACCGGCCAGCTGTACGGCGAAGCCGCTGCCGCCGCGCTCGGCAAGATCTATTGCTTCGGCCCGACATTCCGCGCAGAGAAATCAAAAACCCGGCGCCATCTTACCGAATTCTGGATGATCGAGCCCGAAGTCGCGTTCAACGATTCCGACGATAACATGCGGCTGCAGGAAGATTTCGTGTCGTACATCGTCGCCCGCGTGCTGGAGCGGCGGCAGCCCGAGCTCAAAGAGCTTGAGCGCGACACATCGAAACTCGAAACCATCAAACCGCCTTTCCCGCGCATCGACTACAGCGAAGCCGTCAAGATCCTTCAGTCGAAGGGAAGCGCGGTAAAATGGGGCGACGATCTTGGCGCCGAGGACGAGTCACTGCTCGTCGAGGGCCACGATCGGCCGGTGTTCATTTACAACTATCCGAAGGAAGCGAAAGCTTTTTACATGAAGGAGAATCCGGCGGATCCCCGTACCGTGCTGTGTGACGATCTTCTGGCGCCGGAAGGCTATGGTGAAATCATCGGCGGCTCCCAGCGCGAAGACGACTACGACAAGCTCGTTGCGCGAATCAAGCAGGAAGGTTTGCCAATGGATGCGTACGGGTGGTATCTAGATCTCCGGAAATACGGCACTTTCGTACACGCCGGTTTTGGATTGGGGCTCGAGCGAACCGTCGGCTGGATCTGCGGAATCCACCACATTCGCGAAGCAATCGCGTTCCCGCGCACCATGAATCGGCTGCGTCCCTGACTTCCCAACCAGATTGCGTTCGACCGGAGCTTTGAATGGGTTTTGATCAATATCACGAGCCGCCTGATGAACTTCCGCCGAAGACGCGCACGTTCGCGCGCATGATTACTTCGCTGATCGAAGAGGCGGAAGCGATCGGATGGTACGAACAGCGCCTGGCGGTGGAGAAGGACAAGGACGCCAAGGCGATCATGAGTAACGCTCAGCATGAGGAGTTCAAGCACTTCGGGATGGATCTCGAGTTTCTTTTGCGTCGCACTCCCAAGTGGCGGGAGACGCTGAAAGGGATTCTCTTCAAATCGGGCGACATCGTCGAGCACGCCGAAGAGGCCGAGGAAGAATCGGATTAGAGGCTCTGGCGGTTTTCTTCTCGCAAACAGACCTTAAATGACATGATGGTTCTTTCTTCACTCCGCCCCGACGCCAGCATCGTCGAGTATCTCGAGCACCGCGCCCGGGCGGAATCGCTGCCGGGGCTTATCGCGCGCAGCTTGCTGGCATTCGCTTTCGTCGTTGCTGGATTGGCACCGATTCCGGTCTACAAGCCCGTAGTTGTCAGCCTCGGCCTCACGTACTTCTGCTACGCAGTCTGGGGACTGCTTGACCGCGCGCGATCCCATTCCCAAAAGATTCGTTCGAGCTACAGCTATCTGAACGTGCTGTGCACGTTCTTTGTCTGGCTCGGCGTGCTCTCCGGCATCGGCTTTCTGATGTCAGTCGGGTTCCTGCTGCTCGGCGCGCCCTGGATTCTGTGAGTCGCAGTGGGAAACCGTGATCCGCGAGTAGACGCATACATCGCCAAATCGGCTGAGTTCGCGCGACCAATCCTCGACCACATCAGGGAGCTGATTCACGAGGCGATCCCCGATGTCGAAGAAGACATCAAGTGGGGCGCGCCATTCTTCAATCACGAGGGCGTGATATGCGGAATCGCCGCGTTCAAGCAGCACTGCGCGATCAACATGTGGAAGGCGTCGCTGATTCTCGGCGAGAAGCAAAGTGATTCCGCGGGGCACTTTGGAAGAATCACGAAGCTCTCAGACTTGCCGACTGAGGCGAAGTTGAAGGGTTACTTCAAGGAAGCCGCGCGCCTCAACGAGGCGGGTGTCAAGCAGCCGCGGGCCAGAAAGCCGGCGTCGAGACTCGAAGTGCCGCGAGAGCTGCGGCAGGCGCTGAAATCCAACAGGAAAGCAGCAGCCGCCTTCGAGAAATTCCCACCGAGCCACAAGCGCGAATACTCACAATGGATCGCCGAGGCCAAAGGCGAAGACACGCGCGCCCGCCGAGTGAAAAGCGCGATCGAGTGGATTGCGGAAGGGAAAGGCAGGAACTGGAAGTACGAGAAGTAAAGGGTCTCGCAATCCTGAGTCAGACCTCGATCAGCAGTACCGCTAGTCAGCGCTGGAAGTCCGCACCTCGTGACTCTTAGCTTCATCCCATAGCTCATCCAGCTTCTCGAGTCCCGCGTGCGGCAGGTCGATTCCTCGCTCCGTCGCCATCCGCTCCACCTCCTGAAATCGCTTTTCGAACTTTTCGTTCGCCTTGTCAAGCGCGATCGAGGCATGCACGCCGGCTTTGCGACACAGGTTCACGACCGCGAACAGCAGATCGCCCAGCTCTCCTTCGAGCGCGTAATGCCTGGCGTCAAGGACAGGTGGCGCCCCCGACTTCGGCTTCGGCAATTTCTCCAGCTCTGCGCGCACTTCGCCCAGCTCTTCCTCGACTTTTTCCGCCGGGCCTTCGACGTCGGGCCAATCAAAGCCCACTCCCGCAGCGCGGTCCTGCAGGCGATGAGCGCGATGCAGCGACGGAAGCCCGGACGCCAGCCCATCCGCAATGCTCTTCCGATGCCTTGATTTCATTCGCTCCCACGGCTCTCGCGCGGCATCGCCGTAGAGATGCGGGTGGCGACCTTTCATCTTGGTGATCAGGCCAGTTGCGACGTCGCCGAAGGTAAATGCGCCGCGTTCCTCAGCGAGCACCGAGTGAAAGAGAACCTGTAGCAACACGTCGCCGAGCTCTTCGCGCATCAAGCGGTCATCCAGTGCGCGGATCGCGTCATCGAGCTCGTGTGATTCTTCAATCAGGTAAGGACGGAGTGTTTCGTGGTTTTGTGCAGCGTCCCATTCGCAGCGCGCGCGCAAGTCGCGCATCAGCGCCAGCGTATCGTCGAGGAAATGCGTTTCGGTCATGGCGAGGCGAGGCAGTGGTACGTTTTCTTTATGTCGGCTCCCGGAGCGGACACGAGCAACATAACCTAGCAAACAATGAGCACTCCCTTGTCACGTGCGCGCGTCGAGGTCGATCTCGGCGCAATTCAGCGAAACGCCGCGGCGGCTGCGCGGCGCGCCGGCGTGCCCCTGTTGCCGATGGTGAAGGCCGACGCCTACGGATTGGGTGTCAAAGAGGTCGTGTCTGCGCTCGAGCCCGTCGAGCCGTGGGGCTATGGCATCGCGAGCGTCGAAGAGGGCGAGCAGCTGCGTGATGTCGGAGTGACCAGGCCGATCCTTGTTTTCACGCCGCTACTCGAGCCCGACCTGAAACGGGCGCGGGCCGCGAAGCTCACTCCAACGCTGGGTTTTGGCGATGAGATCGAAGCCTGGCGACGCGTCGGGGGCGGGCCGTGGCACTTCGCGATAGACACCGGTATGAGCCGAGCTGGGATACCATGGCGCGAAGTTCAACGCGTACGGCAGCTGCTCGAGCTGATGCCGCCCGAAGGCGCCTTCACCCATTTCCATTCATCGGAGCTGGATGATGGGACGATGGACGTCCAGGAGAACCTGTTTCGCGAAGCGATCGCTTCGCTGCCATCGCGCCCGCGGCTTCTTCACACCGCCAACAGCGGCGCGATTGCGCGCCAGGGTCGGAGTCCGTGGGATCTGGTCCGTCCCGGAATTTTTCTTTATGGCGTCGGCAGCGGACGCACCGCGGCAATCCAGCCCGAGGCGGTTGTTCATCTGCGCGCGCCGATCGTGGAGATCAGAGATCTGCAACCCGGTGACACCGTCAGCTATGACGCGACCTTCCACGTCGACCGCCCGGCGCGTATTGCCACCGCAGCGGTTGGTTATGCCGACGGCTACCCACGCTCGCTCAGCGAAGGCGGGTCAGTCCTCGTAAATGGTGCATTGGCCGCGGTCGCGGGAAAAGTCACAATGGATATGACGATGGTAGATGTCACCACAATCAAGTGTGCTATCGGGGACATCGTCACGTTGATCGGGCGAGCTGGTGACACCGTGCTGACGGTCGAGCGTGTGGCTGATGACGCGGGTATGTCGCCGTACGAGCTGCTCACGGGACTGCGGTCGCGGGCCCAGCGCCTCTACACAGGAAGACGAACCTGAAGCGAGCGGCGATCATAGTTCTGGACGGCGTCGGAATCGGCGAAGCGCCTGACGCTCTTGATTACGGCGACGTCGGAAGTGATACGCTCGGCAACGTCGCGCGCAAAGTCGGTGGCCTCAAGCTGCCGCGGCTCGAGCGACTCGGACTGGGGAACATCAAACCGCTCGAAGGCATCGCGGCGCGTGGCGACGCAGCAGGCGCGTGGGGAAGCATGCGACCGGCATCGGCGGGAAAGGACAGCACGACCGGGCACTGGGAAATCGCCGGCGTTCATCTCGAGCGTGCGTTTCCAACGTATCCCAATGGGTTCCCGAAGCAGCTGCTCGAACGATTTTCGCGGGAGACGGGGCGCGCCATCATCGGGAACGTTGTCGGCAGCGGCACCGACGTCATCGATCGCTACGCAGAGGAGCAGCGTCGCACCGGCGGCTGGATCGTTTACACGTCCGCGGACTCCGTTTTCCAGGTTGCGGCAAATGAAGATGTAATTCCGCTAACAGAGCTTTATCGAGCGTGCGAGCAGGCGCGCGCGATGCTCGTCCCACCCAACGATGTGTCGCGCGTAATTGCTCGGCCGTTTGTTGGAGCGCCGGGTAACTATCAGCGGACGAAGAACAGGCGTGACTATTCGATTACCCCGCCGTCGGAAACCTTGCTCGACGCACTGGCAAAAGCGGGTATACCGCGGGTCGGAGTCGGCAAAGTGGATGACTTATTCGCGGGCCGGTCCATCACCGCCGCCCACACATCTTCCAACGCCGACGGGATTGCGCGGATCAAGCAGTGGCTGGGGAGCGCGGAAAGTGGGTTCCTGTTCGCCAACCTAGTAGATTTCGACCAGCAGTTTGGGCACCGCAACGACGTTGCGGGGTTTTATGGTGCGTTACGCGAGTTCGACGCGGCCCTGCCTTCCATCAATTCCCGGCTAAAAGAGGACGATCTGCTGTTCATAACTGCCGATCACGGCAATGATCCAACTACGCCATCGACGGATCACGCACGCGAGTGTGTGCCGCTGCTTGCCGGCGGTTTGCGGGTGGTACCGCGCGATCTAGGAGAGCGCTCTACGTTCTCGGATCTCGGCGCGACCGTTGCGGAATGGTTTGGCCTTTCTTTCCGCGGCCGTGGCAACTCGTTCCTCGCTGAGCTGATCGTTCGATGAAGCGTACCTCAGACAATCAAGCCACCTCCCCGTTGAAGGAGGCGGCGCTCCGCGCATTGGACAACGCGTACGCGCCGTACTCGAACTTCCGGGTCGGAGCTGCGGTGCGCACGCGTCGTGGAGAGATCGTGGTCGGCAGCAATATCGAGAATGCCGCTTACGGTCAGGCTATTTGTGCGGAAACCCTTGCCGTTGCCTCTGCTGTCTCACAAGGACTGAAGGACTTCGAAGAGATTGCAATCGCGACGGACGACCGGGAGCCAACTCCGCCGTGCGGGGCGTGCCGGCAGGTGCTCAGCGAGTTCGCGCCGAACATCAGGATCTCGAGCTACACGCGCAACGGCAAGGAAGCCGTCTGGTCGCTCGATGAGCTGCTGCCGCACGCGTTCGTGCTCAACCATTCACGTGGAAGATCGTAGTGAAGCTTTCGTCAATTCTGCCGCGACTCGCTATCTCTGCGGCGTTGTTCGTTTCGATATCGTCGTGCTCTGAAAATCTGGATAGCTCCGGTGCCTGCGATGTTCTCTGCCCATCGATCGGCGGGAGCGTCCAGACAGTGACCATCGATGCGGTGGTGCTGGATACCACTGTGCAATCACTGTCGGGCCTCGGCACTGAGCCGGCGCTCCTGCTCGCGAATCGGGGCGATTCGCTGGATACGCGCGTCGTCATCCGCTTCGACTCGCTGCCGGCGAAGTTCGTTCCCAAGAACGACACGTCGCAGGACATCAAGAGCGTCGACAGCGCTTACATCCTGCTGCGCCTCGATACGCTCGACATCAAGGGCGCTGATGTCGTGACGATTGAAGCGTACGACGTCGACACCACGGCCAATGACACGTCGACGGCCGACGTGCTCGCACTGTTCAGGCCCGACCGGTTTATCTCATCGCAGACCTATGCGAGGTCCCAACTAACCGACTCGCTCAAGTATTACATCGACAACGCAACGGTTTTGTCGAAGCTCCAGAACGGGCAACACCTGAGAGTTGGCCTGAGAGCTACCGGAACTTCGTCATCCCAGCTCGTGTTCTTTTCGGTAGAGGGCGGGCAATCGCCGGTGATGTTCTTCCGCGCGACGCCGGACACCGCCACTGCGCCACTCACGGTTACACCGTTCTCGAAGACGCCGGCCAACGAATCGATCGTTGCGCAGCATCTCAGCGATTACACCATCATCGCCAAGGGACCTCCCGAGGCTCCGCCAAGTGTGCTCTCTGTGGGTGGCCTTCCACCGCGTCGCATCTACGTTCATTTCGACATTCCGTCGAAGATCATCGATTCGTCGACCGTAGTGCGAGCGACACTGCTGCTCAATCAGATTCCGAATAATTCGCTGGATCCGCGCGACACCATTCGCGTTGTGCCTCAGGTCGTCCTCGCCGGACCCGCGGTCACTGACCCGTCCAAGGCGGCGCAAATCATCGCCAATATCTCGGCAGACACGCTCAAGATCACCGCCGGCCACGGCGGAAACGTCGACGTCGAGCTGGCCAACGCGTTCAATCTCTGGCGGACGCAAAAGCCGGATACCCTTCCACGTGCGATAGTTTTGAAATCGGCGGTCGAGGGCACGTCACCGATCGAGATGCGATTCTCTTCGAGTGAAGACATCTCGGCACTCCGTCCTCGTTTGAGGATCAGTTACACTACGCGGGTTCCGCTCGGACTCCCATGAACCGTTTTTCATTAGTCGCCGCCTTCGCTTTCGTATCCGCTTCCTCCGCTCTTGCGCAGGGGGCTCTGAGTACAGAAGGGCTGGGCTATCCGGCGGGCGGCATTAGCGCCCGCGCGGAGGGTGCTGGCTCCGGTGTCGCGGACTTTGACGCGCTAAGCCTCACTTCGCCCGCTGCGATCGCCGGCGTCGGTTCCGCGGCGATCTACTTTCAGTATTCGCCCGAATTCCGTCGTGTGACTACGCCTGGTGGTCACGCGAACACAACGACAGCGCGCTTCCCGGTCGTGCTCGGTGTGCTGCCGATGGGCCAATCGTGGACCCTCGGACTGAGCTCATCCACCTTTCTCGATCGCTCCCTCGAGACGAGTCTCCAGCGGAAAGAAGTGATTGGCGCCGATACCGATACTGTCATGGTGACGGAACGCAACAACGTACTCGGGGCGATCAACGACATCAGATTGGCGCTGGCGTGGTCGGGCGGACCGGCGTTCCGCATTGGCGTTGGTGGTCACATCTTCGCGGGCAGTAATCGGATAAGGCTGTCGCAGCTGTACCCCGATAGCTCCAAGTACATCAGCAACGCGCAGATCGGCAGAATCAGTTACGCCGGCTTAGCAGCATCGGTAGGCCTCGAGTATCATCCGTCCCGCGCGATTGGGTTCGCGCTGGCCGCGCGCAAAGGTGGCGATTTGCGGGCGGAATCGGGGGATACTGCGATCGGGAGCGGAAGACTACCGGATCACTATTCCGGATCCATCACGTTCGAAGGTCTTCCCGGTACCGTTATCTCCGCGCGGCTTGCGCACGACTCCTGGAGCTCGCTCAGCACGCTGTCTTCCAGTGGTCTCCAGGCCTTCGATGGCTGGGACGGAGGCCTTGGAATCGAGGCGTCGGGGCCGAGATTGCTACAACGCATCATCACGGTTCGTGCGGGTGCGCGATTCCGCACTTTGCCCTTCGGCCAGCCGAACGCGACTGCGTCACAAGTCTGCACGCCGGCTGGTTTTTGCACCGACGTTCAATTCCAGAGCGGAAGTGCGAAGGTCTCGGAGAGATCATTTGCAGCCGGCCTCGGCATCCCGTTGACGCGGGATCGTGCGGCCCTCGATGTTTCCTTCCAGCGGGCAACCCGGGACGCAGGTACTGATGTGAAGGAACGCGGTTTCATTTTGAGCTTCGGCCTCAGAGTATCGCCCTGATATGGCGGAATCGGCCACGGCAAAGTCCGAGCTGATTCTGGTCGCCGACGACATTCCGGCAAACGTCGAGCTGCTGCTCGATCAGCTCAACAGCCTCGGATACGAGACGACGACGGCGGTCGATGGGCCGTCCGCCGTCGCCGCTGCATTCGAGAAGCATCCTGATCTCTGCATCCTCGACGTCGCGATGCCGGCGGGCGATCTCGGTGTCGATGACCGGTCGACTGGCTTTGAGGTGTGCCGTCGGATCAAGCGCGATCCGCGCACCTCGCGCATCCCGGTGAT
>Ga0075426_10001281_pt1 | contig 17821 bp, 21 predicted proteins | sample SoiMethybrSBSTD5_FD_75304 | JGI IMG/M metagenome (GOLD analysis project Ga0075426, IMG submission 75304) | Bulk soil microbial communities from a Populus tree surrounding site in Tennessee, USA - Soil MetaG P. TD hybrid SBSTD5 | ecosystem: Environmental > Terrestrial > Soil > Tree plantation... | reverse complement strand
TCGCCATGTTGACGAATTGCAGCGCGACGCCCAGGTTCGCCGCGCGCACGGCCTTGATGACGCTCTGAAGATCGTCGATCTTCTTGCCGGTCACGCGCACCTGCTGGTCCTGGATCGCCGCCTGCACTTTCAGATTGAGCCCCTTCACCAGCTTCACGATCGCGCGCGCGGTGTCGGAGTCGACGCCTTCCTTGATCGCGATCTCGCGCTGGATCATGCCGCGCGCCGTCGGCTGGATCTCCTTCGCCTCGAGCGCCTTGGGGTCGATCTTGCGCCGCACGGCGTTCTCGATCAGCGACTCCTGGACCGCGCGCATCTTCATCTCGTCCTCGGTGACGATGCGGATCTTCTTCTCCTTCTTGTCCAGGTTGATCTCGGTCTTGGATTCGCGGAAATCGTAGCGCGTGAGGATCGTCTTGCGCGCGACGTTGACCGCGTTGTCGATCTCCTGCAGGTCCACCCGGCTGACGATGTCGAAAGACGGCATAGGCAAGTCCTTTCCGGTTTTACCTATTGTGAACGGCGCCGGCGCGGATTGTCAACCGACGCTGAGCGTTTGTCTAAGTCCGGCGCAGCGGCTATGATTCGGAAAATTTTCCAAGGAGCAAGATTCATGGCGGAACATTTCTATCACAGCGACAACCCCAAAAACCTGCGCAAGCTGCGCCAGCTCAAGCCCGAGCTGTTCGCCTCGTTCATCGACTTCGACAAAAAAGTCTTCGAGCCCGGCGCGCTCGACGTGAAAACGAAAGAGATCGTCGCCGTCGCCGCCGCGCACGTGACACAGTGCGCCTACTGCATCGACGCCCACACCAAGCGCGCGCAGAAGGCCGGCGCGTCGGAGGCGGAGATCGCCGAGGCCGTGTTCGTCGCGATGGCGCTGGGCGCGGGCGCGCCGTTCATGCACGCGGCGATCGCGATGGGCGCGCTCGAAGAGAAAAAAGATTAACCCCTCTGTATCTCCCCCTGGGCTGGTCCCTTCGCAAACCGCCGTTCACCTCCCCCTCGCCCCCTCCTTGGTAAGGAGGGGGAATCGGATGGTGCCCGCCGTCGCGTTTTAATCCCCTCCTTTCTAAGGAGGGGTTAGGGGAGGTAGTTCCTCGCGCCCAGTTCGACCCTCACCTCTGTCCTCTCCCTGTCCAGGGAGAGGAAGAAGAAAGAACGCCGGTAACACGGCCTGAGCAAGTCGTGCGACTGCGAATCCCTCTCCCTCCAAGGGAGAGGGATAGGGCGAGGGTCAAAGCGCCGCGTCCGCCTTGGCGGCGAAGACGAAGTCGCTCTCCGTCAGGCCGTCGATCTTGTGCGTCCAGACGGTGAGCTTCACCTTGCCCCAGGCGAGGTAGATATCGGGATGGTGCCCCTGCTTTTCCGCCATCTCGCCGACGCGATTGGTGAAGTCGAGCGCCTCGCGGAAATTCTTGAAGGCGTAGTCCTTCTCGAGGTGATGCTCGCCGACGATTTTCCAGCCGCCGCCCAGTTTCTGTTGCAAATCGGTAAGCTCCTTGCCCTTGAGCGGCGGCACGCCGCCGCGGCACGGGACGCATTCCTTTGCGGCCAATTCGCTCATAATGGACCTCCGCAACAAAATGATTAAAACTAAAAAGCGCCTGAGATCAAAAAAGCCCCAGCTACGATGATCGCGGCCGCGATCACAGACCGCAGGTAAATACGGCCGGCGTTCTTGCGCAGCGCCGCCGTCGATGCTTCATCCGCGATCTTCTCCTCTCCGGCATCCAGATTGCGCGCGCCGCGCGCGGCGAGCACGACTCAGGTGCTCTCGCGGCCCTGCAGCAATCCCATCGTTCCGAGCCAAAACGGGATGAAGAGAAGGAGCAGCCATGCGCCGCGGCGCACATTGAGAAAAAACACGACCGCCGCCGCAGCGGCGCCGAGCGTCAGCATCGCCGCGCCGAAGAGCATCCGCTTGCGCGTCTCGACCGGCCCCAGGTTGCCCACGGCTAGCGCGCCCCCTGCTTGGGAAGCGATTTGAGCCAGCGGTCATCGCCGGGATCGAGGATGTGCGCGACGGCAAGCCAGAGGCTCCGCGAGTGGCGGAAGAAAAGCAGCGGGAACGCGATCACGAAAACGCCCCAAAGGATGAACTGCTGCGTCAGGCTCAGACCATAACCGTCCAACAGGAAAAACCCCGGCATGGCGATCAAGACCGTCACGGCGTAATTGACGTAGATCGCGCCGACGAAAAAGCCCTGCTCGCGCTCGAAGCGGAGCCGGCAGAAAGCGCATTCCGCACGCATGCGGAAGAGTCCGTCGAACATCTCGCCCACGCCGCAGCGCGGGCAGCGGAGCCTCAGCGCCGCTCCCATCGTCGGCAAAAAGCGCGGCCGCGGCGGCTTGTGCGGGCGGCTGGTTTTGATCATGCGTGGCTACAGCTGCTCGACGGAATAGCCCTGCGCCTTCAGCGCCTCGACCAGCCCTTCCCTGCCGGCCAGATGCCCGGCGCCGACGATCACCAAATAGCTTTCGCTGTCTTTGAGATACGCGCGGATCTTCGGCAGCCACGTGTGATTCCGCTCGACGATCACGCGCTGGTAGACTTCGGGATATTCCCGCATGCCTTGCAGCAGCGCGGCGTCGAGCGCCTTCAGATCCCCCGCCGACCAGGCCTTGACGATCGTGTTGACGCCCGTGCGCATCGAATCGGCGGTGCGCACGGTTTGCAGCAGCATGAGATCCTGCACGAAGTCGGGCATCTTGTTTAAGACGTCGAGCTGATTCTCGAAGGTTTCGAGCGCGACGGTTTTTTTATTGGCCTCCTTGGCCTTGCGGAAGAAATACTGATCCACGCCGTACGCCGGGTCGAAGCCCATGGCCTGCATCGAGCGCGCGATGATCATGTTGGCAACAAACCACGGCTTGAACGCCTTGAACAGGCCGATATCGAGGTCGAGCTGATTCAGCTTATCGGCGGTCAATTGGTAGGTGGTCTCCGAAACGTGCTGCTGCAGGGTCGTTTTGTCGGGATACGCGGCTTTGGCCACCAGCAGATGCTGCGCCTCGTCTCCTTTGGTGCTGTCGAGGTCCATCTCGAAGACGACCGTCTTCGCGTCCTTGAATGCGGACTCGATCGCCGGATCCAGCGGATAGTTCTGCTTCTTGAGATAATGGATCGAGCCCATCAGATAGACGACGTTCGTTTGCGACTGAATCCTCCAGATCGGCCGCTTGGCCGCCTCCGGCGCGGCCGCCGCGCCATGATAAATCGACGCGGCTATATAGACGAAAATGAAGGCGGCGAGTCGGCGAGTTCTCCGCAAGCGTCGTGTCTCCGATCGATAGTAAGGTAGATTCCTTATAGCATCCGCGGCATAGGTTATACAGCGCCGGAAGTTGGCAGGACGGCGCGAACATTGTATGGCTTAAGCATGAAGCTCGACGGCAAAAGCGCGCTTATTACCGGCGGCGGACGCGGCATCGGCAAAGCAGTGGCGCTGGCCTACGCGCGCGAAGGCGCAAAACTCGCCGTCTGCGCGCGGACCGCCGGCGAGATCGACGCGGCGGCCAAGGAGATACGCGCGCTCGGGGCGGAGTGCGTCGGGCTCCCTTGCGACGTGACCCAGGAAGAGGAAGTCAAAAAGTTCGTCGCGGAAGTCGCGAGCAAGTTCGGCAGGATCGACGTGCTGATCAACAACGCGGGGGTGATGACCCGGCCCACGCCCGTCACGGAATACGACGCCGGCAAATGGGATTACACGATGGCGGTCAATCTCCGCGGCCCTTTTCTCATGGCGAAGACCGTCCTGCCGATCATGTTCCGCAACGGCGGCGGCTCGATTATCAACGTCTCGTCGTCGATCGGCCGCAGCGCCTACGCCAACTTCGCGGCTTACGGCGCATCCAAATGGGGCCTGGAAGGATTCACGCAGATACTCGCGGCCGAGGTGGGAAGCCGCAAGGTGCGCGTCAACTCGGTCGAGCCCGGCTACGTCGCGACCAAGCTCACCGGCTTTCACGGCAGCGAGCCCGAGTCGGTTACCGAGGTGTTCGTGTTCCTCGGCAGCGACGAGGGGCGACACGTCAGCGGCCGGATGCTGAGCTCGTCGAGCTGGCGCTCGGAGCTCAAAAAGTAGCGCGCTATTTTTTCTTCAGGATGTCCAGCGCCGCGTTGGCGTTTTTCACGCCGTTGGCGTGATCGCCCGCGTCGAGGTTTTTCTGCGCCTCGTCGAGCAGGCCGCGGGCCTTGTCCTGATCCGCCTTCGAGACCTTTGTCGTGCCCAAAAGCTCGCGGCCCTCTTTGATGAGCGGCGCGCAGCGCGCGAAAACCGCGCCGTAGGAGCCCGCGAGCATTGCGGCGGCCGTGATCGCAACCAGGAATTTCTTCATCATCGCTCTCTCCTCTCAGCCCTTCAGGTTCGTCTTGAAAAAGTCGAGCGTCTTCGCCCACGCCTCTTTGGCCGCGTCCGCGTTGTAACGATCGGGATTGGTGTCGTTGTTGAACGCGTGCTTCGCGCCGGGATAAATCTTATAGGTAAACGACTTGTGGTATTTTTTCATCTCCTCGGCCGTCGCCGGCGCGTTGTCGCTTATCGGCTTGTCCTCGCCGCCGTAGTGCGCCATGACTGGCGCCTCGATCTTCTCGACCAGCTCGGGCGGATTGGGCGTGCGGCCGTAGTAAACGACGACCGCTTTCAAGCCTTTTACCTGCGTGGCCGCGTTGAACGCCTGCTGGCCGCCCCAGCAGAAGCCGGTTAGCCCGACATTTCCCACTTCGGGCAGGCTTTTCAGATAAGTAACCGCCGCTTGCACATCTTCCGCGACATTGGCTTCGGGTGCGAGCTCGCGGATGTTCGAGAGCCCTCCGCCCTGCGGGTTTAATTTCTCGGTGCCGCCCTTGCGCGAGAGGAAATCGGGAGCCAGCGCCACGAACCCCTCTTTCGCCAGGCGGCGCGCGACGTCGCGGATGTGGTCGGTTAGGCCGCCGTTCTCGTGGACGACAATGACCGCGGGATGCTTCCCGCCCGCCTTCGGCTCGCTCAGATAGCCGGAGACAGTTCCGCCGGGGCCCTTAAACTCGACGTCCTTGGACGTCAAACCGGGGTCTTTGGGATCGACTTGCGCGGCGTAGGTGCCGCCCAGGGTATCGATCAGCGTCGTCGCGGCGACGAGGCTGCCGGTCAGAACGACCGCCTTTTGAATGAACTCGCGCCGGGTGATCTTGCCGCCGCGATATTCTTCGACGAGTTGTTTGATTTCTTCCGGCATTTTGTCCTCCGCTATTTGATCATGTCGATGCGCGTGAGCGTCGTCTGCTGTCCGACGCCCGGCGCGTTGGCCATATGGTACGCGGTGTATTGCTCGAAGTAGAGGTTTTCGGCGGACATGCCGTCCACCGGAATGACGACCTTCAGGCCGCGGAACGCCGCCTGACTGGCGGTGTTGAGCACGGCTCCCTGCGCCGCTGTCCCGGTGACGATCACGGTTTTAATCCCCTTTTCTTTCAGGATTTTTTCCAGGTCCGTGCCGAAAAACTTATCGGCGGACGACTTGACGATCGGCTCGCCTTCCAGCGGCGCGACTTCCTTCAGAACGTCGGCGGGCGTCGCGGCGCTCGTGATGCTGTGGATGACGGTGACCTTCTTCGCCCGCGCCTGCTTGAGCAGTCCTTCGACCTTCGGCACCGTCGCCAGGCAGCGCGGCCGCCGCTCCGTGTTGCACGTCTGCTTGACGAAATCGAGCGAGAGAACCGCCGTGCTAGAATCGAGGGTAACCGGCTTGAGCTCGGGCGGCTTCGGCGCCTGAACGCCGCCCCACTCCTCGACCACGTCTTTATACTGCGCGCGCAGCGGCGCCGCCGCGACCAGCAGAGCCAAGCATGCGAGCGCGCCAACGAGATGCCTTGTCTTCATCCTCTCCTCCTCGGCTGGTTACAGCCCCAAAAGCTCCGTCAGCTTGTCCGGATCGAAGCCGACGACCGCCTTGCCGTCGATCAAAGTCACCGGGGTACTCTGATATCCCAATCCCAGCAGCTCTTTCAATGCCTCTGGATCCTCGCGCACGTTCTTGTCCACGAAAGCCACGCCCTTTTGAGAAAGAAACTCTTTCTCTCGATGACACGGCCCTCAGCCGGGCTGCGTGAAAACCACCACGGATTTAGCCATTCCGTTTCTCCTTGTCGAACATCCGCGCCCCTCCGGCGCGCCGGTGCAAAGACTAACGATCCGTAAAGGCGGAGTCAATCCCCATGTCCGGCACCCGAACCGTCGAACTTTACCCGCTGAAAATCGTCTGGTAACCTCGTGAGAACCGTATGAAAACTATTCGCGCGTTCGACCGCGGCGCGTTTTTAGCCGCCGCCCTTTTCCTGACGCTTGTCTTCAGCCTCTTAAGCTCGGCCAACGAGACTCCCCGGACTGCCGGCGCCCCGATCGCCGCGGAGATCACGCGCCACGTCCAGACGCTGGCCGCCGACGACATGATGGGCCGCGGCGTCGACACGCCCGGGATCGACCTAGCGCGCGACTACATCGCCGCGCAATTCAAAAAATACGGCCTCGCGCCCGGCGGCACGGCGGGCTACTTCCAGAGGCTCGAGGTAACGACCGGCATCGAGACCGCAGGCCGCAACGAGGCGCAGCTCGGCGCTTCCGAGCTCGCGCTCGGGCGGGATTGGAGCCCGCTCGGTCTTTCGGCGTCGGCCACGGCCGAGGGAGAGGTCGTCTTCGCCGGCTACGGCATCACGGCCGAGAATTATGCTTATGACGATTACGCCGGCATCGACGCCAAGGGAAAAATCGTGCTCGTCCTGCGCTACGAGCCGCCGCCGAAGGACGACAAGAGCGCCTTCGGCAGGTGGCCGCGCTCCTCGCGCTACGCGACGCTGAGCGCGAAAACGGCGAACGCCCGCGCCCACGGCGCGGCCGGCCTCATCTTGGTCGATCTAAACTCCGCGCACGACGAGCTGATGTCGCTCGCGCGCGGCATGGGTCGCGAGCAGGATGACCTCGTCGCCGCGCAGATTCGGCGCGAAACCGTTCAGACCGCGCTGCGCGGCACAGGCATCTCGCTGAGCGAACTCAAGGCCGTGATCGACCGCGATGAGAAGCCGCGCTCCACAGCCGTCGCCGGACTCAAGGCGCGGCTCGCGGCAAGCCTTAAAAAGATCTCGCGGCCGACGGACAACGTCGTCGCCGTGCTTGCCGGCTCCGATCCACAACTGAAAGGCGAAAACATCGTCATCGGCGCGCATTACGACCACCTGGGGCTCGGCCATTACGGCACGATGGACCCCAAGGCCGAGGGGCAGATCCACCACGGCGCCGACGACAACGCGTCGGGGGTCGCCGTCATGCTGAGCGTGGCGCAGCGCTTCACCGCCGGCAAGCCGCCCCCGCGAACCCTTGTCTTCGTCGCCTTTACCGGCGAAGAGCTGGGGCTTTACGGATCGCGCTACTTCGTCGATCATCCGCCGTTTCCCCTCACGGCGACCAAGGCGATGATCAACCTCGACATGGTCGGACGCATGAGAGACAACCGGCTGATGGTGAATACGGCGGACACCGCGAAAGAATTCCGCGCGATGATCGGCCGCGCCGCGGACGGCCTCGACGTCGACATGAAAGCGACCGGCGGGGGCAGCGATCACACATCGTTCTACAATAAAGGCGTTCCGGCCCTGCACTTCTACACCGGAATGCACGAAGACTATCATCGTCCCACCGACGATTGGGAGAAGCTGAACATCGGCGGCATGGTGAAAGTCAGCGATGCCGTGTTCGCCCTCACGACCGATCTCGCCGCGAGCCGTGAGCCGCTCGCGTTCGTCAAACCGCCGTCGCGGCGCGGCGGTTAACCTCGCGAAAAAGCCTCCGAATCGCCTTTTTTATTGGCAGGTAAGACGCAGCTATGATATGTGTGGTAGAGACTAGGTTCGCCAAGGAGGCTTTCGGCTCATGATCAAGCTTTACCACTCGCCCGCATCCACCAATTCGCGCAAGGTGAGGATCGCGCTCATCGAGAAAGGGCTTGAGTTCGAGCGCGTCCCGATCGATCTAGCCAAAAAAGAGCAGAAGGCTCCGGAATATTTAAAAATCCACCCTTTCGGCCAAGTGCCGGCGCTCGACGACGAAGGCTTCATCGTCTACGACTCTACGGTCATCAACGAATATCTCGAAGACGAATATCCTTATCCGCCGCTCATGCCGAAAGACTCCGACGGCCGCGCGCGCGCCCGGCTGATGGAGGATTTCCGCGACAATCATTTCAATATCGCCTTCATCCGGATTTTTCGCGAGCTGCGCGGCAAGCCCGAGAACGAGCGCGATCCCAAAGCGATCGATGCGGCGAAGGCGGAGATCGCGAGCTACCTGGAGCGGCTCGACAGGGAGCTTCAGGGGAAAGAATATTTGGCCGGCGAGTTCAGCCTCGCCGACATCGCCTTCATGGCCAATCTTGACCTGCTGGAAAAATTCGACATTCAAGTCGACCCCAAGAATAAGAACGTCATCGCGTGGATCGCGCGGCTGAAAGCCCGGCCGAGCTTCGCCGCTTCGGCGCAATAATCGGCAATTCGTGACTGGGGATTTTTGCAGCGCTTCCCGAGTCTCCTGCCCGAGTCCCTAATCGAGCGCTCCTGATTCCGGATGCCTGTGCTTCTCGCCTGGCTGGTTCATTTCTATACTGCAGTTGGGGTCTTGCTCGGATTTTTCTCCGTGCTTTTGGTCGAGCGGGGCGAATACCGCTCCGCTCTATGGCTGAATGCGCTCGCGGTCGCCATCGACGCGAGCGACGGCACGCTCGCCCGCGCGGCGCGCGTCAAAGAGCGCATCCCCCGGTTCGACGGCGCGCGGCTCGAAGACATCGTCGATTACCTGAACTACGTCCTCGTGCCGAGCCTGATTCTCTTTCACGCAGGGCTGCTGCCGCCGAATGGAGCATGGTGGATCGCGGCCGCACCGATGCTGGCCAGCGCCTACGGCTTTTGCCAGAAGGATGCGAAAACGTCCGACAATTATTTCCTCGGTTTCCCCTCTTACTGGAACATCCTGGTTCTTTACCTCTTGGCGCTGCGGACGCCAGCATGGTTCAACACCGCCATCGTTCTGTTCCTCGCCGCCATGGTCTTTGTCCCGATCAAATACATTTACCCGAGCCGGACCGCCGCGTTTCAGCGCGTCACCGTCGCGCTCGGAATCGTTTGGGGCGCGCTCGTCCTGCTGATGCTTTATTACCTGCCGGACCCGCCGCCGGCGATCGTTTACGCATCGCTTTTCTTCCCGCTTTATTACGCGCTCCTGTCGTTTTTCCTTTCGGCGCGAACCCCGCTCCGGCCGAGGTGAAGTTTGACCGCTCGAGGGCAAATCGGTTATCATGGGGAGCCCGAGAAATCGGGCAGCGCCCCCGTTGACGGCTTCCAGAGCCGCCCGGAGCGAGTATTACGAGTATCATATGAAAAGCGACAAGGCCCATCCGACCCCGTCCAAGCCCATGATCGGCGACCTCATGGTCCAGGAGAAGCTGATCACCCCGGACCAGTTGAAAGAGGCGCTCGTGGCGCAAAAAAAGCAGACGGTCTACATGCCGCTAGGCGAGGTCTGCGTCGAGCTCAAATTCATCAATCGGGAACAGCTCAAGAACATCCTGCGCGTGCACAAGAAGCGCATCCCCTTGGGCGAACTGCTGACCAATCTCGGCCTGGTGACGTCCGACCAGGTGCAGCAGTGCCTGGACGAGCAGAGGACCTCCAAGAAGAAACTCGGCCAGTTGCTGGCTGACAAAGGCTTCCTCCACGAGAAGGCGCTGATCAGCGCGCTCAACATACAATTGGGCGTGCCCAAGATGACGCCGCACATGAGCCTCATCCACCGGAGCCTGTTCGAAGGCATCAACGAAGGTTTCCTTCGCCGCAACAACGCCATACCAGCGTTCAAGCGCGGCAACGAGCTCACCGTCATCATGGCGGACCCGCTCGACGAAACGACGATCCGCGACCTCGAGAAATTCTTCAAATGCGAGATCCAGCCGGCGATCGCGGGGGCGCAGGAGATTCAAAGCGCGATCGGTCAATGCCTGAGCGCCGAATCCCGCGCCGACTTTTCGGCGCGGGAGAGCAAAGACCTCGTCATCAACTACCGCGAGACGATGGGCGACACCAAGGATCCGATTGCGGTCGAGGTCGTCAACTACATCATCCCCGACGCGTTTCGCGAAGGCGCCAGCGACATCCACATCGAGGCCCATGAAAAAGGGCTCCGCATCCGCTACCGCGTCGACGGTGTGCTCCACCATAAGACCGACCTGCCGATTTTCCTCGCGCCGAGCGTGGTCTCGCGCATCAAAGTATTGGCTGGCCTGGATATCGCGGAAAAGCGGCGTCACCAGGACGGCCGGATCCAGGCGCTGGTGCTGAGCAAGAGCGTCGATCTCCGCGTCTCGACCTACGCCTCGGTTTACGGCGAGAGTGTCGTCATCCGGCTCCTCGACCGCGACACGAAGCTCGCCGACTTGGACGCCCTGGGCCTCAACCCCGCGCACCAGGCGAAATACGTAGAGCTGCTTTCCTACCCTTCCGGGATCATGCTCGCGACCGGCCCGACCGGCAGCGGGAAATCGACGACCCTCTACGCCTCACTCAATTATTTGAACAACGTCTTTCGCAAGATCATCACCGTCGAGGACCCCGTCGAGCTCACGCTGAACGGCGTCGTCCAGGGGCAGGTCGAGCCCAAGCTCAACATGTCTTATTCGGATTTTCTCAAGTCGATGATGCGTCAGGACCCCGACGTTCTCATGGTGGGCGAGATCCGCGACCACGTCACGGCCGAGGCTGTGATCCAGGCGGCGCTCACCGGCCACAAGGTGCTGAGCTCGCTCCATACCGACGATACCACCGGCGCGCTGATCCGGCTGGTAGACATGGGCATCGATCCTTATCTCGTGACCTCCACCGTGCTCGCGGTGATGTCGCAGCGACTCTTGAGGGTTCTGTGCCAGAACTGCCGGCAGCCCTACACGCCGCCGCGGGAGATTTTCGATACGTTTCACATCGCTCCCGAGGGCATAGAAGGGATCTCCTTTTATCAGCCCAAAGGCTGCACACACTGTAACGGCACCGGCTTCAAGGGACGGACCGCGATCCATGAGCTGTTGGTCGTCAACGACGCGGTCCGCGACGCGATTTTGACGCGCAAGGGCTCCACGCATATCCGTGTGATCGCGCGCGAGGAGGCGCAGCTCATCTCGATGCGCGAAGACGGCTTCTACAAAGCCGCCCGGGGCGTCACCACGCTGGAGGAGATCGTTCGCGTCGTCTTTCACAATGAGAGCGACGAGCTCGCCCCGCGTTCGGTCGCCGCGATCCTCGCGCTGTGCGAAGGTAGGGAGCCGCCGCCGGCCGCGAGAAACTCGATGTCCGCGCCGCGGCGCGTCCCGATGGACCAGGCGCGGACTCCGGTCTTCGAGCAGCCGGCCGAGGGTGCACCGCTGGAGGGCGAGGCGTACCGCGTCCGCTTCGAGGCGAATACGATCGAGTCCGAGACCGAGCGCATCGCCGATTTCTTCGTCGCCTATCGCGGCATCAAGGCGGTGCTCGGCGAAGAGGTCTCCCCGGAGCTGCTTGGCGATTTCGTCGATTTCATCGTCGATACCGTAAAGCGATTGAAGACTTCTGAGGGAGCGGATTTCGCCGAATTCTCGCTCCAAGTGAGGGACAACCGGGACCGTCTTTTCGTCGAGACGGTGGTCTCCCACAGCCCCGGCCGCAGCCGCGAATCGGCGCTGCGCCACGTCGGCTACTTGAAATAAAGGACGATGGCGGCGAAAAAATCGATTGCGGAGAAGGTTCCCCCGACCAAGGCGCACCGGCCAACACGCCGCGTCGAGGAGATCGATTTCGATCGTTACATGAAGACCAAAGCGACGCACAAACACGTGGAGGAAATAGGCATCGCCGATTACCTGAACCAAAAAAAATCGCCCGAAGCCTCTTAGCCGTCCCCCCTTTCCCGTCCAAAGTCGTGATATCCACATCTCGATTCGCGTCGTCCGCTGCTATTCTGAGATCGGTGCTCGGCCGCTTGACCATCGCGGCCCTGGCCCTGGCCGGCCCCACCGCACTGGCGCGCGCGGCCCAAGAACCGGCGCCGAAATATATTTTTATCTTCCTCGCGGACGGCGGCGGCGTCGGCGGCATGGAGATCGCCCGCTCGTTCAACCGTGTCGTTCACCGCGAGGGCTTCACGATAACCGACAAAATCATGCGTGAGGGTTCGCTCGGGCTCCTCACCACGCAGGCCGCCGATTCGCTCACGACCGATTCGGCCGCCGCGGCGACGGCGCTCTCCGGCGGCTGCAAGGCCAACATCGGGGCGCTCGGCATCTGCGCCGACGGCCGGATCGCCAAGAGCGTCATGGAGCGCGCCCGCGAAAAAGGACTACGCGCGGCGCTCGTGACGACTTCGACCGTCTACGACGCGAGTCCGGCCGCATTCGTCTCTCATGTGTCGAGTCGAAAGGATTTCGAAGCTATCCTGGATCAGTATCTCCGCGCCGCGCCCGATCTCATCCTGGGCGGCGGACGCGAGCAGTTCCTGCCCGCCGGCCGTCCCGAAAGCGTGCGCAAGGACGGCAAAGACCGGCTCGCGGAATTCACCGCGCGCGGCTACGCTTACGCGTCGGATAAAACCAGCCTCACGAAGGCGTCCGGCGCCAAGCTGCTCGGACTTTTCACGCCGGGCGAGATGAGCTTCGATCTCGACCGGGACGCCGATACAGAGCCTTCGCTCTTCGAGATGACGCGCGCGGCGATCCGGTTTCTCGGCCGCGACGGCCGCGGCTTCATGGCGTTCATCGAGAACGAGAACACCGACACCGCCGGCCATCTGACCGACGTCGCTTCGATGGTGCACGCCTATCGCGATTTCGACCGGGCCGTGGCGCTCGCTTACGAATTTTATCTCAGCCATCGGCGCGAAACGCTGATTCTCGTCACGTCCGATCACGACTCGGGCGGCGTCGGCTTCACGCTGGCGCTCGAAGACCTCCGCATCGACTCGAAGCGCGTGTCCGCTAACGAGGAGGATCTCAAAAAAATCGCCGCGATTCCCATCTCGCTGCGAAAGGCCGCTGCCATGCTCGGCCCTCGGCCGACTGCCGAAGCCGTCGACCGTGTGATGCGGGATGTCTTCAAAGGCTTCACGCTGGCGCCGGATTTGAAGAAGATGCTGCTCGCCGGCCAACCGCCCGCGCGGAACTTTTACACCGATCCCGCCGCCAACGTGCTCGGCATGATGGTCGCCAACAACACGCAGGTGTACTGGAGCTCCGGCGGTCACACGCATCAGCCCGTCTTTGTCGCCGCCCTCGGCGCCGGGGCGGAGCGTTTCCGCGGCTATCAAGACAATACGGATTTCGCCAAGCATCTCTTTGCGCTCCTCGACAATCCGAATTCAAAGTAGCCCCGCATAATGGGCTCGGCGCGAGCCGCGGCCGCCCCACAGCTCCCGCAACAGCAAAAAATCTTCTGTCTTGACTGGTCCGGCGTGCCCTGTAGGATGTTTACCTCATGGAAACGCGGCGCGGGGGAAGTCATGGACGGTCCGGAAAGCAACGGACAAGATAGAATCGGCGTTCTAGTCGGCGGCGGACCGGCTCCCGGCATCAACGGCGTCATCAGTGCGATCACGCTCGAGGCGCGCAGCCGCGGACGCCAAGTCGTCGGCATTTTCGACGGCTTTCAGTGGCTCATGGCGGGCGCGACCGACAAGGTGAAGCTTTTGGACCGCGACGAGGTTTCGCGCATCCATTTCCAGGGCGGATCGATTCTCAACACTTCACGCGCCAACCCGACCAAAAAGGCCGAACATCTCGACGCGGTCCTCGCGTCGTTGGCCAAGCTGAAAATCGGCTATCTCGCCACCATTGGCGGCGATGATACGATGTTCGGCGCCAGCAAGCTGGCCGAGCGGGCCGCCGGACGGCTGCGCGTCTGCCACGTTCCGAAGACCATCGACAACGACCTGCCGCTGCCCGGCGACATCCCGACATTCGGCTTCGAGACCGCGCGCCACTTGGGCTTCGCCCTCGTGCATAATTTGATGGAAGACTCGCGCGCGACGCGGCGCTGGTATTTCGTGGTCGTCATGGGCCGCACCGCCGGCCACCTGGCGCTCGGCATCGGCAAGGCGGCGGGCGCGACGCTCACGGTCATTCCGGAGGAGTTCGAAGGGCCCGTCCGGCTCGAAACGCTGTGCGATCTTCTCGAAGGGGCGATCCTCAAGCGTAAGGCGCTGTTGGGCCGCCTCGACGGCGTCGCGCTCATCGCCGAAGGGCTGCTCGAGCGGCTCACGCCGGAGGAGATGACGTCGATCGAGGGCGTGCGCATCACGCGCGACGACTACGGCCATCTGAGGCTCGCCGACATGGATCTGGCGTTCATCCTGAAAACGCAGGTCGAGCGACGCTTCGCCGAGCGCGGCGAGCGCATCGGCATCACGCACAAGAATATCGGGTACGAGGTCCGCTGCGCCGACCCGCTTGCCTTCGATTGCGAGTACGTGCGCGCGCTCGGCTACGGCGCGACCGATTTCCTCCTGCGGCCCGACGCCGAGGCGGCGCGCTATCACGGCGCGCTGGTCTGCCTCGACAACGGCAAGCTGCGCTATCTCAACTTCGACGATCTGCTCGACCCCGCCACGGGCCGGACCAAAATCCGCCTGGTCGACGTGACCAAGCCGTCGTACAAGATCGCGCGCGAATACATGATCCGGCTCGAGCGCGAGGATTTCGAGGACGGCGAGCGCCTCGCCGCTCTGGCGCGGGCCGCGGCGAACGGCGCCGGCGGTTTCGGCCCCGAGGAGTTTAAGAAAAAGTTTGGTTATCTGGTGACGGAGATACGAGGAGGGATCTGACATGGCAGCACGCGTCGCGATCAACGGCTTCGGGCGGATCGGCAGACTCTGTCTCCGCGCCATGCTGCAGCGCCACCGGGATACGCTTTCGGTCGTCGCCGTCAACGACATGGCGGACCCGGCGACCAACGCGCATCTCCTGCAGTACGATACGAACTACGGCCAATTCTCCGAGAAGGTCGAAGCCGGCGAAGGCAAGATCCGCTTGAACGGCTTCGCAATAACCGCGCTGTCGCAAAAGGACCCCGCGCGCCTGCCGTGGAAAGATCTCGGCGTCGATCTCGTGATCGAATCGACGGGCGTCTTCACCGACGGCCATCAGGTGCGCGCGCACCTCGAAGCCGGGGCGAAAAAAGCGATCATTACGGCGCCCGCTAAGAACGAGGACATTACGCTGGTTCTGGGCGTGAACGATTCGCGCTACGAGCCCAAAAAGCATCACATCGTCTCGAACGCCTCCTGCACGACGAACTGTCTCGCTCCGGTCGCCAAGACGCTGCACGAAGTCTTCGGCATCGAGCGCGGGCTCATGACGACGACGCACGCGTACACGAACGACCAGCGGATTCTCGATCTCATGCACCAGGACCTACGGCGCGCACGCGCGGCCGCGATGAACATCGTCCCCACCTCGACCGGCGCGGCGAAGGCGATCGGCCTGGTCATTCCCGAGCTCAACGGCAAGCTCCACGGCTTGTCGCTGCGAGTGCCGACGTCGACGGTCTCAATCGTCGATCTCGTCGTCGACCTGAAGAAGTCGGCGAGCGAGAAAGATGTGAACGCGGCGCTGAAGGACGCTTCGGAGAATCAGCTGAAAGGCATCATGGAGTATTGCGAGAAGCCGCTCGTCTCGAGCGACTTTCGCGGCAACCCGGCGTCGTCGATCGTCGACGCGCTTTCGACCACCGTTCTCGACGGGAAAATGGCGAAAGTCCTCGCCTGGTACGACAACGAATGGGGCTATAGCTGCAGAGTCGCGGACCTGGCGGCGTTCATGGCCAAAGCCCACTAACGAAAGAAAAGAGGAAGACGGATGGTAGCGAAAGACATCATGACGCAGAACGTCATCACCGTCGGCGGCGACACGCCCGTCAAAGATCTGGCGCAACGCCTCTCGAGAACCGGGTCAGCGGCATGCCGGTCGTCGATAAGAGCGGAAAGATTCTCGGCGTCGTTTCCGAGGCCGATCTTCTCGCGAAGCAAGGCGCGCGAGCGCGAGATATCATGAGCGCCAAGATTTTCACCGTGCGCGAGGATGCTCCGGTGGAGGATATAGCGTCGTTGATGACCGCCGAGAAAATCAAGCGCGTGCTCGTCGTCGGAGAAAAGGAACTGGCGGGGATCGTCAGCCGCGCCGATATCGTCCGCGCGATCGCGCTCGGCGACTACATGCCGCTGAGCACGCCGGTTTACGATTTGTAGAGAGCGAGAGAGAGCGGGGCGCGGGCGCTAGACCGAAAGTTCTTTTTTCATCCGCTCGTATTCGTCGCGATCGATCTCGCCGCGCGCGTAGCGCTGCTTGAGGATCGCGAGCGCATCCGCGCTTTTCCGGTCGCGCCCGAGCGATAGAATCAGCCGCACGACGAGCGTTACGCCGCCGATTAGAATCCCCCAGAAAAGAATTATCGCGACCAGCAGCAGTAGCAGGCCCCACTTGCCGCCGGACCAGGCGAAGTGCCACTCCCAAGGACGGCGCTCCGGGCCGGGCCACCACTGCATCCATAGGTATGCGAGCAAAAAAAGGCGGGCCACGGCTCCGACTATACGAAAACGGCGATGCGAATGGTAGAGGCGGAATGGCGGCCAAAAAAAGACGGAGAGGCTTCACCTCTCCGTCTGTAATTTGAACGTTCTGACTAAGGCAATTTAATAAACTTCAACTCCTGCACCCAACGGAGCGACGCCGGCTCCGACTCCGTGTCCACCAACGTCCACACCGGCGGAGATGCAGCCGACAAGCGACAAGATACCGATAAGCAGCGAGGCGATGGCAGCGAACTTCGCCTTTTTCATGTTCCTCACCTCCTCTTTCATTATCCTCTCCCCCGCCGGTCGGGATCAATGCCGGTGAATACCCGAGACTGGTCATTGCAAAGCCGGCTTGACTTTCTCGCTGGCCGGCGGCTATGAAACCGTCGATTTCAATGAACGACGTGCTTAAATTGGGCATCGCGGGGCTCGGCAACGCGGGCCGCGCTGTGATTCGCGACTTAAGCGTGATCCCAAACGTCGCGCTCGCCGCCGTCGCCGACCTGCGGCAAGAGACCCTCGCGCCGTATCGCTCGCATCCCGCCGTCGCCGCGTTCGATAACGTCGAGGCGCTGTGCCGCAGCAACGCCGTCGACGCGGTCTGGATCGCCACGCCGAACGAATTTCACGCCGAACATACCGTCGCCGCGGCGACGAACGGAAAGCACGTCGTGTGCGAAAAGCCGATGGCGGTCTCGCTCGAAGAATGCGATCGAATGATCGAGGCCGCCGAGGCTAACGGCGTTCGCCTGCTGCTGCACTCCAAAGCCGGCGATCCGCCGATCGAAAAAATGCGCGAGCTGATCGGCGCGGGCCGGCTCGGCCGCGTGATTCAAATCGGCTCCTGGAATTATAAAAGCTGGCTCGACCTGCCGCGCCTACCGGAAGAGCTGGATACCGGCAAAGGCGGCGGGGTCGTTTTCCGCCAAGGCGCGCACCAGATCGACACCGTGCGCGCGCTGGGCGGCGGAGTCGTCAAGAGCGTGCGCGCGACGGCGGGCCGGTGGCATCCTCGCTTCGACACCGAGGGCAACTACACGGCATTTTTGGAATTCGCGGACGGCACTCCGGCCATGCTCGTCTTTAACGGCTATGGCCGCTTCGACATGGCGGAGATCACCTGGGGCATCGGCGAGAGCGGCTTCGCGCGCGCGGAGTCGTCGCCGGGCGCGACTCCGTCATCTCCGGCAAATAGGATGGATAGCGCGGCG
>Ga0075426_10001279_pt1 | contig 17823 bp, 13 predicted proteins | sample SoiMethybrSBSTD5_FD_75304 | JGI IMG/M metagenome (GOLD analysis project Ga0075426, IMG submission 75304) | Bulk soil microbial communities from a Populus tree surrounding site in Tennessee, USA - Soil MetaG P. TD hybrid SBSTD5 | ecosystem: Environmental > Terrestrial > Soil > Tree plantation... | reverse complement strand
TCTTCGCCGAAGATCCATCGCGAGGTGGTAATCGGGTAGCAGCCAATGTCCATGAGCCCGCCGCCGCCCCACTCCGCCACGTTGCGCACGTTTTTCGGGTCGCGGTTGAAGTAGCTGAAAATACCCACGATCGAGCGGAGCTTTCCGACCATACCCTTCCCAATGAGGTATTGGACTCTCAGCCACTGCGGATGCGTCTTCACCATAAAAGCTTCGCCGACCTTCACGCCGCAACGGTCGCGTACACGAAGCAACTCTCTTGCCTCGCTAACCGTCAGGCTTAATGGTTTTTCGCACAGGACGTGCTTCCCTGCTTCGGCGGCTTTGATGGACCACGGAACATGGAGATGATTCGGAAGCGGGTTGTAGATGGCTTCGATTTCCGGGTCTGCGAGAAGCTCTTCATAAGAGCCATAAGCTTTGGGGATGCCCAGTTGCTGGGCGGCTTTCTCAGCTTTGCTCAGTTCGCGCGATGCGATGGCCGCGATTTCGCTCCATTCACCTTCTTGCATCGCTGGAATCACTTTTTTCACCGCGATTCCCGCGACTCCGAGTACACCCCATTTAACCTTTTGTTTGCTCATGTTCTGTCCTTGGTATTTGGCCCGGGATTTTACTGACTCGCGCTCACGGCGTACGGGCTCGCCGCGCGGTATCGCTTCTCGAATTCTTCTTTGGTGCAAACCGTCTTCAAGTCCGTGACCCGGTCGAGGCAGAGGATTCCATCGAGATGATCGATTTCGTGCTGAAGCAGTTCGGAAAGGTCGCGAAGCTCTCCAGCCCGAACCTCGTGCGTTTTCCCTTGCAAGTCCTGGTATTGCACAGTGATTTCGCGGTTCCGCTCAACCTGCATAAAGATGGACAAGAAACTGAGGCAGGCATCCCACACGACGACACGTTCTGTGCTGCGCTCGATAATTTTTGGATTCACGAGGGGCCACGGGTCTTCGCCCGGCAAGCGCAGGAAGATAACGCGCTGCAAAACTCCAATTTGCGGCGCGGCGATGCCTCGTCCATAGCCGGTGGTTTTGCGCCAATACGCCAACGTGTCTTGCAGGTCTTCGACCAGCGCGCGAATTTCGGGAGCGGACGCGTCTCGCACCGGGCTGCATTTCTCGCGCAAAACGGGATCCCCGAGTTGCCGAACCGTCCGGACCGCCATGGCCGCCACCTCCACCGCGCATAGACGATACCGCGATTCTTGACCTGCGAAAAGACGCATCCTCTGGTATCATTCGCCTGCGGCCAGCTCATGGGACGGCTGACGCGACAGAACATCTGAAGAGGAGAAATCGAATGCGAAGAGGACTTATCGTCCCGGCGCTCGGCTTGGCGTTGGGGATGACCGTTCTGGGCGGACTCGCCTCCCTGAATCGTGTTGGGGCGCAGGAAAAAAAGGACGCCATGCCCGAACCGACCGTCAAGGTGGGAGACATGGCCCCGGATTTTACCCTGCGTGACACCCATGGCAAAGAAGTGTCGCTGCATGATTTCCGCGGCAAGAAGAGCGTGGCGCTGGCGTTTTATGTTTTTGCCTTCACGGGTGGTTGAACGAAGCAAATGCAGAACTTCCAGCAGAACCTGGCCAAGCTGGAAGCTGCAGACACCCAAGTATTGGGTGTGAGCATGGACAGCCCGTTCAGCAACGGCGCGTGGGCGGAGAAAATCGGCGTGACCTTCCCGCTGCTGAGCGACTGGGGCGGCGACGTGACCAAGCAATACGGCCTTTACAATCCAAAATACAAAGCGGCGCGACGCATCAATTATTTGATCGACAAAGAAGGCAAAGTTGTCGAGATGCAGATTGACAACGAAGCGATCGATCCGGCGAAGATCGTCACGCTCTGCGAACGCCGCAAATCTGAGAAATAGACGCGCCGTAAGTCGGCTATCATTTCATCCTGTGAAGCTCAAGTGCCATGGGCCCGCAGCCCGCCGCTGGGCACGCAAGGCGGGCCCTGTCCCTACGATTTGCGCCATGGCATGGGAATGTTAGAATCCTCAGTGAACCGCCATGCCACCAAAAACCCTTTATCAAAAAATCTGGGACAGCCACGTTGTCTGGGAGGGGCCCGGCCAGCCTGCGCTCATTTATATTGACCGGCACCTCATCCATGAAGGAACTTCTCCGCAGGCGTTTGCGGGCTTGCGCGCAGAAGGACGCAAGGTCCGCCGGCCCGACCTGACGTTCGCAGTGATGGACCATTCCGTTCCGACCACCGACCGCACGCTGCCCATTCTCGACAACGATGCCAAGCTGCAATTCGATGCACTGGAGAAGAATTGCCGCGAATTCGGCGTGCGGCTGTTTGACATGAACAGCCGCAACCAAGGCATCGTGCACATCATTGGACCGGAACTTGGCATCACCCAGCCGGGGCAAACCATTGTTTGCGGAGATAGTCACACTTCCACGCACGGAGCGTTCGGCACACTGGCGTTTGGGATTGGGACAAGCGAAGTCGAGCACGTTTTGGCGACGCAATGCCTGGCGCAGTCGCGCTCGAAGACGCTGCACATTCTGGTGAATGGGAAGCGGCCCAAGGGGGTCACCGCGAAAGACATCATTCTGGCGATCATTGGGAAAATCGGCATTGGCGGCGGCAACGGCCACGTGGCGGAATACGGCGGCGAAGCTATCCGCGCGCTCTCAATGGACGGCCGCATGACCGTTTGCAACATGACCATCGAAGGCGGCGCGCGCGCGGGCATGGTCGCGCCCGATGAAACCACGTTTGCGTATCTCGAAGGCCGCCCGTTTGTGGCGCGCGGCAAAGCGTTTCAGGAAGCCGTCGAGCGCTGGAAGCAATTGCGCACCGACGATGGCGCGAAGTTCGACATGACCGTTGAGCTGCACGCCGAGCAGCTCGCTCCGCAAGTTACCTGGGGCACGAATCCCGGCATGGTCACCAGCGTTACCGCGCGCGTGCCCGATCCGCATGACTTCAAGGATCTCAACGATCAGAAAGCCACCGAAAGCGCGCTGAAATATATGGGTCTGAAGCCAGGCACGCCGATTATGGATATTCCCGTGGACCGCGTGTTCATCGGGTCGTGCACAAATTCACGCTTGGACGACTTGCGCGCCGCTGCCCATCTGGTAGCCGGCAAGCACGTGGCGAAAAGCATCAAGCAGGCTCTGATTGTGCCGGGTTCGCGAGGCATCAAGGCGCAAGCGGAGAAGGAAGGCTTGGACAAGGTCTTTACCGCTGCCGGTTTCGAGTGGCGCGATGCGGGCTGTAGCATGTGCATTGGCATGAACGCGGACGTTTTGCCGCCGCACGAGCGCAGCGCCAGCACAAGCAATCGCAATTTCGAAGGCCGCCAGGGCAAAGACAGCCGCACGCATCTCGTCAGCCCGGTTATGGCCGCCGCTGCCGCCATCGCCGGCCACTTCGTTGATGTGCGCGAATTCGACGTCACCCACGTTGAGTGACGGGCAAAACGGACTACAAGAAAATGAAGACTACCAAGAATCCAAAGATCTTAATCGGGTCAGTGGGATTCATCGTCGCTGGTTTGACTCAGCACTGAGGGCCAGCCGACCTGAAGGCAAACGTATGAGGAGTAGGGATACCTAATGCAACCGTTTACAGCGCACACCGGCATGGTCGCGCCGCTGGATCGCGTCAACGTGGATACCGACCAGATGGTGCCGAAACAGTTTCTCAAGGCACTGACGCGCGCAGGCTTTGGACGCATCCTTTTTTACGACTGGCGCTACCTGCCGGGCGAAAAGCCAAATCCGGAGTTCGTGCTGAATTTTCCGCGCTATAAAGGCGCATCAGTATTGCTGGCGCGCGCGAATTTCGGCTGCGGCTCCAGCCGCGAGCACGCTCCATGGGGCGTCAAGGACTACGGTTTCCGAGTCATCGTCGCGCCAAGCTACGCCGACATTTTCTACAACAATTGCTTCAAGAACGGGATTCTTCCCGCCACCTTGTCCGAACAGCAGGTCGAGGAAATTTTCCAGCGCACGGAAAAGGAAGAAGGCTATTCGCTCACAGTGAATCTGCCGAACCAGACCATCGCCGACAAGCACGGCCTGATGTTCAAATTCGAAATCGCCCCGTCGCGCAAGGAAGTTTTGCTCAAGGGCCTCGACGACATCGGCACCTCCATGCAGCACGCCGCTGCCATCGACGCCTACGAAAAAGCCCACACCGCCGCCGCCACGATGTTCGAGCCCGTCGACGTAAAGTACTACTCCAACGGCCGCTGACGCGGTTCGCCGCCTGCCCGACATCCTGACATTCTGTTGACGTCAACGACTTCCACGTGCCCCACAACGGGTAGATTTCGTACCAGCGGCTTTACGCCGCTGCCTGAGCATAGCCACAACTCATAACCGGCAAGCCACAAAAGAAAAAGGGGAAGGCGTTGAGCCTTCCCCTTTCTTAAGGCGGCGAGCCGCACTCGCCGGAAGAAAGTTAAAAGTCGATAGAGACGCCGAACTGCAACCGGCGAGGCGTATTGGCCTGAACGGCTCCGCCGCACCCCAGCACTCCCCAGGTGCTCGTGTCATAGCCGTTAAAGCACGGATCGGCAGGTTGCATGTGGTTGAGGACGTTGCCAAAATCAAAGTACAGAGAGCCACTGAATTTCTCGGTCGCTTTGATTTTCTTGGTAATGCCCAGGTCCAGGTTCCAGAACGGCAGGCCGCGGAACCAGCCACCGCCTCCAATTTGTCCATCCAAGCCGAGGATTGGGTTACGCAAAGGATCGCCGAATATTCCTCCGCCCGTTGGGCAGGTCTTGTCAGGATTGCTGAACACGTTTACGCCGGGCCCCGCGTTGCCGCAAGTGGACCCCTTGGTGTTGAAATGGGTGCTTCCGCTGGTTGGGCTGGGCCCCGTAGCGACCATATTCTCGTAGGAGCCGATATAGGCAGTATTGCACTGGCCGAAGGTTCCACAGTTGGCGTTCCCCGTCGAAAGCTCAACCGGGAAGCCGCTCCCATACACAAACAGCGGTGAGAAGCTCCACCCACCAAGCACGTGGCCGATGATGCCCTTTTGCCCAGAATAGTACGGGGGAGCATAGTTAAAGAAAAGGTTGAAGTTATACTTCTCGTCGTAGTACTGCGGACCGTACTGGTTGTGCAGGTTCCAGGGATCCACAGTCGCGTACGAGCTGCTGGCTTGAACCACGTTTCCCGTTCCCAATGCCTTCGACATGGTGAAATTGGTCTTCATGGTCAAACCGTGCCAATTGGTCATCGTCAACTGGAGGAAACCAGCATTATAGTTGCCGTATCCGTTGCTGACGGTGGTCGTGAGGGCTGGCGCCTGGCCATTGGCGCCAAATGCTGTATTGAACGGATCACTGGTAAGGGTCCGGCCAAAATTCCACATTCCGGCATTGGAGACACCTGCCCACGCATCATATGCGTCTGAGAAACTCATGAGGCCGTTGGGGCCACCGTTATTTGTGACGAAGGCGGTTGTGCAATTCGGGAACTGGCCCGGTCCGGCGCCGATGTTGCAGTAGGCGGGGTTGAGAGCAGCCTCAAAAAACGGCTGAGAAGGAATGCTGGTTAGATCCGTGCCGTAATTCGTAGCTACCATCACTTTTGCCCAGGCGTTAGAGAAACTTTGCCCACCCATGGTCATCATGTATGGGACGACGCCGAGGCCGTAGTATTCAATTTCGTTAGTGATGCGGCGTCCGATGTAGCCGGCTTCCGCAAGGATTTTCGGACCGAACTGGTGCTGGATGTTCAGCGTGAATTCATCCGATCGGTTCGGCTTAAAGTTCGGATCGAAAGTTTCACCCGCCCCGGTAGGGATTTGGTTCACTCCCGGATACCACGGCTGCGGCAGATTCTGTACTGGCAGGGGCAGTGGCGCTGTGCAAGATCCGCTCGCAGGGCAGTCCACACCCACACGGAAGGTGGAGTTAGGGTCGCCACCGCAACCGCCGGTCAAGCGATTGGGGCCGCCGCATGTATCCGGTTGCAACAGACCCGGCGTGAGCATCGGCACGAGAAGCGGGTTAACGCCGTTGATGCGGCCGAAAATCCGCGCATAACCGCCTCGAAGAACCGTATTGGGCAAGAAATTCCACGCCGCGCCAATTCGCGGACTGATTTCGCCGTAGTACGGGTCGTAAGGGTACTTGGAGTGGTGATTTACGTTTCTAACGGCAGAGAAGCCGAACACCGGAGGAAAGGCGATGCCTTGAAGCGCTGCCTGTTCAACATTCTTGAGGTATTGCTCGGTATAGAAGATATTGTTGTTCTGATCCACCATGACGGTTTGATTTCCGCCGCTGGTTTCGTAAGGGGGCATCTCGATGGTGTAGCCGATGCCGTAGTTCAAGGTGAACTTCGGCTTCATGCGCCAGCTATCGGTCCAATAGAGGCTATAACTGGGCAGGATACTGCGGTTCACGAGGGGCGGAGACGAGACACAGTCCGCCGTCGCGGCCACGCCGGAGATGGCGCAGGAGGCCTGCGGGTTCAAGGGCAAGCCAGTGGACAGGGAGCCCAAACCACGGCTAAACAAGCCCTGGGTCGAGTCAACCATGCCCAATACCATCGAATAGAGATTTCCATATTTCGAACCAGAAGTGATTCCAGGCGGAACGTACCCGCTCATGGCAATGCCGACAGAGGAGAGCGGTACTCCGTTCCCCATCCCGACTAGATACTGTTCGTAGGTATTAATACTTTGACCGTTGTCGTTGCGCTTGTGGGTGTCGATGTTGCGCAAATAACTACCACCCAGCTGGAATAGGTGACTGCCCTTGATCCAGCTGACGTCATCCCGCAACATGAAATCGTGACCGTTCCAATAACGGGTGCGGGTGTTCTGGTTGTTCGTGTTGTAGGGACCAAACAAGGGACTACTACCAGAGCCGCTGTTTTCTCCACCAACTTCCAGAGCCGCGGGGTAGCCGGCAACGTTGGGCACACCGCTCGGATCTCCGTAGGCCCACCAGTTCCGGGTATAGCTGAAGTGAAAGTCGTTCGTGAGGCCCGGCCGGATGTCCTTGGTCAGGCCTGCGGTATAAATCCAAGCGTTTTGCGGTTTCTGACGGATGGCCGCGTACTGCCCTTTGGTGTCGCCCGGGAAGAAGCCACCGATGTCCCACTGGTCGGACACGGTGTTGGTGAGTTTGTAGTAGTGATAGGTGCCATTGAAGTGCCAGTTCTTCCCGAAGTCGTGGTCAATTCTCGCGACGCCAAAGTTGCTGCTTTGAGGCGTACGAATCACGCCTAGGTAAGAGCAATAGTTCGGGCCAGCGCCGGGCTTACCACCGACGCCATTACTGCCGTCGCTATTAAATGCGCAGGTATTGGGCATCGGAAGATAGGTATTCCAAAGTTGCTGAATTACCGGGTTGATGCCCAACCCACGAGGGTCACAACCACCTGCTCCCGTGCACGCACTGACAGTACCCGTGGGTATCGCCCCCTGATAGGGCTGGCCCGAGAGTGCGACATTGGCGCCGCATCCGCTAGAAGCTACACACGTCGCTGCGTTGGCTGCATAGCTAGTGCCTGAAGACGGATCGACGGTGGCAACAGGATTTAGGTTAACCACTTGGCCGTTCAGTTTGATGAGACCGGCACGAAGAGAGGCATTTGGCATGGCCCTTCTGAAGGTAGCGCTTTGAGGGTTACGGAAGCCTTCGTAATTGCCGAACATGTACCAACTTCCCCCCAGGAAATTGGTGTGAGGGATCTTGCCGCCTGCGAAGGCACCGAAACGACTGAAATGAGCGCTGGGCTGCGCCTTGTTAGTGGCATTGTTGTCCCAGGTGTTAGCTCCGCCAAAATTATTGTCCAGGTAGTATTCATAGACGCCGCCATGAACTGTGTTTGTGCCGCGCTTGGTAACGACTTGGACCTCGCTCCCCGCGCCTCCGGTAAAATCCGCACTCTGGTTTGCCGTCGAAACCTTGAAGACTTCGACGCTGGTCACGGGGATCGGAACGACCGCAGAAGGCGCCTGACCGTTGCCAGAACTGTGATAGGCGCCAGCTCCGCCTGCCGTGTCGCCACCGAAACCCTTAATGTAGGTATTGTTGTCACCGCTCATGTCATCCGTGGCGTACCCGCCATCAAGGGTGAACGTATTTTGGTCGCTCGCCGCACCACCCACGTTGCCGTTAAGGTTTTGCCCGGGCTGAAGAACTGCCAAAGTCGACGCGTCGCGCGTGGTGTTGGGCAAATTGATGAGCGTCTCGCCGCTGAGCGTCGCGCCAACAGTGGCGTCCATGGTTTGAAGCTCTGCGCCAGCCGAATACGTAACTTCGACTGTCTGCGAAACAGAGCCGACGTCCAATACCGCGTTTACTGTCAACTGCCGTCCCACCTCCACAACTTGGCTCGAGACCACAATGGTCTTGAAGCCTTGTTTGGAAACCTTCACGTTATACGTGCCCGGATTCACGTAGGCAAATATGTAGGCCCCGGTGTCGTTCGTCGTGGTTGGCCGGATACTCCCGGTCCCGGCGTCCGTGAGGTACACCGTTGCGCCAGGGACAGCGGCGCCGGAGGAGTCGGTTACTGTTCCGGAAACCGTGCCCGTGGACTGAGCCATCGCCACCGGCGAATACATCGTGAAAACGAAAAGGAAAGCACAGAGACAACAGAGACCAAGGACCACTCGCTTAGTAGACATCCGATTTCCTCCTATTTGAGCAAACCACCAGGAAGTGACACTTCGATACGAAGTTCGGGGAATTCCGAAAGCAGGCAAAGCGCATTCTCCCTGAAGAACACACTTCATGCGATAGCGACCACCGACCGTGACTTCACCCAAGGCAAGTTCACTGCCACGCCGCCGAATTTGTGCAAGCCCATAAATCTCAACAACATCTAAAATTTAGCGGCGCTTTAGCAGTTCTTAATCTATGCACTTGCGTATTTTTTGGTGCTTTCCCGTACGCAATTTCATAGATTCAAGCATCACTTCCATTCGAGAATGGTCCCCTGGGGCAACCGACTCTTTCAAATTCATGCGCGCCTATATAGTGCCCTTCTAGGTGTTTGTCAATAACTTTCGCTATTTCTAAAGAGCAGCTAAATTCCATATAAACTCATGGCAGTTTTAGTACTACTGAATTTGCTCAGACTCAGATGTTGCCCTAAGTTGTCATGGCAAGTACCCAGGCTTGCGGCAAAAAATCTACTTCTGGCTTGACAACATTTTACTTTGTGATACATTAGCTTTAGCCTAAAGGCAAAGCCTCTGGAATCCTCAACTGTCGATTGACTTAAGTCCTTTAGAATGTGCAGTTACGACCAAACACCGTGTTTTACCCGGTTTTGGCCGAAGTTGAGGCTGGCTAAGTTCTGTAGAATGTGCACTTACGAAAAGGAGCCCCCGTAAGTCCTTTAGAATGCGCAGTTATAAAAAAAGTGGGGGGGTACGGTCCGCGCCCTCTTGGCAACCGCCAGACCCGCACGCAACCTCTCACAGCCCGCTTTGGATTCCAGTCCTGGGGACCGGAGACGAAGCGCAAGGAGGGCGGTGCGGGAACTCAGTTGGCCTGATACACGGTGCGTCCGCCAACAACCGTGCGGAGGACGCGGACTTTCGTGTATTGCGAAGGCGGGATTTTAGTGAGGTCGTCAGAGAGGACAACGAAGTCGGCGTATTCTCCTAACTTTAATTCGCCCTTCTTCCCTTCCTCGAATTGAGCGTATGCAGAGCCGGAAGTGTAAGCGCGAATGCAGTCGGCAAGCGAGATTTTTTCTTGCGACTCCCAACCGTTTCTCGGCCCGCCCTCCGGGCGTTCACGCGTTACGCACGCGTACAGGCCGCGGAACGGGCTGATGGGCTCGACGTTGTAGTCGGTGCCGAACGCGAGGCGCACGCCGTTCTTCAGCATCGTATTCCAGGCATAAGCGCCCTTGATGCGCTCAGGGCCGACGCGATCTTCGGCCCAGCGCATGTCCGTCGTTTGGTGAGAGGGCTGCATCGAAGCAATTATTTTGAGTTCAGCGAATCGCTGGAAATCCAGCGGCGCGACCACTTGTGCGTGCTCGATGCGGTCGCGGCGATCACGGCGCCCATTGGCTTTTACAACCGCTTCAAAAACATCCAGGCAAATCCGATTGGCGCGGTCACCGATAGCGTGAAAGTTCAGCTGGAACCCGGCTTTATCCCTCTCGATGGCCATGGCCCGCAGTTTGTCGGGATCATAAGTGAAGATTCCTGTGGAAGACGGATCGTCGCTGTATGGCTCAAGGAGCGCGGCGGTACGCGACCCAAGGGCGCCGTCCGTGACAGCTTTCAGCGCGCCGGTCTTCAACCACGGATCTGTGGTTCCTCCTTGCGCTCGTCGGTCCTGCAACTCGTTAAGCGAAGCATTGAAAGGGAGCCACTCGGTGATGCGCGCGGTGAGTTTGCCGTCTTCTTTCAACTGCTGGTAGACCTGAAAATCTTCCCAAGCGGAATTGTCCTGCACAGACGTAACGCCGTTGCGCGCCACGTTGGCCAGCACGATTTCAAGGCCGCGTCGTCGCTCTTCCATCGAGGGATCCGGGATCCGAACCTTCACCAGCGCCATGGCGGCGCCTTCTTTCAGCATTCCCGTCGGCTCGCCCAAGCCATCGTGCTCGATTTCGCCGCCTGGCGGATTCGGAGTGGACTTGTCAATTTCGGCTTTTTTCAGAGCCAGTGAGTTCGCCACCGCCACATGTCCGGAAATGTGCGTGAGAATCACCGGATTCTTTGGCGCGACTGCGTCCAGCTGCTGCCGGTTCGGGAACCTCTTGTCAGGCCAAAGCGTATGGTCCCACCCTCCGCCAGTGATCCATTCGCCTTCCTTGTGATGAGCAACTGCTTCGGCCACGCGCTTCTGCATTTCCTCTGGCGAAGCGACGCCCCTTAGCTGAACCGCCAGAGCATCCGCCCCAGCACCGCCCAAATGCACGTGCGCATCATTGAACCCAGGCATCACAAAATGGTCCTGGAGGTGAACCGTCTCCGCGCTCTGTTGGCTCCCCCCGCAGTCAAGAAGAACGTGAGCCATCTTCCCGATGCACACGATTTTTCCGTCAGCGACGGCCATTGCTTCGGCCCAGGGTTCCGCCGGATCGTTCGTGTAAATCCGGCCATGCGTGTAGAAAACAGTGTGCTTCGGCGCCTCCTGGGCGTAAACCTGGGCGTGAAATAAAATGCCGCTCAGCGCTGCTGCGCCCACTGCGAAACACACTAGACTAGCGCGCAGGCGAATCGTCCCCGTTTTCATCGAGCTTTCTCCTCTGCGACCCCGGAGATCCCAAGAACTGTCAGTAAGGCACGTTTCAGGCCCGCTTCGCGCCCCGTCCCGTCGTACCATTCTTGCAACGAGTGCGCCCCGCCGCCCATTCCGCCAGCGCCGATGGAAATGGCATCGATTCCGAGAGAGAGCGGGATGTTTGCGTCGGTCGAAGAGCGCTCTAAACGCGACTGGTTGCCAATGGTTTCGTCAGCAGCGCGCAGAGCTGCCAGCAGCGGCGAGTCGTTCGAAAGCTCCCCGCCCGGGCGGCTGCCGAGCAACTCCACGCGCCATTCGAGATTCCCTTTCGAACGGTCGCGCGGAGGAGCCATCTCATCCCGTACGCCTGCCGCGATGGATTCGCGAAGAGCGGATTCCAGGCGCGATAACTCCACTTCGTTCTCGGAACGAATGTCCACTTTGATTTTCGCCTCGTAAGGCACGGAATTCACTGAAGTGCCACCTTCGATTTGCCCGATATTGAAAGTAGTGCGCGGGCCGGCCGGGACTTTAGTGCTGATAAACCGGACCGAGCCGCGAATAAGCGCATTGATAGGATTGGGCATCCCGAAATCCGACCAGCTATGTCCGCCAGGTCCCGTAATTGTTGCTTCCAGGCGCCTGGAGGCCAGCGCTCGCGTGGTGACATGATCCGTTCCTGAGCCATCGAGCACCACGACAGCCTTCAGCTTCGACTTGTAAGTTTCGACCAATTCGCGCATGCCGCGGAGATTCCCTTCTCCTTCTTCTCCCACGTTTCCTGCGAACAGAATCGTGCGCAAGGGTTTTACGCGAGCGGATTCCATTGCCCGTGCAATCGCGACAAGGGCCGCAATGCCCGTGCCATTATCGGAAATGCCGGGCGCAGTCATGCGATCACCGTCGCGATGGACTTTTACATTTGTGCCTGCAGGAAAAACGGTGTCCAGGTGCGCGGATAGCAAAACGACCTCGTTTTCATTCGCGCCTCGGAACTCGCCGATCACGTTGCCAACCTTGTCCGTATGGACGGTAAGGCCCGCTTCGGTCAGCACGTCGCCCATGGCACCGGCTCGCGCTTCTTCTTGAAACGGCGGCGCAGGGATTTCCGTCAAGCGGGCTTGGGTTTCATTGATCCAAGAGAGATTGTGGCTCAGCCACTCGAGCGCTGCGCGTACGCGTGCGTTCTCCGCAAGCCGGGAACCCGCGGCCAGGCGCTGTGCTTGGGACGGAGCGGCGGAGCGGACCGGCATAACGAGAAGAATAGCGCAAACCAACGCGCGTTTCATCGTCGCTCCACCTATAGGGTTCGGACTTTTTCGTTTCAACGGGGTGCGGGCTCCGTGCAAAGCGCGCGCACCTCGGCATCCGTCAGCACGCGGGCGGAGTGCTTTGCAGCATCCAGGATGCGGCTCACCAGCGCATCTTCTACGGGAATCTGGTGCCGCGCCAACCAATGAATTACGTTCGATTTGCCGCTCATGGGGCCGATTTCAATTACCTGTTGAAGGCCAAACAAGTGCGCTGGGACGCCGCTATAAACGTCATCGGCCAGCCGCTCGTTGCCCTTTTGGATCGCCTTGACGATGGCGGCGGCGTGCACGCCTGTCGCCGTGCGAAACGCGTCGTGGCCGATCACCGGGTAATTCGGCGGAATCGTGGTCTTCGTAGCCGCAGCCACCTTCTCGCAATACATCTTGAGATTGGAGAGGTCGCGCTCGATCAAGCCCATCAGCCGCAGATTTACGAGCATTAATTCCATCGGCGTGTTGCCAACTCGCTCGCCAAGCGCATTGGCTGCACCGTGAATTTGTTGTGCGCCGCCGGCAACGGCCGCCAGTGAATTGGCGATGGCGAGCCCGCGATCGTTGTGCCCGTGCCAATCGACGCGAATCTTTTCACCGGAGGGCTTCACCACTTCCTCGACGACAAATTTCACGAGATTATAGGCGCCGTTGGGTGTAGCGTGACCCACCGTATCGCACAGAACCACCGCGCGGGCGCCATGGCGAATCGCCGTTGAATACAAGCGCTTCACCGTCTCCGGGTCCGTCCGAATGGTGTCTTCTGTGACGTACATGGACGGCAAGCCATGCTGCACGGCAAACTTCACAGCGTTTTCCGTGGTGCGCTGCAGATAATCCACGGTCCAGTCTTCGACCAAACGCCGAATGGGGCTCGATCCAAGAAATGTGGCGGCTTCAATCGCGATTCCCGCGCGCTGCGAAATTTCCACGATCGGGCGAATATCGTTTTCGTGCGTTCGCGCCGCGCAATTCGGCTTGATCTTCATCCGATTCGTGGCAATCTCGCGTGCCAGCGCTTCCGTGTGAGCAACAGCGCGCGGGCCGGCGCCTGGCAGGCCGATATTCACTGAATCGATTCCCAGCGATTCCATCAAGTGCAGAATTTCAATCTTTTCTTCGATGCTGGGGTCGGAAACGGAAGGGTTCTGCAGACCGTCGCGCAGCGTCTCGTCATCCAGCATCACCCGCGTGCCGGGAGGAATCTGCGGTGCTGTGGCCGTATTCCAGTCGTAGATCCATTCGTTTTGAGGCATTTCGGTCCTTGGAAAATGCGGCGCCTCTGCTTCGCCCTAATTTCTCAATGTGTAGCTCTGCGGCTGCTGCGCGGGATCGGGGCGATAGAGCGTCTTGCAAAACTCGCAGCGATAGATCTCCGCTTTCGCTCCGATGACCGCAGCCACTTCTTTTGGATAGTCGTACCAGCGCTTCAAATGCCCCGCGCAGAGTTTGCCTTTCTCGTCCTTTTCGTCGCAGGCCCGCTGCTTTGGCTTGCGGGTCTTGATTTTCGGAGTGGCTGCCGTTTCCTCTGCCATGGGGTCCTTTCTACAGACCGTGGTCACGGAAAAAAGTTTTTATCGCGCTCCGGGCATTTCGCAACTTTGCGCCCACGCCACCGGAGAATTCAAATCGCAGGAATGCGTCCGCAGCCTGTTCCAAATCGCCGCCATAACGATACCACCACGGTTTTTCGCTGTGAGGCAGACCATCCACGTCGACGTACTTGGTTTGCACCATTTCCAGCATTCCCGCGCGGCCGTGCGTGCGGCCCCAGCCGCTTGCGCCGCATCCGCCGTGGGGCGCTTCCGCAATTCCGAAATAGCTGATGGCGTCGTTAATCATGACGGCGCCCGCGCGCAGCCGTTGCGCGATCGCCCGCCCTTTCTTCGCATCTTTGGTCCACACGCTTGCGGCCAATGCAAACGGCGAATCATTCGCGCGCTGAATGGCTTCCTCAGCGTCCTTAACGGCTTGCATCGCCAGGATTGGGCCGAAGGTCTCTTCTTGGAACAACCTCATCGAGGAATCGACGCCGGTGATAACCGTAGGCTCGAAGAAATTCGGCCCAAGATCCGGCAGGGTGTTGCCCCCGCACAATACTCTCGCTCCGCGCGCGGCAGCGTCCTCCACCAAATCCAGCATCCGTTGAACATGCTGTGGCCGAATCAGCGGTCCGACATCCGTCCCAGGATTGCTGCCCGGGCCCACCCGCAGTTTCTTCGTCTTCTCAACGCACAGCCTGCAAAACTCCTCCGCGACAGTTTGTTCGACAAAGAGCCGCTCAACCGACAGGCAAACCTGCCCGCAATTCGTGTAACTGCCCCAAACCGCGGCGCTCGAGGCCACTTGCAGGTCCGCGTCCGCCAGAACGACCATGGCGTCCTTGCCACCCAACTCAAGAACTGTGGGGATCAGTTTCTTCGCACAGGCCTCCGCGACGACCCTGCCTGTGGTCACGCTGCCAGTAAAAAGAATTTTGTCGGGACCCGCCTCTATGAGCGCCTGCCCTACTTCTCCTCCGCCCTGCACCACGGCGACGAGGTCCTGCGGGAATCCCGCGTCGCGAAAAACCTTCTCCATCAGCGCCCCGCACTGCGGCGCAAAGTCGCTGGTCTTGCACACTACCGCGTTGCCAGCCGCCACCGCAGGGATAATCTGGCTCATCGGTATCGCCAGCGGATAATTCCACGAGGAGATGATCCCAATCACGCCCAGTGGCTCATAAACAAGCCACCCGGATTTGGCCTTCGCGGCGATGCTGTGATGTGGGACGCGTCCTGTGCGAAGAACTGCAACCGCGTGCTTCGACCAATACTCCGCCGAATCCAGCGCTACAAAAATATCCGCAAAAAGCGCCTCGACCCGCGGCTTGCCGGATTCGTGGACGACGGCATCGGCCAGCTCGTTGCGTGAAGCCATCATCACTTCGCGAAGTCTGCCTAGTTGTTTGCAGCGTTGGCGAACCGGAACCTTCGCCCATTCTTTTTGCGCCGCTCGGGCCAACGTAACGACTCGCCCTACCGTTCCCGGCAGCGTCTTTTCAATATGCGCGAGAACCTGCCCTGTGGCGGGGTTGATGGAGGGCAGCGAGTCGATTGGGATGGCTGTCGCAGCCATAACCGGGATTCTAACCGATTTTCGCGTTGGCGTCGCAGCCAGCGCTTTCCAAGCTGGCGCCGATAGCTCGCAACCGAGCATCGCTTTATGGCCTGCCAACTCGCCAGGCTTCCTGATGTTGCACTTCTACCATCACCAGGCCTTGCGGCGGAACAGTCGGGCCAGCCCTTGAGCGATCCTTCGTTTCGTAGAGACGGTCAATGTCTTCCGGCTTGAGCCGGCCGCGCCCGACTTCAAGCAGAGTGCCCACCATCTTGCGGACCATATAACGAAGGAAGGACCGTCCGCTCACCGTGAACACCAGTTCCTCGTTGTTTGCGGTGCGCGCCAGATCCGACGAGTAAATCTCGCGCTCTGTCGAGCGCTCGCGTTCCTCGTCTTCCGAGTCTGCCGAAGCCGCAAAAGCGGTGAAATCATGCGTCCCCACAAATCGTGCTGCAGCGACGCGCATCGCGTCTTCATCCAGTGGAAATGGATAGTGCAACACGTACCGCCAAAGCGGCGGCGGCACCACTTTTCCGCGGTATAAACGATAACGGTAGGTTTTTCGCTGCGCCGACCATCGCGCGTGAAAATCCGGTCCGACTTCTTCCGCGCTCACTACGCGAATGGCCGGCTGTAACAGGGCATTCAGCGCATGCTGAAACTCCTGTGCCGACAAAGCGGATTGCGTCTTGAAACTCGCTACCTGCCCCAGCGCATGCACGCCCGCATCGGTCCGCCCCGCTCCGTGCAAAAAAATCTTTCCCTGCGTCAGGCGCTGCAGCACGTTGACGATTTCCCCTTGAATCGTCGGCTTGCTTCCCTGCATCTGCCAGCCGTGGAAATCTGTCCCGTCGTAAGCAATCGTGAGTTTGAAATGACGCATCAGGGCGAGATTTCTAGCGAACTAGCAAATCACGGCGCGGTTCGCGCAAACCGGCTTCCCGGCTTCACGGCAAAGCTGCCCTGCCGGCAGAGCGGGCAATCTTCGGGCTCATAACTGCTAATCGGCATTTGCAAAAGCGATTGCGTTTCGACGTCGAAGTCGATCCTTCCCCCGCTTCGGTCGATCAGCGCACCCGCAGCCATTACGCGTCCCCCAGCCTCTTCAACCACGCGAATGGCCTCCATCGTGGAACCGCCGGTCGTCCACACATCCTCCACGACCAAAACGTGTTGGTCAGGCCGCACTTCAAATCCGCGCCGCAGCGTCATCATTCCGCTGGCATCCCGCTCCACAAACAAAGCCGGCACGCCTCCGCCTAACGGGTTCTTCGGCTCCGGCAGCGCGCGAGCCACTTCCTGCCCGATAATGAGCCCGCCCATGGCCGGGGAGACCACGACATCCACGCGAACATCCGAAAACAGCTCCGCCAAAGCCTGCCCGAGCTTTTCCGCAAACCGCGGGTATTGCAGCACCAGCGCGCATTGCACATACGTGCCGCTGTGGCGTCCGCTCGACAGCTCAAAATGCCCGTGCCGGACGGCGCCTGCCGTCTCAAACATCTTCAGAATCTCTTCGCGCTTGAGCATGACCATTAGCTAACCGCCCGCGGCTCCTAAACGTCGAATTCTCAGCAGCCTGCGGTGAGCCTAGCCGCGCTCCATTTCATTGTCAAGGCGGAAGGGCCCTGTTAGACTGCTTTTCGCCCGGCCGGTGCATGCCCGAGCCATTGTTGATGCATCCAATCGTTCCTGATGACATTTTGGGGTTTCTGGACGAATTGACGTGTTCTCGTTTGTGCCCCCAAACGCCCAGCGGCATGAAACAAATTCCATTCCGTGAACGTTTTACAGAGTTGAGATCATTTTAAGTACACACCAAATCCCCTGGGGGACAAATCTGGAGGGTAAGGAGCGCTATGACTTCGCTACGTGTGGCCCCGAAAGTATCGGGAGCAACGCTGTTGGCTCGACCGCTGTTAGCTGCAATTCTTGCTGTGACGCTTGTGGGGGGAACCACCCCCTCGGCGTATGCGCAAGGCACTGCGCAAAATCCGCCGCCTGCGCCAGCGCCCCAAGCCAAACCGAGCGCTCCTGCGGAGCCCTTTTCCCTTGGCACCGCTAAATACCACTACACGCGCTCCCCACGGCCCTTCCCAAACATCTTTGCTCCCTACAAGGCTATAAAGGTGGCGCCGAGTTCCCTCGTCAATTCTCCCCGTATTGAGCAGCTCATCCATGAGGGCAAGCTGGAAATTTCCCTCCAAGACGCCGTCGAGCT
>Ga0075426_10001278_pt1 | contig 17830 bp, 19 predicted proteins | sample SoiMethybrSBSTD5_FD_75304 | JGI IMG/M metagenome (GOLD analysis project Ga0075426, IMG submission 75304) | Bulk soil microbial communities from a Populus tree surrounding site in Tennessee, USA - Soil MetaG P. TD hybrid SBSTD5 | ecosystem: Environmental > Terrestrial > Soil > Tree plantation... | reverse complement strand
CCGTCCTTCATCGGAATCCAGATGTGCTCCAACTTCACCCCGTACGAGGGCGGAGTAGATGTTTGGGTATTCGCCATTAAATCGGCGATCGCAACGACCGCCAGCACTGGGAAAACCGCCCAGACTGTACGTTTCCAGCTTTGCTGAGCAGAGGCTCTCCGAGCGTTCTTTGGCGTCATCTGATCCCCCAGACTAGAAATCGTTTGCTGCCTTCCTACTGGAACAGAAAGAAAGGCCACGCCACGACCACACTGAGCATTTTCTTGTTGTAGTTCAATGAATTCGGTGTTACCCGAAGGAGCATAGGGGAAATCTCGGCTTCTCCTGATCCCAGTTGTGGTGCACTACAACGGGCCTAGCCGCTCGCCAACGTAGCGACGGATATCCACGCTGGCATCTTCCATCGGAGCGTAGTACCCGAATTGATGCACTCGCGACTTCAGGCCTGCTTGTACACGTTCACATACTGTCCAGTCTTGACGATTAATGCGGTCCCAGAACTCCACCGCGTCAGACGGATCAAAGCCCGGCTTTTCGATCTCACTGGGATGAAAAAGAAAGTTGCAAACGATGCGCGTGCGCTCCGGACCCTGCGGGGCCAGCAAAAACGCGGCTACGTGATCGCAGCTCAGGCTCAGAAGCATATTGGGATAAATCAGTTCGCCCATGTGGCGCACTTTTTCATCGTCGTTGAGCAATGGGAACGGCTGCCGCGCAGTAGTGCCGGTGGCGGTGAACGTATATGCTCCCTGACGATGGGGAATTCCCCGCTCCCAGTCAAGATTGCCGCCGCCCGCGCGTTTAAAATCCGGTACTACTTCGCACAGTTCAGGATGCACCGGTCCACAGTGATAGCACTCGTTGTAGTTCTCCATGATCACTTTCCAATTCGCGGCCACATCGTAGACGATTTGCTTCGCCGTTCGAAGCTCACTCAAGGGAAAGCGGCAGAGCCGTTCGGGAATGCGCCCAAGCTGGAAAAGCAGCGGTCTGGCAGCAAGTTCGTCCTGTTCGGTCGAGAGATTTACAAAGAGGAACCCGCCCCAAGTCTGGATGCTCACAGGATAGAGAGAAAAGTGTTGCTTCGAGAAATGCTCAGATTCGGAAAGGAATGGAGCACTCAATAATGTGCCGTCCAGACCGTAGGTCCACTGATGGTAGGGGCAGCGAATGGTGGCTGCCGAAGTGACTCCGCGGCCGAGGGTCACTCCCCAGCGCTCTTCATTTGACTCCACGCACAACCGTGTACCGCGGTGCCGGCAGACGTTGTAGTGGGCTTTAAGCTGTCCTTCCCTGGTTTTGGCCACCAGAATACTTTCCCCAGCCACATCAGCAACGAAAAGACTGCCCCCTGACGCCAACTCCTCTTCGCGGCCAACGCAGAACCATTCTTCGAAGAAGATGGAATGTTTTTCGCGCTCGTACATTTGTGAGGAGTAGTAGTGGGGACTGGGAAGCGATTTCTGCAGTGTTGTGCTGATCATTTGCCCTTCTTTTAACCCGATGTGAGAAATGTGAGAAGAGATAATTTTGTTCAATTTCTCGAAAGCAAGCCTTTGCGAAAATCTTTTAGCACTCGCTTGGCCGCATTGTAGCCCGGCGCTCCGGTTACTCCTCCGCCTGGATGCGCTCCAGCTCCGCACAGATACAGGCCGTCAATGGGTGTCCGATATTGCGACCAGCCTGGCACCGGACGCATAAAAAACAGCTGCTCCAGATTGAGGTCTCCATGAAATATGTTTCCCTCAGTCAAGCCGTAGGTACGCTCGAGGTCCAAAGGGGTGAGCATCTGGCACGCGATCACAGCGTTTGGAACGTTGGGCGCGTATTCGCCAATCTTCTTTAAAACGTGGTCGCGTAATACATCGCGGTTCTCATCCCAGGTTCCCCGCCGCAAATGATAGGGAACATATTGCACGAAACAAGTCATCACATGCCGCCCCGCAGGCGCCAAGGTTTTGTCGACGTTCGAACCTACAACGCAATCTATCCAAAGATCTTCGGGGATCTGGCCAAACTTCGCCACATCGTAGCAATGCTGCGCGTCTTCCAAAGAACCTACCAGCGTGAACACTGCTCGTTCCGAAGCCGGCCATTGCGGCGAAATTCCCTTCACCCGGGGCTCCTCTGAAAGCACCATGTTCACTTTTGCGCACGGACCCGCCATTTTTATACCCGAGACCTGATTGCGGAACTCCTCCGCCAGATCGGTTGCGGCAATCAGTCCGAGGAACGTGCGCTTAGGATCGGCATTTGAGAGCACACACTTTGCGAATATTTCTGTCCCATCTTCAAGCACCACTCCAATGGCCCGTCCATCCCTGACTGCAATCTGTCCGACGGCAGCCTGCGTTCTGACTTCCACCCCTCGCTTACGCGCGGCTGCACTAAGCGCCGAAGTTATCGCCCCCATGCCACCGATAACGTGCCCGCAGAATCCTTGCAAATCATGATCGCCCCCGCTCAGGAGATGAAACAGTAGTCCAAGCGACGTGCCCGGTTCATAAGGGCCGCCGTGCTTGCCATAAACATTGTTGGCAAGGTACATGGTCTTAACGTTTTCCGATTCAAAATTACGGTCGAGAAATTCGCCAAGGCTGCCGGTAAGGAACGAGACCAGTTGCGAGATTTCGTCGCCGCTGATTTTTCGGAACCGTTTGCCAACCCGCAGCAATTCCCATACTGCATCCAGCCCACGGCTTCCAATATTTGGCGGAGGCTCGAGAAAAAACGGTTGCAGATATCGTGCGATCTTTTTCAGCTGATCGTGGAGGCGCGCAAAGGTCGAAGCATCACGCAGGGAAAACTTATGAATCTCCTCGATTGTTTGCTGAACATCGAGAAAAAGCCGGATGGTGCGACCATCTGGAAAAGGCACCTGCACCACAGGATCGCAGGCGACCATTTGTAGCCCGAATGATGCGAGATCCAGGTCCCGGATGACCTCCGGGCGCAACATGCTCGCCATGTAGGAAGTCGTTGAGGCGCGGCAACCGGGTGCGATCTCTTCCGTTACACAGCAGCCACCGACAATTTCCCGGCGCTCGAGAACTAGTACAGAAATACCGGCTGCCCCCAGGTACGCAGCGGCCGTCAACCCATTATGTCCCGCGCCTATAACAACGGCATCGTAGTGTTGGCCCTGCATTGCGAGAAGCAGCCCTCTGCATCAACAGTTGACACCGAGCAGTTGATCTTCATCGTGTAACAGCGATCAGTCTACAACGCGCCGGGCGGCACTGATATGAACTCCGCTTTATAAACTCGCGGTTGACATTCATCAATAAGTTCGGCAGTTTCCGAAACACTGGTTGCCTCCGCGGGCCAGGACGGGCGGCGGATGCTCTGGAGAGAAGAATCCCTGATTCGCGAATGGGACTTCGGATTTGCCCGAATTCTTGGCCCCCAGCATAGAATTCGCGCAGTGTTGATTTGCAAAATGCATGAACGGCTGCGAATTCCGCAGGGGAAACCAGGGCCTTGCAGAAATTCAATTGTCGCTAACGTCAATATGTGCGAGAGGGAGAGGCGAAGTGCATGACTAAGGTCAACGGCAGGTCCCCCGACATTGTGATCGTCGGCGCTGGTGTGATTGGCGCATCCATCGCATTTCATTTGGCCAAACGCCGCGCCGGCCACGTTGTCGTTCTCGAGCGGGAGCATATTGGCAAAGGCGGAAGCGGCCGCTCTTCTGCCCTGATCCGCATGCACTATACGTTCCCAGCCGAAGTGCAGCTTGCGGTGAAAAGCCTTGAGATCTTTGAAAATTGGAAAGAGATAGTCGGTGAGCCCGGAGAGTTCCGCAAAACCGGCTTCGTGCGTTTGGTTCCCAATAACGAGATCGATTTGCTTAAAGCTAACGTTGCCATGCTGAAATCTTATGGCGCGAAAACTGACGTGATCGACTGCTCCGATCTGAAAAAGTTAGAGCCGGACTGGAACCTGGATGACGAGCCAGGCGCTGCTTACGAACCGGACAGCGGGTATGGCGACGGGGCCATTGTCGCGCAGGACTTTATGAGCGCAGCCCGAGCAATGGGGGTCGAGTACCGGCCAAAGACTCGTGTTAACGGAATCCTGGTCAACGGTGAACAGGTGGCCGGCCTATCCACAACCGCTGGAGACGTCCACTGCTCGCGAGTGGTGCTAGCCACCGGTCCATGGAGCCCACAGCTGGTGCGGGAGATAGGGATAGTTCTGCCTATTGCCCCCGAATTTCATGAGGTAGCCATCCTGCGGAATCCGGCAGGAATGAAATCCGGAGGAGCGGCCTGCATCGATTCCGCTCACATGTTTTATTTCCGCTCAGATTCCAGTGACAAAACGCTGATTGGAGATTTCTACGGTAAGCGCGAGCATATCGATGCCGACAATTTCCCTCAGCGCCCCTCGGATGAGTGGATAGAAGAAATACTCGAAAAAGCCTGCAGGCGAATTCCCGGTTTGCAAAACGCTGAGGTTATGCGCGGGGTAACCGGCCTTTACGATATGACTCCCGATATGCGTCCTTTGTTGGGGGAAATGAAGGGCGTTCGGGGCTTGTATGTTGCTGCCGGCTTCTCCGGCACCGGCTTTAAAATATCGCCGGCGGTTGGAATAGCTATGTCGGAGTTATTGCTCGACGGCGCCAGCAAGAATATTGATATTTCCGCTTTTCGTCCCAGTCGCTTCGAAGAAGGCAAACCCATCAAGGGCGAATTCGAATACCAAGACGACTGATCACGGCGGGTAATGATCGGACGAATGGGACATGGCGTCAATATTCGGAACATCTTCTCTCAACCTCCCGACCGCCCGGAATGCCCGTCCCTAGCCATGTTGAAAGAAAAAGAGACAATATTTTAACTTGACAACTCACTCCGAGAAGTATCGTATGTTCTCGCAGGCTCGAGTATGTGGACATGATTCTGTGATTCCTTCCCACCGGGAAAACTCTTCAGCGTTTGCATGACAGCGAAGAGATTTCCCCCTAATGTTAGCCCGCAAGTTCGACTCTCTCAGGAGGATGCCGCATGACTGTTACTTCACGATTTATCGCCCTAAGTTGCGTGTTGTTGGTGTTAAGCGTAATCGCATTTGCCCAAAAGAATGACTCTGAAGCGCGTGCTGCGGTGGCGGGTGGTGCGCCCCACTTTGCGACTAAAGCGCCGATGAATGTAAAACGGTTCCAGCCGCAACTAACCATCAGTGCAGGAACTGTGTTGGATGCTGCTACCGGTACCGCCATCGGGACTGGATCCGGCCAAAGCAATGTGCAGATTAATTCTGCCCCCGCCCCGAGCCCCGTGCCGATCGCCACGTTCGACGGTTCGTTTGTTGCTCAAGGCGGTCCTAGCGCAGGGGGCGTATTCCCATTCACTATGATTGGAGGCCAGCCTGCAGCCGGCAAGACGACCACGATTCCTGCGCCCATCTCAGAGGTCTCACTGACACTACTGAACGCCGATGGCAGCGTGTTGACGACAGTTCCATTTGACCCTTTCGAAACCCTGACTCTTCAGTCGCCTAACTTCAACGCGACGAACTACCGCTCCGGGACTCAGGTCCAGTTTGCGGACGCAGTCCAACGCGCTGAGTTCTTCAACAGCATGGCATCGAATTGGCACACGGTGCTTCAAGCCTCGATAGTCAATCGCGTGAATATTGTGGTTCCGCGGTTCGTCAATGTCCAGCTCTCACCTGGCAATATTATCCAGGCCCGCTCTTATTTCATTGGAACGGCGGCTGACGGAAAAACTTTCGTGCTGATGCTGAACCTGGTCTTCGACTTTTTCTTCGGCAACGAAGTCAATAACGAGATCAACCTGGGCAATTTCACGACTGACGCTCTGAACATGACTTTGTTTCCCAATACCTATCTGTTTGCCCTGAACGCCAATAAGCCTGATACTCCAGGAAATTGCTGCGTTTTAGGTTTCCACACCTTCTTTTTCGACCCGAGCACAAACCCGACAACTCGTTGGGTTACCCAATTCGTCAGCTGGATCTCGCCGGGGATCTTTGTAAACACAAGCTTTTTGGATGTGACTGGACTATCCCATGAAACTTCCGAAGCCTTCAACGATCCGTTCCTTAACAACATCACACCCCGCTGGCAGTTCCCCGGTGTAACCGCGCCCGCAGGATCCAGGCAATCAAGGGTCTGCCAGGGTAATTTAGAGACGGGCGACCCAGTCGAAGTCCTGGCGAATGTAAGTGTACCTATTACGCTCCGATCGTTTACCTATCACCCGCAGACCGAGGCGTTATTGCCGTGGTTTGAGATGGGAGCGAGCTCAAGCGCAATCGATGGTGCGTTCAGCTTTCCCGATGAAACTGCACTTACAAGTTCGGCAGTGCCCTGTCCATAGTTAAATGAGTTCAGTAATTGTTGAGCGACTAGCCGATCTGAAAGGCCTTGCCTGACGTCACCGGGCAAGGCCCTTATTTTTTCGAATGAGCAGGAGAATGTCGGGGTTCGTTTCCATGTGCAAGAGCCCGTCATCGTGCGGTGCTTGAACCTTAACTGTGCCTTCCCATAGAATCGTCTCCCCATGAGTGAGCCGCTCGAAATTGATCGGTTGGATTCTTTTCCGGCGCAGGAAGTGTTGTCGTTGCGCGGACCACTGACCGCCAACAACGGGCCCACATTTCAGAACGCTATGCGGCGGGAGGAGCCGGCTCAGACGGTGATTCTCGATCTCAGTGATGTGCCATATATCGATTCGGCGGGTCTGGGACTACTGGTTAGCGCGCAGGTGTCACGGCAGAAGTCGGGGCGCCGCATGGTACTGAGCGGAATCAATCCGCGGGTGCAGAAACTGTTCGACATCACCCGGGTTACCGACCTGTTTCTGATCTTCTCAAATGCTCAGGAGGCGGTGGCGGCGCTGGACGGTGCGGCGCAGGCGTAGGCCAGAAAAGCTCGGCATCCTCATAACAAAGGTATTTCAGATTCCGACGCATGCAAGACTCTTCCTTGGGTTCGACCTAAGCTTGAGCCAGTTCGGCAGGCGCTCCGCGTTGCTTTCGCAGTTCTTCCTGAAATACGTCGGCGGAAATGTCGGCGCGGGAGTGAAAAAGGGAAAGCAGCGGATCTGGATCTTCAGCGGACTCCTGCCATGAGGAGAACGCTGTGGCGCTATTGTCAATTGCGTCGGGCTTGACCAGAAGATCTGGAACAACCCCGCTGGTACTGACCAGGGTTTGAATGAACTCTTCGACCTTGGTTCGTTGGGTCTCGGTTTTACGGGTGAATTCGACGCCCATTCCGGCTCCCGGATGCATGATTCGAACCAGGCCTTCGACCTGAAGTGCGAGTTCGCCCACCTTCATGAGCAAATGCAGACGGGTGCGCACCGGAAACGGCGACTCAGTTTGGAGGTAGCACGCGTTCAGGCTTAGATCGGTAAGCTTGCAGGAAACTGGGATATCGTCAGGATCCGCGGCTGTGAGCTGGCGTTCGATCCAGCGCTTCAGGTGATCACCAGTTTCTGAATCGAGATCAGAAAACCGCAGGCCAATGATCTGATTTCCCTCCCACGCCACTTCTGCATGCGGAGCGACGTCCTGCGAAGTACCTGGAAGCGTAAATCGTACTTGGAAGGACGTTGGCAGTTTGCGGTTGGACTTGATTGCCATGCCGTTCTCGCCCAAGTCAACCGTCGTGGTGCGAAAGTGTCCTTCGTTGCCGTCAAAATCAAGCTCAACTGGAACGTGTATGGGGATGCGGACATGGCGGCGGCGCTCGCGCTTCATCAACGCCCGAACCGCGCGAAAGCTGGAACGGGTGCGTTCGAGCGAAATCGGCTTGAAGAGCACGAAGTGCGCTCCCATTTCGAAGGCATGTTTCAGGGCATTCTGAGTATCGTTTGTAGGAAGATCCTCTAAGACGGCGACCGTTACAGCCCGTTTGTTAGCGGGCGCAGAGCGTGTTCCCTTCAAGATTGTGGCGGCGATTTCTGGAGTTTCGCAGTCGACGATGACAGCTTCAAAGCGTTGGCGAGTGATCTTCTGGACGGCGGCATCGGTTGCCGAACAGTGCTCCACGTCTACATCAATTTCGCTCAGGACGCGCCGCAGCACGCGGACGGCTTTGTCGTCCCGGGATAGCAGGAGGCATTGAAGTCCAGATTGCATGGGCGGGTAATAGTTCAAACGCCGTTCCACCTCACAATAGCAGTTAACCTTTTCCATCCAAAGACTTGTAGACCAAACCTGATAACTGAAGTAATGTTACCGCTCGCGCCCGGACGCGAAGTGTGAGGGTAAGGCCAAGATTGGAACTAGCGAACCGTAAGTCATTTGTATTCAGCAAATTAAGCCCTTCGTTCCTGTGTCGCCATTGACTTTCCCAGGTTCTGAAGTAGAATCAGGCGTTCCGCTGGCCTTTTTCTCCGCAAGCTCGGCCCCAGTGTTCATTCTATGTATCTGTGAGTAGGGCACGAGGATAGGAATCCTTAGCCGGGTCACCGGAATCTAAAACTGTAAGAAACTAAAGACAGACGAGGACTATTTCATGGCAAAGCGGCGCGGCAATCCGAATTGGGGTAAGCCCGAACCCATCGGCCCCATTGTTCCCACAGTGACGGAGTTTGAGCAGGTGGTAAAAGAGTACAAGCTGACCCCTGACCAGTACCTCCGGTCTACGCGGCTACGTGAGTGGGCGCGCAGGAACAAGAATTCGAAGTACATACCTGAGCCTTTGCTTGAGGCTTGGGGATTTGAAATCGAGTCCACTTTGTAAGTTGAGGGAATTAAGTGGTGGGGAAGGCCGTCCAATTGGACGGCCTTTGCTTTTAAGAGCGGCGGTTCTCAATCCAAATCAAAATCGCGAATCGGACGGCCTGTGTCTGGTGTCTCTTTCGCCTTGCGAATCGCTTCCTGGAACTTCTTCTCCAGCAAGTCGGACGCATGCTTTTGCGCTTCAACCGATTGCCGGAAGATCGAGTCCCGCCGGCTGTCCTGTTCTTTCATGGCGCGTGCAGCGTCATCCAGATCGTTGAACATCTTGGGCTTTACGGGCGCGACATGCGAGATGACCGCTTCTCTTTCGGAATCCACCTTCAGCACCGCTCCGCAACAGGGGCAGGTCAGATCAAAGTTGTGCGGCTTCTTTGGCACGACACCTAATGATATCCCAAAGCTTGTGGATCTCGGGCACCCTTCGTTTTCCTTCGTGCCCCTCGTGGTTAAAAAAAGGCGTGCCACCACCAATGACACGAAGCTACGGGAAGGAAACCGGCGACTACGCCATTTAGACTAAAACCATGCCAATCACGGCGCTTTTCTTCGATGTCGGCAACACACTTCTCTTCCCCAATCGTGAGCGCATGTTAAGGTCGCTGCACGCGCGCAACATTTTCCCGTCCGAAGAGCTGTTGCGGAAAGTTGAGCGGCAAACCAAGCCCGAATTCGACGCGCTTCTCGAAAGCCACGCCGCCATCGACCATGGGTTTTGGCAAATGTATTATTCGCACCTGCTTGAAGACCTGGGACTCTCCGACGAAAGCATTTGTTCGGACCTGGTCAGTTGCACCCGCGTGTCTGCGAACTGGTGTGACATCCGGCCGGGCACGCGTGAGGTTTTGCAGCGGCTGGCGCGACGTTACCGCCTGGGAGTGATTTCAAATGCGGATGGCAAGATTGCCGAAATACTCGATCGCTGCGGAATTGCCGACTGCTTTGAAACCATTACCGACTCGGGGATAGTTGGCAAAGAAAAGCCCCATCCGGAAATCTTTCGTAGCGCATTGAAGAGCCTCGGCGTGGCACCGGAAGAGAGCCTCTACACCGGCGATCTGTACTCTGTGGATTACCTGGGATCAAAGCAAGTAGGAATGCAGTCGGTGCTGTTCGATGTCGCCGGAGCGTACGAAAATCGCGGACTGCCCCGCGTCGAATCTCTCGAGGAGCTTGAATCAGAGCTGAGCCGACCTGACAGTCGGGTCGTGCACAGGTAACCGCGTTCCTGAAGAAGAGCGCAAACAATCGGAACTGTGACGCAATGCGAAAGCTACAATATCGGTTGTGACCGAGCCGGCACCCAAGCAGAACGAGATCATCGCTCCCGACGAAGTCTGGATGCAGGAGGCACTGCGTCAGGCAAAGCGTGCACTCGAGGCCGGCGAAGTGCCGGTCGGCGCTGTGGTCGTTCATCAGGGAAAAATCATTGCGCGGGGATTTAACCGGAACATTTCAGATAGTGATCCGACCGCGCACGCGGAAATCATTGCGCTTCGCGAAGCGGGTGCCGCTCTGCGCAACTACCGATTAGGCGAGTGCGAACTGTTTGCCACGATTGAGCCTTGCGCGATGTGCTCGGGAGCGATCGTGCATGCACGTATCCGGCGTCTGATCTATGGCGCAGACGATCCCAAGACGGGTGCAGTACATTCGGCTATGCGAGTCCTCAATCATCCGAGCTTGAATCACCATCTGGAAATTCGCAGCGGGGTGTTGTCAGGTGCGTGTGCGGCGTTGCTGCAGGACTTTTTCCGCGCGCGCCGGTCGCAGGGAGTCAGCTGAGTAGCAAGCGAGGTGGGCTCTTTCATGGTGTTGAGACGCAGGGAATTTCTTCGCACGACAGCAGGTCTGGCTGGTCTAGGATGGGTATCCAGGTACTCCTCACCGCTATTTGCGCAAAAAGTCGAGGCGCGGATCGAAGTATTATTGGACGAACCGCTCGGAATAATCTCTCCTAACATCTACGGCCATTTCATCGAAAACCTGAGCGGGGTTATCTATGACGGGGTGTGGGTCGGCAGGGACTCAAAGATCTTGAATATTAATGGAGTCCGGAAGGAACTCATCGATGAAATGCACAAGATCAGGCCTGCCATTGTGCGCTTCCCCGGCGGCTGCTTTGCAGACAGCTACAATTGGCGCGACGGCATAGGCCCCCCCGAGAACCGGCCGCGACGCACCAATTTCTGGCACGGCGGCGAAAGACCTGAAGCCCCGAATGCGCATCGTTACGATCCGAATCAGTTCGGCACGAACGAGTTCGTTCAGTTCTGCCGTGCCGTGGGTGCTGAGCCGTATCTCGCTGCAAATTTACGCAGCCTTCCGGCGGAAGCGTTTTATCGCTGGGTGGAATATTGCAATTCGCCTACGGGAAGCACGACGTTAGCGGATGAGCGCGCTGCAGCCGGGTTCAAAGACCCATTCAATGTGCGCTACTGGGGAGTAGGGAATGAGTCCTGGGGATGTGGCGGCAACTTCACCGCTCAGGAATATGCGATTGAATATCGAAGGTTCACCGCATGGCTTCCGTGTTATACGCATCCCTGCAATGAACTTAATCTCATCGCCTCGGGGCCGAATGACCACGAGTGGGAGTGGACCGAGGGCTTTCTCGAAGAAATTGTTGGCAAAGGCAAAGATCAGCTTCGCGGAATCTACGGCTTGGCCCTGCATCATTACGCCTGGAACCTGAGTCGGGGCAAAACCAGTGATTGGGAGAAAGGAAAAGGAAACGCTCTGGACTTTGACCGGGTGGACTGGTACGAGTTGCTACACCAAGGCGAGAGTCTTGAGGGGATGATAAGCGGCCACTGGGAACGCATGGGCAAATTCGATCCCGAACACCGTATCAAGCTCGTCGTAGATGAATGGGGACCCTGGTATCGACCCGGAAGCGAACTCACGCCAGGAGATCAACTCGAACAACTGCCGACTATGCGCGATGCGGTCTTCAGCGGCATGACCCTCGATATCTTCAACCGTCACCCCGAAAAAGTCGGGATCGCGTGCTGCGCACAGCTGATCAATTGCCTGAACAGCCTTTATCTTGCGCATGAGGACAAATTCTGCATAACCCCGGTAGGACATGTCTTCGCAATGTATGCCGCTCATCAAGCTGGACAGAGCTTGCGCACCGAATTTTCCGCGCCAGCAATTAACTATGACCGCGATGGAAAGCAGGCAAGATTTTGGGGGCTGAAGGGATCTGCTTCGTTGCATGGGAAAGAACTGGTTGTTACGGCCGTAAATCCCAGTGTGAACGGTCAGGTGGCAACGCAAGTGATAGTTCACGGGGCCAAGATCAACTCCGGCGAAGCGACAATTCTTTCCTCCGCCGACATTCGTGCGCACAATACGTTTGAAGAAAGAGGGATGGTCAGTCCCACGATTGAGCCGCTGAAGGTTAATGGTGGTTCTGTGATATTTCCCATTCCCGGGGCTTCAGTTGTGAAATTACGGTTGCAGATCTGAGCGATCATTCTCGAGATCGCGCTCGAAAGCAGGACCGCTTTGGCTCGGCCGGCCAACGGCGTGCATTTGCTACGATTTGGTGAACGCGCTGTAGATTGCTCGATCCAACGCCGGTTTCGCTGAATCCCTCAAGAGCTGTTTCGGAACGGGAAAGGAAAACCTGACGGTCACTTGTTGCGCAAGCTGAAGACAATTACGAAGAATCGCGTTGCCGTTCTTAGGCTGCTGGTTCCCGCGTTCGCAGTCACCGAAAGCTAAGAACCTAGCCTCCGGAATGGCGCGATGGAGACTGGAATTGATCCTGATCCACGTGTGCGTGGCGGGACGATCTTCGGGGCATCACGCCTTGACTGCTTCGACGATCGATAGCGGGCTCTCAGTCGCGATGACGCGCGACAGCCGGAACCCCGCACCGCGCAGGAGCCTTGCAAACTCGGCCTTCGTCCGCTCACGGCCGCGCGGCGTGAGCACCAACATCTCCAAATCGAGCAGCTTGCCGTAATGCGGCGCGCTGCCAGGCGGCACGACCGGATCCACAATGAGCACTTTTCCTCGCGGCCCGAGCGCACGGTGACATGCTTGAAGAATTCGCGTCGCCGAGTCATCGTCCCAGTCGTGAAGGATGTGCTTCATGATGACCGCGTCGGCGCCAGAAGGCAGTTCTTTGAAGAAGTCGCCGCTTTCGACTCGCACCCTGCCGGTTATGCCAGCATGAGCGAACGTTGCGGCGGCGCCAGCCGCAACATGTGGAAGATCGAACAGTACACCACGCATCATCTTGTGTCGGCGCAGGACAGTGGCCAACAGCAGACCATGTCCGCCAGCGACGTCCATGAGCGTCTCGACTCCCTTGAAGTCGTACGCGTCGGACGTTGCGCCGGCCTCCGTAGCACTGATTGATGTCATCGCGTTATCGAAGACTGCGGCGACTTCGGGATTCCGCGAGAGGTGTTCGAATATAGAAGCGTTGAAGACATGATCGAACGCTGGCATGCCGGTCTTCACGCTGTAGCTGAGCTGTCCCCATGGCCGCCACGTGCTATCGTGAGCAACAAAACGCGCGTACCCGGCGAGGCTCTGAGGGTGGTCGCCTCGAAGCAGATGTCCCATGCCCGTAAGCTTGAACCGGCGGTTGGGGCTTTCAATTAACAGGCCCACGCTCGCGAGTGCTCTCAGCAAGCGATAGAGCCCGTCTTCTGAGACGCCAGCTTCACGGGCGATATCGCTGCACCGCCGCGCTCCCTTAGCGAGCTGTTCGGGGACACCGATTTCGACTATGGTGCCGAGTGCCTGACTGATCCACTTGCCGATCACCATCTGGAAAAGGATCTCGTATGGACTTCGTGAGGAAATCCGATTCGTTCGGCTCTTGGCCATAGGCCTCCTTAAGCATTATGCCGAGTGGATTTTAATGGTGTCGCTCGTTAAACGTAAAGCAGGGGAAGCACTAGGAGCGAATTGCGTTTGCTACAATTTGGTGTACGCGCTGTAGATTGCTCGATCCAAATACGGTTTCGCTGAATCCCTCAAGAGCGGAATCGGCTTCGCGTGCATTGTCAGTTTGGCACGGAGAGGTGCGTGAGTGGTTGAAACGATCCGCCTCGAAAGCGGACATACCTTAACGGGTATCGGGGGTTCGAATCCCTCCCTCTCCGCCAGATCAGAAAGGTCATTCTTTCGGGTTCCTGGCCCTGAAAATAAAATGCCCGCCGCTAAGCAACAGCAGCCTTCCCCGAAAACATTTTCGCGTCCCAGGGAGAGAGGCATCACTTCATTCGTGAGCGCATCTGCAGGACACGGGCCTGAAGAATTTCAGTCTGCTGGCGCTGACGAATGCTGGTTTCTGCAATGGCTTGTGCGAGATCGCGGACACTGGTAAGCAGGCGGCGGGAATCTTCCAGGGGTTCGCGGCTGCGAGTCCCAGGATGAAACGCAACTTGCAGGCGGTGTTCACGCGCAACTTCGACCGTCGAAATCCAGAACTTTAACTCGGCGACTGTTGAGTACACCGGACTGCGCTTGCCTTTGCCGATGCGGTGCACGGGCAGCCGAAGCTCGCGTTCCCAGCGCTGTACGGTGCGCACTCCACGGCCCAGGTAGGCCGCAATCTCTTTCCACGAGTTAAGAAAAACTTGTGCCTGACCGGCACTTTGGCGCATGTTGGCGCACATCAACTTTGCCCCAATGCGGTAGAGTTCCGCTTACAGACTATCCGAGTATAAGGCCGAGAGCGTCTCGAGGGAAATGTTTCCGGTCGGGGAGCGGGCTTTAAGAGTGATGTTCGATACCGTACTTCCTGTATGTACAATCGAAACAACTTACCCTTATTATCGCGGATTGAAAATTCAAAGCCGCTGACTGGCGACGGTGTAAGACAGTTTGGCAACAGACTCTACTTTTTACATAAATCTTAGGGAGTAGTCGGAAGCCCCATCTTGAAGACATTCCTCTTCGCATGCGTTCACAACGCCGGGCGCTCGCAAATGGCAGCCGCGTTTTTCAACCGCTACGCTGAGGAGGGCTGCCGGGCGATTTCAGCGGGTACGGAACCGGCTGCAAACGTTCACCCCGAAGTGGTTGAGGCGATGCGGGAGGTCGGAATCGAGCTCAGCCATGCGCGACCGCAACGGCTCACTGAAGAGCTTGCCCGGAACGCTGAGTATCTGGTGACCATGGGATGTGGAGAGAAATGCCCACTGGTTCCCGGACTGCGTGTGATTGACTGGTCGATTCCGGATCCAAAGGGTCAAGCGCCTGAGAAAGTTCGGGAAATTCGAGACCGAATTGAACGTGCGGTAAAAAATCTGTTGACCGCCGAATGCCCTGATTGTTACGTTCCCGAGTCGCAGCCGGAAACAGTCTCAGGTCGGATATAATAGGGGTGCCTCGTAAGTTGATCTTTTAACAACGTGCCTTTGGGATTATACTGCGCGACGACTCTAACCCGGTTCACTGCTGCACCTATTCTTAAGCGCTGTACGAAATGAGGGCTTTATGACAATGAGCGAACGACAGGTCAGGATGTGCGAAAAGCTGAAACGGCTGGGCTATGGGCAAAACAGCCAAATCAGATTGTACGGAGACAAGTTCGAAGTGACCAGTGATCCGGTGGTGATTAGCGATCAACTGGTTGTCGTCGACACCATCGAGCAAAAGTCAGGGCGCCCACGTCGGGTGAGAATACCCCTCAGTGTCATCAATGTGGCAGACCAGGAAAAACGCACGGCGTGAATCTGCACGGCTTCATATTCCTTTGTAGCTTTAGGCTAGTTCAGCGAGGCCGACAAACATTGACGGCCTGAGACAATGCAATTCGCAAGCTGGCGGCACAACTGTTGCCCAGTATCTGGCCTCCTACATATAGGAAGCCAGGGATGTTTGGCGAGACATTAGCTCGCTGCTTCTGCCCATTGCCTGCCCTGTGCTTCCTTTTGATTTTCCCAGCTCTAAGACCCCCTCTACACAAGCACGATGCGCGGATGGAACAACGTTCCCGCAACCCGGGTTGAGATTGCAATCAGCTCTCGCTGGCCGTAGAAGACTTTTACGTCGCGGGCGCGGGAAAGTTCAGGGAGGTTGACTGGGCGCCCATGGCGAATGCGCGAGACGATCTCGTCGGTCGCAGTGACTGATGGCAACGAAGGCAGGAGCTGCCTGGGATGGACGAGCACATTATCGATTTCGCCAGAGCGGACGGCATCCGCTAGAGCTTCCAGGGTGTGCGCGCAATCGATTGTGAACTCCGCCACGGAAGTTCTGCGCAGGGATTCCAAATGAGCACCACACCCGGCCAGCTTGCCCATATCGTGGGCCACCGAACGCATGTAGGTGCCCGAAGCAACCCGGGCGCGAAAGTGCGCGCGGTCAGCCTCGAAGTTTAAGATCTCAAATTCCTTGATCTCAACCTGGACAGGTTTGAGGGGCACTTCCTTCTTCTTACGCGCCAGCTTGTAAGCGGGAACGCCCTGGATTTTCTTGGCAGAAAATGGGGGTGGCATCTGCTCGACGCTTCCAAGAAATTTATGCGCCAGTTCCCTGGCCTGCTCGAGGGTCAGTGCCACAGGTTGCGGGCTGCCGATCGGCTCGCCGTCAGAATCGTAGGTGTCGGTGGCGAAGCCGAAGCGGACGACTCCCTCGTAAGTTTTCTCTGACGCAATATAGAACTGCGCCAAACGGGTCATATTTCCCAGCACCAGAGGCAGGACGCCCGTGGCCAGCGGGTCGAGCGTGCCCAAGTGTCCTACGGAGCGCTGCTGCAGAATGCGTCGCACCCGGCTGACCACGTCATGTGAGGTCAGGCCCGCCGGTTTGTCTATGATTAGGACGCCGTTCATTGTAGGATTTTCTAATTTGACAATTGGGTAATTCGTAATTGAATCGCGGCATATCACCCGGGGCCATGCTTCTCAATTACCAGATTACCCGATTACAAAATTACCAAATCTCGTATGCTTCCTCTTCGCGACGATCAGCCGCGCACGCTTATCCCATACGTAAACTGGATAATCATTGCCATCAATATAGCTGCTTATGTTTTCGAGGTGCATTCGGGTGCCGGTCTCCCACCCAAGAGCATGGATGAATATCAGGCGCAGATGGCGTTCTTTAACCATTACGGCGTAGTGCCTCACAATTTTCAACTGGCGTTCAACGGCGCACCCGGCTACAGCATCGCGGCCGCGTTCGGGACTATTTTGAGTTCAATTTTTCTCCATGGCGGCCCACTCCATCTGATCGGGAATATGTGGTTTCTGTGGATTTTTGGCAACAAGATTGAGGACCACTTCGGGCACGTAGTGTATCCATTTTTTTATCTTCTCTGCGGGGTAGTCGCGTCGATGACGCATATCTATGCAAATCCGGATTCAACCCTTCCTGCAATCGGTGCCAGCGGCGCGATAGCCGGAGTGATGGGCGGCTATTTGTTGCGGTATACACACGCTAAGGTGCAAGTGTTCTGGTGGTTTTTTTACCGGCCGTACGTGTTCTGGATGCCGGCGGTGGCAATGCTCGCGTACTGGTTCGCATTGCAGCTGATTTCACAAGTCTGGTCGCAGTGGCTTTCGCTTTCCGCAGGGACGGCCCACCAATCGGGAGGGGTGGCGTATTGGGCGCATCTAGGCGGATTTCTGTCGGGCATGATCTGGATCAAGCTTATTCCCGGAAGGACCAAGTACGCCCACGGCGGCTGGATCGATAAAACCGGCAAGGAACTGCTGCCGAAAGATTCAACCAAAGTCTAGCGGAGTTGGGTGGGCCATCCACGATTCCCGGTTCCCTGTCCCAGGCGAGTTCATCGATCATTTGGTAATTTTGTAATCGGGTAATTGTGTAATTTAAAACTGCGTTCCGCATCAAATTACCCGATTACCAAATTACGAAATCGCCCCATGATTCCCATCCGCGACGACCAGCCAAGCTATAGCACGCCGTTCATCAACTATTTCATCATCGGCCTGAACGTGCTGGTGTTCCTGTTCGAACTTTCCATTGGAGCTGAGGGTCGTCGCGCGCTCAACGCTTTCGTCTTTGAGTTCGGGGTAGTGCCGGTTCGCATTGAACGGGCACTCGCGGGAGTGGGCCAGTACACGCTGGCGACGACCTTGCCAACAATTCTGACGTCCATGTTTTTGCA
>Ga0075426_10001277_pt1 | contig 17835 bp, 17 predicted proteins | sample SoiMethybrSBSTD5_FD_75304 | JGI IMG/M metagenome (GOLD analysis project Ga0075426, IMG submission 75304) | Bulk soil microbial communities from a Populus tree surrounding site in Tennessee, USA - Soil MetaG P. TD hybrid SBSTD5 | ecosystem: Environmental > Terrestrial > Soil > Tree plantation... | reverse complement strand
GGCGGCGACGATCGTTCGACGGCGTTTACTCTTGAACGTCTCCGCGAGGAAGGTTCGTTAACCGAAGAAGACTTCTCGACGATGAGCACGGGCTACAGTTTGCTGCGCTCGATCGATCACAGCCTCCGCCTGATCGTCGGCCGTTCGACACGTCTTCCCGATCCGAACCACGTCACGGCCCGCGACGTCGCCCTGCGCATGGGCTTCTCCACGGCTGCTGAACTACACCAAACCCTGCGCGAACAGATGGAATCGATTCGCGAGAGCTACAACCGCATAGTCTTTGGACAGGATTTCCATGATTCACAAGATTTGAAATAACAGTCCTGTAAATTCTGAATCTTGTCGTGTTCTTAAGTTGTCGTCTCAGACGAGGTGGATTCGTACCAGCAGCGGGTGCACCAGCGGTGGGTGGCTTTTCTTTCTTCGAGAGAGTAACGCGCGGAGAGCGGCAGACGCTTGACCATTTCACGCTCTTCGTCGGTGAGTTCGGACCACGACTTCATTCCTCGTTTATCGCAGCGCGGGCAAGTCTGTGCGGCGTTCATGTTAAATAATTCTTTCCGGTCACACTTAGATATTTACTAGTGATTATTCCTCGTGTAACTTAACAATGGCAGTGCGGAAAACCAAACTGCCGACCTCGTGCATCAACACTTGGGAGAACGTAAACGGAGAACAAATGTTTCGCATCAAGGCCTCCTATTCAGATCAAATGGAATTGCGGACCACGCTCGAACGGGCCCGCGAGTTCTTCGGCGAGCTGCGCAATTTCGCCGACCTCATGCCGGGCATCGAGGGCATTCGCAACGAAGCGGGTGGCATCATGCGCTGGATGGTCCGCGCGGAAGTGCCGATCATCGGCGCCGTCCACGCGACCTTCACCGTCGAGAAAACTGAGGATTCTCCGGAACGTCTCGAATGGTCGCCCGCACGTTCGGAGATGAAAAACTATCTCCGCTACGCCGCGGCGTTCGAAGAGCGCGGCCACAAAGTGCTCATCAAGATCGTGCAGCACGTCGAGCTGCGACGGAAGCACGCGAAAGACCTGCATCGTTTCGCCGTACTCGTCGGCGAGAGCGCCATCAGCGCCGAGATGCAAAAACGCGTGCGCGAGATGATCAAAACCTTTCTCGAACGCGCACGCGTGAAACTGGAAGGTGAGGAACCACTCGATCAGGAAGTCATGCTGGATTCGCCCGCCTAATCCCCTTTCGGCCGGCCGTAGCTGATCATATTCGCGAAGAAGCGATAACCTCCCGGTAGTCCCGCACGCAGTTGCCGGTACCACACAAAACTCGTGTAGATGTAATTGCCGCGACCGTAAGGCGCGACTAACAACCCGCCACGCAACGGCGGCTCTCCTTTATCACTCGTCGCTAACACAGCCGTGTAATGCGAATCCCACTCCTTGGGAAAGTAAAGCCCACGCTCCTGGACCCAATTCGCAAAGTCAGTCTGAGTGATCCGGTTCGGAAAGTGCAGCAGGAAATTCCGTGGCGCCAGGAACGTGACCGGCGCATCCTCCTGCGTCACGCGCTCGTCATCGAGAATGATCGGATATGGCGCGAGCTGCGGTCTGTTCCTCCGTTCATCAGGATTCCACTCTCCAGTCTTCGAGTAAAAGACCACTAACGTTCCGCCGTCTTCGACATACTTCAGCAACCGCGAATTCAATCCCACCAACTCCGGATGCGCTTCGTACGGCCGGTTGTCGAGCACGATCGTGTTGAAGACTGACAGATCCGCTTTCGCAATGTCGTCGATCGTCAACTGCTTCGCATCGACGCCCAGCGAACTCAGCGCCCGCTCCAGCGTCTTATCGTAACTGGGCAAGTAACCAACCTTGCGCCCGGCCACGACGATCGCGTCGGCGTAAACCAGCGGCACGACTTTCTTCGCAATCGGATCTTTCGGATTCGGCAGATCGACCGTGATATCGACGTTCGCATTCTGCATCAACCCCGTCAACGCGAGACTGCGCACGACGACATTCGAGGTATCGATCTGGTCCGGCTGCAACTCGATCTCGCGCCCGGTTTCCAAACTTGGACCACGCACGCGCAACAGGCCGCGGAACGCACCAGCAAGGTGGTTCTGCAATTTAACCTTGAACTCGAGCGGCTTTTGCGAGGTCGCGGGCGTCGTGACATAAGGCGCCGGCTCGACTCCCAGAATCTCAACCGCCGGAGCGACGTTGCTGTAGATCTCGGTGCCGGCGTTGAAAGTGATCCCTTCGAGTCCCAACTCCGCGTTCACCATCAACGGTTCGCCAAACAACTTGCCGTCGTAGAGATGTTCCGAAGCGGGCACGGTGAAACTCGCTGTTTTCGGCGTCGTGAATTCGATTCGCGCGGTCGTCTCCGTGCCCGGCAACATCTTGTCGGCGACGTTTAGCGGTGTATCCGCGCGGAGGCCATGGAAGTTGACCTGCTTGATCTGAATCTCACCTACGCCGTTGTTGCTGAGCGAGGCGACGATCCTCGCCTTCTCGCCCGGCACTAGCGCACTGCCCTCCGGATTCAGGTTTACGGCAACGCCGGTCGCGACGGCCAGAGCCTTATCGAGCCGCGAAGACATCAGTTTGAATCGCTGCGGGTCCAGCGCCATCACGTCGTTCGGCGCCGTGAACGCACCGCGACGGCGGGCATTGATCAGTGACACCAGGACCTCGAGACGTCGATCGGCAAAGTCCGTCAGCGGCTTTCCTTCGATCGTCGGTGCGATCAATCGCTCGCTCAACCGCTCGGGAAGTTTTAGTCCGTTGAGCGGCGTTTTAGCACCCGCTGGAAGCGGCGGGGCGTTTGGCGCTTGCTTCGCCAGCGTGTAGTAGCTGACGCGGCCCCCGCTCGCCGGGACTGTCTTGGGCCAGGGACCCTGTGTCGCGTGTTTTTGCAGGCCGGCGAGTGCTTCCTGTGCGTAGGTCATGCCGCGCGCCGGATCGGTTTCGTTTGGATCGATCGCGAACGCTTGCGCGGCCGCTGTGTCGCCGCCGCGTGTGCGAACGAAGAGGCGTTGCACCTGCCAGACGCTTACTTCGTTGAGTTGTTCGGGAAACTGTTTCGGATCGGCAGCGGCGTCGAAGGCCTGTAGCACGATGCGGCCGGTCGCCTGGTGATGGCCATGACCGCTGGTGGTGTCGTGATTAGTGATAATCGCGTCGGGTCGCAGGCGGCGAATCTGAAACACCATACGGCGGAGAAACTCGCGCTCACCCCACGCGCGAAAAGTCTCTTCAGCGGATTTTGAAAAACCAAAGTCGCGAAAGCCAAGGAAATGCGGCTCGGAGCCCTGTACTTCGGCCGCCGCCATCGTTTCGTGTGCGCGGATCACGCCGAGGTCCTCGTAGAGTTCCGGTCCAACTGCGTTCTGTCCGCCTTCGCCGAAAGTTGAGAAGAGCGAAACGGTGTGTACGCCATACTTCCGTCGCAGCACTGTCAGGCTGCTGCCGTCTTCATCATCGGGATGCGCGGCCACACACATCACGGTCCAGGAGTTCGTCAGGTCAAGTAGCGCTTGATAGAGTTGCGCGTTATCGGTCTTTTCTGTCTGCGACAGTGTGGGCGCACCAAACAACAGCACGCCAACGAGTAAGATCAGTGTTATCCGTGTAATCCGTGGTCCAAACCTCATCTCATCCTCTCAAGCTTTCCCGCTGCTACCATACTCACCGAAATAATTACGATCAAAACCACTCCATACGCCGCCGCCGCGCCGAGATTGAAGTCTCTTAACTCCGAAGCGATGGCGATCGAGATCGGCCGGTTCGCCGGCACGAACACGAGCACAGAAGCCACATATTCACCCAACGCAATCACAAACGCCAGCAGCGTCCCCGCGACAGCACCGGGCCAAACAAGCGGCAACGTCACGCGCAAAAATCTCTGCCACGCGCGCGCGCCCAAAGATCCCGCGGCTTCAGCCAACGACGGATCGACCTGTTCGGTGCTCGCCTGTAGCGCCCGCACCACCAGCGGCATGAAACGCAAAAAATAGACGACCGGCAAAATCCAAAACGTCCCGACCAGCACGAACGAACCAAGCAACAGACTGGGCTGCCCGTACGCCTCCGCCACCGAAACCGCGACGACCGTTCCCGGCAACGCCCACGGAATCAGGATCAGTAACGAGAGTAGCCTCCGCCCGCCGCGGCCGAGAAAGGCGGGCTGGCTACGTTCTCTTTTGACGAGCAGCGTTACCACGCAGAAGCTCCACAACAACGCTGCCACTGCTGCAATCGCCGCCATCGAGAAACTGTTGAAGAAAACTTCCGCAGCGCCTGGATCGCTGAAGAGCCGCTGGTAGTTCGCCAGCGTGTAGGCGGCAGGCAGAGTTTGCGTCGTCCACGATCCCTCGCGCGCGAAACTGACGAGAAACAGCGTCGCGACCGGCAACACGAGAATGATCGCAAAGACTATTGCCGCACACGCCGCGAGGACGCGCGCTTTGCCGCTCGCGATCGTTACGCGACGTCGCGGCGCGCCCTTCATTGTCGCGGCCGCGAATTTTCGTGTTCCTTCGTAACGCTGGAACACGATCAGCGCTGCGAGTGAGATCACCGCGAGCACGACCGTTTCAGTGTTGGCCAGCGTCAGGTCACCGCGTTGCCGCGCGGTGAAGATCTCGAGCGTCAACACCCGCACGTTGCCGCCAAACAATAACGGCGCACTGAACGAAGCCATTGAGGTCATGAACGTCAGCAGCGCTGCTGCGATCAGCGACGGCGTGAGTTGCGGCGCGAGCACGCGAGCGAAGACAAAAACGCGCGAACCGCCCAGGCTGCGCGCGGCCTCGGCGAGACTCGCATCGATTCTGCGCAGCCCGGCGCCAGTGAGGACGTAAAAGAACGGATACATCGTGTACGTGTGGAAGAGTAGCAACGCCGGCCAACCGGTGAGTCGCCACGGAGGTTGTTCCAGGTGAAAGAGATTCTGAATGGCGTGCGCGAGGATGCCGGTTTCGCCAGCGAGGAAGATGAAAGCGACTGTGCCGACGAGTGGCGGTAGTACGAGCGGCAGTGCGGCGATTGCGGCGAACAGACGCCGGCCGGGAAACGTGAACCGCTCAAACAGAAACGCGAGCGGCACACCAACGAGCGCGCACAACGCCACCGTCGCGATCGAAAGACTGAGACTGCTCACGATCGCCTCGATTACGACGCCCTGCGTCAAGACTTCTCTGTAATTCGCGAAGGTCCACGAGCCGGACCGTTGGAGTGAGGCGGATATGACGGACAAGTTCGGATAGATAACGCCGTAGACGATGACCACTACCGCGACGACAAACAGAAGAATCCGGTCCTTAGCGACGCGCAACAGGCTTCGATCCTTCTTCATCCCTCTTTCAAAAGCCGTAGCTTGTCGCCCCGCAGAATCAAAGTGGTCTCTTGATTAACCTGCAACCCGTCCGCTTGGACCACCAGCGCTTCCAGCAGCAACCCGTTCGCGTCCACACGAACCGTTGAAGTCGCGCCCGCAAACACGATCTCGCGGATCGTTCCGTGCACCGAATTCTCCGCGCCATCGTGGTTCACGCTGAGCTGCACATGTTCAGGCCGAATCGCCAGCATCACCGGCTTGTTCAACGGCGCGAGCTCATCGCGCGAGACCGCAACGTGCAGCGTATGCCCGCCCTCAAGCGTCTTAAACTCACCATCACTCGTGTTGCTCGAGCTCAAACGAACGGCACGAATCAAATTATTTCGTCCGAGAAAACGCGCGACCGTAATGTCCGCCGGCTCCTCGTAAAGCTCACGCGGCTTCCCGGTCTGCATCAACTTCCCACCGACCATCACGCTGATCCGATCACACAACGCAAACGCCTCTTCCTGATCGTGCGTCACGTAAACCGCTGTTAGCCCGAGACGCGTTACGAGTTCGCGCAACTCGCCACGCGTTTCCTCACGTAGCGACACGTCGAGATTCGAAAGCGGTTCGTCAAATAACAGCAGCACCGGTTCGATCGCGATCGCGCGCGCGATCGCGACGCGTTGTTGCTGCCCGCCGGAGAGCTCGTCAATGGCGCGCTTTTCGTAACCGGGGAGTTGGACCAATTCGAGCGCGCTGCGCACACGGTCGTTCATGTCCGCTTTCGCGGCGTGCCGGGCACGCAAGCCAAACGCGACGTTTTCGAAAACGTTGAGGTGCGGAAAGAGCGCGTAGTTTTGGAAGACCATGCCGAAGCCACGGCGTTCCGGCGGCAGGTTCGTAATGTCCTGGTCCTGAAAACGAATCGAACCGGAGTCGGGCGTTTCCAGCCCGGCGATCATTCTGAGCGTCGTGGTTTTGCCGCAGCCGGATGGACCAAGCAGACCGAAGAACTCGCCCTGCGCCACGTCGAGCGAAACGTCATTCACTGCTCGAGTTGCGCCGAAGTTGCGCGAGATGTTTTGCAGCGAAAGCAAGGACATCTGTGTAATCCGTGTTTATCTGTGGCGTTACTTGTGACTGCGGCCGCGAATTTCCGTGTCCCAGTATCTTAACCAGTCGCCGCCCTGTTTTCGCAACACGTCCCAATCGATCGCCAGCGGCTTGAAGGGCTCGCTCATCCAGGCGGGAAGCTGTGCGCGATCGAGATCCGTGCGCACTGGAATCCGGTAATACTTCTGCGCCGCGTAAGCAAGACTCTCAGGCGTCGTCACGAACTCGTAAAACTGTTTTGCTTCAGCTTCGTTAGGCGCGCCGCGAATGATCGCGATCCCGTCGATGATGACCGGAGTTCCGCTCGCGGGCACGTTGTAACCGACGGGCAAATTTTTCTGTTCTTTGAACAGTCGCACGTCGGGCATGTCCCACAAAGTGATCAGCCCTTCGCGCCGTGCGAGCTTCTGCATTAGCAGCGTACCGTCCGCGGTGTACTCATGAACGTTCGCGTCAAGCTTTCGCAGCCAGTCGTAACCGCCTTCGGGTGAGTTTGTGTCTTTGTAGAAACGCAGGACCATCGCGCCGAAGATCGCACGCATCGTGTCTGAGGGGTTTGGATTTCGGATGAGCACCTTGTCGCGCCACTTCGGATCGATTACGTCGTCCCAATCGCGTGGCGCATCCGCGGCGCTGACGGCGTCGCTGTTGTAAGCGATGACTTGTGGCGTTGCGTAAGTGCCAAACCAGCGATCGTTTGGATCGCGCGCGTCGCCAGGGACTTTGTCGGCCCAGGTCGGCCGGTATTGGGCCAACAGGTTGTCGTCAGCCGCCGTCTGAAAAGTCGTGTGCGACGCGCCCCACCAGAGATCGGCTTGCGGACGATTTCGTTCGACAGTCACGCGCTCGAGGATCTGGCGCGAGCCCATGTCGAGGAATTGAATGTCGACGTTCGGGTGTTGTTGCTTGTAGCGCGCGACGAAATCTTTGAGCAGATCCTGTCCGTGTGGCGTGTAGATCAGCAGGCGCCGGCTCGCGCCAACGCCGCCGGAGCGACACGAAAACAAAAACGCAGCAAGGAGAAGTGCGAGAACAAACAGAACCAGCCTGAAGCGCATCGAAGCCATGCTAGCACAGTAGCCAAAATCGCCGCTGCCGTGCTTTGATGGAAACGAGATGACGACTGTGAAACGCAGAATCATTCGGGCTGGCGGTTGGGGCCTCGCCAAACGAATCGTCAAGCCTATTCCTATCCTCGGATCGCTCTTCGCGGTCGGCCTGGCTGGTCATGAAATCCGGAAGAAAGGATTGATCCCAGGAGTGGTGCACGTCGGTCTCGACGTGACGCCGGTTGTCGGAACAGCCAAGGGCGTGCTCGAGATCTTCACCGGCGATCTAATTCCCGACAAACCAAAGAAAACAACATCACGCGTTACGGCTGTGAAGCGTAGACGGGCGGACGTTCAGTAAACGGTCGCGCTTGCTGGTATGCGTGAGCGAGCTGGAAGAGTGTCGCTTCGGACCAGTATGGCCCAAGCAGTTGAAATCCGATCGGCAGCCGTTCTGACGAGAGTGCGCAAGGCACGCTGAGACCGGGAATACCTGCCAGATTCGCCGTCACCGTGTAAATATCGTTGAGATACATGGCCAGCGGATCGTCCACCTTTTCTCCAAGGACAAACGCGGGCGTCGGTGCTGTGGGTGTGATGATTGCGTCGCAGACTTTGAACGCGCTAAGGAAGTCGTTTTTGATCAGCGTGCGCACTTGCTGGGCCTTGCGATAGTACGCGTCGTAGTAGCCGGCCGATAAAACATAAGTGCCGAGCATGATGCGCCGCTTCACTTCCGGGCCGAATCCTTCTTCGCGTGTTTTGCGATACATCTGGCGCAGTTCGGGAGCATCTTCAGCGCGAAAACCGTAGCGCACGCCGTCGAAGCGCGCGAGGTTCGACGACGCTTCGGCGGTGGCGATGATGTAATAAACGGCGATCGCGTAACCGGCGTGCGGCAGATCGACTTCGACTATTTCCGCGCCGAGTTCGCGATACACGTCCACGACGCTCTTCACCGCGTTGCCGACTTCCTCGTCGAGTCCTTTGCCAAACAACGCTCGCGGAAAGCCGATTCGCGCGCCTTTGAGATCGCCGTCCAAGGCCGCGCTGTAATCTGGAACCGGAACGTCCGCCGTGGTTGCGTCATGACGGTCGCGTCCTGCGATCACGCCGAGCGTATTCGCCATCACGGAGACGTCGCGCGCAAATATCCCCACCTGGTCCAACGACGAGGCAAACGCGACCAGTCCGTAGCGCGAGTTGCGTCCGTAAGTTGGCTTCATGCCGAGCACGCCGACGAGTGACGCTGGTTGCCGTACGGAGCCGCCCGTGTCTGAACCGAGTGCGACGGGAACTATTCCCGCGGCGACGGCGGCGGCAGATCCGCCTGACGAGCCTCCGGGAACACGCGTCGTGTCCCACGGGTTCTTTACTGGTCCAAAAGCGGAGTTCTCGTTTGACGAGCCCATCGCAAACTCGTCGCAGTTTGTTTTGCCGATGATGACGGCGCCGGCATTGATTAGACGTTCGATGACGGTGGCGTTATAAGGCGGATGATAATCACCGAGGATGCGCGACCCGCACGAGGCCTGCATGCCACGCACACAGAGGTTGTCCTTAATAGCCACGGGCACGCCGCGGAGCACGCCCTCATTGGCCAGCCCCGAACCGTCACCCTTCTCAACCTCCACAGCGCGCTGCATTGCTCCCTCGCGATCAATCTCGAGGAAAGCATTGAGTGTCTCATTGAGCCGCTCCGCGGCCCCCACAGCAAACTCTACATTCTGACGCGACATATTCTTTTGATTGACTACAGCACCTTTGGCACGCGGAAGTGACCGTGAGAGGGGTCGGGGGCTTCGGCGAGGGCTACTTTTTGGCCCAGGGAGCCTTCGATCTCGTCGTTGCGTGAGGTTTCGGTCCTTTCGCCTTCGGGAGTCAGGCCGCCGATGGCGGGCTCGACGTTCGTCGTATCGAGCTCGTTAAGTTGTTCGACGTAGGCGACGATCTCCGCGATCTGTGCGCCAAAAGTTTTGAGTTCTTCTTCGGCGAGTTCGAGATGCGCAAGTTGCGCGACTTTCGCAATGTCAGCTTCGGTTATCGGCATAACGCAATGTCAGCTTCGGCTGTCACTAGATTGAGAATCAATAACGAATTCGATTGAGCCTACCAGCGGCTGGCCCAGTAAAGAGTTAACGCGAAACAGCATCTGCCCGCGCATGGCGTGCAACTGTTTTTGCCAAATCGCGTCGGCCACCGCAACTTTCAGAGTTCGGTCCTGCAACGAAAGCGGCACCGCGTGAGACTTCAAATTCTCACCGGCTGCATGTTTCCACGCCGCGATCGCCGCGGCTTCGATCACTTCCGGCGCATTGCCGGAGGCACGCACCACCGCGGGCAGAGTTTTGATAAGACCTTCCATTGCCAAGCGTGATTGAAACACGCAAACTGTCTCGTCGCAACTGACCATTCCTATGAACAATCACCTTCGCGAAAAACTGATTCTCGCGTCGAGTAGTCCGCGACGCAAAGAGTTACTCGACGCAGTGGGCTGGCCTTACGAAGCGATCGTCGCCGGCATTGATGAAACTGTAAGACCAAACGAAACGCCCGCCGCTTACGTGCAGCGATTGGCGCGTGAGAAGGCGGAAGCGGTTGCCGCTCGTTTGCAATCAGGACTCGTGTTGGGTGCGGACACGACAGTAGTAATCGAAAATGAGGTCCTGGGCCAACCACTCGACGACGACGATGCGCGCCGCATGTTGCAGCTACTGAACGGCAAGTGGCACGAAGTGTTGACCGGCGTGGCCGCGATCAGGATTGGTGGCGAAACGCGCGTTGACTATGAAACGACGCGAGTGCGGTTCGCGGAGATGACCGAGCGCGAGATCGATTGGTACGTGGCTACGGGCGAAGCGCGTGGCAAAGCGGGCGCCTATGGTATTCAAGGGGCCGCCGGACTCTTCATCGAAAACATCGAGGGAGACTATTTCAACATCGTCGGGTTGCCGATCAGGTTGGTGTACGAGTTGACGAGTAAGGTGTGACGCAGACCCACCCGCTACCGCGTGGTGGTACTGACCTCATGACACGTGGGGGAATGTTGCGCAGGCGGTTATTTGCGCAGATGGTTTAGAACAGCACGGTGCCGCCGTCGATATTGATGGCCTGACCGTTAATCCCGCGACCGTCTTCAGACGCCAGCAGCAGTGCCAACGAAGCAACCTCTTCCGGCGTAACGAGCCGGTTCTGCGGGCTCATCTTCTTCAGCGTATCCAGTGCTTCTTCTGCGGAACGTCCTGTTCGCTGTGTGATACGTTCCACACCGCGCTCGACCATTTCAGTGTCAACGTAACCCGGACAGATCGCGTTCACAGTTACTCCGCTCGTGGCGACTTCAAGCGCAACCGATCTTGTCAGACCAAGCACGCCATGCTTCGACGCCGCGTACGCAGCGATGTACGGCGCACCAGCCTTCGCCGCGATCGAGGCGATGTTGATGACGCGTCCCCAACCTTTTTTCAACATCGCGGGCAGCGCGGCGCGCGTACAGTAAAACGTGCCGGTAAGATTGATCGCGAGATGACGATGCCAGAGTTCGTCGCTCGTGTTGATGAATGGCGAACTTTCCGCAATACCGGCGTTGTTGACGAGAATATCCGGCTGCAAATCCTTGAACATCTCTGAGACGCTTTCGGCGTCAGAAACGTCGCAGGTTAGCCCGAGCGCTTGCGGACCGATCTCCTGGGCCACGGCTTCGACTTGTTCGCGCGTGCGTGCGGCGATTACGACACGCGCGCCGTGTTGCGCGAAGAGAAGCGCGATGGCGCGACCGATGCCACGGCCGCCACCGGTGATGAGAACGAGCTTATTGTGAAGTTCAGTTGACACAGATAAACACTGATTAGTGGCCGGTGAATTGGGGTTCGCGTTTTTCCAGGAACGCGTGCACACCCTCATGGCCGTCGTCGGATTCAAAACAGCGCAACTGCGCCTCGGTTTCGTAACGCAGCATTTCCTCGAGATCGGCGGCCTCGCTCTCGTAGATGGCCTGCTTCGCTGCGGCCAGCGCGAGTGGCGGCGCGCCGCGCAATCGCTCAGCGAGTTGCAACGTCGTGGTTTCCAACTCTTCCGGTTCCACCACTTCGTTGACGATGTTCAGACGCAACGCTTCCGCGGCGTCGATCGGTTCACCCAAAAAGAACAACTCGCAAGCTTTGTTCGGCGTCACCAGACGCGGCAGGAAAAACGTGCCGCCCCAATCGGGATGTAGTCCGACTTTCAAAAACGACTGCGTGAACGACGCGGTTGTCACAGCGATGCGCAGATCGCATGCGAAAGCGAGATTCGCGCCGGCGCCGGAAGCTGGACCATTCACGGCGGCGATGACGGGTTTGGACATGTGGCGAATCGCGGTGATTACGCGACGGCCCGCACCGAGGATACGTGCGAACTCTTCGGAGTCGCGGCGTTGCATTAGCTCCGCCATGAAACGAACATCGCCGCCGGCGCAGAAGGCGCGTCCCGCGCCGGTGATGATCACGACGCGAATGCTGCGATCGGCGCCGGCGTGTTCGAGCGCTTCGGCGAGATCGCGGCGCATGTGACCGATGAAGGCGTTGAGTTTGTCGGGACGATTCAGCGTGATCGTCACGATGCCTTCGGTCTGCGAGACTAAGATGTGTTCGTACATTATCGGCCTTTGAATTGAGGTTTGCGCTTCTCGACGTACGCTTGCAAACCTTCCTTCGCGTCTTCCGACTGGAAGAGTTGCTGTTGCAACTCGCGCTCTAGTGCGAGCGCGGATTCAAATGGAATCTCAGCGCCAGTTTGCACCGCGCGTTTGATCCGGCCAACCGCCATCGCGGCCTTGTTCGGCGTCGTGAATTGCAAGGCCGCGTCGTGAATCATGCCGGCAAACTCTGCCAGGCTTTCTGTTTCAAACACCTCGGTCACAATTCCAAGTTCTTGTCCGCGTTCAAACGATATCAGTTGTCCACTAGCCATTAACTGAATCGCTCTTGCCTTGCCGACGAGCCGCACGAGTCTCTGCGTACCACCGGTTCCCGGCAACACACCGAGAGACACTTCCGGCAACCCTAACTTGCCCGCGCCCTTGCGCGCGATGCGAATGTCGGCTGCCATCGCCACTTCCAAACCACCACCGACGCAGTGTCCATTGATCGCCGCGATCACGAGCTTCGGCGTCTGTTCCAAACGCGACAACGTTTCGTTCGCGTGAAGACAAAAATAATACTTGAACGAGGGTGTCACATCGGCGAGCATGCGAATGTCGGCGCCCGCGCAAAAAAACTTCTCGCCCGCACCCGTAATCACGATCACTTGAACCGCATCGTCCATGCGCGCATCGAGAATCGCACGGTCGAGCTGCTGCATCATCTCGTAGCTGTAGGTGTTCGCAGGTGGATCATTAAGCGTGATTAGCGCGACGCCGTCACGAGTTTCGTAGTTGAGCTTGGAAAGGGTTTCACTCATAAACCGAAATGTGTTTACCGCTCTCTGCGGTGAACGGCTCGCGCTTCCAGTTGCTCCAGCGCTCGCGCAAACGCAGCCCCGCCAGTTGGGCCATCAAATCCAATTCCGACGGCCAGCAGTAACGAATCTGCACTGGATACAGTTTGACGTTTCCGTCTGTAATGACGACCTTCTGACTGATCACCTGCTGCGTCGCAGCGTCATGCCGGCCAACATCCAACTGCACCTCATCGGTGGTGACCTTCGTGGCCCAGTTTACCTGGTCGCCGGTGAAACGACTGAGATTGGGAACGAACGCTTCCATTACGAAGCAACCGCCCGGCGCAAGATGTTCGGCCACGTTGCGGAAACAACGTACTTGTTCCCCCTGCGATGAGAGCGCGAAGAATGTATTGAAGACAATGTAAATGAGAGCGAACTTTCCCTCAACCGGAACGGCAGCGAAGTTTCCCGGCGTGACGGTAATGCGATCACCACCCGGTTTGGCATGCAGGCGCGAAACCATCGAGGCGGCAGCATCGATGCCCTGGACCTCGACCCCTTTGGCCGACAACGGCAAAGCGAATCGTCCCGTTCCGATGCCTAACTCGAGCGCTTTCCCACCGTGGGCCAACTCCGCCAGCAAATCGATCGCGTCTTTGTCGTAGTCGGAAAACCCATTCGTCGTAAACGCCGGCCACGCGTTCGCCATAAGTGTCGTGGGAGTAGAAGTTCATCCGTTTAATCCGTGGCTCCAAATACTCAAATTTTCAGTCCGCCTGGGAATGACGGTTTCCAACAAGCAACCAGGAGCGAAGCCGCCGAGAAAAAGTTGCGTCAATTGCTGGGCCAGGTCGTGGACCTTCAGTTTTCCCTGCGGGTCGTACCAGTTATAGATCCAATTCATCATTCCGAACAGGGCATAAGTCGCCACGGTTAGATCTATTGGCCGCTGGTGCTCGCGCGAGTCCCGCACTTCCTGAAGAATCGAGCGCGCGAGTTTCGTGTACTTGTCCTTGCGCGTGGAGACGTGCGCATGAAGATCGCCGCGCAACGACTCGGCTTCGTGCGACAACACTTTCATCTCAGCCATGTTCGCCGCGAAGAACGAAAGGTGGTTCTCGATGAACAGGCTCAGTTTCGCGACCGGATCTTTCAGTTCTTCCAACTGCTTCTCGAGACGTTCGAGCACGCGGCCGAAGCAGTTGTCCTGAATTAGAAACAGCAACTCTTCTTTCGAGCGACAGTAGTGGTAAAGGCCGGCGAGACTGACGTTCGTCGCACGCGAGATGTCGCGCATCGATGTCGAGTGATAACTCTTCTCCGCGAAGATGCTCGCGGCCGTACGGAGAATAAACTCCAGTTTTTGATCGTGACGAGAAACGGTCAACTTCTATCAAACCTCACAGTACCTTGTTGCTCTGTGATTCTCTGTGTCCTCTGTGTCTCTGTGGTGTTCCGGGACAACAATCAATAACCACGGAGACACAGAGGACACAGAGAATCACAGAGCAAACTTCTCAGAGCCTCACATACTCAAAGTCGAACGGCTTGCCTTTGATACCCGCAGCGGGCGGCGCGATCCAGTTGGCGATCTTGCCCGGCTCGTAGACCGGATGCATCAGGCTGCGCACATACTCGCGATCTTCCATTGTCGGCAGCCACGCCCCTTTGCGCTGCTCAAACTCTTCGCGTGAAATCAGATTCCCTTGCAGATCGAAATAGTGACCAGCGTACTCGCCTACGTGACGATGAAAACGCGGATTCGGAAGATACAAACGTTCCGTTAATCCTTCTTCCTTGAGAATCTTGTTCCAGCGCGCCAAACCTTTCTCGCAGTCCTTGACGTACTCGCCGCGCAGAACTTCGTTCAATGCATTGCGCATCGGCACCTCGCGCGGCTTCAGTTGATTGTCTTCCACGACCTGCATCGTGAAGATCTCGTTCGCCGCGGTGTGTTCCGCGTACTGCTCCTGCTCTTTGTAACGTCCCTTTAAGCCGGCCGCGAAGAAGTCGGCGGAGTTGGAACTGATCTCACCACCGAAGAGATCGAGCGAGTAGCTGAACCAGAAATTGATGTACCTCTGAATGATGTCGAGCGGAATGCCGCCGAGCTTGCGTACGTCGCCTTCCTTCATTAACTGCGCGGTGCGACGGACGACGCGGCCGAGACCCGTGTCGCCGACGAACATATGATGTGCCTCTTCCGTGAGCATGAAGCGGCAGGTGCGCGCGAGTGGTTCAAAACCGGATTCAGCCAGCGCCGAGAGCTGATACTTGCCGTCGCGATCGGTAAACATCGTGAACGCGAAGAAGTTCAGCCAGTCGTCGCATGGTTGATTGAAGGCCTCGAGGATGCGCGGTTTGTCGGGGTTGCCACTGCGTCGTTCGAGCAGGGCGTCGGCTTCATCGCGACCATCGCGGCCGAAGTAACCGTGCAGCAGGTAGACCATGGCCCACAGATGCCGGCCTTCTTCGACGTTCACCTGAAAGAGGTTGCGCAGGTCATAGAGCGAAGGACACGTCTTGCCGAGTTGTCGTTGTTGTTCGACTGACGCCGGTTCGGTGTCGCCTTGCGTGACGATGATGCGTCGCAAGGCGTTGCGAAACTCGCCGGGCACTTCCTGGTAAGTGGGACGTCCGTAGTTGTCGCCGAAACCGACGATCGAATCGGGCTTGGCAGGCTCGAGAAAAATGCCCCAACGATAATCGGGCATCTTCACATAATCGAAATGCGCCCAGCCTTCGGAGCCGACATCGACCGCGGTGCGCAGCCAGACGTCTTTTTCCTGAAAACCGTCAGGGCCCATCTCGCGCCACCACTCCAAATAGTTTGGCAGCCACTTTTCGAGCGCTCGCTGAAGTTTTTTGTCTTCGGAGAGATTTACGTTGTTGGGAATGCGGTCGTAAAGATTCATCATCATTGCCAATTTCCGATTGCCGATTGCCAATTTCACCAACTGCTTCAAATCGGCAATTGGCAATTGGAAATCGGCAATGCTCAGGTTCGTTTGTAATCAAAATGTGCTTTCGTCGGTTTGCCGTAATTGGTCAACGCGCCTTCTGGTCCGACGGCGTTCGGGCGTTGGAAGATCCAGTTTTGCCACGCGGTCAAACGGCCGTAGATCTTTGTGTCGAGTGTTTCGGGGCCGGCGAAACGAAGCGACGCTTCCATGCCCGTCAGTGCGTCGGGTGAAAGGGAAGTGCGCTCTTCGATCGCGACGCGGATTTCGTCTTCCCAGTCGAGATCGTCGGGCGCGAAAGTGATCAGACCGAGCTCTTCTGCTTCTTCGGTATTGAAGGTTTTCTTGTCGCCGAACACTTCATCGAGTTTGTCTGGCTCGGCGAGGAAACGTGACTGCAGGCGCGTCAGGCCGTTGCTCATCGGTAGCGCGCCGGCGTTCAGCTCGGAAATCGCGATCTTGTTTTCTTCGTCCATCAACATGTAACTGCGATCGGAGGCGAGCAGCAGTTCGAGTAGATTTCCAGCGAAACAGGACTTTGGTTCGACGATCGCGAAGAAGCTCTTGGCCGTGAGATCGAGGCGGCGCAGCACGCGCGCAATGTTCAGGATGATCTCGCGTACGAGCCAGTGATCGCGATTCGCAGTGAGTGTCTGGTCCACCGCGAGAGCAGACTCGATGTTGCCTTCAGTGCGCAAGCAGACGAGGCCGATCTCCGGTTCGTTTACGCGGAGGTGCAGCAGTGCGTCGTCGAGTTCGCGGTAGGCTTGTAATGGCCAGTAGGCATCGCCGAGTTCGTGGATCTGTTCGGGTGTTGTTGGTTGTGCGCCGTTTGGACCGATCACGGTTAGGTCGGCATAGCGCTGTTCACGGTTGAGTTGGAGGCGGATGTAGCGATAGTTGCGTGAGTCATTGGTCTCCTCAACTTTCAGTGGGTTGAGCTGAATACCTGATCCACTTCCGCGTTGGGTAGCGACAACTTGGGCAACTCTTGCACTAATCCCTTCTTGAAACTTGCTCGTAGGAAAGTATCCGTCGATCAATCTCCAATCTTTAGCTCGCTTACCCTTTAACCCCTCAGCTAACGTCGAAAACACATCCGCGCGATCGCGGCGTACCTTTCGCTTATCGACCAACCGCGTCAAACCACCAGTTCCGGGCAGAACACCCAGCAGCGGCACCTCCGGCAAAGAGACCGCCGAGTTTCCATCGTCAACGAGATAAATCTCATCGCATGCAATCGCGAGTTCGTAACCACCGCCCGACGCGGTGCCATTCAACGCTGCGATATAACGCCGGCCGGAGTGTTTTGAATCGTCCTCAATCGCGCAGCGCGTCTCGTTCGTGAACTTACAAAAGTTGACTTTGAACGCATGCGACGAGGTCCCGAGCATGTAGATATTCGCGCCTGCGCAGAAGATTCGCGGCTTCAGGCTCGTAATGACGACGGCGGCGACTTCCGGGTGTTCGAAGCGCAGCCGCTGAATGGCGTCGGCGAGTTCGATATCGACTCCGAGGTCGTAAGAATTGAGTTTGAGCTTATACCCCTCGGCCAGCGTCTGGTCTTCCTGGACGTCCATCGAGAGCGTGGCGACGGCTCCTTCGATCTGGAGTTTCCAGTGCTGGTAACGGTCGGGCGACGTTTGAAAGTTAATCATCCTTGCCTCATAATAGTCCCAGTTCGAACGTTCGTTCGAATTCTAGACGAGATGGTGGCTGGGGTCAAACGGACAGGTTATCGATTCAGTTCGAGAAGTATTTCCGGATGGCTAAACGCCACTCTTAGCAGCGTTTTGGCTGCTCCAGTGGGTTTTCGTCGACCCTGCTCCCAATCTTGGAGAGTGCGCGCTGAAACACCAAGCAAACGGGCGAAATCCTGTTGTGACAGACCGACGCGCGAGCGAGCCTCGGCAGCCTGCGGAACCTTGACGCGCGTGACGCGAGAAGCTTGACCGCGGCGCATCTCTTTCACCGATTTTAGAAGGT
>Ga0075426_10001276_pt1 | contig 17847 bp, 10 predicted proteins | sample SoiMethybrSBSTD5_FD_75304 | JGI IMG/M metagenome (GOLD analysis project Ga0075426, IMG submission 75304) | Bulk soil microbial communities from a Populus tree surrounding site in Tennessee, USA - Soil MetaG P. TD hybrid SBSTD5 | ecosystem: Environmental > Terrestrial > Soil > Tree plantation... | reverse complement strand
GTGCTCACCAGGTACGCCAGGCTCATCAGCGTCAGAACCGTGAAGCCGAGCCAGTAGCCACTGAAATTTCCGGCCACCAGACCCGAGAGGATGTTGAGCGAAGCGCCTCCTTCGCGCGAGCTGGTCACGATCTCGCGCACGTGCCGCGATTGCGTCGAAGTGAAGACCTTGACGAACTCGGGAATGACTGCACCGGCCAGCGTTCCGCAGCTAATCACGCTGGATAGCTTCCACCACAGCGAGGTGTCCCCTTTGAGGTCGGGGATCATCACTGAACTCAGGACGTAAGTTAACCCGATCGAGAGAATTGAGGTCAGCCACACCAGCATGGTCAGGGGCGCCTCGAAGTTCATCTTGTCAGCATTGGCATACCGGGCCTTGGCAATAAAGCCGTTGATGAAGTAGCTGGCGGCGGAAGACACCACCATCATGATGCGCATGGCAAAGATCCAGACCAGCAGTTGCACTTGCACGATGGGATCATGGACCGCCAGGATGATGAAAGTGATCAGGGCGACGCCCGTCACGCCGTAGGTCTCGAATCCGTCGGCCGAGGGGCCTACGGAATCGCCCGCGTTGTCGCCCGTGCAGTCGGCGATGACGCCGGGGTTGCGCACGTCGTCTTCCTTGATTTTGAAGATGATTTTCATCAGGTCGGAGCCGATGTCGGCGATCTTCGTAAAGATGCCGCCCGCCACACGCAGAGCCGCCGCGCCGAGCGACTCGCCGATTGCGAACCCGATGAAACAGGCGCCGGCCAGATTCCCGGGCACGAACAGCAGAATGAACAGCATGATCAGCAGCTCGACCGAAATCAGCAGCATGCCGATGCTCATCCCGGCCTGCAACGGGATGTCATAGCAGGGGTATGGCTTGCCGCGCAGGCTGGCAAACGCCGTTCGCGAGTTGGCGAACGTGTTCACGCGCATCCCGAAGGCCGCCACGAAGAAGCTGCCCGATATACCGACCACGCTGAAGAACAAAATGATCAGGACCTTGAAGGCGGAGAACTGCTGCAAGTACCCGAAGTAGAAGACGATGATGGCCCCAATGCAGCACTCCAGCAGCACCAGGAATTTGCCTTGCGTGAGCAGGTAGGTTTTGCAGGTTTCGTAAATCAGCTCGGAGACTTCGCGCATGCTCGTATGCACCGGCATATTGCGCAGCCGCACGAAGATCGTCAGGCCGAAGGTAAAACCCAACGCGCAGATCAGCAAACCGACCATCAGGAGGTTATGCCCGGTGATACCGCCGAGAAATGTGGCCGAATTCAAGTCCGGAAGAACCAGGTTGGCCTCGCCACCGCCTTCGTGGGACTGAGCCATGACAGGCGCGGCCAGAGTAGCGGCCACGGCGAGGGAGTTCCAGGGGCGGAACAGCCGCCGGTCACTGGTCTTATCTTCTTTTAGATACATAGGTTGTCGATCCTGCACGATAGATGCCAATGTTTCCCCAGTGGGGTTTTCCCAATTATCCCGAAAAAGTCCCAGTAAAGTCCTGCCCCGACCGGGAGTGGTGTACTGGTCTCATCTTGCCATAGCCGGTGTCTTGGCCGCCCGTTGATTTTATCCTTGGCGCAGGGGATAGCTCTTCTGTTCGCGGGGGTCGATCCACGGCTTGGCGCCCACGACAGCCAGCGCTCCTTTGAGAATTTCATCTTCCACGTCCAGCGACCACCCCACCGGGCAGGTGTACTGTACGCGAAGCGCCTGCGCCTGATAGAGGTCGAGCCGCACGTTCTCGCGCGTCGGTACATATAGGTTGTGCTCGGCGAAGTAACCGAATACCATGGCCGGCCCGCGCTGGCGCAGCACCTCCTTGATGCGCATGCCGATCTCGGTCAGAGGTTCGCCCTGGATGGCGACCAGCGTCAGGCGCCCGATTTGCGCACCCAATACCTCGACGAACCTGCACGGATACCGGCGCGGCGCTGGGAGCTGCTGTAACAGAAACTCTTCATCCGTGCAGACGTATTCCGAAACGCGCTTGGGAAACGGTAGGCCCTCTTTGTAGTGCCGTACGAGCTGCCGTATCCAGTTGGTATCGCGCAGAGGATCGGGAAAGGCGCGAAGTCCGGCATCCATGGGCACCTCCCGGGCGAGTTCCAGCGCGCGCAGATAGGGGACCGGGTCGGCCAGCGGCAAATCCACCAGTTCCAGACGGCTCTCAATGGGCCCGCTGACGTCAACCAGCTTCCCGCTGGCTACCTCGAGCACCGCCTGCGCGAGCTCGTGCCCGCGCGCTTTGCACGCTTGGAGAGCGTCCGCCGAGCCCTCGGGGGCGAAGGTGTACTGGTTGCCACCGCAGGCATCGGCGTAGATCGCCACAGTTCCGGGGAACTGGGTTTCCAGCTCTTCCATGGCGAACCCGGGGTGTGAGGCGCCATACATCTTGCGTGGCCCCAGTTGCGGGTGCGTGGGATAGTTAAACAGCAGCGCGGCAACCCGGCCACCGCGCATCACTTTGAGCAGTTGCAATTCGTAATCCGGAGCGTAGCTGCGCTGTGCCCGCGTGAGGTTGGCATATCCGCAGCCGAAAAGCAGATCCGCGTGACCGTCCTCGCTGGCGATGGCCGCGCGAATCGCTCCGAAAATCTTCTCCGCCAGCTCACGGCCGAAATCGAAATTGTCGGCGGCGATCTGGATCGGGCCCTGGTGGTTGTGCGTCGCGAGCAATGCCAGATAGGCCGGCGGTATGCCGAGCTCGCGCTCCACGCGTTCGCGCAAGATTGACGTGGCCACGTCCAGACAGTTGAGATCGTAGTTCACGAACACCATGCGCCGGGCGCCGTCGAACAGGGTGAGAACGCGTGAGTGCAGCCGGGCATAGGCGACGGGCGGATCGGGCTTGTCACCGCTCGCGCAGATGCGTGGCCGGTCCGGGGTGATGTCGATTTTGGCCGTGCCGGCCCTGAGCTTCAGATGGCTGGCCGCCAGAGGGGCGGCGCCGGCGAGTTGCAAGAATTCCCTGCGGCCGAGAGACATTGCGCCAGTATACGACGCCGGAATCTGTCAGATCACTCGCCCAGCTCGCGCAGCGCCTTCAGCGCAACGGTGCTGTTCGGTTTGCGCGAGAGCAATTGGCGAAGAATCTCACGGGCTCGCGTGCGATCGCCTGCGCGGGCGTAAACACGTGCCAGATTCATGTAGAGCATCTCGTCGTCGGGCGCCACCTCAATGCCGTAGCGGAACGCAGCGACGGCGTCATCCGTCTTCTGCATCTGCATGTACAGGACGCCAAGATTGTTGATAGCCGACGCGTGATTCCGCTGCGCCGCGATAGCCTGCTGGAACGATTGGCGGGCTTCATCCAGACGGTTTTGCCGCGCCAGGAGGAGGCCGAACTGGTTGGCGGCATCGGCATCCTTGCCGTCACGAGCGAGGGCGCGCCGAAATAGTGGCTCGGCGGCGGCATCGTTCCCGAGCGCCGCGTGCGCCTGGCCCGTGCCGACCAGCGCGAAGGGGTCGTCCGGATTAAGCGCCAGTGCCTTCTCGAAATCGCGCAGCGCGTTGCGATAATTCTTCGCCGCCATCTCCAGGCTGCCCAGGTTGTTCCAGGCATCCGCTGATTCCGGCAATAGCTGAACGGCGCGCTCCAGGTGCTCGCGGGCCAGTCCCTCGCGGCCGGCCTCCAGATGCATATGTCCGATGGCGAGATGGGTTTTGCCATTGTCAGGCTGCTCGCGAATCACTTCGTTCAAATAAACCAGCGCCTGCTCCGGATATCCCGCCCAGAAAAATGCCGCGCCCAAACGAAAATTGTTGCGGCGCGGAGGGTTGTAATACCGGCCGGGGAAGGGAAGCGCGAGGCGCTCGCGGTTGCGGTCGCGCATCAACTTCAAGTCCTCTCGCAGGCGGGCTTCGGCGGGCACGTCCGGATAGATCTTGCGGGCCAGGCCGCGCTCATCGATAAGAATCAGCATGGGCAGCAGAAGACCGGTCCGGTAGTCGAACAGGTAACGCCGGAACAATGCGTAACACGCGGCGATGTCGGGCGATGCCCGGCTCAAGTCGAGAACTTCACCCGGAATGCCAGCCGGCAGCGCTGCGTGCGCATCGGTTGTCAACAGAATGAAACCGGGGCCGCGGCGCTCGTCCGGAATGGGGACGGGCTGGACAAGCCACGTTTCCTCGAAGGGCGGCCGGTTATCCGGGTGAAGCGGCGCTGCCTGCGGAATGGGCCGGCGCGCGGCGAACGGATCGCGGCGGAGCTCGCCCGCTCCTTCAGTGAGTTGATAGCGAAACCCGGCGTCGAGGTTCCGGAACTCCTGCTTGAGACCCGAAGGCCACCGGATCGTGATTTTTTCGGCGCGCGCCGCCTCGCCCAGCCCGAAGTACAGCGTCTTGGTGTGCTGCGAGAGATAGCCCGATCCCGCCTGCACGAATTGCACCGTGCGCCTGCCCGCGTGCTCGACCTCAACGGAGGCGCCGATGGCATCGCGATTCGATCGCGTGCCCGTCAACCGGATCGCCAGCGCATGCCGGCCCGTTCCCCATTCGTTACGCAGCGCGCGCACCTGCGGCCCCAGCCGGCTCTTGAGAAACAAATCGAGGTGGCCATCCCCATCGAAATCCGTAACCGCGAATGCGCGGCTGTCATCGGCAAAATCGATCCCGGATACGCCGGAAAAATCGCAGTATCGCCCGTTGCGCCGCGCATATAGCACGTTAGGCTCGCGGCCATTCCAACTGTAGTCCTCGCGGATCCATTGATTGATGGCGTTCCATCCGTTCTCATAGGCGGGCGCCGGAGCTTGCGTTGCGGGCGAGCGTGCCACCGCCTGCCGCCAGAAAAAGCTCATGGCGTCCTTCTCCGACGAATTGGTGAGCATGCCACAGGCGACATAAATCTCCGGTGCGCCGTCGTTGTCGAAATCGAAGCCGTCCGCCGACCACGCCCACCGCCCCATCTCGACGCGCTGCCGCGCTTCGGTTTCCTCGAAGGTTCCGTCTCCGCGATTGTGATAGAGCGAGTTGCCCTTGGTGTGCCGCCGGTAGGCTTCGGCGAGCCCGTCCTTGGCCACCGGAGCGAACTGCGGATCGCCGACCAGCCGCTGCCCGGACGCGGTCCACATATTGCTGACGTAGAGGTCGGGTTTCCCGTCGCCGTCATAATCAAACCAAGCGGCGCTCATGCCCGGCCCCATGTCCTCCACGCCCGCGGATGCGGCGACGTCGCGAAAATGCCCTCCGGTATTCTTGTAGAGGTTCTTCCGGCCAAAATCGTTGGCGACGAAGAGATCGGGCCAGCCGTCGCCATCGTAATCGCACCACGCTGGCGCGAAGCTGTAACGGTTATTGTTTTCGTCGAGCCCCACGGCCGCGGTCACATCCTCGAAAAATCCGCCGCCTTCCGCCGTGAGCTGATTGCGGAACAGGAAATTCGGCGGACCGTTTTGCGCGTCGTGGTAAGGGGCCGGATAGCGGAACTGATCCTCGCTCTGGAAATAAACGTAGCAGCAGAGATATAGGTCGATGCGGCCGTCACGATCGTAGTCGGCGGCGGCCATGCCGGTGAATGTTCCCTGAGGCGGGGTGTGAAACCGGAACGCACCTGAGTGCTCGCGCAGGGTCGAGCCGTCATTGAGAAACAGCAGCGGCGCACCGGTGGTCAGCACCACTAGGTCCTGGCGGCCCGAGTTGCGGAGATCGAGAAACAAAGCCGCCGTGGAATCGTCAAGCACCGCAACGCCCCAGCGCTCGGTGATGTCTTCAATGCGTCCACTCTGGCCGATTTTGTACAGGCGGTTCGGCAACCCCGCGGGCTGGCAAACATAAATTTCGTCGCGGCCATCGCCGTCGATGTCGCCCACCGCGATTCCGTTGTTGCCATAGACGTCAATCCCCGAAGCCGAATCCAGCCGCCCGCGCCAATACGGCACGCCGCGCAGCATCTGTTTTCGGAACGATTCAGAATCCCCGAACAATTCCGCGGTAACATCGCGGAAGAGCGGCTGCGGCGATGTCACGAGCGTCTCTTCGAGCGGCTCGAATGCTGAAAGCCGGCCATCGCGCCAAGCCTGCTTCCAGAGCCCGACCCGGTAATGCAGCACCCCACCGGCAGTACTCGCGATTTCGTAGCGCACGCGGCCCTCCGCGAGCACGAAAAACCGGGCGCTGCGAACGTGGCCGAGTTGTGCGATCCATTTTTTGAGACCCGGCTGAAACTTGAGATCGGCGCGGTCGAATTCGGCGGCAAATGCGCAATCCGCGAGCGGACTGTATCGCGCCGGCATGGGCGAAGAGCCCTGAAAACCCTCGGCGAGCGGCACCGAACCCGACGGCAACAACTGCTTCCAGCGCGCGGTGACTTCGGCGGCCTCCTTCTCGACCGCGAACTCGTCATGTCCCGGTTCAGCGAAGGCCGCGAGCGCCTCGTAAGGAGTAGATTTGCGATAGTGAACCGGAAACGGCGCGGGCGCGGCGCGCGCGCGGGACGGCCAGGAGCACGCCAAGCCGGCTGCTGCACCGCTGCTCAGGAACCTGCGGCGCGTCCAACGTGGCTTCACCTTCGGAGCATAGCATCCTGCCCGGAAGCCGCTGGCCGGGGGCGGGATACAATAACGGTGAGCCTGTGACGTCACTATTGTTATTGGCGCTGCTTGCTTCGGGCGAGGTGGAACGGCTGACGAAACTGGTAGCGCAGTCCGGCCAGGTGGTCGAGATCGCGGTGCCGCCTTCCGAGCGGCTGGCGCCTCCGCCGAGGATAGCGCCGGGGGCTCCGCCGCTCGTTAGCTTCCGCCTGTTCGACGGCAGAATGCGCCATCGCTTCAGCAACCTGGATCTGGTCATGGATGATGCCGGGCATTAGGCGCAACGGGCTGGCATTTCTGCTAATTGCGGGAGCGGCATTCGCGCAAGATCCGGTAGCCCGCGGGATCGACGAGTTCCGACAGGGCAAATACGAGGCCGCGAGGGTCACGCTCGAGCAGGCGCTTGCCCAGAAACCCGGCGACGCGCACGCTCGTACGTTTCTCGCGCTGGCGCGTGCGGCCACCGGCGGCTGCGACACGGCGGGCAACGAACTCGCGAGCATCTTCGCCACCGGAACGGACGCCGACCTCCGCCGCCTAGCGGGTCTTGCTCTGGCCCAGTGCCATCTGGCGCGCGGACGTCTGGATGCGGCCCTGCCCGTCGTGACAGAGCTCAAGAAACAATTCCCATCCGACGCCGACGTCCTCTACGAAGCCGCCAGGCTGTACATGAAGGCCTGGAATGACGCGGTGTTCCAGATGTTTAAGAAGACGCCGGACTCCTACCGCGTGAATCAGGTTTCTGCGGAGATCTTCGAAGTGCAGGACCGCTATGCCGACGCCATTGGGGAATATCGCAAAGCCATCGGGAAGAATCCGGCGGCGCTCAATCTTCATTTCCGGCTGGCGCGCGCGCTCCTGATGCAATCGCACACGCCGGAAGCGCTGAGCGAAGCGGGCAAGGAATTCGAAGCCGAGCTGAAGCTGAATCCGAGCGACGCGGTCGCCGAATACGAAATCGGACAGATTCTGCTGGCGGAAAACCAGCAGCCAGAGGCCGGGGCGCGCTTCGAACGAGCTCTGACGCTGGCCCCCGATTTCGCGGAGGCGCTTGTGGCAGTGGCCCGCATGCGCTCCGATGCACGCCGCTATGGTGACGCCATTTCGTTGCTCGAGCGGGCCGTGCGGCTACAGCCGGAGAACGAATCGGCGCACTACAACCTGATGCTGGCTTACCGCAATGCGGGCCGGACAGCGGACGCGATGCGCGAGAAGGCCGCAATCGACAAACTGCAGCGCCCGCCGGCGGGCGAATTCACCGAGTTTCTCAAGAAGCTGGGTGAAAAAGCTCCCAACCAGTGAAACGAATTGCCGCCGTGCTGGCCGTGACCGCGTTCGCCGCGGATGCTCCCGAGTTGCCGGACTTTCGAAATGTTGCCGCTGAGGCGGGTTTAACCCGGAGTTTTCCCAACGGCGGAACCAGCTCGAAGAAGTACATTGTCGAAACCACCGGAAGCGGCGCTGCGTTCATCGACTACAACAACGACGGGCTGCTCGATATCTTCGTGCTCTCCGGGCCGGGCGGCACCAATCGCCTCTACCGCAACGAAGGAAGTGGCCGGTTCACCGACGTCACCAGGGAAGCCGGGCTCACTAGCGACGGCTGGAGCCAGGGTGTGTGCGCGGGCGACTTCGATAACGATGGCTTTACCGACCTGCTGGTTACATCGTGGGGCGGCCTGGCGCTTTATCGCAACATCGGTGGCCGGCGTTTTGAAAACATCACGGCCAAAGCGGGGCTCACTCAGAACCGCGCCCGCTACAACACAGGCTGCGCCTTTCTCGATTACGACAACGATGGCCGGCTGGATATCTTCGTCGCGAACTACGTGAAGTTCGATTTCTCGACTACACCGAAGCCGGGCGAGAATCCCTACTGCTGGTATCGTGGCCTGGCCGTCAACTGCGGGCCGCGCGGCCTGCCGTTCGACCGCAATATCCTTTATCACAACAACGGCGACGGCACATTCACGGATGTTTCCGATGCATCGGGAATCTCCAAGCCGAATCAGAGCTATTGCCTCGGCGTCCTCACGGGCGACTTCAATCAGGACGGCCGCACCGACATCTTTGTTGCGTGTGACCAGACGCCATCGCTGCTGTACATGAATAACGGCGACGGTATGTTCAACGAGGAAGCGCTATTGCGCGGCACGGCGTTCGACGAAAACGGCAAGGCTCTGTCGGGGATGGGCGCGGCGGCGGCGGATTACGATGGCGACGGCAAGCTGGACATCTTCCGCAGCAACTTCTCCGATGAGCGCGAGACGCTTTATCGCAATCGCGGCGCGGCCGAGTTCGATGACGCGACGATAACCGCCGGCTTGGCGCACAACACGCGCTTCGTGGGCTGGGGGTGCGGTTTGTTCGATTTCGATAACGACGGATGGAAGGATTTGCTACTGGTGAACGGCCATGTCTTCCCCGAAGTGGACCGCCTTAAAATCGATATCCACTACAAGGATCGCGCCATCCTTTATCGCAACAATCGCGACGGCACTTTTCGTGATATTTCGGAGAGCGCCGGTCCGGGGATTCTGGAACCTCATGCCGCGCGCGGCGCCGCTTTCGGCGACTACGATAACGACGGCTCGGTCGAGGTGCTCGTGAACAATCAGAATGAGCCGCCCTCGCTGTTCAAGTCCGTCCGAAAACCTGCAGGCAACTGGGTGATCCTGAAGCTGGAGGGCGCCAGATCCAACCGCAGCGCGATTGGGGCTCGCGTACGCCTGACGGCGGGAGGCCGAACACAGCTCGACGAGGTGCGCAGCGGCGGCAGTTACCTTTCGCAGAACGATCTCAGGCTGCACTTCGGATTAGGCGGCGCGCCGGCCATTGACCGAATCGAAATCGATTGGCCCGGTGGTGAGCATCAGGTGGAGCGCAACGTCGGATTGAATCGCGTGCTCTCCATTCGTGAGCCGACAAAGCCTACGAGTCCCGGCCGGTAATCCATAAGAAACTTTCAAGCCTTTCTTTACAACTTCTTAATGCCTTCCCGCTTACCCTGAGTACGGATGCCCGACTTGCCGGAAATGCAGACAGCGTACCGGTCCGCTAGGTCGCGCAGCGCCGCCGGTGAGGTTCGAGTTTTCGTGCTCTTCACGACCGGCGAACTGACGCAGGCGGCCCTTGCCGAAGCCGGTGTGCTTCTCCGCAACCTGGCTGTCGAGATTACGCTGCTGGCCGTGCAAATCGTGCCCTTTCCGCTCCCGCTGGAATTTCCCGCAGTGGCGCCTGAGTTCCTGAAACGGCGGTTGCGGGCGATGGCGGGGGAGATTGAGGCCCAGGTGGATGTGCAGTTGATCTTCGCCCGGGATTTGTACTTCGCGATAGAGCAGGTTCTTCCGTCCCATTCGCTAGTGGTTTTGGCCGCGAAAAAGCGCTGGTGGCCCACTGCGGAGACGAAACTGGCGCGGCGGCTTGGGCGAGCCGGTCACAGTGTCGCGCTACTGGCGGTGTGAAAGGAATTGATGCTGCTGGATTTGTTATTTATCTCGATCGCTGTGCTCTTCTTCCTGCTGAGCTGGGCCTACGTTCGAGGATGCGACCGTCTTTAGAGGTGCTCGATGGATTATCTGATTGCGGCGGTGATTTCACTGGGCTTGGCGGTGTACCTGGTATACGCGCTCCTGCGCCCAGAGCGTTTCTGAGCGGAGGCCTTCGTGACGGCTAATGGGATTCTGCAAATCGGTGTGTTCTTTCTGGCGGTGCTGGCGCTGACCAGGCCGATGGGTGCGTTCATGGCCCGCGTTTTCGAGGGCGAGCGGACATGGCTGCACCCGGCCCTCCGGCCGCTGGAACGGTTGATTTACAAACTTTGCGGCATCCGTGAAGACCAGGAGCAGCGCTGGACAGGTTACGCCGCTTCTCTTCTCATGTTCAGCCTGGTGAGCTTGCTGCTCACTTATCTGATCCAACGGCTGCAAGGCTTCCTGCCGTTCAATCCGCAGGGATTCGGGACGGCGCATGGGCCACAGGGCGCGACGGCAATGACGCCGGACCTGGCGTTCAACACGGCTGTCAGCTTCACCACCAACACGAACTGGCAAGCGTATACGCCGGAGACCACCATGAGCTATCTGACGCAAATGGTGGGGCTCGCCACGCACAATTTCTTCTCGGCCGCCGCCGGCATCGCTATCGCTATCGCGCTGGTCCGCGGCTTTGCTCGCCATACCAGCGAAAAGATCGGCAATTTCTGGGTGGATCTCACCCGCGCCACCGTGTACGTGCTGTTGCCGTTGTCGGTCGTGATCGCCATCCTATTCGTCTCGCAGGGAGTAATCCAGAATTTCAGCCCGTACACGAAAGCCGCTACGCTCGAGGGTGGAACGCAGATCATCGCCCAGGGGCCCGTTGCCTCGCAGGAAGCCATCAAAATGCTCGGCACCAACGGCGGCGGATTTTTCAACGGGAACTCCGCTCACCCGTTCGAGAATCCCACGCCACTCTCGAACTTCATCCAGATGCTTTCCATCTTCGTGATTCCCGCTGGTCTGACTTACACGTTCGGAAAGATGGTGAAGGACACGCGGCAGGGTTGGGCCATCTTCGCGGCCATGAGCGTGCTGTTCATTGCCGGAGTGCTGGTCGCCTATCACTCGGAGCAGGCCGGGAACCCGATCGTGAGCGCGCTCGGAATCGAAAATCGCGCCACGGCCAGCCAGCCCGGTGGAAACATGGAAGGCAAGGAAGTGCGCTTCGGGATCGCGAATTCGGCCCTGTTCGCAACCGTGACCACCGACGCAAGCTGCGGCGCGGTGAATAGCATGCACGATAGCTTCACCCCGCTCGGCGGCCTGGTACCGCTGATCAATATCGAGCTGGGGGAAGTGGTGTTCGGCGGTGTGGGCGCGGGGCTGTACGGAATGCTGATGTTCGCCATTCTGGCGGTTTTCATCGCCGGCCTGATGGTGGGCCGCACGCCCGAGTATCTCGGCAAGAAGATCGAGCAGAAGGAAGTCAAGATGGTGATGCTGGCAGTGCTGGTGCTGGCCGCGAGTATTTTGCTGTTCTCCGGCACTGGCGCCGTAATCCAGTTTGCCAAAAATAGCTGGATGAATCCTCCCGGACCGGCCACCGCCAACCTCGGCAACAACGGGCCTCACGGTCTTTCGGAAATTCTGTACGCTTACACCAGCGCAACCGGCAACAACGGCAGCGCGTTTGGCGGCATCAGCCCCAACACACCCTGGTACAACCTCACTATGGGGCTGGCCATGCTGATTGGCCGATTCCTCATGATCATCCCACTGCTGGCGATGGCGGGCAGCCTGGCGCGGAAGAAAGTCGTGCCTGCCTCGGCCGGCACTTTGCCTACAAACGGTCCGCTGTTCGTCGGGCTGCTGGTGGGGGTGGTGGTGATCGTGGGCGCGCTCACCTTTTTCCCGGCGCTCACGCTTGGTCCGGTGGTGGAGCATTTTCTGATGATGCGGCACCAGCTCTTCTCAATGCTGGTGTTTCAGGTCTGGAGCTAAAGCATGCTGGTGGAAAATCAAAACCCCGCAGTCAATATTCTGCCGGCGAAACGGCGGCGTGCACGGCCGCTGTTTGATCCGCCCATCGTCAAGCGCGCCGTCTGGGATTCTTTCGTCAAGCTGAAACCCGCCACCATGATGAAAAATCCCGTGATGTTCGTGGTCGAGGTGGGCGCCGCCCTGACTACCGTTCTCGTGTTTCGTGACTGGAGAGCGGGAGCGCCGGATCTCGGCTTCACTTTTCAGATCACGCTGTGGCTCTGGTTCACGGTGCTGTTTGCCAATTTCGCCGAGGCCATGGCGGAGGGACGCGGCAAAGCGCAGGCCGATACCCTGCGCAAGACCAAGACCGAAACGGTCGGCCACCGCTTAAAAAACGGCGGGAAGCTCGAGGAGGTGGCGGCCAGCCAGCTCCGCCAGGGCGACATTGTTGTGTGCGGACCCAACGACATCATTCCGGGCGATGGCGAAGTGATCGAGGGCATCGCCAGCGTGGACGAATCCGCGATTACGGGTGAAAGCGCGCCGGTGATTCGCGAATCCGGCGGTGACCGCAGCGCCGTCACCGGCGGAACGAAAGTTCTTTCGGACCAGATCAAGATCCGCATCACGTCCAATCCCGGCGAAACGTTTCTCGACCGGATGATCGCCCTGGTGGAGGGCGCGCAGCGGCAGAAAACGCCCAACGAGATCGCGCTCAACATCGTGATTGCCGGGCTGACGCTGGTTTTTCTGCTGGCCGTGGTTACGCTGCCGCCGTTCGCGCAGTACAGCGTGACTGCGACCGGCGCGGGCAAGGTGCCAGGCATCGCGGTGCTCATCTCGCTGCTGGTATGCCTGATTCCCACCACTATTGGCGGGCTGCTTTCGGCCATCGGCATTGCTGGCATGGACCGCGTGATGCAGCATAACGTGCTGGCCATGAGCGGCAAGGCTGTCGAAGCCGCGGGCGACGTAAATACTCTGCTGCTGGATAAGACTGGAACGATCACGCTGGGCAACCGCCAGGCCGTAGAATTCATTCCGGTCGGCGGCGTGCCTGCTGCCGAACTCGCCGATGCCGCGCAGCTTTCCAGCCTGGCGGACGAGACACCCGAAGGCCGGTCCATCGTGGTGCTCGCCAAAGAGAAATATCAGTTGCGCGGCCGCGAGGTTTCCGAGCACGAGGCCAAATTCATTGCGTTTTCGGCGCAGACCCGCATGAGCGGCGTGGATCTGGACCACCGCAGCATCCGCAAGGGCGCTACCGAAGCCGTCATCGAATTCGTGCGGGAAAACGGCGGCAGCATACCGCCCCAGCTCACCGAGATCACGGACCACATCGCGCGGTCGGGAGGAACGCCTTTAGTGGTCGCGGACGGTCCGAAGGTGTTTGGCGTGATTCATCTGAAGGACGTGGTGAAGGGTGGCATGCGCGAGCGTTTCGATCAGCTGCGTGCGATCGGCATCCGGACCGTGATGATCACGGGCGATAATCCGCTGACTGCCGCCGCCATCGCCGCCGAAGCCGGAGTGGACGATTTTCTGGCTCAGGCCACGCCCAAACAGAAGATGGATCTCATCAAGAAGGAGCAGGCGGGCGGCCGCCTGGTGGCTATGACGGGCGACGGCACCAACGACGCGCCTGCATTGGCCCAAGCCGATGTCGGCCTTGCCATGAACACGGGAACCATGGCCGCCAAAGAGGCGGGCAACATGGTGGATCTCGACAGCAACCCCACGAAGCTGATCGAGGTGGTCGCCATCGGCAAGCAGTTGCTCATGACGCGCGGCGCGCTCACCACCTTTTCGATCGCCAATGACGTCGCGAAATATTTTGCTATTCTGCCGGCGATGTTTTCGGTCACTTACCCGGCGATCGCGGCGCTGAACGTAATGCGGTTGCACAGCCCGGAAAGCGCGGTGCTGGCCGCGGTGATTTTCAACGCGCTGATCATCATCGCCCTGATTCCACTGGCTCTGCGCGGTGTTTCATACAAACCCATGAGCGCCGCGGCTCTGCTGCGCCGTAACATTCTGGTTTACGGAGTCGGCGGCATCATCGCGCCCTTTCCCGGGATCTGGGCGATCGATCTGCTGCTTGGATGGCTTCACCTGGCATAAAGGAGGAAGAATGTTGGAACAACTGATGCCCGCCGTACGCGTCACCCTGGTGCTCACTATATTGACGGGGATGGTCTACCCGGCACTGGTGACCGGACTCGCCAAGGCGATTTTTCCGAGACAAGCCGGCGGGAGCCTGATCGAAGTCGGTGGAAAAACGGCTGGCTCGGATTTGATTGGCCAGAAATTCGTCAAGCCGGAATACTTCCACGGGCGCCCATCGGCGGCAGGCGACGGTTACGACGCGGCGAATTCCGGCGCGTCCAATCTCGGCCCGACGAACCAGAAACTGGTTGACCGCATCAAGGGTGACATGGAAAAATTCGGCAAAGAGAATCCCAATTTTTCAGACCCTATCCCCGCCGATCTTCTTACCACCTCAGCGAGTGGTCTCGATCCGCACATCAGTCCGGCCTCGGCGGCGGCGCAGGTTCCGCGCGTGGCAAGAGTTCGCCGCGCCGCCCCGGCCCGGATTCAGGAGCTTGTGGCGCGCTCGATTGAGAAGCGCCAGCTTGGATTCTTAGGCGAGCCGCGCGTGAACGTGCTGAAACTCAACCTGGCGCTGGATGCGGCGTATCCGATGACGCGCTAAGCGCTCACACCGGGTCGCGGACCTGGTGCGTCGGTTCCAGGACGAGCCACGCCAACATACCGAGAAGCACGATCAGGCTGGCGAAGGACAGGCCGCCGGCCCACCCGAAGCGCTGAGCGATCACGGGGGTCAGAATGGGCGCGAGCATGCCGCCCACGTTACCGCCAAAATTCATGAAGCCGCATGCGGCGCCCACCTGCTTGCCGCCCATGTGAATCGCGGTGGACCAGAAAGTGCCTTCGGGCGCCATCGAGCATCCGACCGCCAGCGAGAGCAAGGCAACGGTAAGAAAAACGCTCAGGCCGCTGGCTCCGATGTAAAGCAGCACGGCGCTGGCTGCCATGGCGCCGATGGGCACGATGCGCGCGCCGCGGCTCGGCCCAAAACGCGACCGCATCCAGTCGGAAACCCAGCCACCGAGCGGCGTCATCACTGCCATGGTGATGAAGATAATGGTGGTTGCGTAGGCGCTCTGCTGCTGCGGCATGTGGCGGATCTCGCCGAAGTAGTAATAGATCCAGTAATAGAAAATGTACTCGAAGTAATTCAGCGCGAAATACGAACCGGTGAGCAGCAGCAGGTGGCGGTCGCCGATGAGCGCGCGCCATGACGCAGCGGTCTTGGCGGCGGACTGGCGCACCGGCGGGCTCTGGCCGCTTGGACGGTCCCGCACCCAGGCGTACCAGATCGCAATCAGCACGGTGGTGAGCGCAGCGGCAATCCAAAAAGCTCCGCGCCAGCCGTACGCCGCAATGAGCCGGGAGAAGAATACAGGAGCTACGGCCGACCCCACGGCCGCGCCACTCATGATGATGGCCTGTACGCGCGCCTGTCCGCTGGGCGGAATCCAGGCGGCAGCAATTCTTCCGGTGGAGGGATAAAGCGGCGATGCGCACACGCCGAACGCCAGGCGCACGGCGAGGAATGCCGGAATCACGCCGAGGTAGGCGCCGAGCCCCTGCGGGCCGCAAAGGGCCGTCAGGCCGGTGAAAAGGGCCGCGCCGAGGCCGGCGACGGTTAGTACCCGGCGTCCGCCGAAGCGGTCCGCTAGCGCACCGCCCGGCGTCATCATGAGGGTATAGCTCAGCAGAAAGGCCGAGTAGATGGTCCCCATTCCGGTTTCGGAGATGCGAAAGTCCTTCATGATGCCCGGCCCGGCGATGGACATGACTACGCGGTCGAAGTAGTTCATGGCGCTGAGCGCGAACATGAGGCCGACCATCCGGGCCTGAATCCGGAGCGGAGGGTAAATAACCGGTGCGGAGGGCACAGCGGCGGAAGGCGCGGAGCTCATTTTTCCAACAACTCCCGTGCGAAATTTGACATACTCTGGGGCATCAATGCCTTTCTTCCGCCGATTGTCCCTTAAGCAAGATCAGACTATGATACTCCTGCTGTTCTTGTTCTCTACCGTTATGGCGTCATCCCAGGAGCGCCGCCCCGTTATCGCCATAGGCGGCATCATGCACGAATCCGACACATTCAACCCGGCCAAGACCGGCCTTTCCGATTTCACGCGGCGCCGGACCACGCCGCGGCAGGAAGCGCTCGATGAGTGGTCGCGCAGCAACGATGAAGTCAGCGGCTACATCCAAGGCAGCCGCGAGTACGGGCTGGAGCTGATCCCGGTGCTGATGGCGTCGGCAACGCCGAAAGGACCGGTTACCGATGAAGCGTTCCGTGTCCTGACGGGCGAATTGATCGCACAGCTTCGGGCGGCGCCGCACCTGGACGGCCTGCTGCTGGCGCTGCACGGCGCCATGGTCTCGGAAAGTTATCCGGATGCGGACGCCGAAGTGCTGCGAAGGCTGCGCGAGGCTCTGGGCGCGAAATTCCCAATCGTCGTGACCCACGATTTCCACGCCAATGTCTCCGAGGACATAGTGCGGCTTTCGACCGCGCTTCTGACGTACAAGGAAAACCCGCACCTGGACACCCGGGAACGCGGCGTGCAAGCGGCGCGCATCGTGTCGGGTATCGTGCGGCACCAGATCGACTCGGTACAGGCCATCGTCAAGCCGCCCATGATTTACAACATCGTGTACCAGAACACGGGGCAGGAGCCGCTGAAGCACATTGTCGATGAGAGCCGACGCCTCGAGCAGAACCCGAAGATACTGGCGGCGAGCGTCTCGGGCGGGTACCAGTTTGCCGACGTGCCGGCGATGGGACCGAGCGTGATCGTGGTTACGGACCACGATCCGGAACTGGCGCGGCGCGAAGCCCAGCGGCTGGCGGACATGTTGTGGGCCACGCGTGACCGGCTCAAGCTCGACCTTCCGGACGCGGCGGCGGCGGTGCGGCAAGCCATGGCGGCCACGAAATTTCCGGTGACGCTGATCGATATGGGCGACAACGTCGGCGGCGGGTCGGCGGCGGACGGCACGTTCATCTTGAGCGAACTAGTGAAGCAGAAGGCCGGCGGATGGGTGGTGGTGCTGGCGGATCCGGAGGCGGTGCAAGTGGCCGTCCGCAGCGGCATTGGACAACCGTTCGAGGCGATGACGGGTGGCAAGGCGGACCGGTTCCATGGCGATCCGGTGAAGATCCGGGGGCGCGTAAAATCGTTGCACGATGGGCGCTATTTCGAACCCGAAGTGCGTCACGGCGGCGCGCAGGACCACGACCAGGGTTTGACGGCGGTGATCGAGGTGGAAGGTTCCACGCCCGAAGCGCAGAACCTGCTGATGCTCACCACCCAACGCGAGATGCCGTTCAGCATTCAGCAGCTGATCAGTTGCGGGATTCAGCCGCAGCGGCAGCGGATACTGACTGCCAAGGGCGTCATCGCGCCACTGGCGGCTTATGCGCCGGTTTCAGCCAGCCTGATCCAGGTGGACACGCCCGGCCTGACGGCGGTGAACCCGAAGCGCTTCACTTACCGTCATATCCGGCGCCCGCTTTTCGGCATCGAGCCGTAACAGCTTCGGTTGCATGTCGTAAATACTGTTTCCATGAAAGCAGGACTCGGCCACCGGTGGAGAGGAACTTATGCGAGAACTTTCTCGATAACCCGGCCTGTGACGTCGGTCAGGCGGAAATCACGCCCCTGAAACTTGACGGTCAGCCGGGTATGGTCGAGTCCGAGTAGACGCAACATCGTTGCGTGGAGATCATGAATGTCCATGCTGTCACCTGAT
>Ga0075426_10001274_pt1 | contig 17876 bp, 14 predicted proteins | sample SoiMethybrSBSTD5_FD_75304 | JGI IMG/M metagenome (GOLD analysis project Ga0075426, IMG submission 75304) | Bulk soil microbial communities from a Populus tree surrounding site in Tennessee, USA - Soil MetaG P. TD hybrid SBSTD5 | ecosystem: Environmental > Terrestrial > Soil > Tree plantation... | reverse complement strand
ATCGCGACCACAGGTGGCGAAGATGAAACGCTCACGGGCTGGACCGCAATCTCGGCCCCGGGATCTTCGCACGCGGTTGCGCCGTGCCGAACCCGCTGCGCTCGCGCGGGCGGCAAAACGAAGCCGCGCTTCCGTGAGGAGTTCCTGCATCTCGGTATGCGCGCGGCCGTGGACCAGGTCCTCTAGCGTTCGGCAACGCGCGGCTCAATGATAGGCACGCCGGCCGGCGATGGTTGTTTTGCCGGGAGGAGTGCAAGCAGCGTCACTCCAATCACGCCAAAGATCACAATGTCCTGGGGGCTATCCTTCCTGTGCATCCCGTGCGCCACGGCCTGCGCCGACATGATTGTCATCGTGAACCCATGGGCAAGGCTTGACCACGCCCCATAGGCGATCATCAAGCGATGCTTGGCCGGCTGATGAACGGCCACCAAAAGACAGACCCCAAGCACCGTGTTAAGGCTCAGGAACATCGGCATGACGTCACTATGCCCGCTAAGCCACCTGGAGTGCCACAGATCGTCGAACAGGAGATAGCCCCAAAAGCAATAAAACAAGCCCACCAAGACCAACACGACCTGTAAGGCGCGCTCACGTTTCATACCGTCCTCCGTTTTGTGCGATGCCAGGTTATTACCACCTTTTTTTACTTCAGACTGTGCGATGGTCAGCTGTGATGCGTCCGATACTGGAACCCTGCGAGCATCCGCAGTGTGAGCAGAATGCTTCTCCCCCTCGAATAGGCTTGCCACAGGAACTGCAAGGCCCAAGCAGAGGCCCTCGGAACACAAAATAAAGGACGAATCCAATCAAATTGGGTATGAGGAAAGCGGCAATCACCCAGGCCCAAGCAGGCATTTGACGCCTTTTTGCGTCGCCATAGATATATCCGAGGGCAAGGAAAAAAGCCGCGGTGAAGACGCCAAACGTCAGGCCAAACCAAAGCGCTTCTGGCAAGGTACTGAGAAATCCTTTGGAAGCAAGTAAGGAACGGCCCTGGCTGGAAGCAAAATAGACTACCCAAATCGGGATCGCCAGTGCTGCGATGACCATTGCAGACCTGGGTAGAACATTCCGTCTTGCGGTTCCCAACAAGACAGCCGCAACTACAAGCCCGGCCAAGAACGCTATCAAAAGCACCGCCGATTGCTGTGTCATGCAATACCTCTATTCTCACCAGGCGCCGCGAGCAGGCGTAAGGCCGAGCAAAAAGATGGCAGCAGCCAAAAGACGAGCACGCCTGCCTGGACTTGAGCAGTGTCGAAATGCATGGGGACCGTCAGGAGCTTGGCCACCTGATAGACAAGTGCCGATCCCACAATTGACATCGAGAGCGCTACAGCAAATGCAGCCCAGACCTTGAATTGCACGTTGTGCTGGCGCATTGTCTCGGTATGATGCGCAAGAATCTCACGGACTTGGGCATTCGAATCTGGTTCACTCGTAAAGGTGAATTCCCGCAACCCCCGGATCGTACGCGCAGTTAGCTCGAGGTAGCGCTTGCAGCCATCACAGTCGCGGATGTGCTCATGGATGAGCTGTCTTTCGCCCTCCGAAACTTCTTCTACGAAAGACCTGTCGATAAGCTCGCGAAATTTCTTGTCACCCTCCATGCGAATCACCCTCCTCAAATGCGGATCTCAGTGCTGCAAGGCCGCGATAGATTCTGGACGTCACCGTTGTAGTGGGGGCGCCCAAGACCTGAGCCATCTCCGCAAGAGACAGGTCTTCTTGAAACCTCAGCAGCAAAGCCTCGCGATACAGCGGTGGCAGAATCTGCAGCCGGCCGGCCAGACGCATTGCGTCTTCGCTTCGGGCCGCGGCTTCGAATGGGGAAGGATCGGAAGAGGGTAACAGCAGCATTGCATCGCCATCATTTGGCAAGGATGCTGTTGCCACCGCTTTTGGCTTTTGCCGGAGGTAATCTATTGCCAAATTGCGGGCGATCGCGAATAGCCATGGATCAAACCGCTGCCGCCCGTTGTACTGGCTGCCCCGTTGCAGCACGCGAATCCAGGTCTCTTGCGCAAGGTCCTCCGCATATTCTCGCCTCCCGGTGAGGTATAGCAGGTAGCGCACCAGTCGATGCTGATAGCGCTCCACCAGGTCTGCAAGAAGCTCCATATCCCTCTCACGTAAGCCTCGCGCAATCTTTGCCGTTTCGGTTTCGGCTGTCGTATTTAATGTCATGGGAAGAGCCGACATATGTCCTGTATACGACCAAAGCCCGGCGGATTACTCAATTTTTGACCGAAAAATCACGCTAAGATTGGCCTCGGACGGATATCAGATCAAGGGTCGGCGAGGTGCTGAGAACAGGCGTTAGCCCTCTTTTAATCGAGAACTTATTAGCGACAGCCAACCGCAAGTGGCCGTTTCTTGCCCCGACCCGCGGGGTCGGTTCAGTAAGCTGTTATTGGTTGGCGACGGGAGCGCCTCAACCGCCCCGCGGATGCCCCCGGGAGGGAGGGCGCTCTCTGCGCTCACACGGGCGGGAGCCAGTAGGGTGCAAGTCTTTGCGCAGTAGTACGCACGAGCGCCCATTTTCCTTTGTTTTGTCCACACTGCAGTGACAGCACAATACCGTGTGCGCAACCGAGCCTGCTGGCCGACGGCGCAGTCGCCGGGGGCTCTGCAAAAAACTCATTGAAACACTTGACATTTGTCAATTTGGATGTAAATTCCGGCTTGCTTTGGGGCCAAAGGAGCTGGTTTGGTCCTGCTCCTGAATTTTTCTCACCGTCACCACTACCTGGGCCATTAGCACGCAGTCCCGCATGCGGTGCTGCTTGACGCGTCCGGTATGTTTCCGACCCCTCCGCGACGCACTTAAAGGAGTGAACGACATGGGCAAGCCAATTTGCCTGTCCGCGGTTATCTTGCTTTTTTCACTCGCTGCTCTCGCTCAGACCTCAACCTTTCGCCAGAAGACGATTTCGTGTGATGACCCGAGTGGGATTTTCTGCACCGAGGCCTACGACTACGTGGGATATAACGGCGCCTACACTGGCCACGACGAACCCTCGGTTCTGTTTTACTCAAACGCTTCAGGGGCCGGCAACACCATGGTTTACCTGATGCAGTTGCCCAAGGATCCGCCGACTTTGCCCAAACAGGATGGTACGGGTGGAACCTTCAACTTCCAGTTGCACCCGGCTTTCTGGGTGGGCATGGCCATGTGCGATGACCAGTCTGCGCCCAACCCGGGAGGCTCTTATATCGGCCCGAACATACCCTGCAGCCCGAACAGCGATGTCAATATTTTTGACGGCTCCGACCCGACCAAGGCCGATTACATCGGCAAACATCCAGGCGCTGGATTCATGGAGATGCAGTTCTATCCTCCGGGTTGGGTTAACGGCGCCGACCCGACCAGGTGGGCTTCGGCGTTGAATATTGATAGCTTGTCGGAGAACATGAACACAGGGCTGGGTAATAATGCCGCCTGCGGCGGAGCTGTTGAGTACGTGAATTTTGCGTTCATTACGAAGGATGGCGTTCCGACCGGCCCTCCCGGTCCGCTACTCCAGAACAACAGCACCTTTACGCCCAATGCGGACACGCTCTTTTACAATCCGGGTGACGTGCTCCGCATCAGTCTGCAGGACACCGGGCACGGGCTGAAGATCACGATTGATGACCTGACCAGCGGCGAAAGTGGCTTCATGGTCGCCAGCGCAGGCAATGGCTTCGCGGAAATCCTGTACGATCCCACGGGGCACAACTGCAATCCGAAAACCCACAACCTGCTCACCGATTTTCATCCCATGTACGCCAGTTCCAGCGAGCACACTCGAGTGCCATGGGCCGCGCATACCTATAACATTGCGTTTTCCGATGAAATCGGCCACTTCGAATACTGCAGCACGGTCAGCGCCGAAGGAGGTTCTTGTACTTCGGGCTCTAGCGATGCCGCCGGCCTCGATGAGAACTTCTGTTTCGATGCCGCGTACGCCTCTGAGTTCGGGTTGATCCCGATCGGGGGATGCCTGGATTCCGATGTTGAGTTTGACGGGGTTCCCTACCAGCTCGTCTGGCCAGGCACCTCCACCAGCGCTTCCCAGGACTTGCGGCTCCATGCGCGGCCGGTTGTGTTCACCAGCCCACGTTTCACCGCTTCCGATGGTTCGCTGCAGAATTACAGCCGGGTGGCATTCGAGGCTAACCTGCCACGCATTGAGTTCGCCACCAATCCTCCATGCCAGCGGCACATCTCCAATCCCGCCGACACGAATCCGGGGGCGGGCTGCGTCGATCCGCCGACTGGGGCAAACTTCTATCCCATTTTCAGCACCACGGGGGGAAGCAGCAAGTGCAGCTGGCAACTTGGTGGTGCGAGCATTCCCGGCACCACTAACGCCTTCGGCGGTACTTCGACCGCGGAATACGGTGGTCTTCTCGCCTCCGGTTATCCCGCAGCCAACGGCCAGCCTTCGTTCCGGTACAACAACTTCCGCAACGTGCTTAACAGCAATCCTTGCGCTTCGACAGGCACCCTTGCCGCTCAATGAGCGGATCCGCTGTTCGAACCTTTGAGGGCGGCATAAAGCCGCCCTTTTTTGCGTGAAGTTGGCACCAATCAGGTTCCCCGAGTGAACATTACGACCTGAGAAATCCCGCCACAATTACCCTGACCGGGAGGCCAATGACGAGGTTTGTAATGACATCGCTGCGTCGCGCTGATCAACCCCCGGCAGAATGCCCCGGTGCCGCTCTCTTTCCTGAGTACCCGCCGGGATAACCAGCTCAACTACCTGCGCATCCATCCTGCTTAGCCGGTGACATCGCCTGCTGTCACGTGATATCAGACGGAGCCCAACCTGCTTTCTGTTTCGCCGCACTCTAAGGAGGTGGCTATGCGGGTTTCCAATCTTCGCGTCGAAAGTGCAGGGCTTCCCATAAGCGATTACCGCATCCTCGAATCTGACCTCGAGTTCCGCAGCCTTGATGCCAGCGGCCATTCCTATCCCGAGGGCCGCAGCGAGTGGCGGCGGCTCTCCACCGACGAGATCGCGCTGCACTTCAGGTTGAACACGGTTGTCAGTCAATGGCTCATCGATAAGCTGACCAGGTCGCAATCGGACGAACAAGGCCAGCACCCGTCACTTCGCGCGGCGTAGGCCAGCAGCCCTCCGAAGCAATGGTCAACAAGCCACCGGCCCCGGTAGTGTCTGCAAGCCCCCCGCCAGCCGCCATAGGAACGGCTAGGTAGCTGCGCCGTATAACCACCCAGGCTCCCGTTACGAACGTAATCTAGTACGACGCTATCTCTGCCGCCATAGTTCAGACTGGCCATTTGGTCGAACTCTCACAATGAGATTGGACGCACCTGGTGAACACTTGCGTAGCCGAATCGCATTCCTCTCGCACCGGTAATCACGTACAAAGCAGAGCTAAGGGCACGGACGACACAGGAAAGTTGCGTGTCGCGGCAGTCGGTCTGGGGTGGGTGGCAATCCATCGCCATCTGCCTGCCATGCAACGCACTCGGGAATACGAAGTCGTTGGCGTGGTGGACCGCTCGCCCGGCCGTGCTCGGGAAATTAAGCTCCAACGCGGCTATCGCTATTATGCAGAAGCTGACGACCTGACCAGGGTTGAATGGCTGGACGAAGTGGATGCAGTCACCGTTGCCACCGCTCCAATGGCTCATTACCAGATTGTCAGGCAGGCACTCGAGCTGGGCAAACACGTATTAGTCGAAAAGCCGTTCGCAATGAGTGTGTCTGAAGGAGAGGAACTGGTCCGGCTCGCAGGATTACAGGATCGCCGCCTCGCGATCGTTCACAATTTTCAATTTGCGGGGTCAATGAAGCGACTAGTAGCAGATCTGGGCAGCGGCAAATTTGGCGAGATCCGGAGTATCGCAGCGGTGCAACTGGGAAATCCCCGCCGGCGGCTGCCGGTATGGTACGAACAGCTGCCGCTTGGCCTGTTTTATGACGAGGTCCCCCACCTGTTGTACCTGTTGCGTCGCATAGCTGGCGAAATCCTCCTGACCCGCTGCTTGGTGTACCCGAGTTCGACAGGGCTGAACACGCCGGCACGCGTGGATGCTTTTTTTGCCTCGCCCGCCCTGGCCCGACCTATCACGCTGAGCTGCAACTTCGAGAGTACGGTCAGCGAGTGGTATCTGATGGTCTTCGGCGAGAATCGACTCGGCATCGTTGATATCTTCCGCAACATTTACATCTCGCTCCCTAATGATGGAGCCCACGACGCGGCGCGAGTCTGCCGTACCAGCCTGTATGCCGCTGGCCAGCAATTGTGGCAATACGTCGTTAACGGCATTCCACACCTGACCGGCAGGCTCCTCTATGGCAACGACGAGGTATTCAAGCGGTTTGTACAGGCGATTCGCGGGCGAAAAGAAGAACTTATGCCGATCGGCGAGGACAACGCCCTGGCGGTGCTCAGGCTACAGCACGATATTATCCGCAAACAGGAAAGAGCGGACAGCATTCCCGGAAGCTTGCGATGAACATTCTAATGGTGACTCATTATTTTGATTCGCACGGAGGAGGGGTCGAATTGGTCGCCCGTCGCATCTTTCGCGGCCTGGCTACATCGCAAGATCGGATGGTGTGGGCTGCAGCCGATGTCAGCGCTGCTCCAGAGGAGGGGCCGCACAGTGGCAGTTTACGGCTACAAACCTGGAATGCGGTTGAGAGATTCACGGGAGTGCCCTTCCCGGTGCCTAGCCTCCGTGCGCTACGAAAGTTGCAATCTGCCGTGCGCGGGGCGGATCTGCTTCTGCTTCACGATTGCCTCTACCTCAGCAACATCGCGGCTTATTTGTTTGCTTGGATGCGGGGTATTCCGGTGCTTATCGTTCAGCACATTGGAATCGTGCCTTACAAGAACCGCATTCTTCGCGGTGTAATGAGTCTTGCGAATGCCATCATTACACGACCCATGTTATCGTCAGCGCAACAGGTGGTGTTCATCAGTGATACCACGAAACGCTACTTCAGTTCGCTGCGGTTTTCCCGACCGGTAATAACCATCTTTAACGGCGTCGACTGCGATACGTTTCGCCCGCCTCGGCACGACGAGAACAGGCTGGAAATCCGTGAGCGGCTCCGACTTCCGCGAGAGAAGCCCGTAGCCTTGTTTGTTGGCCGTTTTGTGCCGAAAAAAGGCCTGGCAATATTGCGGAAAATGGCTGTTCGCGAACCCGGTATAACCTGGGCTTTCGCCGGCACCGGGCCCCTCGACCCGGCAGCCTGGGGATTGGGCAACGTTCGGGTTTTTTCCGACTTGCACGATGCTGGCTTGGCCGAGTTATACCGCGCCAGTGATGTTTTTGTGTTGCCCAGCATGGGAGAAGGATTTCCCCTCGTGCTGCAGGAGGCGCTAGCCTCGGGACTTCCGTTGGTATGCGGATCCGACACCGCCGGAGCTGACCAGGCCTTCATCCAGTTCGCGCGCGGAGTCGACCTAGCGAAGGATGACGATGAACTCTCGGCCACTAGGTTCTTGGCCGTAGTAAATGAGGTGCTGAGCACGACAACGTCTGCCGCAGCCGCGCAGCGACAATATGAATTCGCCCGAGCTCGCTATTCCTGGCAGGTTGCGTTAAGACGGTACTTCGAAGCGGCCTCAGCGCTGGTTTCCGAATTCCACCCGGCGCAGGTCACAGCCAATCCGGCAAAGGTCAGATCAGCCTACGCCGCGGGCAATACTACACAAGGCCAGGTATGACCTTCCGCAGAATCACGCTCGCGTGCGGCTCGATGGCAGTAGGCGTAGTCCTGATTGAGCTTCTAATCCATTTTTCCGGAGTGAAGTGGGAGGATGTGCTGGCCCACCTTCCGGTACTCGATTGGGGCGCGTTCCTGCGTCTTTCGGCGCTGATGGCGGTGAATATCTATCTTTCGTCGTGGAAGTGGCAGCTGGTGGATAGGGCATCACGACGGCCAACCGACCGGCCTGTATCGGAAAGCACTTCCTTTGCATTAACGAGTATCGGGACAGCCCTCGGCCAGGTTGTCCCAATGCAGTTTGCAGCACCGCTTGCAAGGACAGCAGGAACTTGGACCTATGGCAGCGCAATTCGTCGAGGAACACTGAGCACGTTTGTAGAGCAGGCATCCGACTTGGTGATTGTTTGTTTCCTTGCCTTGGCCTCGGTCGCGACTATTTTGCTCCACGGAAAAGCATGGACCTGGCTCGCTGTTGGACTTGTCATCTGGGCCATGGCCATGTTGAGTCTTCCCAGCATGCTGCCAATTTTGCGTCGGCTAGCGGGAACTCTCGCGGTCACCGGCTATTGTCCGGCCCGCTGGCGAAAAGCAGTTGCGGAACTAAGCGATTCCCGTTTGCTGAACGTGAAACTCGGACGTCAGCTGATGGCCATTTCCACGTTGCGGTTTGCCGTGCTGGTACTGATGGCGGCCCAAACGACCGCGGCGATCCGCTGCGATGTACCGTTGTGGTGTCTGATGGCAGCAATGCCCATCGTCGTCCTCTCCAGTGCGATCGGAATCACTCCTGGAGGGTTGGGTTTTACCGAATTCGGTTACTCCGCCATGCTCGTTGCATACGGAATTCCTCTGTCCACCGCGACGCAGTGGGCGCTCACCAATCGGCTGCTGACAAGCGCAGCGGCGTTCATCGTTACACTTGTCGTCGTGCCTATCCTGTTCAGCATTCGGACCATTCCTGCTCACTCGCCTGATATTGAGCGCTCGGCTTGCGAATAAAGTCACGATTCCGCGCAATGTTTAGCGTCTTTCAGCCTCGATAAGCAAGCACCCAAAGGGCGATTCCGCAGGCTGGCTCCGCAGGCGGATGAGGCGAGCGGATAAAGCCGCCAGCCAACAGGGAAGGCGAAACCGAACTGATCGGACTCCCAACCCACGCTGAATCTCAATAGGTTGTTTTCGGCCGCGCACGAAGCGATAAAGCAGGCCACTGGTGTAATGCGCAAGGAACTCCCACCTTCGCACCTCTCTTCCAGAGAGATAACTGTGCTGGTGGACCAATTGCAGACCGGCGGCTGCAAGATGCCGTTCCCATTCCGATTCGCCCCAGTACCGCAGGTGAAAACAACGTGCATCAATAACGCGCAGGTAAGCATCCCGGTTCCCGAACCTCGGACCTCGGAGGCACTGATGGAACTCTGGGCCTGGAACAGTGAACAAAAAGCGCCCTTTTGCTCGGAGCACGCGTGCAATTTCGGCAAGAGTTTCGTGGATACTCGTGATGTGTTCCAAAACTGAATTGGAAAACACGTAATCAAAATAGCTTGCGGGAAAAGGAAGACGATCTGACGATGCCGTGATGACTTGACGGTAAATGCCGCGCTCATGCGCCATTGCGGTTTCGCGAGCGTCAACATCAATGCCGATCAGGTCGCGGGGGCCGATGCGATTGAGAATAATCCACATCAGGTGGCCATCGCCGCATCCTAGGTCCAGGCCTTGACCATCGGGTAAGCCGTAGCGCAGCACGTCACTGATCTCCACCGCCCGCCAGTAATTGGTTGCCGGCTGGTAGGGAGCCTGCCTCATTAGTTCTGTCAATAAGGCCGTTTGTATCTCTCGACTTGAATCGCAATACATGTGTGAGCGTCCGGAACTAGGAAAGGTTCCCAGCAATCAGCTTAGCAGCGCGACCATCTCATGGTTCCCGCAAGCGCGCCAACATTGCTCATTCCCGTGCCGGTAATTTCAGATAAATCAAACCCGCTCCCAGCGCAGTGATGCCCAGAAAGAGCGTTAACCATATCCACATGTAGATGGGGCGCAGTATCGGCGGAAGCGATAACATCCATAACGGCCAGGGGCGGGGGAGAAAGAAGATTTGGAAATTGCGCATCCATATGGGAGCAAGTTTGCGTGGCACATTGGGCGGAGTGCCCAAAATGCTGTACGTAGTCCACTGCGGTATGGGGATGGTATTGAAGACATGAGCCGACGCTGGCGCACCATCAAACAGTGAAAGTGCTTCGCCTGGCCGGGCGAATAGGGCACTGTCTTTGAAGTAACACCAGGGATCTTCAGCCCAGAAAAAGTCATCCAGGCCACGGCTAAAAAAGAAACGCTGGTTTTCAACACTCAGGGCGAGACCTTGCACGCAGAAACCGAGCACCACCAGAGCAAGCACCAGTTCCCGGCGCCTTTTCATCGGCGGCACAAACGGAAAGGCAAGTGCCCACAGGGGTAACAGCGGGGTGAGATACCGCGGTCCCCAGCACCAATCTCCCCCTGCAAAGGCCATGCAAGAGAGGAACAGAACCAACAGGAGGCTTGACGTCGCTATGGCCGTTACTAGCCCGGGCTTGCGTCGCCACAGGCGAGAGATTCCGAGCCCGCCCAGAATAAGAACAGGGCTATAAAGAAAGATGCTCTTTCCCGGGCTGATCAGGAGTGTCAGAAAACCGATCAGCGGGTTCCCCCACAAGGGGTGTTTCGTTTGCATGGCATTGCGCAATTGACCGGTCTCCAGCCAGGAGCCAAAGCGTGCGTGATTGTAGAAAAATGAGACCAGCGTAGCGGCCACAACGCTCGTGAGAAACAGGCCATACCGCAGGCAGGAGGAACGGGCATCGCCAGGCCCCTCCCAGGCTGCCCGGGAAAAGGACAAAACGGTTCGGTAGGTCCGTTGGAAGTGGGATTGCAGCCTGCCGACTAACATTTCCGGAACTATTGGCAGCGAGGATGCCGCGTCAGTTCGCCATTCCAAAGTGGACAAAGCGAGGGCGGGAACAATCAGCAGAAAATACGTCTGATAGAGAATAAGCGTGCCGGCCATGGCTCCGCCGGCTAAGGCGAAAGCAAGGGATTTGCGCCGCGCAGCCACGAAGCCGAAATAGACTGCTGCCAGTGCGAAAAATGCGTGCTGCGCATTGTCGAAAGTAGAAGTGGAAATGGGCCAGATGTAGGTGGCAAAGCTGCTCACCATGCTCCAGGCAAGTGCCCGGCGGATGGTCAGCCCGAGTTCCAGATAGAACAAGAACAGGATGGGCGCAACACCTGCTCCGATGATGGCGGACGTCAGCGAGAAGAAAAATTGGCTGGAAGGGATGCGCGGCGGGGGGCCTGTTTTCAGGCCCAACCAGATCAGCGGTATCGAAAACGCAGATGCCGGCGCTCCGTAATAGGAGTAGCGAAGCCCCTCTCTCCCCGGTTCGCTCATGGCCGGTCCAATCCAGGTGTCCGTGACGATTGGGCGTCTATAAACCAGCCAGTTCAGAGCGACGTCGAAGCGAATTTCACCATCCACGATGTCGATACGCCCAGGACCAGAGAGAAGATAAACACCAAGCACCAGCAGGAAAATACCTGCTGTGATCCACGCCTTTAGCGAAGTCGGGCAGAAGATGCCTGAAGTGGGCAGTCGCTCCGGGAAGACGCGAACGTCAGCTTGCGGCCCCTTCGCAATCGGGGGACTCGCCATTTCGCCTCCGATCCAGCCAACTACAGGTGTCTTCGAGTCGTTCGGAAAGCAAATGCAAGAGTTGCTGGGATTGGGCCGATTATAGCTGCAACGGTGTTCTCGGCTGCTGCCCCGTCGCCAATCAGTAAACAAATGTCGGCAGAGCCGATCTGGTGGTCGTGAGCCGAGCCGACAAGTCGGTGACCGTCATTCCCCAGTTTGTGGGCCCCGAGTTCTGTCAAGGCCGTGCGATTGGCCGTCTGCACCATAACCGTCTCAATCCACAGCGCATAAGTGGTTAGCCGCCAAGGCGCAAAATAGCCCTGCAATGTTCCATACTGGAATCAGAGCATAGGGTGATGGCCTACGAGCGCGCGGAGGCAGGCCTCGATCAATTGTGCTGTTCAGAATCCGCCCACTCCCCGGCGAGCGGACTAAAACAGCATGCGTTTGCTGTTGTAAGTAGAGGTAAAGAAAGATTTTGCACTAAATTATTGAAATAAAAGAATTTAGCTGCCATTCTTAAAACCTTTGTTTTGAAGATTTTGGCTGGAGTGGGGGGTGGGGGCGTGCATCAGTTCCCATAACCCCCAGCAAGTAAGGGCTTGGTGAGCTTCAGTCCGAAGTTGGCGTTTCGCACACCAAACAGGCTCTGGCGGACATCATGGCGGAGCTTTGCGGAGGCTTATGCGCAGAATTCGCTATGCCGTGGCCAATGAGCCGGCCTCAAGCTGACCAGCCCAAAGTCTACAAGACTGGCATTGTTTCGCTGGTTTATGAGGTGAAATAGCCGTAGCTAGCCGCGCACGTTAATCTTGGAGAAAGTGAGCACGGCTCGGCCGGACGTTGGTCGGCCCAGCTGTGTGGCCGGATGGAAAGTGGTGAAGATCAGGGTGCGGTTCAGTTCGGGCAGAAGCTCCTGCGAGTTCTTGGGGCCGGAAAGGATGCGGTAATCCTCTACCCGGCCGTTGGCGTCCACATAAGCTTCCACCACCAGCGATTCGGCGTTGATCGAGCCCACGCCCATGCCGGGCACCGCCGAAGACTGCAGCCGCGGCGGAGTGTAGAACATAAGCGGCACATCCTCGCTGGAAGCCTGCAACTGCGAGGGCAGGGCGAAGAAGCCGAGTAGCAGGCCAAATACCAGTACCGCCGCCGCGGCGCCGACGGAGGCGGGCACAATCACCGCATCCAAGGCGTTCTGCAGCCGCATGCGCACACCGGCAAGGTAAGGCCGGCGATCCGCCGCCGCCTCCTGGGAAATCGCCACCCGCAGGCGTAAAGCCAGGTCAGCCGGGGCCTGCTTGCGCGCCAGTCCGCTCAGCAGGCGCTGGGAGTGCCGCAGCAGCGTGTAATCGCGGCTGCAGTTGTCGCAGCTGCCCAGGTGTTCGCTGACCGCATGCATCTGCTTCCCGGTCACCGCCCCATCCAGGTAGGGCGAGAGCAACGCTTTGGCCTGGCTGCAGTTCATGAATTCACCTCGAGCTGGCCGGCGGCGCCCAGCGTCCCCGTTGCTTTCGGCGGCTTGCGCGTTTCCGGCAGCAGCAGCCCCATTTCCGGGCCCGCCTCCCGGATATATTCCGTCAGCCGCTGCTTCAGCGCCTCCCGCCCACGCGTGAGCCGCGATTTCACCGTGCCCAGGTTGCTGTCGGTGATTTCTGCGATTTCGTCGTACGACATCTCCTCCAGGTCGCGCAGGATGAGGGTGGTGCGAAACGGCTCCGCAACATGGCGCAGCTCTTGTTCCACCCGGGCTCTCACTTCTTCATGCATCACGTTGTCGAAAGGCGACTCGCGAGGGTCCACCAGTTCCGCCCGCAGTTCCTGCCCCTCGTCATTTCTTTCCGGTTCCTCCACCGAGGTTTCGCGCGCCTTGTGACGGAACCACCAGCGCCGGTGGTTGGAGGCCTCGTGCACCGCGATGCGATAGATCCAAGTCTTTAAGCTGGATTGCCCATTAAAACTTTTCATACCGCGAAACACCTTGAGGAACACTTCCTGCACGGTGTCAGCGGCGTCCGCTGGCTCATTGACGATGTGGTACACCAGGCTGTAAATGGGCTGATGATATTGCCCAATCAGCCACGCGTAGGCTTCTTCGGACCCGGCCTTCAGTTCCGCCACAATGGCGGATTCTTCTGCCCGAATCCCAATCGCACTGGCCAGATCTCCCAAAGTTATGGCTCCCGCCCCAGCTTTACCGGCGACAACCCTCATTATAGGATCTCCGGGGCGCAACTCCTAGGAGCTTAGACTGCTCCTATTTCCTCCTCGCCCTGCTTAGATATAGACCCCGGCGGACGGTCCAGGGTTCCCACGAAAGGTGCTGTAAACGGTTGCATTTAGAGGCTGGGTTTACACCAAGGTAATGCCCATCGGATTTACCCCATGCTGACTGAAGGCAGGTTATTGTGGGTTGCTGGGTTGCTGCTGCGGGGTGGCGCTCTTCTGCGCCGCTTCGCCGCTCGTCGGCTTCTGGCCAGGACGCTTAACCACCCGCTTCTTGCGCGTGGGCTTTTTGGCCGGCTCGTTATCGTCCACCACCACCTTCTTGGGCGGGGCGGCTGCGGCGGCCGCCTGGGCGGCACGCACTTCGTTGCGCAAACGCCCCAGCTCCGATTCCTTGCTGCTGGCCAAAGTGGCCACGCGGTCGGCCAGATCGCGGCGGATGTGTTCCACCGAGTTCACGTCGTTGGCCAGCGCCTGGTAGTCGTCGCGCGGCCCGAAGGCGCCGGCCGACTCAGCCATCGAGCTGAGCACGTCATAAAGTGCATCCAGGTTGCGGTAGAGGGTGAAGCTGGAGGAGATATCGTCAGGATTGTTGCGAACAGCGGTGACCATGCCAGGCAACGCGCTTTCCAGATTGCGCAGGATGGATTGCCGGTTGGAATCGGCCTGCTGCTTGGCCTCAGACGGAGCTTTCCATTTATTAATGCGCAGGCGGCTGAGATCGGCGCTGGTGGACACGGCCGCGGACTCCAGTTGCGACATGAGCGCATTCACCTGGTTGGCGGTGGCATAGGGCACCGGCGCCGCGTTTTGGGCTCCCGCCTGCGCCGTCAGGGGCAAGCCGCTCAATACCAGCATCAGGAAAAGCATGAAGTGGCGTTTCATGGTTCGGTTTCCTCGTGCCCGCTGGCGTTCGGCCTGGTTAGCCTGATCGCCGCCTGGCGCCTGCACATCCCCTCAGCATAAACGCTTTGCGGCTTTTTAGGGAAGCGATGCTGGAGGTTCCTGGCTCCTGGCTCCCGCAAGCGCCGCAGCAAGCTACAAGCCAGGAGCTAGAGGCTACAAGCTAACGCCTGCTTACTCGTTGGGCAGCGCCTTGCGGGGTGAAGATTGGCGGCGCGAAGAGCGGGTATGATTCCGCCGTTCGCATCGAAAGCTCTCTGCCTCGATTGTTCTAGACACTACGCCGGGAACAGGGTTGCGGGGAGATGAGAAAAACCGCTCAGAGAAAGAAAATTAGGCGCGCAGCGGGTTGTATTTGCGCAACCCGCATCCAATCATGTATACATCCGCGTAGTCAGTGCGACTGGGTGGCCGGCGCGTAGGGGATTTGATGTCAGGAAATTCCGGCAGCACTTACGTGCCGTTGCCATATCGGTCGGGGCGTGCGATTAATACTCGAGGCGAACTCATTCTTCCTCGTCCCGCACGTATATCGGGCGCTACCTTCGGTCCACAGCGCGAGCAGAGACAGCCCAAGCCTGTGGGAGCGACAGCTGCGGCAGCGCCCGGCCAGAATCCAATGCGGGGCGGAGCATATCAGCTCTGCCCCCATTAAATTCTTTGTTTCGTGTTCTGTTCGGAATTCCGAAATTTTCTTTACAATCCTCGCAATCACCCGCTAATCAACCTATTTTCAATGGTTTAGATGAAGACTGCCCGCAGGAGTTGGCTTCCCCTTGACCGAGGAGTGTCATGACCCGGCTGACGACGACTTCTGGGCAGCAGCCAGTTGCCGAACCGTAGCCACGAAAGCGGTTGTGGCTCGGGGAAGGGTGCGGTCGCGGCGGTAGGCCAGCCCCAGTTCGCGCCACAATTGAGCGTCCTCCAAAGGGATGAGTTTCACCAGGCCGGCGCGCACCTCGTCGCGGGCGAAGCTTGGGCTGATCAGGGAAATTCCCAGGCCGGCTGCCACGAAGCTCTTGATCATGCCGATGCTGGGCAGCTCCATCCTAACCTGCAGATCGGTGTTGAAAGGGCGGAAGATCTTGTCCAGCATGCGGCGAGTGTGCCCGGTTTTCGGAAAGAGCAGCGGTTCGCTGGCAATGTCTTTTACCGTGAGCACTTCGCGGCGGCTGAGCGGGTGGTCGCGGCTGACCATCACCATGAGCAGGTCGCGAAATATGGATTGTACTTTCAGGCTGGGCGATTTGACGGGCAGGCTGACGATGCCCACGTCAATGGCGCCATTCTCCAGTTTCTCCACGATCTTGTAGCTGAAATTGCGGTAGATGCTGATCTGTACCTGGGGATGCAGGCGGCAATACTCGGCAAATACATGGGGCAGCACATACAGGCAGGTGGCCTCATTGGCGCCGATCAGCAGCGTGCCCCGGGGCGTCTTGCCTTGCTCGGCGATGGCCAGCAGGGAATCATCTTTCAGCCGGAGCAGGCGCTCGGCGTAGTCGTGCAGCACCCGGCCCGCGGGAGTAAGCCGCACCAGCTTGCCGGAGCGATCCAGCAGCTTGCTGCCATATTCCTGTTCCAGCTGGCGAATTTGGGCGCTCACCGCGGATTGCGAGCGAAATACCTTTTCGCCGGCGCGCGAGAAACTGCCCTGCTTGGCTACCTCGAGGAATGTGACCAGCTGGTCGAAATCCATGGTTGCGCGCGATTATAGTCCGCGCCCGATAGGCGGCGCAGGTTGGTATGGACTCATGATTCCCACTCAAGCAATAGAGGCTTGAAGTGGGGCACCCGTCCCGTCCCGAACTTCTTCGCCTCGGATACACGCGGATGAACGCGGAAAACAGGCAGAAGCTCCACCGCTGTGCGATTTCAGTTGGCCAGCGGCTCTTGTGTGGGAAGGATCCAAGCCGGGCCTGGCACCGCGGTCTCCTGCTGATGCAGCCTCTCGAGAATAGGCGCCCAAGTCTCGGCTGCTGTGCAGGGCGGCTGCAAAGGCTGCACCCGCAGCAGGGGCAGATTGAAGTTGCTGAGCAGATGCATGGCGCGGGGGCTGCCGGTGAGCCGGACGTGATTGCGCAAGACACGGCGCAGCCAGCGCCTTTCCGTCATCTCCACTTCGACCAGGCGAACCGACTCGCCGTTGAAGGCCAACCCTGATTCCCGCAGCACGTAGCCCAAGCCTCCGGTCATGCCCGCGCCGAAATTGACGCCCGCCGGCCCCAGCACCAGCACCACGCCCGCGGTCATGTATTCGCAGCAGTGCTGCCCGGCGCCTTCCACCACGGCCAGGGCGCCGCTGTTGCGCACGGCCAGGCGCTCGCCGGCGCGTCCGGCGACGTACAGCTCTCCGGCGGTGGCGCCGTAAAGCACGGTGTTGCCGGCCAGCACATCACCGCGGCGCGAGGCTTCCGGGCCATGAGTAATGACAATGGTGCCGCCGCTCAAGCCCTTGCCGACATAGTCGTTGGCTTCACCCAGAAGGCGGAAATGGACTCCGGCAGTCAGGAAAGCTCCGAAGCTCTGGCCTGCCGCGCCCAGAAACTCGTAGCTCAGCGGGCTGATTTCCGCGGCTTCGCCCCGCCGCAGCCGTTCGCCGGTGAGGTGGGCGCCGATGGCGCGGTCGCAGGTGGCAATGCGAAAACGCCGTCGTGCGGCCAGTTCCTCCAGCCCATCGGCCTGCAGAATTAGCTTGTGCAGCCGGCTGAAGTCCTCGCGCGGGCACGCCGGTTGTGCCGGGCCCCGCACCGGCTCCAGCAAGCGGCCCAGGGCTCGCGCGGCTTGCGGGTCGCGGGGACGAAGCCGCTCCGCCGCGCCCACAATGTCGTCAATCGAGGCGGCGCCCAGCTTCCCCAGGAGTTGCTGAACATCGGCGGCCAGAGCCCGGAAATACTGCATCACCATCTCCGGCTTGCCGGCGAAACGGGTACGCAGTTGCTCATCCTGGGTGGCAATGCCGACAGGACAAGTATTCAGGTGACACTGCCGCGCCATGACGCAGCCGATGGCGAGCAGCGCCGCAGTGGCAAAGCCGAACTCCTCCGCTCCCAGCAGTGCGGCAATGACCACGTCGCGGGCAAACTTTAGCCCGCCATCCACACGCAGGCGAACCCGTCCGCGCAGGCCGGCACGCACCAGGGCACAATGTGCATCGCGCAGGCCCACTTCCCACGGCAGGCCGGTGTTTTTGATGGAAGTCATGGGCGCCGCCCCGGTGCCGCCATCGTGCCCGCTGATGGTGATAACGTCCGCGCCCGCCTTGGCCACTCCGGTGGCAATCATGCCCACGCCGCCGCTGGCCACCAGCTTCACCCCGATCCGAGCGTGGGGGTTCACCGCGCGCAGATCGTAGATCAGCT
>Ga0075426_10001273_pt1 | contig 17889 bp, 19 predicted proteins | sample SoiMethybrSBSTD5_FD_75304 | JGI IMG/M metagenome (GOLD analysis project Ga0075426, IMG submission 75304) | Bulk soil microbial communities from a Populus tree surrounding site in Tennessee, USA - Soil MetaG P. TD hybrid SBSTD5 | ecosystem: Environmental > Terrestrial > Soil > Tree plantation... | reverse complement strand
CGCATCCGGCTCAGTTGAAATTTTTTCATAACCGACTCGTGCGCGATACGTCAAAACTCCATCCGAGGAGGACGAATGCTGGCGGATTTGCGGGACGCACTACGGCAGTTGCGGAAGGCTCCTGGGTTTACCACGACGGCTCTGATCACACTGGCGCTGGGAATCGGGGCGACGACGGCCATCTCTACGCTGGTCCACCAGGTGATGTTGAAGTCGCTGCCTGTAACCAGCCCGAGTGAGTTGTGGAAGATCGGCGACAAGGATCGGTGCTGCAACTGGGGCGGCTATACCCAAGGTAACGACGGAGACTTTGCCTTGTTCTCGTACGAGGCGTACCAGCATTTCCGGGCACACACGCCGGAGTTCATCGATCTTGCAGCTCTGCAGGCTGGGAACGCACCACTTGCGGTCCGCCGAGTCGGAGCGCGGGGGCCGGTGGACACGCGCAATGGACAGTTTGTCTCGGGCAATTTCTTCCGGACCCTGGGGATGCAGCCCTGGATCGGCCGCCTGTTCACCGACGAGGACGACAAAGAAAGCGCCGCGCCGGTCGCAGTGATGAGCTACCGCATATGGCACGACAAGTACGGATCTGATCCTTCCGTCGTTGGCGCCGGTTACCAGATCAATGGGCATCCGTTCACCGTGATTGGTGTGGCTCCGCCGGGATTCTTTGGAGCGAAGCTAGCTGGATGGGGAATGCCGGACATCTGGCTGCCGTTGACGACTGAGATATTGCTCGACGGAGATGATGGGCAGAAGCCCCGGCTGAAAACGCCGCAGGCGAACTTCCTGGACTTGCTCGGAAGAGTGCGTCCGGGCGTGAATCCCAAATTGCTCGAAGCCGAACTCAGGGTGGAATTCCATAACTGGCTGGGCAGTCACGTTCCCGATATGGAACCGGGCGAGAAGGCGCTGTGGGAGCAGCAGACGTTGCATCTGGTTCCCGGCGGCGCTGGAGTAACCGATCTAAGGGATCAGTATAAGGACGGACTGAAGCTGCTTCTGATTGCTGCCGGATGCGTCCTGCTGGTGGCGTGTGGGAATTTGGCGAACCTGATGCTGGCGCGTGGATTGAAAGATCGCGCGCAAACCTCGATAAGAGTTGCGCTGGGCGCGTCGCGAGCGCGAGTTGTCCGCAAGTCGTTAGTCGAGTGCGTAATGCTCGCAGCGGTCGGCGGGGCTCTGGGCATCGGCGTAGCGTACGCAGGGACGAAGTTGATGCTGCATCTGGCTTTCGCTAACGGCGGCCGTGACAACTTCGTGCCCATCAGCGCGACTCCATCCCTGCCTGTGCTGCTGTTCACGCTGGGCCTTTCCGTTCTCACGGGAATCATCTTTGGAATTGCTCCAGCATGGGTGACCTCGCATGCAGATCCAGTTGAAGCTCTTCGTGGGGCACAGCGTTCGGTTGGTGGCAGCGGCTCGTGGGCGCAAAAGTCGCTGGTCATCGCTCAGGGAGCTCTCTCCGTGGTGCTGCTTTCCGCCGCAGCGCTGCTGGGCCAAAGTCTGCGCAACCTGGAGCACCAGAATTTTGGATTTGAGACCGGGGGTCGGTATATCGCGTGGATCGATCCCGGTTTGGGAAATTACAAAGGCGAGCAGATGGAACCTCTGTATCGGCAAATCAATGATCGCCTGCGCGCTGTTCCCGGCGTGCGGATGGTGACGGAAGCACTCTATGCGCCAATGTCGGGCGATAGCTGGAATAACGGCGTGCGCATCGAGGGTCGTCCTGAACCGCCGCCGAAGGAGGATACGGGATCGGGATTTGCGCGAGTCATGCCCGACTTCTTCGATACAGCCGGCGCCAAAATTGTGCTGGGGCGTCCAATTACGGACGAGGACACGGCTTCGACACGCAATGTAGCCGTGATCAACGAATCGTTTGCCAAGAAGTTCTTCAAAGGTCAGAACCCGATCGGACAGCATTTCGGTCCGGGCAAGATCAAGTATTCGGCAATGTACGAAATTGTTGGTGTCGTGAAGGACATTCGCTGGATGACCTGGGGCATGAAAGAACCGGTTCGGCCGATGTACCTGGTGGCGGAGGCCCAGTTTGGGAAGTGGGACGATCCAGCGTACGAGAGTGGCGAACTCGGATCACATTTCTTGAACAACATCGTGCTTTGGGCGCCGGGAGATCCGCCGGGCATGGAAGACCGCGTGCGTAAGGCGCTGGCGAGCGTCGATCCCAATTTGGTTCTGTACGGTGTCGATCCCTATCAACAAGTCGTGAATGGTCAGTTCCAGCAGGAGAAAATGATCGCGACGCTGACCTCGCTGTTCGGTGTCCTCGGGCTGATTCTTGCTTCAGTCGGACTCTATGGAGTGTTGGCCTACATGGTGGAACAGCGCACCAGCGAGATTGGGCTTCGCATGGCGCTGGGCGCAGATCGCGCGCAGGTCACAACCATGGTGCTGCGCGGCGCCTTACTGCAGATCGGCATCGGGCTGGCGATTGGCATCCCGGCGGCGATTGGTGCCGGAAGATTGATGACCGCTCAGTTGTACGGTGTTAAGCCGTGGGATCCAATCATGCTCGCATTGGCTATAGTCGTGCTCGGCATGGCAGCTCTATTGGCATCGGCGATCCCGGCGCGGCGAGCGGCAGGCGTAGAACCGATGGTGGCGTTGCGGAACGCTTGATCGCACACGGGGGTGTAACAAGTCTCCGTGGTGAGGTTTGCGCGCTTCCACCTAAGGTTTACGAAGTCAGAGTCATTCACGAACCAGTGTTAGACTCTGCGCATGAAGCGGCGAAAATGGCCGGAAGGCTTTCTGTTCATCAGCCTTGCCGGCTGAGGAGCGTCGACGCCTGCAACCGTTTCTCGAGACGATTCAACTCGACGAGAAAACCAACCTTATCGAGCCTGGTGAACCGATTCGAAACATGTACTTTCCTATCGACATGGTTACTTCCACTCTGCAGGAACTCCGCGACGGCTCAAGCGTGGAGATCGGACTCATGGGCGCGGAAGGCGTGATAGGAATCAATTCTGGCTGCAGCAGGAAACCACGCCGATGCGCACTTTGGTGCAGGTCGCGGGTAGCGCATTACGGATGAGCTCGCACGTTTTCAAACGCGAACTTATGGACAAGCCTTCACCGCTGAATAAGCTGGTCGCCTCGTATGTCCATGCATTTCTTTCGATGACCGGTCAAACAGCAGCGTGCAATCGCATGCACGAGGTGAGCACGCGCCATGGCGCGCTGGTCGAGTCTCGTCTATGACCGTATTCAGCGCAACGAATTCCAGATGGCGCAGGAGTTCCTGGCCGCAATGCTGGGCGTACATCGGCCGGCGGTGACGATTGCTGCGAAAACTCTGCAGAACGCCGGACTAATCAGCTACCGGCGTGGATACATCACCATCAAGGATGCCGTGGCGCTGCGAGAAAGTGCGTGCCAGTGTTACGCGATCATTGAGGCGCAATTTGATCAGATGTTCGGCCGGGAGTGGCGTGAAAGTACGCAGACGAGCGGAGTGTCGGCGTAGCATGGGCGAATGCTGCTGTAAGTCGTGGGAGGCACGACGCAGTCTCTTGACCTCTCTTTCACTTTCTGAATGCGGCCCTTGGTATCGATCACTCGCCTCGCCCGGGGGGGAAACAGTGTGTGGAAGACGTCGTGGCACGAGGTTCCGATCAGAACTAGGCCGGCGATAATGGCGAAAATGTGCATCTCTCTTCTGCAGAGTGAACTTGACGCAAGAATTGAGATGTCGAGTTGGTGAAAGCTGTTCGCTGCGCCGGCTATAGACAATTGGCAAGTTAGTTCTTGACGTATCTACGTTCACGAATCTCATATTCGCCACTCAGTACCATGCGAATGGCCTCGCTGTAGGCGATGTGCTCTTGTTCGAGAATGCGCGTGGAGAGGTTGTGCTCGTCGTCATCGGGCAGTACCGAAACTGACCGTTGAAGAACGATTACGCCATGATCGAGGTTCTCATCCACAAAATGAACCGTGCACCCGCTGATCTGAACTCCGTATTCAAGCGCCTGTCTCTGCGCGTCGAGTCCGGGAAACGCGGGAAGAAGGGACGGATGAATGTTCAAAACCCTATTAGGGAACGCTTCGAGGAATGTCGACGAGATCAGCCGCATGTAGCCAGCCAGGCAAACGAGATCCACGCGATGTTCGCGCAGACAGGTGACGATAGCGGCATCGTGCTCCGCACGCGATAGCCCTTTACTTTGAATTACGTGCGCATTCAGCCCGCGTTTTTCCGCAGCTTCGATACCGGGCGCATATGGCTTGTTGGAGATCACAACCGCGATTTCCGTATTGGGAATCTTTCCGGCTGCGATGCTGTCGGCAATGGCGAGAAAGTTGGAGCCGCGTCCGGAGAGGAGAATGCCGAGGCGATTCATGAGAAAGGCAGAAAGGCGTTTCGGCTTTCGAGTTTAAAGTTTCGGCAAAGCCAGTCTGCAACATTCTGTGTAGAGACAGCCTCAATTCGCTTTTGCAGTTTTTGCATTCAGATCTATTAGGGCAATGCCGTGAGCAACTGGCTTTCGCCGAAACGTGAAACTCGAAACTCCTTTCCTATTTCACGAGTAGATTACCTTGCGATCGCCCTTCACGATGCGACCAATCGTGTATCCCTTTTCATTGACACGGTCGAGAATCGTCTGCACGCGCTTGAACTTCTTCGCGGGTACTATCAGAATCATGCCCATTCCCATATTGAAAGTTCGGAGCATTTCATCCTGATCGACGTTCCCTAGCTTTTGCAGATGAGTGAACACGGGCAGCACCGGCCATGAGCCGAGTTGGATATTCGCAGCCGTTCCTTTTGGCAGAACGCGCGGCAGATTCTCAGTGATGCCGCCACCCGTAATGTGCGCCATCGCATTCACCGCCTCGGCCTCAATCAGGCGGCGAACGATGGGCCAGTAGCTCTTGTGCGTACGCATCAGTTCGGCCCCAGCTTTGTTCTTGATCTCGCTCACGAACGTGTCTGGTGTGTAACGCGCGACTTCAAAGAAAAGTTTGCGAGCGAGCGAATATCCGTTGGTGTGTAGTCCGGTCGAAGGCAGGCCCATGATGACGTCGCCAATTTCGACGCGCTCTCCGGTGATGATGCGATCACGATCGACAACGCCGACGATGAATCCCGCAATGTCGTATTCGCCATCGGCGTAAAAGCCGGGCATCTCGGCGGTCTCACCGCCGATTAGCACACATCCGTTTTGCCGGCAGGCATCGGCGAGGCCGGAAACAACTTTCTCTGTTACTTCAGGATCAAGCTTGCCGCTGGCGAAGTAGTCGAGGAAGAAAAGAGGTGTCGCACCCTGCACCGCAATGTCGTTCACACAGTGATTCACGAGGTCGGCGCCGATGGTCTGGTGCAAATTCATGGCAAACGCAATCCTCAGCTTCGTGCCCACGCCGTCTGCGCTCGAGACCAAAACGGGATCGCGATATTTTGTGCCCAGAGCGAACAATCCGCCGAAGCTGCCGATGTCGCTGAGAACACTCCGCGTGAACGTCTTCTGTGCGAGGTATTTAATGCGCTGCTTGGCGCGATCGGCGCGGCTGATGTCTACACCGGCGTCGGAATAAGTAGTGCGACGGCTTTTTTTCTGGGCAGAAGATTGGGCCAAGCAGTCTGGTCTCTCAGGTGGAATGGCAGGAAGGAAAAGTGTATCACCTGAAGCAGAGCAGCAATCCGGTGCGCCGCCACCGTATCTGCGTGACATGGCCAACGGCCGAGGCGTAGAGACGTACTTGGTGCAGCAAGCTCGGATCGAGCCAGGCGGAGCTTGGCGCGTCGTAGGACCAGAACACGACGATCGGCTCTCCGACCACATTCGCGACCGGCACCGGACCCCAGTAACGACTGTCTTCGGAGTTATCACGGTTATCACCGAGGACGAAGAGGGAATTCGGTGGCACACGACGAGGCGGGATATTCTCCTGCCATGACCATCGCCGCGAGGCGCGTACGCGAGCATATTCCTCGGGCATGCGTACGCCATTTATGTACAAAATTCCATGCTGGATTTCGACCGAATCGCCGGCGGTCGCGATTACCCGCTTCAAATAAATTTCGCTCGGCTCTACCGGGCTGCGGAAAGCTACGATCTCGCCGGGCTTAGGAGTACGCCACTGCGGGACACGATAGCTCGTGAACGGAATCCGCGGACCATATGGCAGTTTGAGCAACACAAGATGATCGCCGACCAGTACCGTGCCTTCCATTGAAGGAGTTGGAACCATCCCAATCTCCAGAACGAATCCGAAGAGGACGGTGAGCGCAAGGCAGCCGCAAAGCATCATGTGCAGCCATCTTCTTTGAAGCACCTGTTCCGACAATCTATAGAGCGCGCGCACTAGGGCAGCCTGGAGTGGAGTAGCTCAATTCTGAGCTGCTGATCAGGCTACGAAACATCAGCAATTAGCCTTATCTGAACCGGTTTACCGATGACGAAAGGGAAAGCTCAACTGCGCTTAGGCGATGGATTTCGTGTATCTTGAACTTCGGACTGGGCCAATCACGGCCGAATTGAATGCGCTCCGACGATCTGCACAGCCTGAAAGACGACATGACCGCCTTCATCGAAGGTCATGGGATGAAGCGTTTCCCCGGCTACATCGGAGAAGAGCTGCCGACGGTCGTGTGGAAAGACAACGACAACGTCGATGCCTGGAAAGATTTTGTCGAACTAGCGAAGGCTGCAGGAGCGACATTCCTCACCATGGACGACATGGTTCTCTCAAAAGAAGATCTCGACTTTGTGATCGAGCGCCTCAAAGAAGGCGTGTACAGTGATGATCTTGACGATGCGCGATGGCTGCGAACGTACATAGGCAAGACTGGATTTCTGCAGCTCGGCTTCTCGCACCAGGGAACGCTCTTCGTTTATGAGGCCTCGACTGAGTGGTACGACCGCTACCAGCGTGTGCTCGACACCGCAGAGGCGCTGGGCGGACTGGTCATCGATGAAGATGACGATGAGTAAAGCACCAATTTCCTTGTTGAGAACAAGGTGCTGTGGAATGGAACGCCGGTCACCACGCAGTTCGTAAATGGAACTAAGTTAGGATTCTGTGGGTCGAGGAGAACGGGCGTGACATTCTCCGGGAAGTTCTTGTTCCAGAACATCATTTTGCTGAAACCGCGGCGCGTCTCACGCTCTCTAGGGTGCTGGACGGAACTTGCTCTCTCATGCCGACGCGATCCGCTCGGCTGCGGTTTCATTGTTGTCCAAATAGCTCTGCAGCCACTGCAGCATGCCGGGCCAGCCTTGATACGCGCGGGCGATCTCTGGGTGGGCAGCCAGGCCGCTGTGGCGGAGTCTGACTAACGTTCCATTTTGGGTCGGGATGAGTTCCCAGCGGACCGTGGTTTTGGCAGTGCCCGTCCAGCTTGCAACCCACGAATAGGACAGAACACGCGGCGGATCGAGTTCGAGGAATTCGCCGCTTACCTCGAAGGTCCCATTCCCCGTGATGCCGGAGCTTCGCCATCTGCCTCCGACATGCAGGTCTGCTTCAAACTTGGTACAGCGATAGACCTGCCTGGCTCCTCCTCCCCACCACCGGGGGACTTGCGCTGGGTCGATCAACGCCTGGAAGACGCGGACGGGCGAAGCGGCAATCTCGATTTCTGCGGTAACGGCGTCTTGTTGGGCACGATCGGAGCTGAGTGTCATCGGCGCATTCTCCTGTGGTTCCGGCGGTCGTTCGATTAGCTCGTGGATCTCTTCTTTCTGTTGCGCCGCGCATTTGTGCGGCATGAGGTGCCCTGAGCTTTCGGTCCGTCCACGCTTCGACGAACGCCTTGAGACCAGTTAGGCTCGATTTCCAGAACGTTCGATATTCGCTAAGCCAGGAGTCAACCGACGCCAGCGGAGCAGCGTTCAGCCCGTAGTAGCGATGGCGTCCCCTGCGCTCATGCGCAACGAGATGCGCACCGCGGAGGAGATGCAGGTGCTTGGAAATCGCTGGGCGCGAAATGGAAAGGCGCGGGCGATCTCGCCGGCGGGCCGGTTGCCGGAACGAAGCAGGTCGAGCACGGCACGTCGTGTGGGATCGGCCAGAGCCTGGAAAACAGCGTCCGGCGAATATGTAACCGAGCGGATACGCATAATGTGTAACTGTATGGCTACGCGTTGCTGAAAGGTCAAGATGGCGATCGGCATTCGGCTAAAAACAAGCCGTGAAGCCACGCAGCGAAGCCACGGAGCTCTCGGCAAGAGCAACACGGCTGTCAGCAATCCAGCAATTGGCTGAGACAACAGCAACGGCATCACTGGCAGCTGAGCTAAAGAAGGCCAACTAAGTGCTACCGCGTTGCCCGTACGGGAGACAAAAAATGTCATTGGCAAAAACGACTCAACTTGCTGCGGATCAGGGAAAAACTGCATAGTGTTGAGCCAGAGAGAGAGACATGGCCCCAATCTTTTCAGCAGCTTAGGTTGGCTGTCCACTTGCCCTAGGATAAGGCATCCTCCCCCGAGGAGAATCCCCGTGTTCGAAGGCAGCGAACGAGCTTGGCAGGTGTTGCTTGAGGTTCTCGCAGAAGAGGAGAGCCATGTCGGCGCCAGCATTGATCGGCCTGGCTCGAATTGGAGCCTTGCCATGATGGAGCGGTGGTTTGCGCATCGTCCGGAACTGGAGACGTACGCCTGGCGCATTCAAGGCGCAGTTTAGGAAGGCGCCGTGAAGCTGCGGAGCCACATAGCTGCGAACAGCAATGGCGGAACAATCGGCAATGGGTTACTGTGCGCCAGCTTCCCGTTACCAATAGTCAACGCAAAACACAACCTGCTGACCCTAGCGTAGAGCGACATTAAAAACGACGCGGCGCATAGTCACAATATGTGACAACCAATTCCGCGTTGAGGTCCGCAGCTACTTGGCTCAACGGCAAAAAGCTGAGTGTGCTCCTGGCTGCCGATCACGCAGCGAAGGCAGCGAGAGGATTTCGTTCGACGAACTGCATCTGATGCCAGTATGGGTAAATCGGCACTCGATAGCTTGCTGCGTTTAATCGTTCGACTTGTTCCGCGCTCAGATTCCATCCGACTGCAGCCAGATTCTGGCGAAGTTGCTCTTCGTTGCGTGCGCCGATGATTACGTTCGCCACTGTCGGACGCTGAAGAAGCCAGTTCAGCGCGATTTGCGGAACTCTTTTCCCGGTTTCGCGCGCGGTCTCGTCGAGTGCGTCAACAACTTTGTACAGATATTCGTCGTCGACCGGCGGACCCTGCTCGGCGGTTGAGTGCAGGCGGCTTACTTTCGGCAATGGCTGGTTGCGGCGGACGTTGCCCGTGAGGCGTCCCCAGCCGAGCGGACTCCACACGATGGTTCCCATCTTTTGATCGATGGCGAGCGGCATCAGCTCCCATTCGTACTCGCGTCCGACCAGCGAGTAATAAGCCTGATGAGCGACATAGCGCGGCCATCCATATTTTTCTGCGATGGCCAGTGACTTCATCAGATGCCATCCGGAAAAGTTGGAGCACGCGATGTAGCGTACCTTTCCGGATTGCACGAGAGTGTTCAGCGTCTGGAGCGTCTCTTCAATCGGCGTGGTGAGATCGAAGCCGTGCAGGTGATAGACATCGATGTAATCGGTGCCGAGTCTGCGCAGGCTGGCTTCGCAGGCCTGAATGAGGTGATAGCGCGAGGAGCCGAGGTCGTTGGGGCCTTCTCCCATGCGGAAGCTCGCTTTGGTGGAAATCAGCACCGAGCTGCGGCGACCGGCGATCGCCTTGCCGAGAATCTCTTCCGAGGCGCCGTGCGAGTAGATGTCCGCAGTGTCAAAGAAGTTCACGCCGGCTTCGAGACAAATGTCGATCAGGCGCGTGGCCTCTTTCACGTCGCTATTGCCCCACGCTTTGAAAAACTCGCCGCGTCCACCAAATGTGCCTGTGCCAAAGCTGAGCACCGGAACCTTCAAACCAGAATTGCCGAGCTGTCTGAATTCCATGGTGCAGTAGATGTCCTCGCTTTCTTGGCAGATTCAGATGAATTCTATACGACGGTTTTTGCCGAGGCGCCGCAGGCAATCGGATCGCGAAGTATCTCAGGAGCCTAGTGAGGCATCCAGTGTGGATGGCTGGTGAACAGGCCGTCGGGTATCCAGATTTGGTACGCGATGAACAGTCCAAACGCGAGGCTGATCCAGCCGGAAGCTGCGGCGAGGTAGCGCGTCAGCGATTCGGATCGTCGGCCTGCGTAGGCGATGGTCGAGCCGAGCGCCACGGTGATCACCATCATCCCTGCAATAGTCCCCAGGCCGAAGATGAGCAGGTACGCAACAGCCCAATGCGAATTGTGAATGGTAGTCAACACCAGCAGAGCGACCGCCGCAGAGCCGGCAAGCCCGTGAACAATGCCGATGAGCAGTGGACGGCACATCTGATAAATGGTCAGGGTGCCGCAGAAGCGATCGAGAACAGCCAGCGAGAGCCCATGCGTGTGTTGACTGCTGGTGTGGGATTCACCTGCTACATGGGAGTGCGGAGTGTCTGGATGATTGTGTTGATGCACACATTCTTCGAGCGATCGCCTGAATCCGAAGATATTGAGCGCGCCAAGAAGGACGAGCATGAGACCGACCGAGAGCTCCATCGTCAAGCCAAGTCGCGGCGAGACGACAAAGCTAAAGACGATGATTGCGGTTCCAACTGCGAGGATGGTCAGAGTGTGTCCGGCTCCCCAAAGCGCGCCAATGAGGGCGGCGTTTACGACACTGCGCTCGCGGGTGACGATGGTTGAGACCGCTACCACGTGATCGGCGTCGGTGGCATGGCGCATTCCCAAAAAGAAACCCAGCGCGAGAATTGCAATAAAGCTGACGGGAAGACTTTGAGCGACACCAGCAGCCAGAAGCTCACTCATGGTTGTTTCTCTCGCACGTTAGACGGCGGTTGCGATTTGGGAAGGTTTGCGGCGAGAGCTGATGAAAGCGGTCAGCTCATCCATCCCTTCTCCCGTCTTCGCCGAGACTTCGAAGACGCGCATTCCCGGACGTACGTTCTGGATATTGTAATGCGAGATGCAAGTCGAATGCCGCCGGCTCAGCGAGATCCATTTTGGTGATCACGGCAGCGTCTGAGGTATTGAAGATGGTGGGATATTTGAGAGGCTTGTCCTCGCCTTCGGTCGCCGAGAGCAGAACAAAGCGCAGCTCTTCGCCGAGGTCGTAACTGGAGGGACAAACGAGATTGCCGACGTTCTCAATGAAAAGGAAATCGAGGTGAGTCAAATCCCAATCAGCGAGCGCGTTCCGCACGATTTGCGCATCGAGATGGCAAACGGTTCCGGTGCTGATCTGCTTCACTTGCGGCGTTGCGAGTTTGAGCCTGGCGGCATCGTTCTCGGTCGCCAGATCTCCGACCAGCGCTGCTACTCGGTGATGGTTGCGAATGCGCGAAAGGAGCTTCTCGAGCAGGGTCGTTTTTCCCGATCCGGGACTGGAGACAAAGCTCAGCACCGACACACCAGCGTTCGAGAACTGTTCACGAAGCGCGTGAGCCAGCAAGTCATTCTGCTTGAGAATGTTTTCGCGCACTTCCACGAGACGCGGACGGTTGCTCATTCCAATATCTCCATTGCCTGCAGCTCGCCGCCGCAGGCCAGCAGTTCCCGCATTGGGATCGCGAGATCGATGGGATAAGGCACGTACCCGCGCGACCTGCGCAGAACGCGTTCTTTTCCGGCAAAGGTTCGCACGACGGAATCATCGGTGCGCATGTAGATGTCGCGGTTGTGAAAGAGGAAGTAATCAGCGACTGGCGCGAGGCGCTCCCAGGCTTCTTGATTTGCCGTCACGATCGGCTCCTCGCTGATGTTGCCGCTGGTCATTACCAATGCGGGAAACTCTGAGGGCTCGTCCGGCGAGTCGCTGAAGAGCAGGTAATGCAGCGGGGTGTACGGGAGCATAACGCCAATAGTGTTGTTGCCGGGAGCAATGGACGGGGAAATGACAACATCATCGCGCCGCTTGAGGATCACAATCGGGCGGCGCGAGCTGAGCAAGGAGGCTTGGTCATCCTCGGTGACGATGCGGAACGATTCAACCGATGCAATATCGCGCGACATCAGCGCGAATGGCTTATCGCTGCGGCGCTTGCGTTAGCGCAGGAGTCTGACAGATTCTTCATTCTGAGCATCGCAGGCAAATAGAAAACCGCCAAGACCTTTGACGGCGATGATCTTGCCTTCATGCAGCGCCTGTCGCGCATCGCGCACGATCGCGACCGACAGGTTCCCGAATCCGAACGCCCACGCGTCATTTGGGAAGAAAGGATCCGGTTTGTGCCAGGGCCAAACTGGGACCGCACTCCGGGCAGGCATTCGGCTGTGCATGGAAGCGGCGATTCATCGGATCTTCGTACTCGGATCTGCACGCGTCGCACAAAACGGGCCATCGTGGTCGACGGCCGGTCGTAGGGAATGTCTTTAATAATGGTGTAGCGCGGGCCGCAGTTCGTGCAGTTGGTAAATGGATAGCCGAAGCGCCGGTCACCAGGATCGCCGAAGTCTCGCCAGCAATCGTCGCAGGTTCCCACATCGGGAGAAACAAGCACAAATTCGCCACTTCTGGCACCGCTTTCGCGAATGACAAAATCCGCGTATCCCTCTGCTGCGAGATCGACGGTCACGATTTCCTGGATTCGCGAAAGAGGCGGGCGATGTGCGAAGCTGATCGACGAAGTCACTAAGCGCGGATTCCGGCCCTTCGATATCTATGCTCACTCCGGAAGAAGAATTGAGAACATAGCCGGTGAGTTCAAGCTTGCGCGCGAGGTTGTAAACGAAAGGCCGGAACCCGACACCTTGCACGATGCCAGTAATAGATATGCGCTTGCGGAAAACGGCGGACTGTGAATAAGTCGCCATTTGAAGTAAAGGTTAGAACTCAGGAGATCACAAGCAGCGAATTCCCGGCCGGTGAGTTGGATGCAAATTCAGAGAGGAACGTACATCCTACTCAAACGACTTCATCAGCTTAGCCCCTCAAATGCCTTGCTGCAATTTGCTTGACCTTGGTGCGGTTCGAAATAGAGAAAGGCGCGCCAAAAGCTATGTATTAGCGCCGCATCACGCCGTAGTAGATGTCGTTCCAACGTATTTCGTTTTCGAATGCGCGCACCGTCGTGCCCGCGTCGATCAATAAGAACTCCAGGTCGGCCATGGCGGCAAAGTCTTCCAAGTGCTGCGCAGTCAACGCATGGCTGAAACCAGTGTGATGTGCGCCGCCAGCCAGGATCCACGCTGCTGCGCCAACTTTCAGGTTCGGTTTTGGAATCCAGACCGCGCGGGCAACCGGCAATTTGGGCAACGGGTGTTCGGGAGCAATGGTATCGACTTCATTGACGATCATGCGGAAGCGGTCGCCCATGTCCACGATGGAGGCGTTTACCGCCGGTCCGGCCTGCGCGTTAAACACAAGTCGCACCGGATCGGCCTTGCCGCCGATGCTGAGAGGATGAATTTCCACCGAAGGCCGATCCGCCGCAATCGACGGGCAAATTTCGAGCATGTGGGCGCCGAGAACCTTGCCGCCATCGGCGAAATCGTAGGTGTAATCCTCCATGAAGGATGTTCCTCCCTTCAGTCCCGCGCTCATAACCTTCATGGCCCGGACCAGCGCGGCCGTCTTCCAGTCGCCCTCGGCGCCAAAGCCATATCCGTCAGCCATGAGACGTTGCGCGGCGATGCCCGGGAGCTGCGCGAGCCCGTGCAGGTCTTCAAAGGTATCGGTGAATGCTTTGAAATCTCCCTCTTCGAGAAAATTGCGCAGGCCCAATTCAATGCGCGCAGCTTCGCGAAGCGATGTCCGCTTTTCGCCGCGGTTGCGAAGCGGCTCGGCAACGGCATAGGAGCTTTCGTAGGTGGAAATCAGCTTGTCGATTTCCGAGTCCGAGACTTTGCCGAAACGATCGACGAGGTCACCGACTCCGAATCCGTTCACGGAATATCCGAAGCGCATTTCCGCCTCGACTTTGTCCCCTTCGGTGACAGCGACCTTGCGCATGTTGTCGCCAAAACGCGCGACTTTAAGACGCTGTGTATCGTGCCATGCGCTGGCGGCGCGGAGCCAGGTTGCAAGTTCGGTGACGATCTCCTCATCCTGCCAGAAGCCCACAATCACTTTTCGACGTTTCCGCGCGCGACTTCCCAGGAACCCGAACTCGCGATCGCCATGCGCCGACTGGTTCAGATTCATAAAGTCCATGTCGATGGTGGACCACGGCAGGTTGCGGTTGAATTGTGTGTGAAGGTGCGCGAAGGGCTTTTGCAGCGCTTTCAGTCCCGAAATCCACATCTTGGCGGGCGAAAACGTGTGCATCCAGGTGATCAGGCCGATGCAGTTCGAAGTGTTGTTCGCCTCAAGACAAAGCCGATAAATGGATTCCGGCGTCGTGAGCACAGGCTTGAAAACAACTTTCACCGGAATGGATGGTGATTGGGAAAGGTACTGCGCGATCTGCTGAGAATGCGCTGCGACTTGGTCCAGGGTTTCCTGTCCGTAGAGGTGCTGACTTCCGGTTACGAACCAGGCTTCAAACTTTTTAAGATCGATCATTAGGTCGAGGACACTCCATATTGTTCAACAAATATTTCAAGACCTCAGAGAGGCCAGTTGATTCCAAGTGCCTGATTTTCTATAAAAGCGAACTACTCGCGGAGACTAGAGTACGAACTTTGTCGAACTGGCTAATGAAGCGCCGGTCGGACTGGATTACGTTTTGTGAAAACGTTTTCTGCGACAGGCTAGTCTGCACATCGCGGTTCGTCAAGGATGTCGACCCTAATTTGCGCTCTTCTCCGGTGCCGTACGCACCCAAAATGGGACTCGACGCGCGAGCTTGGTGAAAATTGTTATGGCTAGGAATTCGTCGCCATCGATCACCGCCTCGCCCTTCCATGCGCTGTCATTCTTTTCTTCTGGGCGAAAGGACACTACAGCGACGACCGCAACCCGTTCAGCTACAATGTTTTGGTTGGATCCTCTCTGAATGTCCGCTCCCCTTCCCGCTTTGTTGAGCTTTGTCGTGCTGGCGCCTCACAGCCTGGCGCACTATTTTAAGACTCACTTTGGAGATACCACCTTCAAGGGTCTGTACGCGCCCAATGCCTTCGACCTGGCGCTTCTGATTCCATACTTCACCGTCCTCATCATCCTGGCTTCTTACGGAATTCACCGGTATGTGCTGGTGTACCTGTACTACAAGCACCGCAAGAATCGGGCCGACGAGCCGGTGCAGCGCTTTGCCGAGTTGCCAAACGTTACCGTCCAGCTTCCGATTTTTAACGAGCAATTCGTGATCGACCGACTGGTTGATGCCGTCTGCAAGATGGAGTATCCGCGGGAGAAGCTGGAGATCCAAGTGCTCGATGACTCGACCGACGAGACGGTCGAAGTTGCAAATGCCGTAGTGCAGCGCTACGCCGCGCTTGGCTATCCGATTTCTTATCACCACCGGACGAATCGGCACGGATTCAAGGCTGGCGCGTTGCAGGAGGGAATGAAGTCAGCCCAAGGCGAGTTCATCGCGATCTTCGATGCCGATTTCGTGCCACCGTCGGATTGGCTGATGCGGGTAGTTCACCATTTCGCTGATCCTGAAGTTGGAATGGTGCAGACGCGATGGACGCACCTTAATCGCGACTACTCATTTCTCACGAACGTGGAAGCCATTCTGCTCGATGGCCACTTCATCCTTGAACACGGTGGACGCTCTCGCAGCCGGGCGTTCTTCAATTTCAACGGCACGGCCGGCATGTGGCGGCGGCAGGCGATCGAAGATGCTGGTGGATGGCAGCACGACACGCTCACCGAAGACACCGATCTCTCCTATCGCTCGCAGCTCAAAGGCTGGAAGTTTAAGTACCTGCAAGATGTGGAGTGTCCGGCCGAGCTTCCAATTGAGATGACGGCGTTCAAGACGCAGCAGGCGCGCTGGGCTAAGGGACTGATTCAGACCGCGAAGAAGATTCTGCCAACCGTAATGCGTTCCGATGTCCCATTTAGGATCAAGCTTGAGGCTTGGTATCACCTGACGGCGAACATCAGCTATCCGTTTATGGTGGTGCTATCGACGTTGCTGCTGCCGGCGATGATCATCCGCTTCTATCAGGGATGGTTCCAGATGTTGCTGATCGATCTGCCGCTCTTTATGGTATCGACGTTCTCGATCTCCTCCTTCTATCTCGTCTCTCAGAAGGAGTTGTTTCCGAAGCGCTGGCCCAGGACATTCCTCTACCTTCCATTCCTAATGGCTTTGGGGATCGGCTTGACGGTTACGAATACGCGAGCGGTACTAGAGGCGCTTTTCGGAGTGCAATCGTCGTTCAAGCGTACGCCCAAATATCGTGTGCTGGCCAAAGGCGAGAAATCGGTCGCAGCGCGGAAATATCGCAAGCGTCTCGGCGTAGTGCCGTGGATCGAGCTTGCCATCGGCACGTACTTCGCTGCTGCTGTGTACTACGCGATTTCGAACGAGAACTACATTACCGTTCCGTTTCTGATCATCTTCGTCATCGGGTATTGGTATACAGGTCTGATGTCATTGCTTCAGGGGCGCTTCGATCGCCTTGCGGGCTTGGGCGAGCCGCATACAAAGCCTTTTCCAGTTGGCGTATAGAACCGCGAGTTTTGCGAAAACTGCCTAGCCGGCTCGGGGCGTCTGCGGCTGGCCCACGAAGTGTGCCTCTCCAGGGCTAGGCTCTGACAGCGCCTTTTGTAGTTCTGAAATTAAAGGCAGGAGGAATTCGAGCTTCTTTCGCCTCGCCACGAGTACCACTACGAAGATCGTGAACTTTGAGAGGTTTTGCTGACTGGGTAACCGCTGGTCAGTAGTAACGAATGCCTGAAATTGTGCCTGAGCCGCCGTAAGCAGAGCACCGTTGCGCAGAGAGGTCCAGCCGATTTCCGGAACAGTTCGAACGTCGTGCTCAAGAAGTGATTTTCGCAAACGGCGAGGAACGCATTCATCCAAGAGAATGCGCATGGCTGAAGAACAATTCTTTTGCTGTTTCCAACACCGCCAAAGCGTGGTCGCGCGTTACAGTCGGGAAATCCTCAAGAAAACTGTGGAGGGTGTCGCCTTCTTCGATGTAATCGATCAGAGTCTGCACCGGAACTCGTGTGCCCGCGAACACGACCGTCCCGCTCATGACATCTGTGCATCGAGTCACTAGAGGATTCGGAACGGACATAGGGCCTTCGTTCTCACAATATGATGTTTCTTTCGCAGAATGCAAATGGCCGCCGTTTCGGCGGCCATTTTGCTGAATGCTTGTTGTTTATCCGTTGCTGTACAGCAGCACGCCTTCCTGCTTCTCTTCTCCGACTGGGCGATAGAAGAGCTTGTCGCCTTCGAGGAAGACTTCGATGAACGCCGGGCGCGTAGTGATCGTGCCCTGGATCATCGCTTCTGACAGCGGATCTTCGATATAGCGCTGCAGTGCGCGGCGCAGCGGACGCGCGCCGTAGCTGCGGTCGCCGAGCGTCTTGTCCAGTACCCACTTCTTGGCCTCGTCGGTGACCGAGATCGTGATCGCTTTCTGCGCCAGGTTGGCGTTGAGCTGCTGAACCATGAGCTCGACGATCTGGATCAGGTCGGAATCGACCAGCGCGTTGAAGATGATGACTTCGTCGATGCGGTTCAGGAACTCCGGATTGAAAGTGCGCTTGACTTCGTTCTTTACCAGATCCTCAACTTTGGCCGAGACCATGTCTTCTTTCTCTGACTGGAAGCCGAGGCCACTGCGTTTCATTAGATGACGTGCGCCGATGTTCGAGGTCATCACAATGATGGTGTTTTTGAAGTCGACCGTGTTGCCGAGGCCGTCGGTAAGCTGTCCGTCTTCGAAGACCTGCAGCAGGATGTTGAACACATCCGGGTGCGCCTTCTC
>Ga0075426_10001271_pt1 | contig 17893 bp, 6 predicted proteins | sample SoiMethybrSBSTD5_FD_75304 | JGI IMG/M metagenome (GOLD analysis project Ga0075426, IMG submission 75304) | Bulk soil microbial communities from a Populus tree surrounding site in Tennessee, USA - Soil MetaG P. TD hybrid SBSTD5 | ecosystem: Environmental > Terrestrial > Soil > Tree plantation... | reverse complement strand
TTCGTCTGGTAGCTGAACTCTTGTATGGCGTCCGGGTTTGGAAAGATGTTGGCCACATTGGTATACGGATCTTCATTGACTCCTCCGTCCAGATAAAAGGCACTCGAATTCCCACGTCCTCCGCTCGCCGACACAAATGTATTGGTTGATTCCGGTCGAGTGGCGAACTGCCCGTAGTAGCTGAACACACCGTTGGGCACAGATGGGCTGACGTCCGGAGCAAGGCTCATCAGTTGCAACGGGTTCCTGCCGTTCAGCGGTAAATCGTCGACCATTTGCCTTGTGATCACCGTGGTCAAGACTTGCGACCGCACGTCAACCTGCGGGGCTTCGGCCGTAACAGTGACTGACTCGGCTTGGCTCCCAACTTTCAGACTAATGTTAATGGTGGCAGACTGATCAACAGCGAGGACGATGCCTTCTTGAACGCTGGATTGAAAACCGCTCTTTTGCACGCGCAGCCGGTACCCACCCGGGGCCAGATTTGGAAGCACATAGAATCCCTCTGAGTTGGTTCGGGTGCTGACTGTTGTCCCGGTCGACGTTTCAACTGCGGAAACGTCCCCATCGGGAACGACGGAGCCAGTAGCGTCCGTAATTGTTCCCGAGATGGTCGCGGTTGTTCGTTGGGCCTGGAGAGCGGTCGACGTGAGAAGACCCAAGCTTAGAGCAAGTATTTCGAAGCGCAATTTTCCCCCTCTAAGACAAAGTGCGCCACCAAATCCTAAGTGCGCACTGTGTAGCATATTCACGTTGTCAGCAATTTGTCAACAATACTTTTGTACTGCCCCCCAGGCAGAGTAGCCCAGTTTCTGATATTCGGCGATGGATTTCTCCAGCTCTTCGACCGGCACGCCCAGGTGCTGGACGCCCTCGCCGTGAGCCCTGGTGGAATGATCCATTCGTAAGTGAACTGGCAATCGTGTTCCCCTCGAAATCGACCGCCCGATACAAACATGTCCACCTGCCTGCTACGCGGACGTATGTTTCATCCACCCGCCAGGAGAAGTTCGGCTTGCGCACAACCAGCGAATCCGTCGACTCAGAATTGGCGCATAGCGTAGCACCCAGCGAGCGATCGTGGAATGATCCAGGCTGAGTCCCCGCTTCGGCCATCACCCTCTTCCAGGCCCCGATAGCTGAGCGAATAGCGCAGATATCAACGGCAGTCAGCTACGAGTTTGTGATAATCTTCACCTGCTTGAGCCGATTCGATTCGAGGAGATCAGAATATAAATGGTAATTCAGATGTTTCGTTTTCATGCGCGTCTAGCGGCTGTATTTCTTGTGGTAATCGGCGCCGCTGTATGTGTAGAAGTGCCGCGAACTTCGGCGCCACTGAGCATCGATGGAAACCTCGCAGAGCCGTTCTGGCAGTCGATCCCAGCACAACAGTTCCGGCCCGTGGAGGCTGGCGTTCCGGCAGAGCTTGGCGGTGACATTCTAGTTGCCCTGCGCGGTAATGAATTGGTCTTTGCAGCCCATTGCCCGGAACCGGGGGGAAGAGTGCTAGCGCGCTCGATCGGCCGGAATCCGATCTGGGAGAGGGACTCGCTGGCCTCTCCTGAAGTAGAAGACAGGGTGGAATACCAGTTGCAATATGGGACCGCTGGAGATGGTAAGAGAGTCCTAAGTGTCGCTGTCAATCCATGGGGGGCGTATCGCATCGAGCAGGACGGACAGTTGGCGCCAATGGCCAATATTCAGTCGGCTGCCAAGGTGACCGCAGACGGTTGGTCGCTCGAGCTTTTGCTGCCTCTAAAGCTACTGGGCCTCGACTACCGGAATGGCGCCGCGACGGTTAGCTTGCGGGCGGAGCGCATTCGCTCCCGTCGCGCTCTCACCCCTGAGTTTCATTGGCGATGGGAGGACGTGCTGGTCCTATCGCCCATTGGAGCGGCCCCGGCTGCGCTCTTTCAGCCGCCCACGCTGGGTAACGCGGAGTCGCCGATGCAGGTCGGCAGAGTGTTGCGTGTGCCTGCCATTGTCCCGGAGTGGGACGATCCGGCGTGGCGCGGTGTTCAGTCTTTTTCACTGCCGCTCGACGAGCCCTCGCCCCGGGTCCCAGGGTACCCTACCGAAATCAAATGGATGCACGACGGGCGTACTCTAGCGCTCCTCGTACGCGTAGTCGAACCAGATCCGGTGGTCGCGCGGGTCGGTGGCCGGGACAGCGATGTCAGTCGGGATGATCATCTCGCGGTCTACCTCGCTACAAGCGGGTCCGCCTTCCTGGAGTACTTAATTAACCCAGTGGGCGCCATCCGGGATTCGAGGGGCAGCGGCCGCAATGAGTTCGTCCTAGCACGGCTTGAGCCGGGCTGGAACTCTTCCGTAGCCGTTCAAACTAGCATCCGTCACGGCGCTTGGATAGCCCGTATCGACCTGCCATTGTCAGAGTGTGCCGCTGCTCTGGGCGAAGACGGGATACCTCAGAACTGGCGCGTGCTGGTAAGCAGATATAGGGCAGCCCGGCCCGGAGAAGCTGCGGAGATCAGTACGCTTCCAGAGGTCGGTTCGCCTACTTTCTACGGACCAGCCCGTTACAGGCAAATGATTCTCCGCGACGTTGCGCCTTCGCGCGTGGAGATTCCGAAGATTGCCTATCCCGATCGGCCTCAGACCGGTCTTGCCGGTGAACTGGTAGCTCTGGATTCCCATGTTTGGTCACCGGTCTATGGCCGGCACGAGGCCGTTCAATCTATGGTGCAGAAACAGCAGCAAAGGCGCTCCGAGCGCGCGATTCTGGCAGAGCGCCGCGAGTGGGAAGGTGTCAATACGCGCGCTGACTGGGAGCGGTTCAGGGAGCCGCGTCTGCGAGCCTTGCGGGAGTCGCTGGGTCAACTTCCCAGCCAGCGCCCTCCGCTGGACGTGCGCGTGACCTCGACCTACAACGGCGACGGATACAAACGCGAGAATCTGGTTTACCAGAGCCGTCCCGGTTTTTATGTAGCTGCCAACCTCTACCTCCCGCTTCAAGCCTCTCAACGTATGCCCGGCATGGTCATCCTGCACAGTAACCATTTCCCGAAGATACAGGGAGAGCTACAGGACATGGGAATTATCTGGGCGCGCGCGGGTTGTGCCGTTCTGATTCTAGATCGCATGGGCTTCGGTGAGCGGGCGGAGACAAATACGTGGTTTCGACAGGCGTACGCATCCAGGTTTACCTTCTCCAAGCAGCTGGGTCTTATTGGGGACAGCCACTCGGGCTGGGTGGCGTGGGACTTGATGCGGGCCGTGGACTTATTTTATGAACGTCCGGATATCGATCACGAGCGCATCCTCATGGTCGGCTCCGTCGCCGGAGGCGCCGAGCCGGCTGCGATCGCGGCAGCTCTGGATTCTCGAATCACCGCTTTAGTCGCGTTCAACTACGATCAAGGCCATGTGCGTGTACATGGAGATACTCGTGGCCAAATCAGCCAACAGTTCTCTCCATGGCTGGTGGCCGCCTCAGTCGCCCCCAGACGATTTATTCGCGCATTCGAGTTCGGGTGGGAAGGTGCGGAAGAGCCAGATTTCCCGAACCTCTGGGTCGACGGTTGGCTCCGTTCTCAAAAAGTTTGGGGTTTCTACGGCGCCGTCGACAATCTAGCCGCCTCGGAGGGATATGGGCTCATTCGGCTCAGCATGGAGCGAGTGAGCCATTGCTGGAGCATCGGGCCAAACCAGCGCCGGGAGATCTACCCGATCCTGCAGCGCTGGTACAACATCCCGCTACCTTCGCCCGCCGACTTAAACATGCTGCCGGATTCAGACCTCTCGACGAATCCAAACAAAGAGCTGGCGCGACTCGATGAACCGAGACGGCGGCGGCCCGAGATTGAACTGCGTAGCATCACACCTGCGCTTTCCGCAGAACTGCAGCGAAGGCCCCTTCATCAAATCGCGCTCGAGACAGGCGCGGAACAACTCCGCGCAGCTCGGATAAGGCGTGCAGCGATGAGCGCCGCCGAGAACCGAGCACAGCTACGCCGGGATCTCACAGCCCTTCTGGGTGATTCCGAGCCGTCTCACTCACCACACGCGGAGAACCTGAATTCGCGCACTCTATCCGGAGCGGTGGCGGAGGCGGTGGTGATTCAGGTGGAGGACGACATTTTGGTTCCGACACTCCTAATCCGCCCATCGGACGCACAGCGCGTCCCGGTGGTAATTGCGGTTGCCCAGGGCGGAAAAGCCAGGTTCCTTGCGGACCGCGCTAAGGCTATCGAGGCACTTATCCGGGCGGGAGTGGCGGTGTGTCTGCCCGATCTTAGAGGGACCGGCGAGACGTCGCCCGATTTCGATCGCAGCGATGATGGTGGTCACGCGGCGCTGGCGCAGACTGAGTTCGCGCTCGGCGGAAGCCTGGTAGGCGCCCGCCTCAAAGATCTGCGCACGGTCTTAGCTTATTTGAAATCACGCTCCGATATTGATCGAAACCGCATAGGGCTGTGGGGTGACGCGTTTTCTCCAACCAACCCTCGTGACCTGTTTCTCGACGAGCTGCAATGGGAAGCCGGACCTCAAATCCAGCGTTATGCAGAACCATTAGGCGCCCATCTGGTCGTCCTCGCGGCGCTGTATGAGGACAACATCCGCGCTGTCGTGGCGCACCGTGGCTTGGCGGCTTATCGATCGATCCTGGAAGATGCTTTTACCTACACCCCCTTGGACATTCTCGTACCCGGCTTATTGAAGGTTGGTGATATTTCCGACATCGCTGCTGCCGTCGCGCCGCGAGGGCTCTTGATAGCCGGATGTGTCAGCGGACGCAATGTGCAGCTAACGCCGGCGGAATTGGAGCAAGGGCTAGCTCAAGTCCGGGAAGCGTACAAGGGTTCAAGTCAATTGACCATACGTGTGGAGCCGCAGGAGCAGGACGTGACCTCCTGGCTCGTGGGCCAATTGAGATGACGTGAGCCCAGGATGACTGCCAGCGGAGTCACCCGGATGGTGGTCGACATATTTCCTGGAGGGTATCGCTGCCACATGTGGCTCGCCCGCAATAACGCTCGCATAGCTCCGCCGAGCGAACTACTGTCTTCCGCCCACGCGATCAGCGTGCCTCCGATTAGGAGACTCAGACCAGAGAGTGTTGGGCGAAGCGCGACACTTTAGTTCTGCTGCACCTCGATCATGCGCCACAGCTCCTTCTCTTTATCCGAGCGTGTCTTCTTGATCTCCTCGAACCGCTTGGATTGTGCTTCGGCGCGTACATCCTTCGTTCGCTGATATAGCACGAGCAGATTGAGATTCGGCAGGAAGCCATCAGGATCGATCTCACGGGCCCGATGAAGTGCTTTCTCGGCTTCGGCGTACTTGTGTTGTCTGATGAGCACGAGACCGAGGTCAGCCCATGCGTCGGCGTATCGAGGATTTGCTGAAAGCGAGTGCGTCAGCTCTTCGGCGGCTCCGGAGAGGTCCTCTTTGCGCATGGCCAACCGGCCCAGAAAATAGTGAGCCCCTGCAGCGGTTCCTTTGTCGCGAGCAGCGGACTCCAACTCTCGAGTCGCTTCGATGTTATTACCGGCATAGTAGTGAGCCGCTCCCAGCCCGAACTGGCCCCGAGGATCGTTCGGTCTGAGGCGCTGAAATTTCTGGAAATACGGGACAGCTTCGCCAGCCTTGTGGATTTGCAGCAATACAGCTCCGAACGCGTAGTTGTACCAGGCGTTATTCGAATCCAGGCCGACCGCCTCGCCGAGGGATTTTTGAGCTTCGAGCGGGAGGTCCATTTCGACGGCAATCATTCCAAAGAAGAAATGAATGGCCGGGTTTCGCGGATCGAGGTCCCGTCCATGTGCCAGATAGCCGAGTGCGCCGGTCCGGTCGTGTTGTTGGTACGCGATGCGAGCCAGATGTAGGAGCAACGCTGGCTCTGTCTTGACGGCTGCAGCTTTCTCCAGGTTGTCGCGAGCCTGTGCAAACTCGCCACGGCGCTCATGGATCTCGGCGAGCCGCTGCAGCGTTTCGAATGAGGCTTGATGCCGTTCAACCAGAGCCGCGAGCAAACGAATCTCCAAGACATCCGAGTGCGACCGCTCGAGGGCCGCCACAACACCAAGAATATCGGCCTCATTAGCGTCTGAATCCAAAAGGAGGCTCGCGGCCTCGTTAGCCCGTTGGTGGTCGCCGAGCCCCGCGTAAGCGGCACAGCGCAATGCTAGCGCCTGAGGACGTGCCCGAGCGCCGACAGGCAACCGGTAGAGATGCTGCAAAGACGTACGATGCGATCCCTTGAGTTCCAATAGGGATGCGGCTTGATAGTTGGCTTCGACGTTGTCTGGATCAAACTTCAGAATGGTCTCGTAAACATCGAGAGCCTTGGCGGTGGCCCCTGCATTGTGCGCTGCATTCTCCTGGTACAGGCGTCCGAGATTCAATAATGCGCCCGTGAATCGCGGCGCCAGTTCAACGGCTTTGCGGAAATTGGTCTCGGCAGATCCATAGTTTCCGCTCTGTGCGTCCACCACTCCAACGAGGTTGTAAAAACCGGGCTCGTTCGGGAAAAGTCGAATCGCCTCCTTCAGTTGCGTTAGAGCCGCCATCCGGTCGCCGCGTTCGATGAGCTGCTGTGCCTGGACGAGCAGATCCGATGGAGAGTTCGAATCAGCAGCGCAAAATAACAGGCCCGATGTGAGGGCCGTCAGGCATGTAGTGGCCCGGAACACTGGTCAATGATAGAACGGACGAAAGCCGCACCACAACCCTAAGAACTCAGGCGTTATTTGGGGAATTCACTTTGGAATTTGCATGTCCGAATTTCATTGCGGAATTTTGCGGAAGATTTTGTTGACATGTTGTTGACGCGGTGATAACATCACGGGATTTTCACGGAGCTGCGAGCTGTTGCAGCGGAAGAGGAGTATGTGTGAGGACTGACGTTATGTGTGGCCAAACAGACCAGCGCAGGTCGATACGGTGGATTGCTGGGCTGATCTTAATTCTCGGCTTGCCCGTTTTTGCCTGGGCCCAAAGCGTGAATTCCTCCATTAGCGGGACAGTTACTGATCCGAGCGGCGCCATAATTCCTGGCGTTGAGCTGAGCCTGAAGTCGGTCGCCACCTCTACGATGACCAAGTTCACGACGGGGTCCGATGGCCTTTACTCCTTTCCGAACCTCCAATTGGGGGAATACGAAATAGAGGCCTCGGCAGCGGGATTTCGACACTACATACAGTCTGGAATCCGAATCAATCTCAACCAGGCCGTTCGAGTTGACATTAAGCTTGAGCTCGGGGCAACAGATCAAAGGGTTGAGGTTTCGGCCAACGCATCACCGCTAAACTTCGAAAACGGTGAGCTGAAAGGCGAGATCGCCCCTGAGATTCTTGGCGAACTTCCTCTGATCGTTGGAGGAGCGCTCCGGTCGGCCACATCCTTCGTCGTGTTGCTGCCAGGCGTCAGCACGCCAGGCGGAAACCCTATGGACACTCGCATAAACGGCGGAGCGGAGTTTGGCGACGAAGCGGTAATCGATGGCGTCAGCATGCAAGATGGCGCCAATGGCCAGAGTGGGATGCAGGAGACTCTGTCTGATCACCCCTGGTCGCCGGACGCGGTAAGCGAAATCAGTGTTCTGACTTCGAATTTCGAGCCGCAGTACGGATCCACCTCAACTTCAATCGTAACGGCGGTTACGAAATCAGGCACAAGCCAGTTCCATGGCAGCCTCTATGAGTTTCTTCGTAATACTGATCTGAATGCGCGGCAATATGGCATACCCAACAGACCGAAGGATCTCGAGAATGACTTCGGCGGCAGCATTGGCGGCCCCTTGAAACTTCCAGGCATTTGGGGTGCGCATCATCAAACCTATTTCTTTTTCAATTACGAGGGCCTCCGGATTCGGGGCGGCGCCGTAACTCCGACTCTGAGCATCCCGTCTATGAAGGAACGGCAAGGCGATTTTAGTGACTGGCGGGACGCGACCGGGAAGCTGATTCCCATCTACGATCCGGCGACTACTAAGGTGGATCCCGTCACTGGCCAGATCACGCGACAGCAGTTCATGGGCTGCGACGGCAATACCCCGAACGTGATTTGTCCTTCGGATCCGCGGCTGCAAAGCTCACTGGCTTCGCAGTGGTTCAAATATCTGCCCACTCCAACGTTTCCGGGTCCGCTAAACAACTATGTGGTTCCTTTTCCGGTGGCCAACACGGCAACCGGCACGAACGGAACGCTGATTGATGTCCGCATAGACCATTATTTTCACGACAACGATCACTTTGTTGGCACGGTCCACTATCACGGTTCGTGGGTACCCAGCGGATCACAATTGCCGCCGCAGCTCTCTTTCGACGAACCATACGGCGTCAACTATATGTTTTTGGACCGCTTCAACTGGGACCATACATTTAGTCCCCGGGTGTTGAATCACTTCGCATTCGGGTATAACGATATCCACAGTGTGGTCGCGTGCATTGATAAACCGTATGCCAAAGACCTGCCTCAAATACCGGGTGTTCCCGGCCATTCTTTTCCGCCGATCATGGAGTTTCAGGACTTCACCCAATTCGGCTGCAGTGATGGCTTTAAAGATTCGCGGCCGGCATACATCGCCAACGATCTGCTCACCTGGGTTCGGGGAAAACACACCTTTAAGTTCGGTGGAGAATACCGCATCCTGCACATCAATATTTCCGACCAAAATAACACTTCCGGCACCTTCGGCTTCGCGCGGTCCGAAACAGGCTTGCGTGGCGTAACTAGCGGAAACGCGATTGCCAGCTTCCTTCTGGGAGCCGTAGACAATGCGAGCGCAACTTTCTACACTACGGACGCGCAGTACGCCCGGACAAGCTTTCGTTCTTTGTTCTTCGGTGACACCTGGAAGGCTCGGTCCAACTTGAGCATTAATTACGGCCTTCGTTGGGATATGTCTATACCGAACATGGAAAAATATAACAACCTATCGTTTTTTGATCCTGTCGGACCAAATCCCGCCGCGGACGGTCGTCCTGGCCGGCTGGCCTTCGCCGGTACGAAATGGGGAGATGCGAGTTTTGGAGCAAGGTACCCCGAAGCCAATTGGTACAAGGCGTTTGGGCCGCGGCTCGGTCTGGCGTATAGCTTCAATCCGAAGACCGTAGTCCGCACCGGTTACGGCATCTACTTCCAGCAGGCTTATTACCCCGGTTGGACTGGCGGCATGTCACAGGATGGCTTCAACACAACCCCAGCGTTCTCCAGTTCCCAAGGTGGGTTGCAACCGGCGTTTCTCCTCAGCCAGGGATTGCCACAGAATTTCACGCGTCCGCCATTCATCAACGGCGGCGCCGACAATGGCTTGAGTCCTTTCTATCGGCCCTTCGACGGCAACCATCTGCCTTATGCTCAACAATGGAACTTGACGATTGAGCGGCAGATCACGCCCAACTTCTACATTAACGCGGCTTATGTCGGCAGTAAGGGGACGCACCTGACATCCCGGGTTGCACCGCTGAACGCGCTCAACCCCAGTCTACTTTCGATGGGCAACCAGTTATTCGACCAGTTCCAGCCCGGCCAAACCATGCTAGACGGGGTACCTATTCCGTATTCAGGCTGGGTCAACCAAATGATCGGATGTGCGCCCACCGTGGCACAGGCTCTTCTACCGTTTCCGCAATATTGCAGTGGATTGTACGGGCAGAATGAGCCCGACGGAAGCTCTACCTATCACTCTTTCCAATTCAAGGCAGAAAAGCGCCTGTCGAACGGTATCTGGATGCTTGCGTCTTACACCAACTCCAAGTTGCTGACGAATGTCGATAACGTGCAGGCCGGAGCGCTTCTGGGGAGCGGCTCATCAGGTGTGATCTCTCCGTTCGAACGTCAGCGCAACAAAGCCCTGGCCACGGACGATATTCCACAGACTCTGGTGCTTTCGCTTATCTACCAATTGCCGTTCGGCAAGGGCAAGCATTTTCTGAATAGGGGGGGGATAATCGACAAAGTTGCCGGAGGTTGGCAGGTTCTGCCGATCACGCACATCTCTTCCGGAGCGCCTCTATATTTCCGGTCTGGCACCTGCAATGTTCCGTCCCAGTTCCTCGCGGGCTGTATACCAGCGATACTGCCGGGTGCGAACCCGTGGGCTCAGTCGAAAGGTAGTTTCGATCCGAACAACCCGCTGCTTAACGCGGCTGCTTTTCAATCCGCCAATAGCTTCAATTTCTATTACGGCGAAGGCCCTCGTATTTCGAACCTGAGGGGATTCGGCTACCATAACCAGGACGTCGGGCTCATTAAGAACACCAGCATAACGGAGCGCGTGAACCTGCAGTTTCGCGTCGAGGCCTTCAACGTTTTCAACTGGCACATCTTTATGTGTCAGACCAATTGTTTCGGCAGTATTGCGTTCAACAACGATGTATCCAGCCCGGCTTTCGGTATGTGGAACGGATCAGTAAGCACACCGCGAAACGTTCAGTTGGGACTAAGAATCCAATACTGATCCTAGATCCACGACGGACGGCACTCAGGTATCAGTCAACACGACTCTTCAGATCGACGACGAGATCAATTGCATCGCGGCGTTAAAAACGACCAGGCCCAGTTTCAACAAACTGTTAGGGGGAAAAATCACATGCGTCTGTATGTCATGCTGCTTCTGGGCGCGGTTAGTGTCGTTTCGGGACAGAATCAGACAGACGCAGTCGTGATTGATGGCGAACTGAACGATGGCTTCTGGGGCCACATATCGCCTGGAAGGTTGGCGCCCACACAAGCTGGGGTGCCGACGGAGCTCGGCGGCGAAGTGAAAGCGATGCTGTCGGGACGGTACTTGTATCTCGCTGCGCGATTGCCGGAGCCGAGTGGCAGGCTTACGGCCCGCTCGATCGGCAAGAACCCGCACTGGGAAGAGGAAGATTCCTTAACGTTCGTCGTCCGGGTCGCGAACGAGAACGACTGGATGATCCAATTCGGGCCGCTGGGCGCCTATTCCGTGAAATGGCGGTGGACCGGCGAGTCGGATTGGTACATCAGCCGGCCGGAAAAATGTGACGGATTCCTGGTCGCCGCCCAAAACGGCGAAAGAGAATGGCGCGTGGAAGCCGCGATTCCGCTGTCGCAACTGGGCTCACCCCAAAGAGGCGCCTTACACATCAACGCCGAGAGGACTCGTGCTCAACGCGCTGGTACTCCGGAACAGCACTGGCGCTGGCCTAGCGATCAGCCCATGGCTGAGGTTCCCGGTTCGCCATCGCTGGACGCCCAAATACCTAACCCGCTGTTCCGCCCAGCCGTGGTCGGCAACAGCGAACCGCCAATTGAAGTGGGATATCGAAAGAGTGTGCCACCACTTGAAGCTGAGTGGAACGACGACGTTTGGCGCAATATTTCTGTTTGGACTTTGTACCGGAACGAACCAGGTTCTCGCGTTCCGGTATTTCCCACTGAAATCAAAATGATGCACGACGGCCACACTCTGGCTGTCATGGCAAGATGTGCCGAGCCCTATGGGACAGTCGCCGATGTCAAGGAAAGGGACGGCGAAATACATCGCGATGACAGCTTTCAGGTATACATGGCGACCTCCGGTTCCTCGTATGTGCAGTACGCTGTCAATCCCCTGGGTTACGTCCTGGATGCGAATGGGTTCTTCGGTGGCCCGCGGGTTTCAAGCCCGCATGTGGAGTGGAACAGTCCCGTGCGCGCAACCGCGAAAAGACTTCGAGGCGAATGGATCGCCCGGCTGGACGTTCCGCTCGATTTTATTTCCAGCACGCTTGGGGAAGCGACGACACCGCGCGATTGGCGCATTCTGCTGGTCCGGCACCGTCCGGGCCGTGAGGGCGAGCCGCAGGAGACCAGCGTTTTGCCGATCACGCAGAGCGTCACTCCGTTTTGTCCGGCGCGTTACCGGCGCCTCGCCCTGGTGGACAAGGAGCCATCGAAGGTGCAGGGACTGCAAGTGCCAGCCCCGTCAGGCAACCTGGCCTTTGCTCCAACCCGCGTACTCTCGGCTGAGCAACGCAAGGACATGGCTCTCTCGGACATGTTAGACAGAAACATCCACGACCGGACGCTTAAGATTCTTCAGGCGGAGAAGCGAGATTGGGACCGAGTTCAAACTCTGGACGACTGGAAGAGATTCCGCGACCCTAAGTGGAAGGCGCTCGCGGCATCGATGGGGGAATTTCCGCCACGCCGGCCGCTCGAAATGCGCGTCACCAAGGAATTCCAGGGTGACGGGTACCGACGTCAGGATCTTGTCTACCAGACCCAACCCGGCCTCTGGGTCACGGCCAATCTTTATCTGCCGAACAAGTCACGGCAGCCAATGCCCGGAATTGTAATTGCCCACAGCCAGCACGGGCCGAAGACACAATTCGAACTGCAGGACATGGGTATGCTGTGGGCGCGGGTCGGGTGTGCGGTTCTCGTCATCGATCTGATCGGTCATGGTGAGCGCCTTGAGGGCTACCCGTGGGACCGCGAGGCTTACAATTCACGCTACATCACAGGAATGCAGTTGTACCTGGTTGGCGAGAGCCTGATCAAGTGGATAGCTTGGGATATTATCCGCGGCATTGATCTCCTACTGGAGCGAAAAGATGTCGACGAGAACCGGATTATTCTACTCGGCTCGGTGGCCGGTGGCGGGGACCCAGCCGCAGTAGTCGCCGCCCTGGATCAACGAGTCTCCACAGTTGTTCCTTTCAACTTCGGGGAGTCGACGCCTGAAATCCCGAGATTCATTCCAGAAAGGAATCAGTGGCCGCTGGATCTGGCGGATCCTGGATTGAGCGACTGGGAAACCACTCGCTGTTTGCGCCGAGGCATTATCGACCAGTTCCTGCAATGGACGATTTGTGCGATGACGGCGCCACGAAGGTTCGTTTACTCCTACGAGCTCGGTTGGAACGTGGAGGATCTGCCGGCATGGGCTCGCTATAAGAAGGTATATGAGTTGTATCATGCAGGAGACCATCTGGCGAACGCACACGGATTCGGCCCTTACCCGGGACCCGGCGAGTGCTGGAATATTGGGCCGGCGCAGCGACGATCGCTATATCCCACGCTGGAGCGCTGGTTCGGAATCCCAAGTCCCTTTGATGGTATTAGAACCTCGATTCACGCGAACTTAGCCAAGGAACCCGGAGAGCGACGGCCGGAAGCCGAATTGGCTGTGCTGAACCCGTCGGTCGCCAGTGAGCTACACATGCGGCCCGTGCATGAACTTGCTCGTGACATCGGTCGGAGAAAAGTGGAATCAGCGAGGTCGGCCTTGGCCAGCTTGGCTCCGCCAGCCCGGCGGGATTGGCTGCGCGCCGCGCTAGGCAAGAAGTTGGGGGACATTGAAGCGAATCGGGATCCGCAGGCTACGATTCATTGGAGCAAGAAACTGCCCGATTCCATTGTTGAGGGCATCACAATCACAGTCGAGCCGGGCATCACCGTGCCGATTCTGCTTTTCCGCCCTGTAACGCGAGGTTCGGCTCCTGCTCCGGTGGTCGTGGGAGTGGCGAAAGGCGGCAAAGAGGCGTTCCTGGCATTCAGGAGTAACGACCTTGAGGCCATGCTCAAGAAGGGCGTGGCAATATGCCTACCCGACGTTAGAGGAACAGGCGAGACCTTCCCCAACCCCAGCGGAAATGTCGAGAACGACGAGACAACACAGGCAATCAATGAAGAAATGCTCGGTGAGACATTGGTTGGGAGGAGGTTAAAGGACCTGCGGACGGTTTTGGCTTATCTCGAGCAGCGACAGGATTTGGACGCAAAACGCCTCGCTTTGTGGGGAGAGTCGCTGGTGCCTTCAAATGGACCCCAACAGCTCTTGGATGAATTGCCGCTGTGGCAGGTCGGGCCGCAAATTCAACAGCAGGCCCAGCCGCTCGGCGGGCTGCTAGCCGTTCTGGGTGCGCTCTTCGAGCGCAACGTATGCACCATTGTCGTGCACGGCGGTCTCAGTAGCTACTCATCGATTCTAGACGACGCCTTCGCCTATGTTCCGTCTGATATCACCGTCCCCGGTTTTCTGGAGTCGGGAGATCTGGCCGACATAGAAGCTAGCCAGTCGCCGATGCCGATCCTGCTAGAGGATTTGATCGACGGGAGGAATCGCCTGATTCCAGAACGCGATCTTCGAAGCGAGTTTGAGTCGCTCTACGGCGCATCTCGCGAAATGCCTGCTAGCCTGTCGGTTCGATCTGGTCAACCTTCGCAAGCAGCCGAGTGGCTGCTCGCGCATCCGAAAGGACATAGCTCTGCCAGGGTAATTCCTACATCCAGCGGTCACCGACCATAGCTTCATTCTTCCACTGCCCGAGTCGAAGCTCGGGGGGTATCCGATGGTCACTCCTGCTTGCAACAGCCGGCCAGGAGGACCGCATAATCGGTTTATACTACGGCCCTGGGGCAAATTCCCTGGTGTGGTCAGCGCGGAGACCTCGTTCCGTGAGCAATTCCTCGACGTCCCGATACGAAAGGGAGAACCGCAGATACCAACGCACCGCCCAAACAATGATTTCAGGTTCGAAGTGCCGCCATTTGAACAGCGCTGGCCGCGGTTTGATCATGAAATAACCTGCTGCCTAGAGACTCGTTCACTGAGTTTTCGCAACACAGCCAACCGTTGTGCCTGGAATGGCGCGGCCAACGATTTCACTGTAAATCGAGTTTGCTAAATCACCGAAACGTGAATGCGGAGGAATGTTTTGGCAAGGCTAGTCGTCTTGGCTCACGCGCCTTTGGTGAGGCGGCAAGGCGTTAACAACGGGTGACGTTGTCGGTCAGATCGAATTCATCCAGCGGATCCTCGGCATTGCCTCCTGATCATCAGTAATGCGGATTTCAATCGGAGCCCTCTACGCTCTCTGCGAGTTTGCGACAGATCCGTTTTCCGCGAGTTGACGTGTCAATCGCTGAAAATTAAGAGCTGAAAGCTGAGAGCCATTTGCGTTTCGGTGCGGCGGGTGAGAATATGCTAAACGAGAACGAAGAAGGCCCGTTTGGCGCACGATGGCTGCAGGGTGCTCGGTATCTCGGGCGGGGCGGCGGGGGCCTTGAATGCAAGTTCCAGCCTGGAAGAAATTTTACCAAACCGATAGACCTCCGGACCAAACCTTTCCCGGTCTGTTGAGGCTTGTTGTGCCTGTTGGCAGCGGTCACTCCCAACATCAGTGAAGCACCCTGAGGGTGGAGGACAATCATCGTGGAGCTGTCAGAATACGTGCTCGAACCCCTCCGTAAGGATGAGGAGTTCATCCTGTACCGGGGCCAGCACCGGAGCCAGGCAGACGCACCGACTGTTCTCCTACTAGCGCCTGTCTCAACACGCCCCGCGCCGGAAAGCCTCAAGAGAATGCAGCACGAATACTCGTTGAGGGCGGACTTGGACCTGACATGGGCGGTTCGGCCCCTCGCTCTCTCCCAGCACAACGGACAGATGATGCTTGTGCTCGAGAACCCTGGCGGTGAACCTCTCGATCGAATCATTCAAGGACCGATGGAAATGACGCAGTTTTTGCGCTTTGCCGTCGGTCTTGCAACCGCAATCAGCCGGTTACACAAGCGGGGCCTGATCCACAAAGACATCAAGCCGCCCAATGTTCTCGTCAACTCCGCGACCGGCGCGGTCTGGCTCATGGGCTTTGGTATCGCTTCGGGCATTCCGCGCGAGCGCCAGTGGCCCGAACCTCCCGAGTTCATCGCCGGAACACTCCCCTACATGGCGCCCGAACAAACCGGACGCATGAATCGCTCGATTGATTCCCGGAGCGACCTCTACGCCTTCGGCTTCACGCTTTACGAAATGCTCACCGGCAGGCTTCCCTTCACGGCTTCCGATCCGATGGAATGGGTGCACTGCCACATTGCAAGACAGCCGGCGCCGCCCGGCGAGCAATTGCAGAATGTTCCGGGCTGTGTGTCTGCAATGATCATGAAGCTACTCGCCAAAACGGCTGAGGAACGCTACCAGACGGCAGCTGGCGTGGAGAGTGATCTTCGGCGCTGCCTTGCTGAATGGGAAGCTCAGCGCCGCATCGGCGAATTCGCGCTTGGCGAATACGACACTCCAGACCGTTTATTGGTGCCCGAGAAACTGTACGGGCGTGCACGCGAAATCGATATCTTGCTCGCCTCCTTCGACCGCGTCGTGGCCAGCGGCACGCCGGAGCTGGTGCTTGTTTCCGGATATTCTGGTATAGGTAAGTCCTCCGTCGTCAATGAGCTCCATAAAGTGCTTGTTCCGCCCCGCGGCCTTTTTGCCTCAGGCAAGTTCGACCAATACAAGCGCGACATCCCTTATGCCACTTTAGCGCAAGCCTTTCAGAGCCTTATCCGTCCGCTTCTAAGTAAGAGCGAAGCAGACCTGCGCGTCTGGCGCGACGACCTTCATGAGGCGTTAGGTCCGAACGGACTGCTCATCGTGGATCTCGTCCCCGAATTGAAGCTGATCATAGGAGAACAAGCACCAGTCCCTGATCTTGCGCCACAGGACGCGCAAGGCCGCTTCCAGCTAGTGTTCCGTCGATTTATCAGCGTATTCGCACGGCTGGAACATCCGCTTGCCCTATTCCTCGACGATTTGCAGTGGCTCGACACGGCCACGCTCGATTTGCTCGAGGATCTGTTGACCCGTCCGGATGTGCAGCACTTGATGTTGATCGGCGCCTACCGGGACAACGAAGTCAATTCCGGCCATCCGCTAATGCGCAAGCTCCAAGCGATCCGCCAAGCTGGAGCGATAGTGCAGGAGATCATTCTTGCACCCCTAGTCTGTGAAGACTTGGGGCGGTTGATTGTGGATTCTCTTCACTGCGAACCCAAGCGCGCCACCCCGCTGGCGAAACTCGTCCACCAGAAGACGGCTGGTAATCCATTTTTCGCCATTCAGTTTATTTCGGCGCTGGCCGAGGAGGAGTTACTGATCTTCGATCATGGTGATGCGCGATGGTCTTGGGACTTGAATCGCATTCATGCCAAGGGTTACACCGATAATGTGGTGGACCTCATGGTTGGGAAGTTGAACCGCCTGCCCGTCGAAACCCAAAAGGCATTACAGCAACTTGCCTGTATGGGCAACAGCGCGGAGTTCGCCCTGCTGGCGATGGTTTATGAGGACTCAAAGGACGAAATGCACGGCGACCTGCGGGAGGCGGTCCGAACTGGACTGGTACTCCATTCGGAGCGCTCCTACACGTTCCTCCATGACCGCGTCCAGGAAGCAGCCTATTCAGCAATACCCGAAGGCGCGCGTGGCGCCGCCCACCTTCGAATCGGCCGGCTCCTCGCGTCACGGACTGCACCAGAGGAGATCGAAGAAAAGATCTTCGAGATCGTAAACCAGTTGAATCGTGGCTCTCACCTGATCACGTCAGGTGAGGAACGCGAGCGGGTCGCCGCATTGAATTTCATTGCGGGAAGGCGAGCGAAGATTTCGACCGCGTACGCCGCGGCGCTGACGTACCTCGCGGCCGGCCGGGCATTGATGACCGAGGAGAGCTGGGATTACAACTACGAGCTCATCTTCGCTATCGAATTTCACATGGCCGAGTGCGAATTGCTGACCGCAAATATGGCCGTGGCGGAAGATCGGCTCTCGATGCTGGCGCGACGCGCCAGAACCGTGCGCGATATCGCTGCGGTCGCGCGTTTACGCCTCACGCTCTATACGACTTTGGATCGGAGCGACCGCGGTGTGGAGGTATGTCTTGAATACCTCCAACGGGGCGGCGCTCATTGGTCGCCACGTCCGACAAGCGATGAAGTACGAAGCGAATACGATCGAATCTGGTCACAAATTGGAAGCCGGTTGATCGAAGAGCTTATTGACCTGCCCTTGATGAACGATCCGGACTCCCTCGCCGCTCTCGATGTTCTCACCGAGATGGTGACGCCGGCATTGTTTACCGATGAGAACTTGGTTTCGCTCGTCATTTGCCGGATGGTCAATCTCAGCCTCGAG
>Ga0075426_10001270_pt1 | contig 17897 bp, 13 predicted proteins | sample SoiMethybrSBSTD5_FD_75304 | JGI IMG/M metagenome (GOLD analysis project Ga0075426, IMG submission 75304) | Bulk soil microbial communities from a Populus tree surrounding site in Tennessee, USA - Soil MetaG P. TD hybrid SBSTD5 | ecosystem: Environmental > Terrestrial > Soil > Tree plantation... | reverse complement strand
GCGCGAAGGCGTCCGCGGATGCCCCGGCCGAGCGCGCGATCGCCGGCAAGGTGGTCCTCGTCGAAGGCGATGTGCGCGTCTACGACCGCAACCAGGGCCTGCGCCGGCCGAAGCTCGACGACTCGCTGTACGAAGGCGACAGCATCGTCACGGGAGACGGCGGCGAGGTGCATTTCGACATGGAGGACGGCGGCTACATCGGCGTTCGTCCCAACACCCAGATGCGCATCGCCAACTACAAGGCGGAAGGCGGGCAGGACGACCAGTCGGTGATCGCGCTGCTGCAAGGTTCCTTCCGCTCGATCACCGGCTGGATCGGCAAGCTGGGCGGCGATCACTACCGGGTCGTCACCCGCACCGTGACGATCGGCGTGCGCGGCACCGAGCACGAGCCGCACGTGATACCGGAGGGAAGCGCCGAAGGAGAGCCGGGCACCTACGACCGGGTCCACAACGGCGAAACGCTGATGCAGACGCCGAAGGGCACGGTCAACGTCCGCGCCAACCAGGCGGGCTTCATGCCGCTACGCGGTGAGGCGCGGCCGCGCGTGCTCGATCGCATTCCGGCGTTTTTCCGGCCGACGCGCAACGAAGGACGCTTCCAGGGCCTGCACTTGCGCGTGCAGCAGCAACTGCAGCAGCGCCGCCAGCAGCGCATCCAGCAAATCCAGGAGCGGCGCAAGCAGGCGGGTCCTGCCCGCGAGCAGCGTCCGCGCGCGGTGCAGGAGCCGCAGCGACGCCCGCAGGCGCAGAAGGCGCAGCAGGAAAGGCGCGAAGCGCGGCAGGCGGCGGAGCGCCGCAGGGAGGAAAAAGCTCAATCGAGCCGCGCCGAGAAGCAGCGCCAGATGCAGGAGCGCCAGATGGAGCGCCGCGAAGCGGCGGAGCGCGCCCGCAAAGAGCGCGCGAAGAAGCTCGAGGAGCGCCGGAAGAAGGGTTCTACAGGAAATTAAGCACTTCGCGCGGGTGGTCGATCACCGCGTCCGCACCCCAGGCGTTCGGATCGCCGCCCTCGCCGTGATAGCCCCAGCCGGCGGCGACGAAGCGCATGCCCGCGGCGCGGGCGGCCTGTGCGTCGCGCAGGTCGTCGCCGATGTACACGCAATCGGCCGGCCGCTGCGAGAGCAGCGATGCGGCGAGGAGGAGCGGAGCCGGATGCGGCTTGATGTGGGAGGTCGAGTCGCCGCTCACCACGCAGCCGGCGAGCTGGTCCACGGCGAGTGCGCGCAGCAGCGGCTCGGTGAAGCGCTTGCCCTTGTTGGTGACGATGCCCCAGGGCAGCTTGCGCAGCTTGATTTTCGCAAGCAGCTCGGGGATCCCGTCGAACAGGCGCGTCTCGACGCACAGACCCTCCTCGTAGAAATCGAGGAAGCGCTCGCGCAGGGCGCCGTAGCCCTCGTCTTCGGGCGCGATATCGAATCCGGCTTTGAGCAGGCCGCGCGCGCCGCTCGAGGTGTGCGGGCGCGCGACCTCCGGCGCGAGGGGCGGGAGGCCCCGCTCGGCGCGGACACGGTTCAGCGCGCGGGCGAGATCGGGAGCCGTGTCGGCCAGGGTACCGTCCAGGTCGAACAAGACCGCGCGGACCCCGGCGGGCTTCACTCGCGCACGCAGTGGAGGAGGTAGTTGACGTCCGTGTCGGATCCCAACGAGTAGACGCGCGTGAGCGGGTTGTAGCTCATGCCGGTGATCTCGCGCACGGCGAGGCCCGCGTCGCGGCAGTGGCGCGCGAGCTCCGAGGGCTTGACGAACTTCGCGTAGTCGTGCGTGCCCTTCGGGAGGAGCTTCAGCACGTATTCGGCGCCGATCACCGCGAGGACGTAGGCCTTCAGGTTGCGGTTGATGGTGGAGAAGAACACATGGCTGCGGGGCCGCGCGAGCTGCGCGCAGGCGCGCACGGTGCTCGCCGGATCGGGCACGTGCTCGAGCAGCTCCATGCAGGTGACGACGTCGTAGGCGCCCGGTGAGCGTTCGGCGAGATCCTCGGCCGAGACCGCCTCGTAGTCCACGGCGAGCTTGCTCTCGTGCAGGTGCAGCTGCGCCACCTTCAGCGCCTTGTCCGAGAGATCGATGCCCTTGACCCGCGCCCCGCGCCGCGCCATCGCCTCGGCGAGGATCCCGCCGCCGCAGCCGATGTCGAGCGCCGATTTTCCGTCGAGTTTCGCGAGACGGTCGATCCAGTCCAGGCGCAGCGGGTTGATCCGGTGGAGCGGCTTGAACTCGCTCTCCGGATCCCACCAGCGGTGCGCGAGCGCGCTGAATTTTTCCAGCTCTTGCGGGTCGGCGTTCATGTGGGGTTCGAGCTTAGCCCGAGGCGCGGAAATAAAAAAGCCCTGCCGGGGCAGGGCTTTTCAAAAGGAGCGCTGTTACTTCATGGCGGAACCGACGGCTTCGGATTCGACGCGGCGGTTCGGCTCGAGGCAGGCGATCAGCTCCTTGGTCTTCTTGTCGCCCTTGCATTCCTTGACCGGCTGGCGCTTGCCCTTGCCCTCGGTGTAGATCCGGCTCGCCGCGATGCCCTTGCTGACGAGATAGGCCTTCACCGAGTCGGCGCGGCGCACCGACAGCTTCATGTTGTAGGCGTCGCTGCCGATGCGATCGGCGTGCCCGACCGCGATGACCACCTCGAGGTTGACGTCGCGCAGCTTCCCGACCAGGTCGTCGAGCCTGGACCTCGCATCCGGCCGTATCACGTACCGGTCGAAATCGAAATTGACCGTCGACGCCGTGGTGATTTTCTCGGCTTTTGGAGCCGCCTTCGGCGCAGGAGGCGGAGGCGGAGGCGGGGGCGGCGGAGCTTGCGGCTCGGGTGCCGGAGCCGGTGCGGGCGCCGGTTCGGGCGTGGACGCGCAGCCCGCGAAGGCGAGCAGGGCAATCACCGATAGCGCGGTGCTCAGTCTTTTGTTCATGCTGTCCTCTCGTAGGTTGGGGCTCGAGCCGCGGCTCGAGCAGCTGGGATACGCCTTTAGGAAATCCGCAAAAACGCCCGCCTTAAGCTTTTGTTTCTGCTGCCAACTTATTCTGCCACACAAGGGCGCGACTGTTCAAGCCGCGATTCTCGAATCCGACGAGCTGTCTCTCCCGGACCCGGGGTTTCCCCGCGACCCACACATGCGATACCTGCTCGCGGCCCGCCGCATACACCAGATGCGAGACCGGGTCGTAGCAGGGGGCGAGCTCGGGCTCGTCGAAGGCGACCGCGCACAGATCGGCGAACTTGCCCGGCGCGAGCGACCCGACCGACGCGTCCAGGCCGAGCGCGCGGGCGCCGTGCAGCGTCGCCGCGGCAAGGGCACGATGCGCCGGCATCGCCCGCGCGTCGTTCCCCGCCGCCTTTGCGAGAAGCGCGGCGGTGCGCATCTCCTGGAACAGGTCGAGGCGGTTGTTGCTCGCCGCGCCATCGGTGCCGATGCCGACATTGACGCCGCGCTCGAGCATGGCGGCGACGGGCGCGAAACCGCTCGCGAGCTTCAGGTTCGACGAGGGACAGTGCGCGATGGAGGCGCCGTGGTGCGCGAGCATCGCGATCTCCTCGTCCGTGACGTGCACCGCGTGCGCCGCGACGAGGCGCGGCGAGAGCATCCCCAGCGCGCGGAGGCGCTCCAGCGGCCGCGCCTTGTGCTTGGCGAGGCTCTCCTCGATCTCGGCTCGCGTCTCGTGCAGGTGGGTGTGGATGGGAAGGTCGAGCTCCTCGGCGATCGTGACGACCTTCGCAAATGTCCTGTCGCTCACCGTATACGGCGCGTGCGGGGCCATGCAGAAGGAAAGCAGCGGCTCTTCCCTCAATGCGTCGCGCGCCGCGAGCCCCTTGGCGATGTAGTCGTCGGCGTCGGCCGCGTAGGATGTGGGGAATTCGAACGCGATGATCCCCAGGGCGGCGCGCATTCCCGAGTCGAGCGCCGCGCGCGCCGCCGCCTCGGGGAAGAAATACATCTCGTTGAAGCAGGTCACGCCGCCGCGCAGCATCTCGGCGCAGGCGAGCAGCGTGCCGTCGTAGACGAACTCGGGCGACACGTGCTTCGATTCGGCGGGCCAGATGTGGTCGTGCAGCCAGGCCATCAGGGGAAGATCGTCGGCGAGCCCCCGCAGGAGCGTCATGGCCGCGTGGGTGTGGAGATTCACCAGGCCCGGAATCAGGGCGTGCCTGTCCAGGCGCACGTGCTCGCGCGCCTCGAAGCGGCGCTCGGCCTCGCTCCAGGGGAGCACCGCGGCGATGCGCCCTGCGGCGATCGCGACGCAGTGATCGTCGAGGACGGCTCCCGCGGGCTCGACCGGGATTACCCAGCGCGCGCTGACGAGGAGGTCGACCGCTTGCATTTCAGCTTGTTCAAGGGACCCTGCTGGTCGTGGACCCTGCGGTGCGCTTTGCCGTGCGCGCAACTTCTTCGACGCCGGGGATCATACACCACATGGGCGAGCGGCAAGCGAATTTCCAGAGGGAAAAGCGCGCGATCGCGAGCGCTAATGAGGTGGTTCGAACGGTCCTAAGCTGATAAAATTTCCGCTTCTCGAAGGCCCCGCTCCGGCTCGAAAAAACCCCGCTCTCATGGATCAATTCGCCAAGGAAACTCTTCCCGTCAGCCTGGAAGAGGAGATGCGCCGCTCCTACCTCGATTACGCGATGAGCGTGATCGTGGGGCGCGCGCTGCCCGACGTGCGCGACGGGCTGAAGCCGGTGCACCGCAGGGTGCTCTTCGCGATGTTCGAGACGAACAACGTGTGGAACCGGCCTTACGTGAAATGCGCGCGCGTGGTCGGCGACGTCCTCGGCAAATACCATCCTCACGGCGACAACGCCACCTACGAGGCGCTGGTGCGCATGGCGCAGGACTTCTCCATGCGCTACACGCTGATCGACGGGCAGGGGAACTTCGGCTCGATCGACGGCGACCCGGCCGCGGCCTACCGCTACACCGAGTGCCGCCTGGACCGCATCGCCTCGGAGCTGCTCGCCGACATCGAGAAGGAAACCGTCGATTTCGTCCCGAACTACGACGGCAAGGAGCAGGAACCCTCGGCGCTGCCGACCAAGGTCCCGAACCTGCTCATCAACGGCTCCTCGGGAATCGCCGTGGGCATGGCGACCAACATCCCGCCCCACAACCTCGGCGAGGTGGTGGACGCCTGCCAGGCATTGCTCAAGAAGCCCGACCTCGGGATCGACGAGCTGATCAAGCATATCCCCGCGCCGGACTTCCCGACGGCGGGGATCATCTACGGCGTGTCCGGCGTGCGCGAAGGCTATCGCACCGGCCGCGGCCGCATCCTGATGCGCGCGCGCACGCACTTCGAGGACCTGGAGAAAGGCAACCGCCAGGCGATCATCATCGACGAGATCCCCTACCAGGTGAACAAGGCCGTGCTGCTCGCCCGGATCGGCGAGCTCGCGAACGAGAAGAAGATCGAGGGCATCGCGCACATCCAGGACGAGTCGGACAAGTCCGGCATGCGGGCGGTCATCGAGCTGAAGCGCGACGCGCTGCCCGAAGTCGTCCTCAACAACCTGTTCAAGCAGACGCAGCTCGAGGACACCTTCGGCGTCAACATGGTGGCGCTGATCGACGGGCAGCCGCGCGTTCTCAATCTCAAGGAGATGCTGCAGGCGTTCCTCGCGCACCGGCGCGAGGTGGTGACGCGGCGCACGCTGTTCGACCTGCGCGAGGCGAGGAAGAAGGCGCATATCCAGGAGGGCCTCGCGGTCGCGCTCTCCAACGTCGACGAGATCATCGCCCTGATCAAGAAATCGCAGACTCCGCCCGAGGCGAAGGTCGCGCTGATGGCGCAGGTCTGGAAATCGCCCGTGGTCGAGGAGATGTTGAAGCGCGCCGCGGCGGACGCCTCGCGGCCCGAGGGCCTGGGCGCGGAATTCGGCCCGCAGAAGACGGGCTACCGGCTGTCGGACGCGCAGGCGCAGGCGATCCTCGAGATGCGCCTTGCGCGCCTCACGGGCCTGGAGCAGGACAAGATCGTCGCCGAGTACAAGCAGCTGATCGAGCAGATCGGAGATTTTCTGGACATGCTCGCGAAGCCCGCGCGCATCACGGCGATCATCTCCGAGGAGCTTAAGGCGCTGAAAGGCCAGTACGGCGACAAGCGCAAGAGCGAGATCGTCGAGCAGGCCGAGGACCTGCAGATGGAGGACCTGATCGCGGCCGAAGACGTCGTGGTGACCTTCTCTCACGCGGGCTACATCAAGTCGCAGCCCTTGACCGACTACCGCGCGCAGCGCCGCGGCGGGCGCGGCAAGCAGGCGGCGACGACCAAGGAGGACGATTTCATCGAGCGCCTGTTCATCGCCAACACCCACGACACGATGCTGTGCTTCTCCTCGCGCGGCCGGGTGTACTGGCTCAAGGTGTACAACGTGCCGCAGGGCACGCGCGCGAGCCGCGGCAAGCCGATGGTGAACCTCTTCCCGCTCTCCGAGAGCGAGAAGGTCAACGCGGTGCTGCCGGTGAAGGAGTACGACGACAAGCATTTCGTGTTCCTCGCGACCGCGCTCGGCACGGTGAAGAAGACGCCGCTCTCGCAGTTCTCCAATCCGCGCGAGAAGGGGATCATCGCGGTCGAGCTCGACGACGGCGATCATCTCATCGGTGCCGCGATCACCGAGGGCAAGCACGACGTGATGCTGTTCTCCGACGCCGGCAAGGCGGTGCGCTTCGAGGAAGCCGACGTGCGGCCGATGGGCCGCCAGGCGCGCGGCGTGCGCGGCATGAAGCTCGGGGAAGGGCAGAAAGTCATCTCGATGCTCGTCGCCGACACCGAGACCCAGACGGTGCTGACCGCGACCGAGAACGGCTTCGGCAAGCGCACGGCGATCGCCGAATACACCCGCCACGGCCGCGGCACGCAAGGGATGATCGCGATCCAGACGAGCGAGAGGAACGGCAAGGTCGTCAGCGCGGTGCTGGTGGGCGACGAGGACGAGATCATGCTCATCTCCACGGGCGGCGTGCTCATCCGCACGCGCGTGTCGCAGATCCGCGAGATGGGCCGCTCGACGCAAGGGGTGCGGCTCATCGACCTCGACGAAGGCACCAAGCTCGCCGGCGTCGAGCGGGTGGCCGAGAAGGAAGAGGAAGAAGAGAACGGGCAGCAGTAATGCCCGCATCTGCCCGTCGGACGTTAGATACCTGCCCACGTCTTGCGGCAGATTCGAAAGGAAGTGGACGATGGCTAAGGTCAAACGCAACATTGGGCTGGAAATTCTTCAAGGCTTGCGCGAAATCAAGCGTGGGGAACATGGGCGGGTGGTCAACGTCCCAGACGTCACGGGCATTCGGGAAAAGACTGGACTTTCGCAGGCGAGGTTCGCTCAACTGCTCGGCGTATCGGTTCGAACGCTGCAGGATTGGGAGCAGGGCAGGCGCGCGCCTTCGGGCGCGGCAAAGACCTTGCTCATGGTCGCCGACAAGAATCCGCGCGCGCTTCTCGAGGTCGCATGACTCGCGTATTCAATTTCAGCGCGGGTCCTGCAGTCCTCCCCGAGGAAGTGCTCGCGCAGGCTGCAGCCGAGATGCTCGACTGGCACGGCTCGGGCATGTCGGTGATGGAGATGAGCCATCGCGGCAAGGAGTTCATCGAGATCGCGGCGACCGCGGAGCGCGATTTCCGCGAGCTCCTGAAGGTTCCCAACAACTACAAGGTGCTGTTCCTCCAGGGCGGGGCGACGCTGCATTTCGCGGCGGTTCCCATGAATCTCCTCGGCAAAAAAAAGTCGGCCGACTATATCTATACGGGCGAATGGGGCAAGAAGGCGATCAAGGAAGCGAACCGCTTCTGCGAGGTGAACGTCGCGGCGAGCTCCGAGGGAAAGAATTTCACCTACGCGCCCGAGCAGTCGACGTGGCAGCTCGACCCGAAGTCCGCCTACGTGCATTACACCTCGAACGAGACCATCGGCGGGGTGGAGTTCCACTGGGTCCCGGACACGGGGAAAGTCCCCCTGGTCGCCGATGCGTCATCGCATATTCTCTCGAGACCGCTCGACGTCTCCAAATTCGGCCTGATCTACGCCGGCGCCCAGAAAAACATCGGCCCGGCGGGCTTGGTCATCGTCGTCGTGCGCGAAGACCTGCTCGGCCATGCGATGGAAGGCACGCCGACCGTCCTCGACTACAAGGTGCAGGCCGAAGCCGACTCGATGTCCAACACCCCTGCGAGCTATGCCTGGTACATCGCCGGGTTGGTATTCCAGTGGCTGAAAAAGCAGGGCGGGTTGGTCGAGATGGAAAAGAAGAACATCGCCAAGGCGAAACTGCTCTACGATTTCCTCGACGCTAGCAAATTCTTCAAGAACTCCGTGCGCAAGTCGGACCGCTCGCGCATGAATATCCCGTTCACACTCGCGGACTCGAAACTGGACGGCGAGTTTCTAAGAGGCGCGGAAGCGCGCGGCATGGTGCAGCTGAAAGGCCACCGCGCGGTGGGGGGGATGCGGGCCTCGATCTACAACGCAATGCCGATCGAGGGCGTGAAGCGGCTGGTGGAGTACATGAAGGAGTTCGAGGCAAAGCGCGGTTGACTGGTCGGGTGCTGGGGGTCGTTCAGGAGTCTTCATCCGGTCACAGCGCGGAGAGATAGCGCGCGATGGCGTTGCGTTCGCGCTCGGTCAGCATTCGCATGAATTTCGGCATGTCGAGGTTGTTGCTTCGCTCGTCGCTGGCAAATTCGCGCATTTCCTGGGCGAGGTATTCATAGCTGAGCCCGGCCAGCCGCGGCGCCGGCATGCCGCCCTGGAAGTTCGGCTGATGGCAGGCCTGGCACTGGGCGATGCCTTTCGGCGGCGCCGGCAGCTTTGCGGACGCCCGCTTCGCCGGCCAGGTCTTGGCCGCAAAATAGGCGGCGAACTTGCGCAGATCGCCCTCGTCCAGGCCCTTGGCGACGGGCGCCATGATTGCGCTCTCGCGCTCGCCGTTCCTGAAGTCGCGCAGCTGCTTCATGAGGTAGCTCTGCTCCTGGCCCCAGATGACCGGAGTGGTCTTCGGGTCGGCAGGAACGCCTTTGGCGCCATGGCATGCCGCGCACAGCTGCGCTTTCGCCTCGATCTCATCCGCGGCATGCGCCGGCGGGACGGCGGCCGCGAGGCCGATCCCGAAAATCGCCCAAAAGAAGCGTGTGTGCATGACCAGATTCCTCCCTCTCCCCCGCGGGGCCAAAGTGTGGCAGCATACCGCATAGTTTTCCATCGGGAGAGTCCTATGCGAGCCAAGCTGATGTTGACCCTTGCCGCCACCGTAGCCGCGATGGTCCTTCCTCCGGCCATCGGCGCCGCCCGGGCTGAAGGCGATGCGGCGCTCACCGGCGTCGTCAGCTCCGAGGCCGAAGGCAGGATGGAAGGCGTCGTCGTCACCGCGCACCGGGCCGGGTCGATCGTACAGGTCAGCGTGACCACGGACGCGGAGGGCCGCTATGGCTTCCCGCGGAGCCACCTCGAACCGGGCGAATACTTGCTCAGCATCCGCGCGGTCGGCTACGACATCGGCTCCCCGGCCAAGGCGACCGTGGCGGCCGGGAAAGCGGCGACGGCCGACATCAAGCTGAAGAAAACCGGGAATCTCGCCGGCCAGCTCACCAACGCCGAGTGGATGATGAGCTTCCCCGGCACCGAAGAGCAGAAGGCGGGACTGCTCAATTGCGTCGGCTGCCACACGCTCGAGCGCGTCGCGCGCTCGACTCACGATTCGGACGAGTGGACCAAAGTGATCACCCGCATGAGGGGCTACGGCGCCGTGAGCCAGCCGATCAAGCCCCAACCCATGCTGGACGCGAATCGCGCGGGATCGCCCGAGCAATTCCGCAAGCTCGCCGACTATCTCGCGACCATCAACCTCGCCGCGACCGACCGCTGGGCGTACGAGCTGAAGACGCTGCCGCGTCCCAAGGGCCGCGACACGCGCGCGATCGTCACCGAGTACGACGTGATCCGGCCGACGAGCGAGCCGCACGACGTGCTGGTCGACAAGGAGGGCAACGTCTGGTACTCGGATTTCGGCGAGATGTTCATCGGCAAGTTCAATCCGAAGACGCTCAAGCTCGTCGAGTATCCGGTCCAGAAGTTCAAGGCCAAGGCGCCGACCGGACTGCTCTCCATCGACTTCGATCGCGACGGCAAGCTCTGGTTCGACTCGATGTATCAGGGCTCGCTCGGCCGCCTCGATCCGAAAGACGGCAAGATCGCCTACTACCCGGTGCCGAAGGAATGGAACGACGACACCGTGCAGCTGAACTTCACGGGACTGCGCCACGACGTCGACGGCAAGGTCTGGACCAAGAGCGTGGGCACGCAGCACATCTTCCGGGTCGATCTCGCGACCAACAAGTGGGAGCGCTTCCACCCGGCCGACTACCTGCCGGAGGACAAGAGGAAGGGCGCCAGCATCTACCAGGTCATATCGGATTCGCAGAACAATCTGTGGATGGCCGAATTCACCGACGGGCATCTCGGGAAGATCGACGCCAAGACGACGAAAGTGACGTGGTACCCGCTGCCCACGGCGAACGCCCGCGCGCGCCGCATGAACATCGACGACCAGGACCGCATCGTGGTGACCGAATATCGCGGCAACCGGGTCACGACGTTCGACACCCGGGCGGAGAAGTTCACGGTGTACGACCTGCCGCCCCGCACGTATCCCTACCGGGCCAACTTCGACAAGAACGGCGAGATCTGGGCGTCGACGATGCACACCGACCGGGTCGTGCGGCTCGATCCCAGGACCGGAACCGCAGTGCAGTACCTGATGCCGTCCGACACCAACATGCGCACGGTGTTCGTCGACAACGCGACGACGCCGGTGACGTTCTGGGTCGGCAGCAACCACGACCACCGGATCGTGAGGGTCGAGCCGCTCGACTAAAAGCCGCGGCACCGGGACATGAATGCACAGCGCGGGCAGCGAGCGGTGCTCGCCGCCCTTCTGGCATTGCTTGCGGCCGACGCGGCAGCCGCGCTCACCGCCGTCGAGCAGCAGATCGTCGCTGCGGTGAAGGAACGCTCCGATGCCGCCCTGCGGTTTCTCGAGCGCACGGTGAACGTCAACAGCGGCACCTTGAATCCCGAAGGCGTGCGCGAGGTGGGGCGCATGTTCCGCGCCGAATTCGACCAGCTCGGATTCACCACCCGCTGGGTCGACTTGCCGCCCGCCGTGCAGCGCGCGGGCCATCTCGTGGCCGCGCGCGAAGGCAAGCAGGGCAAGCGGCTTCTCCTGATCGGCCACCTCGACACCGTGTTCGAAAAGGACAGTCCCCTGCAGCGTTGGGAGCCCAAGGGCGATCGCATTCGCGGCCCGGGCGTGTCCGACATGAAAGGCGGCGATGTAATCATCGTCGAGGCGTTGCGGGCGCTCGCCAAATTGCGCGCGCTGGACAACACGAGCATCACCGTCGTGTTCACGGGTGACGAAGAGAAGCCGGGCTCGCCTCTGGAGGTCACGCGCGCCGAGCTCGTCGGCGCGGCCAAGAGAAGCGATCTCGCGCTGGGCTTCGAAGGTATCGTGAAGGACAGGCAGGGCAGGGATACCGCGACCATCGGCCGGCGCGCGGCCTCCGGCTGGATGCTCACCGTCACCGGCAAGCCGGCCCATTCTTCCGGCGTGTTCAGCGAATCTTCGGGCTTCGGCGCGATATACGAAGGCGCGCGCATTCTCAACGCCTTCCGCGAGCAGGTGGCCGAACCGGATCTCACCTTCAATCCCGGCGCCGTGGTGGGCGGCACGGAGGTGTCCTACGACCCCGCCGTCAACAAAGGCAGCGCCTTCGGCAAGACCAATGTGATTGCGGCGAGTTTCCGCGCCCAGGGCGACCTGCGCTATCTCACTTACGAGCAGCGCGACCGGGCCCACGCCCGCATGCGCGCAATCGTGGCGAAGAGCCTGCCCGGCGCGAAAGCGGAAATCACGTTCAGCGAGTCGTATCCGCCGATGTCGCCCACGCCCGGGAACCTGCGCCTGCTGGAAGCGTATTCGCAAGCCAGCGTGGATGCGGGGCTGGGCGTCATCGAAGCGCTGCCGCCGGGACAGCGCGGCGCGGGCGACGTCCAGTTCGTCGCTCCCTACGTCGCGTGTCTCGACGGCATCGGCCCGAGCGGCGAAGGGTCGCACACCAACGACGAAGACCTGGAGCCCGCGTCGATCGAGCGCGCGACGATTCGCGCGGCCTTGCTTATCTATCGCCTGACCCGCTGACGAGCGTGGCGGTCGGCGGACAACTACTTCGCGGCAGCCGGAAAAGCCGGCGGCGAGAAATCCCGTTCTGACGCTTTCGACCGCGACGCCGGACGTACGCAGCAGGAGAATTGACAGTGTCGAGACGGCTGTGGAGTTGGTCGATATTCATCCTCGCTCTCACCGGCGTCGTTGCCTGGAGAATCGCCGCAATTCTGCTCGCTCCCCAATCGTCCGATGCCGGGATCTCCGCATCCGCTCCCGTCGCAGAAACCGCCGAGCCCATCTCCCCCATTCCCGAGTCCGTTCCCCTGGATCCGAGAAAAGTATCGCTGGGAGGCCGCCTTTTTGACGACCCCCGCCTCTCGGGGGACAACAGCACCGCTTGCGCCACCTGCCACGTACTGAGCAAGGGCGGAACCGATGGGCTCAGGCGCTCGATCGGCATTCACGCCCGGGCGGGAGAGATCAACGCACCGACCGTCTTCAACAGCGGGTTCAATTTCAGGCAATTCTGGAACGGCCGGGCGGTTTCTCTCGAAGATCAGATCGACGGCCCGTTCCTCGACGCCAAAGAGATGGATTCGGCATGGCCGGCGACGATCGCCAAGCTCAAGCTCGATGAGCGCTACAAGTCGGAATTCGCGGCAATCTATCGCGACGGAATTCAACCCGCCAGCGTGAAGGACGCCATCGCGACCTACGAGCGCTCCCTCATCACTCCCAATTCCCGCTTCGACCGCTATCTCAAGGGCGATCGCGGCGCGCTGACGCGCGATGAAACCGAGGGCTATCGCAGATTCAAGAGCTACGGCTGCATCGCCTGCCACCAGGGCGTCAACGTGGGGGGCAACATGTTCGAGCGGCTCGGCATCATGCGCGACTACTTCAAGGACCGGGGGAATATCATGCCCGCCGATCTCGGGCGTTTCAATGTGACCGGCATCGAGAGCGACACCCACGTGTTCAAGGTCCCCGGCCTGAGAAATGTCGCGCTCACCGCGCCCTATTTCCACGATGGCTCGGCGGCGACGCTGGAACAGGCGGTGGTGATCATGGGCACCTACCAGTTGGGGATTGCCATCCCCATCGACGATGTCGCCCTCATCGTCAAATTCCTGCGCACCCTCACCGGCGAATACAACGGCAAACCCTTATGAAGCTGCGCATGGGGAACTTGAAGCGCTTGCCGGCAGGCCTCCTGATCGCGGCGTTGCTGGGGTTTCTCTTCGTCAATTCCCCTTCCATCGATCACGTCAGGCATACCCAGGTGCTTACCGCCTTGAGCAAGCTGCCGGAGCTGGATTCCCAGATGGACGAAATCGTGCTCAAGCACCGCTTTGGTCTGGTCAACAATTACGACTCCCTGGTGGCGACGCTGGAGTCGATCAAGCGCTATAAGCACGAGCTGGAGCAGGGCGACCATGCCATCGCAGGCGTCGGCGATGCGGAGATCGACCAGGCGATGGCCCGCTTTTCCGCCAGGCTGGCGGAAAAAGAAACCGTCCTCGAACGGTTCAAGTCGCGCAACGCCGTGCTCAGAAACTCCTCGAATTATTTCCCGCTGGCCGTGGACAGGCTTTCCCGCGATCGCCGGGTTTCCGCGACATTGCGCGCGCAGGCCGAGTCGCTCCTGCGCCAGGTCCTGCTGCTGCGTATTTCGGCGACCGCGGGAGAATACGAGAGCGCCGCCCGGGCGCTGCAACCGCTCAGCGAGAAGCAGGGCGGCTATCCGGCGCCGGTTCGGCGCCTGCTGCAACAGGTCATCCAGCACGCCCGGCAAATTCTTGCCTACCAGCAGGAAGTGAACCAACTGGTCATGACGATCACCTCTGCGCAGACGGAGCCCCTGGGGAGCAATCTGACGCGAAGCTATGCCCGCTCCTTCGAGCGCGACCTGGCGCGCGCCAACGTCTACCGTCTTTTGCTTATCCTGTCGTCGCTCGCGCTCTTTGCATACGCGGTCGATTCTTTTCTCCGCTTGAGGAAAAACGCCGCGCAACTCGAGGTGACCCTGGAAGAGCAGGCCCGTGAGATCGCGATGCGGAAAAAAGCGGAACAGGAGCTGCGGCAAACCGAGGAAGGCTATCGCCAACTGGTTGAGCTGTCGCCCGACGCCATTTTCATTCATGTCGGGAGCAAGGTGGTTTTCGCCAACGGCGCATGCGCCAAGCTGTTCGGCGCAGCCACTGCCGCGGAGCTCGTCGGCAGGGAAACCCTCGAATTGATTCACCCCGACAGCCACGACTCCGTGCGAAAACAACGGCACCTGGTAGCGGAGTTGGGCCAAGCGAGCTCGCTCACCGAATTGCGGATCGTCAGGCTCGACGGCGCCACGGTCGATGTGGAAGGCACGAGCGGCGCCCTCGTCTATAAGGACAAGCCTGCCATGCAGGTGGTGCTGCGCGACCTTACGGAGCGCAAGAAATCCGCCGAGCGGCTGGCTTATCTCGCGCAGTACGACTCCCTGACCGGCCTGCTCAACCGCAACCTGTTCCGCGACCGGCTGTCGCTCGCCATGGCCAAGGCGAGGCGCAGCGGCCAGATGCTCGCGCTGATGTTCATCGACCTCGACCGCTTCAAGGAAATCAACGACACCCTGGGGCCTGCGACCGGGGACAAAGTGCTGCAAGCGGCGGCGCTGCTGCTCAAGAAGTCGCTGCGCGAGGTCGACACCGTCGCGCGCCTCGGAGGAGACGAGTTCACCGTCATTCTGGAAAACATCACCGACGCCGACCACGTGTCGACGATAGCGGAAAAGATCAAGCAGGCCCTCGTCGGCCCGATCATTGCCGAAGGGGGCAACGACGTCTTCATCACCGGCAGCATCGGCATCACGCTCTTTCCGAACGATGCGGACAACATCGAGGCCCTTCTGCAGGCGGCCGACGTGGCCATGTATCAGGCCAAGGAAGAGGGGCGGAATACCTATGCGTTTTATGCCCCCGAGCTGAACGCGCAGGCGGCCGGGCGCATGCGAATGGAAGGCTTGCTGCGCCGGGCCCTGGAACGGAACGAATTCGTGGTGCACTACCAGCCGAAAGTGGACGTGCAAAGCGGCGCGATCACCGGCATGGAGGCGCTGATCCGCTGGAATTCCAAGGAGCTGGGCCTGGTCTCTCCGGGGCAGTTCATTCCGATCGCGGAAAAGTCCGGACTCATCGTTCCCATCGGCGAGTGGATACTCAAGCAAGCCTGCGCCCAGAACAAGGCGTGTCAGGATCAGGGATTCCCGCCGCTGCTGGTTTCGGTCAATCTCTCGCCGCGCCAGTTCCGGGAGAAAAATCTGGTGGAAATGATAGCCGGGGTCCTCGCCGATACAGGCCTTGAGCCCCGCTTTCTGGATCTCGAGATCACCGAGGGCATGGTCATGCACGATGCCGAGGCGGTCATCGCGCTGCTGGGAAGGCTGCACCAGCTCGGGATTCAGCTCTCGGTCGACGATTTCGGAACCGGCTATTCGAGCCTGGCCTACCTCAAGCGTTTTCCGGTGCAGACGCTCAAGATCGACCAGTCGTTCGTGCGCAGCCTCACCGACGCCGGGAGCGATACCGGCATCGTCAAGGCGATCATCGCCATGGCCGAGAGCCTGAAACTCGGCGTGGTCGCAGAAGGAGTGGAAACCAAGGAACAGCTCGCCTGCCTCGCGAGTCTGCACTGCGGTCAGTACCAGGGCTACTATTTCAGCAAGCCGGTCCCGGCGGCGGACTTTGTCCGAATACTGCAACGCGATCGGTCTTCGGCAGGAGCAGTCCAGCCCGGGTGAGCTCCTCTATAATCCAAAGAACGCGGCTTCCGCGCGGGAGCGCGAACGGAGGAGTCGGCCATGATGACCCGGCGTGAGTTTTTGACTGCGGCGGCTGCGAGCGCCGCCATGTTGTCGCGCATGTCATCGGCGTTCGCGGCAAGCTACGATCTGCTGATCAAGGGCGGACGCGTCGTCGATCCGGCAAGCGGCATCAACGCAGTACGTGACGTGGCCATCTCCGGCGGGCGCGTCGCCGCGGTCGGCGCCGACATCGCCGCGGACAGCGCGACCGAAACGATCGACGCCGTGGGCAAGCTGGTGGTGCCGGGCCTGATCGACATCCACACCCATGCAGCGCGCGCAAAGGAAACGCCCTCGCTCTGCCTCGCAGACGGCGTGACCTGCTTCGTCGATGCCGGATCGATGGGTGCGGACAAGATCGACGAGATTATCGCCAATGCCAGGTCGGCGCCGAACAAAGGCCGCGTGCTGATCAACGTTTCCCGCGTCGGGGTTTCGCCCGAGGGCGAGCTGATGGACATGAACCGCGCCGACGTGGCGCTGGCACGCGCCGCCATCGCGCGCAACAGCGACATGATCATCGGCGTCAAGGCGCGGCTGTCGTTCAACGTCGCCGGCGCCGGCGACCTCGAAGCGCTCAAGCGCGCGCAGGAAGTCGCGGGCGACCTGCCGGTGATGATCCACGTGGGCCAGACCGTGTCGCCGATGCCGAAGATACTCGCGCTGCTCAAGCGCGGCGACATCGTCACCCACATGTACGCGCCCGAGCCGAACAGCATCCTCGACGGCAACGGCAAGGTGCTACCGGAAGTGCGCGCCGCACGCAAGCGCGGCATCTGGTTCGACGTCGGCAACGGCCGCATCGGCCACTTGTGGTGGGACGTCGCCGAGCGCGCGATCAAGCAAGGCTTCCTGCCCGACACGATCTCGACCGATTGGACCGTCGACGGACGCAGCAATCAGGTGTTCGACTTCCCGAACTGCCTGTCGAAGTTCCTGATGTTCGGCATGTCGCTTCCGCAAGTGATCGCGCGCGGCACTTCCAACGCGGCGAAAGTGTTCCAACCGTTCCGCGACCGCGGCACGCTCAAGCTCGGCGCGCCGGCCGACGTCGCCATCCTCGAGTTGCGCGAAGGCAGCTTCGAGTTCGTCGACAACTACCGCAACACGCGCGTCGGCAAGCAGCGGCTGTTTCCGAGCGCGACGGTTATCGACGGCAAGCGCGTTCCGCCGCGATCGGCGTAGCCGTTGGCCAATACCGGCTTTCGACCTGCATGAAGGAGTTCGAGGCGAAGCGGGGGTGAGCGCTTCAAGCCTCGTTCCCGAGATAGCGGCTACTTCGCGGCAGCGGGAAAAGCCGGCAGCTTGGCGATGTCGCGCAGGTCGTGCTGGATGATCACGGTCGCCTTGAGGTTCGCCGCGATCTTCTTGATGCGCTCCATCGACGCTACGCTCTGCGCGCGGTCGTAATTGAAGGACGGCACGCCGTTCGATTCGTAGTTCTCGTGGAAGTGCGCGGCGTCGCCGGTCAGCAGGAAATTGTGTCCCGACTTCAAGCGCACGAGGAGGCTCGAGTGCCCGGGCGTGTGGCCGGGCGTGCGGATCACCATCACCGTGCCGTCGCCGAAAACGTCCTTGTCGAGCGTCAGGGGCTCGACCTTGCGGGCGTTCGCGCCCATCCAGTCCTTGAAGCCTGCCGCGTTCGCGCCCTGCATCGGCGGGGTTGCCGTGATGCCGTCCCAGTCGCCTTTGCCGATGAGCAGCGTCGCGTTGGCGAACGGCGCGAGCTGGCCGGTGTGGTCGCCGTGGAAGTGGCTGATGCCGACGAATTTCACCTGCTCCGGCTTCGCGTGCACCTCGGCGAGGCGCTCGACGATGCCGACCTTCGGCGCATTGGGGTTCGAGCCCGGCGCGAAGCCGGTGTCCCAGACCATGTAGTCGTCGCCGTGCTTGATCAGGTAGCAGCT
>Ga0075426_10001269_pt1 | contig 17899 bp, 18 predicted proteins | sample SoiMethybrSBSTD5_FD_75304 | JGI IMG/M metagenome (GOLD analysis project Ga0075426, IMG submission 75304) | Bulk soil microbial communities from a Populus tree surrounding site in Tennessee, USA - Soil MetaG P. TD hybrid SBSTD5 | ecosystem: Environmental > Terrestrial > Soil > Tree plantation... | reverse complement strand
GCCGAGCAGGTCGTCGCGCTGGCGGGGGCGTCCTGATGGCGATCCTCGTCGGCGCCGAGACCCGGCTCGTCGTCCAGGGCATCACCGGCCGCGAGGGCAGCTTCCACGCCACCCGCAACCGCGACTACGGCACGAACGTCGTCGCCGGCGTCACGCCGGGCAAGGCCGGCCAGGACGTGAACGGCATCCCGGTCTTCAACACGGTTGCCGACGCTGTCGCCGAGCGGGGGGCGAACACGGCGATGGTGTTCGTGCCGCCGCGCTTCGCCGCCGACGCGATCTACGAGGCGGTCGACGCAGGGATCGAGACGGTCATCTGCATCACCGAAGGCATCCCCGCCCACGACATGCTCCAGCTCTACCCGTACGTGCGCGCCCGCGGGGCGACGCTGCTGGGGCCGAACTGTCCCGGCGCGCTCTCGCCCGGCGTCGCCAACGTCGGCATCATCCCGGCCCAGGTGTTCGGCCAGGGCCGCATCGGGCTCGTGTCCCGCTCCGGCACGCTCACCTACCAGATCGGCAAGGAGCTGGCCGACGCGAAGCTCGGCAACTCGACCATCGTCGGCATCGGCGGCGACCCGATCGTCGGCCTGGGGTTCATCGACGTCCTCGAGCGGTTCGAGGCCGATTCGGGCACCGACCTGGTCGTCATGGTGGGCGAGATCGGCGGTAGCGAGGAGGAGAAGGCCGCCGAGTTCATCGGCGCGCACATGTCGACGCCGGTCGTCGCCTACATCGCCGGCTTCCAGGCGCCGCCCGGCAAGACCATGGGCCACGCCGGCGCGATCATCTCCGGCTCGGCGGGTACGGCGCAGGCCAAGAAGGAGGCCCTCGAGGCCCACGGCGTCCGCGTCGGCCGCAGCCCCACCGAGGCCGCGCAGCTCGCCGTCGAGGCCTACGCCAAGCTCGGGTAACGGATACCGCACAGCGCCCGCCTGCCCATCCGGTAGGCTGGCTCCATGCCCGACGCGATCCCGTTCACGCGCGGCGTTCCCGCCGCAGACCTGATCCCGGTCGACGACATGCGCGAGGCGACGAGGCGCGCCCTCGACTCCGACGCGGTCGCGGCGCTCTCCTACGCCCCCGGCGGCTACCGGCCGCTGCGTGAATGGATCGGCGCCCGCCACGGCGTCGATGCGGGCCGCGTCCTGATCACCAACGGGTCGCTGCAGGCGATCGGCTTCCTGGGGAGGCACTTCTTCGCCGACGGCGACGGCGCCGCGGTGGTCGAGGCGCCGACCTACGACCGCACCCTGAAGATCCTGCGCGAGGCGGGCGCCGACCTGCATGCCGTGCCGCTCGATCCCGACGGCGTCGACGTCGACCGCTTCGCCGAGCTCCTGGCCGGCGGGCTGCGGCCGCGGCTCGTCTACCTGATCCCCACCTACCAGAACCCGTCCGGTGCCTGCGCCTCGGTCGAGAAGCGCAAGGCCCTGATCGAGCTGGCCCAGCGCTATGACCTGGTGCTCGTCGAGGACGATCCCTACGGCCTGCTCCGCTTCGAGGGCGATCCCGTGCCGACGCTGCACGAGCTCGACGGCGGCGAGCACGTCATCTACTGCTCGTCGTTCACGAAGACGGTGGCGCCGGGCGTCCGCACCGGCTACCTGGTCGTGCCCGATCGGCTGGTGAAGCCGCTCGCCGTCCTCTCCGAGAACACGCACATCGGCCCGAACACCCTGGCCGAGGCCGTCCTCGCCGCCTACTGCGACGCCGGCCGCTTCGAGCCGAACGTGGCCCGCGCCACCGCGGGCCTGCGCACCCGGCGCGACGCGATGGAGGCGGCGCTTCGCGCGCACTTCCCCGAGGGCGCCCGCTGGACGACCCCGCGCGGTGGCTACTTCTTCTGGGTCGAGCTGCCGGAGGGCATCGACACGACCGATGCGCTCCCGGCCGCCGTCGAGCAGGGTGTGCCGTACGTGAAGGGCGCCGACTTCTTCGTGGGCGAGGGCGGCCGCGACTCGGTGCGGCTGGCCTACAGCGCGTGCCCGGCGGACCGCATCGACGAGGGCATCGCCCGGCTGGCGGGCGTGTTCACGTCGCGCCCCGCGGCCGTTGCCTGACGGCTGGCCGCCTAGTTGACATTTTCCTGGGAGTCCGTCAAACTCTTCTCACTCGGAGGAGGAGCGGACGTAGCCACAGGCAGGGCGCGGTCTCGGGTCGCACTCCGGCAAGTCCGGTGCGGCGGCGTCGCGCAGACGGCCGTCGGGACGATCGCGCCCGCCTGTGTCCGCTGACCTCTCCGCCTGTCTGACGCGTTCGTCCGGCCGTCCGGTCAGGCCACGGCGGTCGCCGCCGTCTCGACGAGGCGCGGCTGGCGCGGCGGCACCATCCTCCCCCGCTGCATCGGCCGGAACGTCGGGCAAGGCCGGCTCAGGCGCAGCGCGCAGAGCTCGGTCTTGCGGAAGTAGCAGTCGTCGCAGGTCGCACGGCGGGGGGGTTGTGCCACGGGTCTCCTCGTCGGTTCGGCTGGTCGAGTCGGGCAGTCTACGGAACCCGGAGCGGCGGCTCCACCACCATCGGAAGGGCGACCCCGCAAAGAGCGGCGAACTCTCAGCTTGACGACTTCGGCGGCAGGCTGTGGATGACCTTGAGGGCCTGCGCGAAGGTATCCACGCCGATCACACGGAGCCTGCCGGCGGCGGCCTTACGGGCCTCCGCGACGTTCGCTCTGGGCACGATGAACGTGTCGGCGCCGGCCTGGATCGCTCCCAGCGCCTTCTGCTTGGCGCCGCCGATCTCGATGACGTCGCCGAGCGGGTCGAGCTCGCCCGTCGCGGCGATGCGGTGGCCGCGCAGCAGGTGGCGGCCGCTCAGGCTGTCGTAGATCTCGAGCGCGAACGCGAGCCCCGCTGACGGGCCGCCGATCCCGCTGATCGTGTAGTGCACCTTGACCGGGATGCGGCCGATGCGGACGTCGTCACCGATCGCGACGCCGATGATCGCCCGGTGCTTGCCATCGGTGCTCGCGACCGTGCGCAGGCGCTTCGTGCCGTGGCGGCCGAACGCGTAGGCGACCGCGTCGCCCGGGTGCAGGCCACGGGTGAACCGGATCAGATCGGCCGCCGCCCGGACGCGGTGCCCGTCGACGGCCGTGATCACGTCGCCGGGCTCGACGCCCGCCCTGGCCGCGGGCAGGCCCGGCGACACCTGCTCGACCAGCGCCCCCAGGTGGCGGATGACGACGTCGCGCCCGAGCGCCTTCTCGGCGACCGCCTCGGCGACGACCTGCGACGTGTCCATCGCCTGGAAGTCCTCCTTGACGCGCTGGTTCTCGGACTCGCCGGGGACGATGATGTCGCGGGCGGGGATCAGGGTTGCGCCGCTCACGATGTGGCGGCCCCAGAACTCCTCGAGCTTGTTGGCCTCGAGCTCGTGGACGTCGACGAAGTAGAAGCCGGTGCCGGGCGCGGGCGGCTTGCCGCCCGGGACGTGCAGGTAGTCGGCGGCGGCATGGGCCTTGTCCGGCCACAGCACGAAGTAGCCCGACGGCGTCCGCCAGGCCCAGATCAGGCCGACGGCGACGATCAGCGCAAGGATGCCGAGGAGCGCCGGCCAGACCCGGCGCAGCCAGCGCACCACCGTCATCCGGCGACCGCGAGCGATCCGGCCACCGACGCGATCACGATCGCCGCGACGCCGAGCACCGGAAGCACCCCGAGCCGGCCGTAGGCCATGTGGCTACGCCCGTAGTCGGAGAGGGCGAAGCCGGCCAGGCCGCCCCCGATGAGGCCGCCGATGTGGCCGCCGATCGAGATGCCGGGGATGCTGAACGTGATGATCAGGTTGATGACGATCCAGCCGACGATCGGGCTCTGCATGAGCGCGATCCCGCGCTGGCGCTCGAAGACGAGCAAGGCACCCATGATGCCGAAGATGGCGCCGGACGCGCCGGCCGTCGCCGAGTGCGGTGTCAGGATCAGCGCGCCGAAGCTGCCGGCGAGCGCCGCCGTGAAGTAGACGGCCGCGAACCGCATGTGGCCGGCGTAGCGCTCGAAGGCCGTCCCCAGGATGAAGAGCGCGTACATGTTGACGCCGATGTGGAGGACGCCGTAGTGGATGAAGGCCGCGGTCAGGAGCCGGTAGTCCTGGCCGTGCGCGACGGCGGGGCCGAACAGCACCAGCCGCTGGCCGAGCGAGTTCAGGTCGGCCGAACCGAAGCCGAAGGCGCCGCCTCCACCGCCGACCTGGTTCGTCAGGGCGAAGATGGCGACGTTGACCATGATCAGCGAATACGTCACGAGCGGCGCGTGGGGCATGGTGAACCCGGCCCGCTGCAGGGGCGTCGCCTTGCCCGCGCACACCGGGCAGCGGATGCCGACCGCGGCGTGCGTCATGCACTCCGCGCAGATCGGCCGGCCGCAGTTCGAGCAGTGCAGGGCCGTCTCGCGGCCGGGGTGGCGATAGCAGGTGTCCACGAAAGGAAATTGTAGGCGGGTGACCGAAGCCGGGGGTGTGACCCGAAGGGCCGGCGCCGCTACCAGAGGCCGCGGAGGAGGCCGCCGTCGACGGGCAGCACCGTGCCCGAGATGTAGGCGGCCCGGGTCGAGCACAGGAAGGCGACGGCGGTACCGATCTCGTCGGGGTGCCCCAGCCGCCCCGCCGGCACCCGCTCGATGTCGGCGCGCTCGGCGGCGGCGGGGTCGGGGAAGCGCCCCCAGAGCTCGCGCACGCGCGGGGTGTCGATCTTGCCCGGGGCGATCGTGTTCACGGTGATGCCGTCCGGGCCGAGCTCCTGGGCGAGCGTCTTGGCCCAGCCGACGACGCCCGGGCGGATCGCGTTCGAGAGGATCAGGTGGGGGATCGGCTCGCGCACCGACGACGAGGTGATGTTGACGATGCGGCCGCGGCCGCTCGCGCGCAGGTGCGGCAACGCAAGGCGGGTCATCCGCACGCCGGCGTTCATGGACAGCTCGAAGGCCGCCGCCCATGCCTCGTCGGGCGTCTCGTCGAACGTCCCGGCCGGCGGGCCGCCGGCGTTGTTGACGAGGATGTCGAGCCGGCCGCGGGCGGCGACGGTCTCGTCGACGACGCGCCCCTGGAAGTCGGTGTCGCGCACGTCGCCGGCGACCGCGATCGTGCCCTCGCCGATCTCGGCGGCGGCCCGCGCGAGCCGCTCCTGCCCGCGGGCGACCGCGGTGACGGCGCAGCCCTCGGCGGCGAGCGCCTTCGCGATCCCGAGCCCGATCCCCGACGACGCGCCGCCCACGATCGCCGCGGTACCCGAGAGGCCCAGATCCATTGGGCGAACCTATAGCATCCGCCCGTGCGGTACGGCCCCGCCGACTCGAGCCAGACTCCCCGCTTCAGCGGCCCGCGCACGTTCATGCGGCTGCCGCTGCGAGACTCGCTCGACGACGTCGACGCGGCGATCATCGGCATTCCCACAGACGACGCGGTCTCGTTCCGCTCGGGCGCCCGCTTCGGCCCCGAGGGGATCCGCTCCGCCTCGGTACTGCTGCGCCCGTACAATCCCGCGCTCGGCGTCGACGTGGCCGAGCACCTGTCGATGATCGACTTCGGCGACTCGCCGACCGTGCCCGGCTATCACGAGGAGACCTTGGCGCGGATCGCGGCCTTCCTCGAGCCGGTGCATCGGGCCGGCGTGACGCCGATCTGCATCGGCGGCGACCACTCGATGGTGCTGGCGGAGCTGCGCGCCGCCGCGGCCGTGCACGGGAAGCTGGCGCTCGTACACCTGGACGCCCACGCCGACGTGTGGGAGGCCTACTACGGCGCCCGCTATTTCCACGGCACGATCTTCAAGCGAGCGGCCGAGGAGGGGCTCGTCGATCCCGCCGCGTCCGTCCAGGCGGGCATGCGTGGCACGCTCTACGGCGCCTCGGACGAGGCCGAGCCCGGCCGGCTCGGCTACGAGGCCATCCCCTGGCCGCAGCTGGCCGAGATGACCCCGCAGGAGTACGGCGACCGGGTGCGCGGGCGCGTCGCCGACCGCCCGGCGTTCTTCTCGTTCGACATCGACTTCGTCGACCCGGCCTTCGCGCCGGGCACCGGGACGCCGGAGGTCGCCGGCCCGACGAGCGCGCAGGCCCTCGCCTACGTGCGCGCGCTCACGGGGATCGACTTCCGGGCGTTCGACTGCGTCGAGGTGGCGCCGCCGTACGACCCGGCCGGGATCACGTCGTGGCTGGCCGCGACGGTGTGCCACGAGATGCTGTCGCTGCTCGCCATCCGCCGCCGTGATGGCTGAGATCCGGCTCGACCACTGCGTGATCGCCGTGAGCGACTGGGAGCGCGCGAACGCGTTATACCGCGACGTGCTCGGCGCGGAGCTCGTGCAGCGCGGCCCCGGCTACGCGTACCGCTTCGGCGACCAGCAGCTGAACGTGCACGGCCCCGGCGTGAACGCCTCGCCGGTGGCGCGCGATCCGGTGCGCCCGGGCAACAGCGACCTCTGCTTCGTCTGGGAGGGCCCGATCGACGGCGCCGTCGAGCACCTGGCGGCCCGGGGCATCGAGATCGAGGTCGGCCCGGCTCCGCGCGCCGGCGCCCGCGGCGACGGCCAGAGCGTCTACTTCCGCGACCCCGACGGCACGCTGCTCGAGCTCATTTCGTACGAGTAGCCGGAGGCGGGGTCAGACCCCGAACGTCAGCCGTGACAGTTCCGTTGCACTTTCGTTCGGGGTCTGACCCCGGTTTGGGTGGTCGCGCATACACTCCGCTGCCGTGGCGAACCTGCTCCTCATCGTGGTCGACTGCCTGCGGGCGGACACGGTCGCGAAGGGTCGTCCGGCGTGGCCGCGGATCAGCGAGCTCGCGGCCGGCGGGGCGCGCTTCGACGCGTGCTACTCGACCTGCCCAACGACCACGCCGGCGGTCACCGCGCTCCTGACCGGCCGCTACCCGAGCGCGCACGGCGTCCAGGGCCTGCGCGGTACGCAGCTCAGCGAGTCGATCCCGACCGCTGCCGAGCAGCTCGGCCAGGGCGGCCTCGCCACCTGGTGCTCGGCCACCGGGCCGCTGCTCGACACCGTCGGCACCTTCCGCGGCTTCGCCGACGCCCAGTACCGCGACGTGCCGCAGCGCTCCGTGCACTCCGACTGGGGCCGCGAGGGCATCGCGCAGATCGCCCGCCTCGCGAGCGGCGCCGGGCCCTTCTTCGCCCTCGTCCACCTGTGGGACGCCCACACGCCGCGCACCTATCCGCCCCGGTTCGAGTCGCGCGCCCACGGCCGCAACGCCTACGAGCGGGCGATCGCCGGCATGGATGCCTGGATCGGCGAGGCGATCGACGCCGCCGGGCCGGACACGATCGTCGTCCTCACCGGCGACCACGGCGAGAACACGGTCTTCGAGCCGCACAACCTGCGCGAGCAGGCGGCGTGGCGGCGGATCAACCAGCGCCTGCCCATTGCCGAGTGGTCCCAGAGGGCCGTCGACCACGGCGTGCGCAGCAGCTCGAAGCGCGCCCTGCGCTGGGCGCCGCGCTACTTCTGGAACCACGGCCAGACCCTGCTCGAGTCGCTCGTGCGCGTGCCGCTCGTCGTCTCCGGCCCCGGCGTGGTGCCCGGCGCGCGGCGCACGCCCGTGAGCCACGTCGACCTGGCGCCGACGCTGGTCGACCTGGCCGGCGCCGCCCACCCGGAAGCCGGCTGGCAGGGCACGAGCCTCGCCGCCGCGCTGCGCGACGGCACGGAGCCGCCGTCGCACCCGGTGGCGATGGAGATCGCGGTCGCGCCGTCGATCCCGGCCATCCGCCAGCAGGCGATCCGTCTCGGCCGGCACAAGCTGATCACGTCGTTCGACGACGAGCGCGTCGCCGATGCCCTCTACGACGTCGAGTCCGACCCGGGCGAGCTGCACAATCTCGCGGCGACGGAGCCCGGGCTCGCCGACGACCTGCGCGAGACGCTGCGCGGACTCGTCGCGGAGCGGGCCGAGCCGGTCGAGATGGCCGCCGACGACGACGAGGAGATCGCCGAGCGGCTGCGCGAGCTCGGCTACCTCTAGCCCCGCGGGTTGACGCATCACCGGGCTCTGGCTACCCTGAGCCGGTACGAGTCCGCGACGGAAGGAGGCAGACAAATGAGCACGACCGCCCGATCCGCCTCCACGCGCCGCGTCTGACCGCCCGCCCCGCGAGACCGCAGGGCTGACTCCCGAGTCGACGAACGGCGCACACGCGTCCGTCCATCCGTACCCGAGGAGAACCCTCCAGTGAGCCTTGCACACCTCGGCTTCGGGCCGGCGCTCGCCGCCGACTTCGAGCCGTATGCAGAAACCGGCCTCGCGCCGGGCCGTGTCGCGGTCGAGCACCGCGGCGCCCTCGTCCTCCTGACCGGGGAGGGCGAGGTCTGGGCCGGCATTCCCGGCCGCCTGCGCCATCGCGCCGCCTCGCCGATCGACCTGCCCGCCGTCGGCGACTGGGTCGCCTACCGCGGCGGCGGGCCGGACGACCGCGCCGTCATCGAGGCCGTCCTGCCCCGGCGCACCGCGTTCGTCCGCAAGACCGCCGGCTTCGAGTCGGTGGAGCAGGTCGTCGCCGCCAACGTCGACGTCGTCTTCTGCGTCACCTCGCTCGTCGACGACCTGAACGCCCGCCGCCTCGAGCGGTACCTGACGGTGGCCTGGGAGAGCGGTGCCGAGCCGGTCGTCGTCCTCACGAAGGCCGACCTGTGCACGAAGATCGACGCCGCCGTGGCGCACGTCTCCGGCGTCACGTTCGGCGTCCCCATGCACGTCGTCTCGGCCGTGAGCGGCGAGGGCATCGAGGAGCTCGAGGCGCACGTCGCCGGCGGGCGCACCGCCACTCTGGTCGGGTCGTCCGGCGTCGGCAAGTCGACGCTCGTGAACTGCCTGTCCGGAGCCGAGCGGCTGGCGACCGCTGCGGTCCGCTCGGACGGCCGCGGCCGCCACACGACCAGCCACCGCGAGCTCGTGCCGCTCGCGGGCGGCGGCTGCCTGATCGACACCCCGGGAATGCGCGAGCTCGTCCTGTGGGACGCCGAGGAGGGGCTCGACCGCGCCTTCGAGGATCTGGATGACCTGGCCCAGCAGTGCAAGTTCCGCGACTGCGAGCACCGCACCGAGCCGGGCTGCGCCGTCCGCCAGGCGATCAGGACGGGGGCGCTCGACCCGGCCCGCCTGGAGAGCTTCCGCCACCTCCAGCGCGAGCTGCGCTATCTCGAGATCCGCCACGACGCCCGCGCCCGCTCGGAGGAGCGCAAGCGCTGGCAGGCGACCAGCAAGGAGGGGCGCGAGCGGGCGCGCCAGAAGCGCCGCTCGAGGTGACGATCGGTCAGAGGGGCGCCTCCTCCGACTCGCGCTCGATCTCGAGCTCCTCTTCGAGGTCGGCCTTGTTGCCCCGCTGCGGCGAGCGGATTCGCCTGGCGAGCGCGATGATCTTCGTCCGCTCGCCCGGCGTGACCACGCCCGCGACGACCAGCGCCAGCGGGAAGATGGCGACGAGCAGGAGGCGCAGCCCGATCCCGGCGATCCCGACCGGCGGTACCAGCTCGACCAGCACGACCATGAAGAGGACCGCCAGCGCGACGACCCTCAGCACCCGCTTGAAGTCGTAGGACACCGGATAGCTGGCCTGGGCGTTGCGCCAGCCGAGCACGACCAGCACCGAGAACCCGGCGACGGTCGACCAGCCGGCGCCGAGGATGCCCCACTTCGGGATCATCCAGAAGTTCAGACCGATGTTGACCGCCGCCGCCGACCCGGTCACGAGCGGCGTCATCTTCGTGCGCTTCGAGCGGTTCACCCCGATGTTCAGGATGTAGTAGGCCCCGTAGAGCACGGAGCCGGACATGAGCAGTGGCACCACCGGCACGGCGCCGAACCAGTCCGGGTTCATGGTCAGGTGGATGTACGGCGTCGACAGGGCGGTGATCGCGACGACGCCCCAGGCCATCACCATCGACCAGTAGGTCAGCACCGCCCGGTAGGTGCGCTTGGCGTCGCCGTCGTCGATGATCAGGTTCGCGAACGGGATCCAGGCGGTCTGGAACGCCGAGATGATCAGCATGATCCCGAGCGCGATCTTGTTCGCGGCGGAGTAGGTGCCGAGCTGGGCGCTGCGCTCGAGCTGCGTGCCCGGCGTCAGCCGCTGCACCTGTACGCGATCGGCCAGGTTGAGCGCCCAGAGTGCCACGCCGGAGGGCATGAGCGGCAGTGAGAACACGAGCATCTGCCGCAGCAGCGACCAGTTGATCGTGAAGCCGACCATGTCGCGTCGGGCGTACAGCAGCAGGAAGTACGTCAGGTACGTGCCCGAGAAGTTCCCGAGCATGATCCCCGCGGCGCCCATCCGCAGCGGGATCACGAGCACGATCGAGAGCACGATCGTGATCGCGATGTTGATGAACGAGTAGACGATGAACGCCGTCGGCCGCTGCTCGATCCGGTAGATGCCGGTGACGATCGTGTACTGGATCGTCACCCACAGGCCGGCGAGGCCGATCAGCGCCAGCTCGCGGGTGACCTCGAGGCCCGAGGAGATCGGGTCGATGGCGACGACGCCGGCCAGGGTCGCGATCGTCGAGAGCACCATCACCGCCGTGAAGGCTGTGCGGATGGTGCGCCGGCGGGAGTCCGGCTCGCGGTGATCCCAGCAGAACCGGAACATGGCCGTCGTCAGCCCGAACTGGCACACGATCGACGCTAGCGAGCTCGCCGCCATGACGGTCTCGACCTGGCCGAAGCCGGCCTGGCTCACATACTCGGGCTTCGTGTAGATCGGCAGCAGGAAGATGCCGACCAGCTTCGAGACGATCCCGCCGAGGCCGTAGACGAACGACTGGCCGGCCAGCTGCCGCAGTCGCGCGCCCATGCCGGAGTGCTCGGCCTGGCCACCGCTGGCCGACGCCGCTCCTGTCACCGAGGGCTCACGGATCGGTCACGCGCCTCGGGAGCGGGGCCTGGCCCCGGTTACGTGGCGGAGGCGAGACCGGGTCTCGCCGAGCGCCGCCTGGAGTGGGCCGCACCGAAGGAGGGGGCCCCGTGGGGGAACCATGGGTTCCCCCACGTCAAAGGCCCATGACGCCGATCAGCTCGCGGACGGCGTCGGCCGAGCGGTTGAGCTGGGCGCGTTCGTCGTCGTTCAGCGTGATCTCGAGCACCTCCTCGAGGCCGCCCGCGCCGAGCCGGCAGGGCACGCCCATGTAGAGGCCGTCGAGCCCGTACTCACCCCGAAGGAGGGCGGCGCACGGGAGCACCCGCTTCTGATCGTGGACGATGGAGTCGACCATCTCGCTCACGGCCGCGGACGGCGCGTAGTAGGCCGAGCCGGACTTGAGCAGCTTGACGACCTCGGCGCCGCCGTCGCGGGTGCGCTGGACGATCTCCGCCAGGCGGTCCTCCGCGATCAGCTCCGTGATCGGGATGCCGGCCACGTTGGTGTACGAGGTCACCGGCACCATCTGGTCGCCGTGGCCGCCGAGCACGAAGCCGGTCACGTCGCGGGCAGACACGCCGAGCTCCCACGCCAGGAACGTGCGGAAGCGGGCGGTGTCGAGCACGCCCGCCATCCCGATCACCCGCTCGCGCGGGAGGCCCGCCTCGTGGAACGCCGCCTGACACATCGCGTCGAGCGGGTTCGTGACGACGATCAGGATCGTCTCGGGTGAGCGCTCGACCAGGTTCTTCGTCACGTCGGCGACGATCGCCTGGTTCGTCTTCAGCAGGTCGTCACGGCTCATACCCGGCGTCCGGGCGCGGCCAGACGTGATGACGCAGACGGACGACCCGGCGGTCTCGTCGTACCCGTTCGTGCCGACGACGTTCGGCTCGTAGCCCACGACCGGCCCGCCCTCGTTCAGGTCGAGGGCCTTGCCCTGCGGCAGCCCCTCGACGATGTCGACGAGGACGACGTCCGCATAGTCGCGCTCGGCCAGCCGCTGGGCGGTGGTGGCGCCGACGTTGCCGGCCCCGACGACCGTGATCTTGGGACGGCTCATGCACGCACCCCCATCTGCTCGATGATCGCGTCGGCGACGTGCGAGGTACCGACGGCGCCAGGATCGTCCGGCGTCGGCTTCATGTCGTACGTCACCGACCTGCCCTCGGCGATCACGGCGGCGATCGCCCCCTCCAGCCGGTCGGCCGCCTCGCGCTCCTCGAGATGCCGCAGCATCATCACGCCGGAGAGCATCATCGCGATCGGGTTGACCTTGTTCTGCCCGGTGTACTTCGGCGCCGAGCCGTGGGTCGGCTCGAACACCGCCCCGGCCGTGCCGAAGTTGCCGCCGGGGGCGACGCCGAGGCCGCCGACCAGGCCCGCGCCCAGGTCGGACACGATGTCGCCGTAGAGGTTCGGCAGCACCAGGACGTCGTAGAGCTCCGGCTTCTGCACGAGCTGCATGCACATGTTGTCCACGATCCGGTCGTCGAACTCGATGTCGGAGTTCTCCGCCGCTACCTGCCGCGACACGTCGAGCCAGAGTCCGTCGGTGTGCTTCATGATGTTGGCCTTGTGCACCGAGGTCACCTTGCGGCGGCCGTTGGCGCGCGCGTAGTCGAACGCGAACTGCACCACCCGGCGCGTGCCCGCCTCGGAGATCGGCTTGATCGAGATGCCGGAGCCCTCGGGGATCTTCGTGCCGGACACGCGCTCGATCGTCTCGGCGACCTCGCGCTCGCCCTCCGAACCGCGCTCGAACTCGATGCCCGCGTAGAGATCCTCGGTGTTCTCGCGCACGATCACGATGTCGACGCCGGCGTCGGCGTACCGGGTGCGGACGCCCGGGTAGTGCTTGCAGGGCCGCACCTGTGCGTACAGGTCCAGCGCCTTGCGCAGGCCGACGTTGACCGAGCGGAATCCGCTGCCGACCGGGGTCGTGATCGGGCCCTTGATGGCGGTGCCGTTGCGGCGGATCGACTCGACCACGTGGTCGGGCAGCGGGTTGCCGCCGTTGCGACCCATGACGTCGGCGCCGGCGTCCTGCACGTCCCAGTCGAAGCTTGCCCCGGAGGCCTCCAGGACCCGCCTCGTCGCCTCTGCGATCTCGGGGCCGGTGCCGTCGCCGGGAATGAGTGTGACACGATGACTCACGCGGGTTTCGTCCTTCCGGATGTTTCGCGAAAGCGTACCGAACACCCGCCGCGGGGCGGTGGGGTTGACCGCGCGGGTTCGAGGGTAGGATTCGGGCATGGCTGACAAGGGCGGACTCGAGGGTGTGGTCGTCGCTCGCAGCCGTCTCTGCTCCATCGACGGCATCAACGGCGTCCTGATCTACAGCGGCTACGACGTCGGCGACCTGGCAGAGCACTCGAGCTACGAAGAGGTGTGCTTCCTGACGCTGCGCGGACGGTTGCCGACGCGCGCCGAGATGGACGAATTCACGGCGGAGCTGACGAGCCATCGCGACCTCTCCGAGGAGACGGAGAGCGTCGTCGACATGCTGGCGACGCACGCGGCGCCCATGGAGATGCTGCGCACCGCCGTCTCGTCGGACAGCTTCGACGACCCCGACAAGGACTCGAACGCCGACGACGCCAACGTGCGCAAGGCGATGCGCCTGATCGCCAAGATGCCGACGATGGTGGCCCGCTACCACCGCCGCCGCACCGGCCTCGACCCGATCGCGCCCGACCCGTCGCTCGGCCATGCGGCCAACTTCCTGCACATGCTGAACGGCGAGCCGGTCAGCGACGCGGCGGCGAAGACGTTCGACGTCGCCCTGATCCTGCACGCCGACCACGAGATGAACGCCTCGACGTTCACCGCCCGCGTGATCGCCTCGACGCTGTCCGACATGCACTCCGCGATCACCGGCGCGATCGGCGCGCTGAAGGGGCCGCTGCACGGCGGCGCCAACGAGCAGGTGATGAAGCTCCTGCAGTCGATCCCCGAGGGCACGTCCGTCGAGGACGAGATCCACGCCAGGCTCGAGCGCAAGGAGCGCATCATGGGCTTCGGCCACCGCGTCTACAAGACGTGGGACCCGCGTGCCGTGATCCTCAAGCGCTTCTCGAAGCAGCTGGCCGACGAGTCCGGCGACCCGCGCTGGTACGACATGTCCGAGAGCATCGAGCAGACCGTCGTCTCGGAGAAGGGCCTCTACCCCAACGTCGACTTCTACTCGGCCTCGACGTACCACTACCTGGGCATCGACACGGGCCTCTTCACCCCGATCTTCGCGATGAGCCGTGTCGTCGGCTGGGCCGCCCACGTGATCGAGCAGCACGCGGACAACCGCCTCATCCGCCCGAGCTCCGAGTACGTCGGGCCTGCGGTGCGCGACTACGAGCCGATCGAGCGCCGCGAGGCGCCTGCCGTCGTGTAGCGCAGGCTCTCGGGCCGCAGCCGCATCGAGTCTCCCCGCCCGGGGATGAAGCCGACCTTCAGGTACGCTCGTACGGCGGCGGCGTTGCGCTGGTCGACGTCGAGCACGATCTCGCGCAGGCCGAGCCGCTCGAAGGCGTACTCGCACACGAGCGCGGTCGCCTCGGTGCCCTGGCCGGAACCGCGATGGGCGGCCTCGCCGATCAGGATCGAGAAGCGGGCCCGGCTCCACGCCCACAGCTGCAGGCGGGCGTTCCCGATCACCGTGCCGCCGCCGGTCTCCTCGATCCCGAACGCGACGAGGTGCGGGTCGGCCAGCGCCTGGCGGCCCCAGGAGCGCAGCTCGGGCAGGGTCGCGACGCTGTCCGGCGGCCCCCGCCGTCCGTACAGGTAGCGGGTCGTCACCGGGTCGTTCAGCCAACGCTCCCACGCCGGAGCATCCGCAGGGTCGAGCGGAGCCAGCGCGACGAGCGCCCCTCGGATCCGCTCCCCGATGGTCATGCGGCGAGGATACCCGCCGGTCGGAGAGGGGCTACGCGGTCTTGCGGCGGGACGATCCGCCGGCCCCGGCCTTGGCCCGGGACTTCGACGCCGTCGCCTTCTTCGCCGGCTTCGGCGACTTCTGCCGCTCCGCGCGGGCGGCGTCGAGCGATGCCGTGAGCGCGGTGAGCAGATCGGGCGCGCTCGGTCCGGCCTCGGGTTCGGGCACCTTCGTCGTCTTGCCCTGGCGCTTCTGGTCGACGATCGCGAGCAGGCGCTCGCGGTAGGTGTCCTTGTAGCGCTCGGGCTCGAAGTCCGAGGTGTAGGCGCCGATCAGGTCTTCGGCCATCTTGAGCTGCTTGGCGTCGACCTTGGTGCTCCCGGGGACGATGCCGTCGATCGAGCGGATCTCGTCCTCGAAGAACATCTTCTCGAGCGTGATCACGCCGTCGCGGACGCGCAGGCAGGCGAGGTTCTCGCGGTCGTGGTGCACGTAGGTGGCGATCGCCGAGAGGCCGGAGCGCTCCATCGCCTCGACGAGCAGCGCGTAGATCGCCTCGCCGGCGCCCTCCTCGGGGCCGAGGTAGTACGTGCGCTCGAAGTAGACCGGGTCGATCTGGTCGGCGGGCACGAAGTCGTGGATCGTGATGCCGCGGTGCTGCTCGCCGCGCGCGGCCTCGAAGTCCTCGTCGGTCATGCGGACGTACTCGCCCTTCGAGACCTCGTAGCCCTTGACGATCTCGTCGGCGGGCACGGGCTCGTTGTCCACCTTGCAGACCTTGACGTAGCCGATGCGGCCGCCGTCGGTCTCGTGCAGCTGGTTGAAGCGAAGGTCCTTCTCGGCGATGGCCGTGTACATGCGCACAGGGGCGTTCACGAGGCCGAAGGAGATGGCGCCGGTCCAGACTGCTCGGGGTCGGTTGGAGGCTGGCATGGTCAGTAAAGATACCTCGATAGCGGGGATTTCCCTTCTATGACCCGGACCACACCAAAAAGTCATCGGCCACGGCGAGCAGGTGGGGAGGGTCCCCGCGGGGACTGTCCCCGCGTGCCGGCCGCGAATCGGGGTCAGACCCCGAACGCCGGCCGTGACGGTTCCGTTGCAGTTCCGTTCGGGGTCTGACCCCGGTTATTCGCCGGCGATGAGCGAGAAGACGCGCGCGTCCTCGATCAGCCAGGTGCCGTCGTGGTCGCGCCACAGGAGCTCGACCACGCGGGTGTCGCCGTCGGCGAGGTGCAGGTGGAAGAGCGTGCGGTTCGCGACCGTGCCGATCAGCTCGGTGCGATCGGTGCGATCGAACAGCGGTCGCAGCTCGGTGTCGCGATCGGCGAAGTCCGCCGAGAGGCAGCCTGCGGCCGCGTCGGAATCGTGCGCGTTCACCGCGGCCTCGAGCCCACGGGCGGTCCGCTGCACCGCCAGCTTCACGGGTACATCGTCGGCCATCAGCGGGGGTTCTAGCCGACTGACTCCACGATTGCGCGGGTGAGGCTCGGGTACTTCGAGAGGAACTCCGTGCGCTCGCCCTTGAGCCGCTCGACCCAGCGTGCGTACTCCTCGGCCCGGCCCTGCTCGGCGTAGAGCAGCCGCGGCTGCAGGATCATCCTGTCGGCCGCGTCGATGCCGGGCACATGCGACGCGACCTTGTAGCCGAAGTCGGGGTCGGTCTCCCACTCGATCGTGCCCTCGGCGATGCCCTTCACGATCGCGGAGGAGTGCGGGATGCGCACCTTCAGCGAGCGCTCGTCCGCCTCCGGGCCGCCGACACGGCCGGTGTTCAGCAGGTACACCTCGATCGGGTTGGCTGCGAGCAGCTCGAGGAAGCGGTTGCCCTGGAGGTCGTGGCTCATCGGGAAGAACGGGTTCGTGCCCGGTACGCGCAGGAACTTGCCCTCCTCGTCCTTGCCGCCGGCCGACGTGCCGGTCGTCTCGCCGAGCATGAAGAACGCCGCCGCCTGCGGGCCCTCCAGCTTCGCGACCGCCGGGATGACGTTCTCGTTGCGGTTGAGGACGAGCAGGAAGTCGGCCCGGGTCAGGTCGGCCGCGTCGGCCGCCTCGATGTCCGAGAACGAGAAGACGGCGCGGCCGTTCTTGGTGTAGTTCTGGTCGTAGAAGTCGACCTCGCCGGCGTCCGACATGCTGACGTTCTCGAGGTACGCGCCGGGGCGGGTGACGGCGCCGTGGATGACGGGCTCGTCGGTCGTGTTCAGCGCGTAGGTCTTGGCGAAGCAGCCGGCCTCGGTCGCGGAGACGCTGCCGTCCGGCCACCAGGCGACGAAGTCGTCCTGGACGGGCAGCGAGCCGTTCTGGCGAGTGAACGTCGTGGTCGTCTTGCCGGTGCCCGAGAGGCCGACGGTGAGGCCGACGCGGTCGCCCTTCGCGGTCGGGATCACCTTGCAGCCGGCGTGGAGGGCGAGGCCGCCGCGCTCGAAGACGAGCTTGTTCCACATTCGCAGGCCGCCCTTCTTCGACTCCCCGAAGTAGTCGGAGTTGAAGACGCGGGTGACGAGCCGGTCGACGTCGACGGCGATCAGGCGGTCGTCCGGGTAGCCCGGCACGGCCAGGTTGGGCGTGTAGATGACGACCAGCTCGGGCTCGATCGCCCCGGCCTCGGACTGGTGGAAGTAGAGGACGTCCTGCATGCCCGCGATGTTCGCGTTCGCGGCCTCGATGAAGAGGCGGGCGGCCACGCGCCGGTCGGGGTCGTTGCCGATGAAGCCGTCGACCTGGATCATCTCCTGGTCGGCGATGTAGGCGTCCTGCAGGGCCGAGACGCGCTCCCACTCGTCGCGGTCGATGGCCTGGTGTGGGTAGGAGTCGGGGTCGTCGGCGACGATGTAGGTGCTTCGCGTCGAGCGCGAGAGCACGGTCGTCGTGACGTTCACGGCGCCGTAGGCGGTGGTACGCGCCGTGGCCATCCCCTTGGCCAGCTCGTGCAGCTCCTGCTGCGGAAGATCGCGCAGGACCCGGCGCGCCGCCGGCATCGGAAAGGCCGTTTTCGCCACGTCTCCTCCAGAAGTCACAAAAGGCCACGGTCGCTCCATGGCCACGCCCAAGTTTACTGCAATTTCTCCACATTGGAACACAAACACGGGGTGTCACAAAGTCCTTACGACAGCGCGACAGAGCGTGCGACCACCCGCCAGGGCGATTGGTAGGCTGCATGTTCG
>Ga0075426_10001267_pt1 | contig 17917 bp, 14 predicted proteins | sample SoiMethybrSBSTD5_FD_75304 | JGI IMG/M metagenome (GOLD analysis project Ga0075426, IMG submission 75304) | Bulk soil microbial communities from a Populus tree surrounding site in Tennessee, USA - Soil MetaG P. TD hybrid SBSTD5 | ecosystem: Environmental > Terrestrial > Soil > Tree plantation... | reverse complement strand
GCGCTGGATCGTACCGCACTGGCCGGCGCCGTCCCATGGCCGGCATTGATAGGCATAGCCGTCGTACGGCAGGTAGTACGACTCGGTGCCCGTGCATCCCGGATCGGTGAAGTGACTGATATATGCCCCCTGCGCCGGAACGCACGACGGTTCACCACAGCCCCCACCCCCGGGCGACGCATCCACATATTCCGACGCAGTACCGGACACGCAATCGGCATCGTAGCCGTCGAAGAGATAGCCGGTGCTATGGCCCCAGCCGTAGGCGTAGAAGCCATCGACCGTGCACGTGATGTTGTAGGCGGATAGGCCGGCTCGCTTCCCGCTGCCGCGGGTCGAGGCGTACGAGCAGTCGGTCGCCCCGGGGGTGCCGCAGTAGAGGTTGGTGTTCTCCCGGACCATTGTGACGATCTCTCCGCGCCAGTTGGTGCTGGTAGCGTTGTTCCGGTTCTGATCGCTGACACGATAGACCTGGTAGTACTTCGTGTCCGCAAAGCCCGCGTTCTTGAGGGTCAGGGAGACGGCGTAGTGATCGGGATGACAGATATAGTCGTCGACGCCGGAGGTGCCGCGAAGGCTCAGGCCGGGGCCGCCGTGCGCGAGCCAGAAGTTGACGCGCGCCGTGACGCCGGGGTTCGGGCTGAGGTTCGGCGCAGTGCAGTAGGACTGATTGGCGCCCTGGGAGGGGTCGGGGGCGCCGTTGCTGTAGAGCAGGTACTTGTCGCCGAAGTTGTTGCGGCCGTCCTTTCCGCCGACGACCCCGTCGACATCGAGGCGGATCATCGATTCGGTGAACTCGTTGACGCGCGCGTTCCCGCACTCCGCCGTGGAGGAGAAGACCGACAGACAGCTCCCCGACCCCTCGCCGCGGGTCATCAGCTCGACGATCACCGTGCGACCGGCTGCCTTTGCCGCCCGGATTGCGCCTGCCATTCCCAGCGTCTCGTCGTCCGGATGAGCGGCGAAGAAGACGATCGGGTTGGTAAAGGAGCAGATGGGGGTGCCGGTGCTCGGGTTCACCGGGTATCCACTGACCCCGTCGCACGTTCCGGTCTGGGCGAAGGATTTCTCGAATACTGCGACGAATCCCACAGTGAGCAGCAGGCTGACCACCAGTCGTCGCGACCACAACGTTCCCCGAGATCCTTTTGTGTTGTAGTGCCTCATGGTAGCTCCTTCGTGATGAAGATCGAGGCCCTCCATGAGCCCATAAGCATAATTAGCAAAACCTGTACCAAGATAGCGCTCGAGTTCGGGAGGCACCAAGCCCCAGGGCACGGCGCAACCCCGGCCTGCGAAGGGATCGGCGGAAGCCGCCCCGGAGGTCGGAGAACGTTGCCCCCGGGGCTGGAAAAGATCGCTAGTGGCCGGGGAGGGTGTGAAGGCCCGTCCCGCCGTCGCCGGGATCGCCTTTGTCGCCCGGGCAGCCGTTGGGATCGAGCCCGGCACCACGGTCGCAGGGCGACGCCGACTTGCCGACCCACGGCAGGACGGATTTCACCCAGGACAACAAGCTTTCCGCGAACGCCGAAGCGAGGCTTTGAGAGCGGCCCGCCCGCTCGAAACCCGCCGCACCGGCGGAGGCCATCGGTCCGCCGAGCGCCAGGATCAGGATCAGCGCGGTCGCGACGCGCCGACGTTTCTGGCTCCACAACATTCGTCCCCTCCTTATCCGCAGAGCGCGCTGCCGCCGAAGAAGGCAGCCGGCGCGTCCGCACAGAATTTATACGTGCTTCCTAGATTGACAGTCTAGCAATTTTTCGTGCGCGCTGCGACGGCTGGTTCGCGTTCGAGGGCCGGCAAGGCCCCGAGCTGGCGGAGCATGCCCATCGCGTCCCAATGGTTCCAGGTTTCGACGATCCGGCCGCCGTCGAAGCGGTCGATGCGGATCCCCTCGACGCTCATGAACCGACGGCTCGCTTCGATGCCCATCAGGCGATTGCTCTGCGTGCCCTCCATCCGCCACCGAGTGGCGACCCGGTCGCCGTCGGCGAGCTGGTCCATCACGGTCACCCGCAGATCGGGGAAGGCGAAGCGAAAGGCGCGGAGGAAGCGTTGGACCGGCGCTGGGCCGCGTTCCCCCGAGGGGTCGAAGTCGGTCAACCCGTGGTCGACGGCGTCGGGAGCCATCAAGAGATGGAGAAGATCGAGCTCGCCCTCGTTGAAGGCCTTCTCGACCAGGGAACGGCACAGGAGCTGGTGAGTGGTCGGGCTGGATGACATCGGGCTCTCCCTGCTTTTTCCGTGGCCCGGGCCGCGAACGAATAAGTCTTTAGTTTAACTCAGCTCAGCGGGCTTTGCAAACTTACTGCCGGTATCCCGAGCAAGCCAGCACCGGCAGCGGCGGATAGCGGGGGAAGGCGGGGTCGGTCTCGGCGAGGCCGCAGCGCACGAAGACGCTGCGCGCGGAGGCGAGCAGGCGGAGGTGGACGCAGGTCCGGCAGAGGCCGGGATCCGCCTGGAGGCGGGCCAGGAGACGGTCCTTCTCGGCGGCGCCGGCGCTCCGCGGCATCTCAGTCGATCCCCAGATGGGCCACGGCCTCGTCGTGCTCGACCTTGCCGGCGGCCATCGCGTCGAGGGTCGTGGTCGGGCCGAGCAGGGTCAGGAGGTCGCCGCTCGCGAAACGGGTGTCGGCGGTGGGGACGACGAGATCCTCGCCGTCGCGCGCCGGCCGGCGGATCTCGATGACGCGGGCGCCGAGCGTTTGCGGCAGCCGCGCCTCGGCCAGGGTCTTGCCCACCAGCGAGGGCGGCACGACCACCTGCCGCAGCGCGAAGTCCGGCGGGATCTCCACGTACTGGCGGCTGGTCCGGGAGTCCTGGCTGGTGACGAAGGTGGCGAGGAGGGCTGGCCGGCCCAGCACCTCCTGGGCGTAGACGGCCAGCAGGTCGCGCTTGGCGAGGACGCCCAGGAGCTTCCCCGCCTCGTCGACCACCGGCAGGCGCTCGAAGTCGGTCTGGGCGAAGAATTCGGTGGCGCGGTGCAGGCGCTCGCCCTTCAGGATGGCGTCCTCGACCGGGGTCATGAGGTCGTGCGCCAGGACGGCGGTCAGGGTCTCCGGCTGCTCGAGGACGCCCTTGATGTCGTGGAGCGAGACGGCACCCAGGAGGACGCCGTCGGCGCTCACCACGAACAGGCGCTGCCGGCGGGTGGCGAAGAAGCGGTCCACGACGCCGCGGTAGTCGTCGCCCGGGTGCAGGACGTCGAGGTCGGGCCGGGCCAGGTCCTCGGCCTTGAGGCCGGCCAGGACCGCCTCCTCCATCCGCCAGGGCAGCTCGATCCCCTTGCCGCGCAGGGGATCGGTGTAGATGGAGCTCGGCCGCAGCCGGCGCGAGATGGTGCTGGCGATGATCGAGGCGAGCATCACCGGCAGGATCAGGTCGTAGTTGCCGGTGAATTCAAAGAGGATGAGGATGGCGCTGATCGGAGCGTGGCTGGTCCCCGCCATGACCGCCGCCATGCCCACCGCGGCGTACGCGCCGTAGGGCGAGGCGACGTGCGGCCAGAGGGAGTGCATCCAGGCTCCGTAGGCGCCGCCCACCAGCGCGCCGAAGAGGAGCGACGGGGTGAACAGCCCGCCCGAGCCGCCGCTGCCGCTGGTCAGGGCGGTGGCGAGAAGCTTCGCCGCCGCCAGGCCGAGCAGGAAGAGGACGGTGGCCTCCTGCGACAGACCGAAGCGCGGCGGCAGCTTCAGCTCGCCGGAAAGGGCGAGGTTGATGGCGCCGTAGCCGCGCCCGAGCGCGTAGGGGACGTAGAGCCCCAGGACGCCCACCAGGGTCATGCCGAGGAGCGGATGCACCGGGCGCGGCACGAAGGTCAGCTTCGCGAAGGCGCGGCGGCCGCCGCGGATCCCGAGCACGAAGGCCACGGAGACGAGAGCGCCCACGATCCCCAACCCCGCGTACAGCAGGAGCTCCCAGCCGCTCTGCAGCTTGTAACCGGGCGCCGCGTAGAGGGGAGCGTTGCCGTTCAGGGAACGTGAAATCACGGTGGCGATCACGGACGAGGCGACGATGGGGCCGAAGATCTCCAAGGCGAAGTTGCCGAGGATGACCTCCATGGCAAAAAGCGCTCCGCCGATGGGGACGTTGTAGGTCGCCGCGAGGCCGGCCGCGGCGCCGCAGCCGACCAGGATTTTCAAACGGTGGGGCGGGATGCCCAGGCGCTGCCCGGTCCAGGAGGAGATCATGGCGCCGAGGCGGATCATCGGACCCTCGCGGCCGAGGGAGCCGCCGCTCCCCACGGTGACCACGGCGGCGAGCGCATTGACCAGCACCGGCCGGGGCGGGATCTTGCCGCCGTGGAGGGCCACCGACTCGATCAGCGAGGCCATGCCCTCGCCCGCCACCGGTTTGCGGCTGAGCCAGATGATCAGCCCGACGATGGCGCCGCCGACCGCCGGCGCCGCCACCACCACCCAGCGCGGTACCTGGTCGGCCACCTGCACGAGATCGCCGTGAGCGCCCGAGGCGATGGCCACCCACGCCGCGTGAAGCGGATAGCCGTCGGCATTCCACAGCAGGCTCTGCAACGCTGCGATGAGCCGCTCGGTCACGATGCCGAGGACGCCGCTGACGACGCCGACCGCGGCGATGGCCAGGTAAAAAAGGCGATCCTCGCGCGTGGCGAGGCCGAAGCGCCGGGCGAGGGTGAAGTCGAACGCGCGGAGCCACTCCCGCAGGCGTCCCAGCCCGATCCGTGCGCGCGCTTCCATGGGCTGCAAATCTATCAGGGCGAAGGGGATCTTGGTTCCATTCTTGCATTCAAAAACCCGGATATCTACCTCGCGCGAGTCTTCGCCGAGAGAGGGAGATGGAAAAGGCACCCGCTCCAGGCAGCCCACCAGACGAGACCTCCAGCGACGACCTGCTGCGGCTCGCGGACCGGCTCATCGACCTCTCGCGCCGCGAGCGGGAGCGCATCTCCTCCTCGATGGCGACTCCTTCCGACGATTGGCTGGAGGCGACCGCCCGGCTGGCCGAGATCGCGCGCCAGGCGAGCGAGAAGGCGGATTCCGAGGCGGCCGGCCTCACAGTGGAAGAGGACATTCCCGGGGAGCTCGCCACCCTGGTTCCCAGGGAAGCGGGGTGAAATGGGGGAGATTTTCAAAATCCTATTCCACAAACATGCTCACTGGTGTATATTTAGATTTCGGGTCGCACCCTCAAGGTGAACCGAAGCCTTCCGGGGATCCACCGGTGGCGTCCGTCTCCGGTTCCGGAGTCCCCACGGCGGAAGTAACGCCCCGCGGTACCAACCTACCGTACACGTGACCCCCAACCGGGTCACGCGCCAGCCACCGAAGGGACCGGCACCCCCGGTCCCTTCCGCCTTTTCTGGGCTATCCTTCGCGGCCATGCCCGCCCCGCCCCCGGTCCCCGCCGTTCCCGCAAAGACCGCCCGCCGCCTCCTGCTGGACGGCCAGGGGCTGCTCGACGATCCGCGCCGGCGGGCCACGGCGGATGGGCTCTACGCGCTGATCGAGCGCATCGGCTTCGTGCAGATCGACTCCATCAACGTCGTGGAGCGCGCGCAGCACCTGACGCTGGCGGCCCGCATGCAGGGCTACCGGCCGGCCCTCCTGGACCGTCTCCTGGAGCGCGAGCGGCGGCTCTTCGAGCACTGGACGCACGACGCCGCGGCGATCCCGACCGTCTGGTATCCCTACTGGCATTTCCACTTCGAGCGCTACCGGCGCCGCGTCCTCGCCCACCCCTGGTGGCGGGAGCGGCTCGGCAAGGACCCGCAGGCGGTCCTGGCCCACGTCCGCGAGCGCCTGCGCACCGAAGGCCCGTTGATGACCAAGGACTTCGAGGACGAGCGCCCCAGGGGGACGGACAAGACGTGGTGGGGATGGAAGCCCACGAAGGCGATCCTGGAGTACCTGTGGCGGATCGGCGAAGTGGCGGTGGCGGGGCGGGTCAACTTCCACAAGGTCTACGACTTGACCGAACGGGTGCTGCCGGCCGTCCACGCCCTGCCCATCCCGGACGCCCAAGAGCACGCCGACTGGGCCTGCCGCGGCGCTCTGGAGCGGCTCGGCGTGGCGACGGCGAGCGAGATCGCCTCCTACTGGGACGCCGTCTCCCTGGAAAAGGCGCGGGCCTGGTGCGCACGGCAGACCGCGGCGGGGGAGATCGTGGAAGTGCTCGCGGAGGCCGTCGACGGCGCCGCGCCGCGGCGGTCGTACGCCGTCCCGGACTGGGAAACGCGGGCCGCCGCGCTCCCCGCCGCGCCGCCGCGGCTGCGCATCCTGAGCCCCTTCGATCCCATCCTGCGCGACCGCGCGCGGGCCCTCCGGCTGTTCGGCTTCGACTACCGCTTCGAGGCGTTCGTCCCGGCGCCGCAGCGCCGCTGGGGCTACTACATCCTCCCTATTCTGGAGGGCGAGCGCCTCATCGGCCGCCTCGATCCCAAGTTGCGGCGCGACGAGGGGGTCCTGGAGATCCGGCAGATCTGGTGGGAGCCGGGAGTGCGGCAGTCCAAGGGGAGGAAAGCCGCGCTGGAGTCGGCGGTGGAGCGGCTGGCGCGGCTGGTGGGGGCGGAGCGGTGGGAGGTGGCACGGACGGACACGGACTGACAGGGACGAGCACGGACCCGCGGAATCCGCCCGCTGTCCGTGTCAGTCTGTGCTTGTCCGTGTTCGTCCGTGTTTTACGACCGCCCGGCCCGCTCCAGCGACCTCTGCATGAGGAGATCCTGGCTGGAGCGCGGCTCCTGCCCGGGCGCCGGGGAGCGCTGGAGGTAGGTGCCGTCGGCGCGCATGTCCCAGGCTTTCACGTTGTCGGAGAGCTCGACGTCGAGGATCGCCTTGAGCTCCTCCTGGACGCGCGGCTCCTCGACCGGCACGATGGCCTCCACCCGGTAGTCGAGGTTGCGCGACATCCAGTCCGCCGAGCCGATGAAGTACTCCGGCTTACCCCCAGCCGCAGAATGATTGGCGAAGTAGAAGATGCGCCCGTGCTCCAGGAAGCGGCCGACGATGCTGATCACGCGGATCGTCTCGCTGTGCCCCGGCAGGCCCGGGCGCAGCCGGCAGATGCCGCGCACGATGAGGTCGACCTCCACCCCGGCCTCCGAGGCGGCGTAGAGCGCCTCCACGATCTGCCGGTCCTCCAGCGCGTTCATCTTGGCGATGATGTGGCCGCCGCGGCCGGCTTTCTGGTGCGCCACTTCCCTCTCGATCAGCTCGAGGAACCGCTGGCGCATGTTGATCGGGGCCACCAGCAGCTTCTTGAACTGCGGATTGTGCACGTAGCCGGTGAGCATGTTGAAGAGCTGCAAGGCGTCCTCGGCGATGTCCTCGCGGCAGGTGAGGAGGCCGAGGTCGGTGTAGAGCTTGGCCGTCTCGGCGTTGTAGTTGCCGGTGGCGATGTGGGTGTAGCAGCGCAGGCCGTCCTTCTCCTGGCGCACCACGAGGGCGACCTTGGCATGGGTCTTCAAGCCGACCACTCCGTAGGCCACGTGCGCTCCCACCTTCTCCAGGCGTTCGGCCCATTCGATGTTTGCCGCTTCGTCGAAGCGCGCCTTGATCTCGACCGTCACCGCGATCTGCTTGCGGTCCTCGGCGGCGCGGATCAGGGCGCGCATGTTCGGCGAGTCGGTGGAGGTCCGGTAGAGCGTCTGCTTGATCGCGAGCACCGCCGGATCGGTCGCCGCGGCCTCCAGGAAGCGCTGCACGCTGGTGGCGAAGGAGTCGTAGGGATGATGGACCAGGATGTCGCCGCCGGCGATCGTGGCGAAGACACTGGTATCCGGCTCGTCGGTGGGGTCGGTCACGGTGAGCCGCGGATGGGTGACCGGAGTCCATGGACGGTAGCGCAGCGAAGGCAGCGGCACGGTCGTGAGCTGCATCAGGTCGCGCAGGGCGAGAGGCCCTTCGATCTCGTAGACCTCCTGCTCCTGGACCTCGAGCTGCTCGCAGAGCAGCTCGCGCATCCAGCGCGGCGTTCCCGCGGCGATCTCCAGGCGCACGGCGGTGGCGAAGCGGCGCTCCCGCAGCTCCTCCTGGATCGCCTCCAGCAGGTCCTCGGCCTCCTCTTCGTTGCGCTGCACGTCGGCATTGCGCGTCACTCGGAAGGGGCGCGAGTCGACGATCTCCATCCCCGGGAACAGCCGGTCGAGGTTGTGGGACATCACCTCTTCGAGAGGGACGAAGCGCAGGGTCTTCGGCACCTGGAGCCAGCGCGGCAGGATGTGTGGCGCCTTGACGCGGGCGAACCGGAGCTCGTCCTCGCCGGGAGTGCGCACCGAGATGGCGAGCGAGAGGGAGAGGTTGGAGATGAACGGGAAGGGATGCGCCGGATCCACCGCCAGCGGGGTGAGAGTGGGGAAGAGCTGCTTGTCGAACACCTCGACGCAGTGGCGGCGCTCGGCGCCCTTGAGCTCGGCCCAGGGGACGATCTCCAGGCCGTGCTGGCGCAGGGCCGGCAGGATCTCCTCGTTGAGCAGCCGCCGCTCCCGGGCGAGCATCGGGCGGACCACGGCATCGACGGCGGCAAGCTGCTGGCGCGGCGTGCGGCCGTCCGGCGGCAGCTCGCGGATGTTGCTGGCAAGCTGCTGTTTGAGCCCGCCGACCCGCTTCATGAAGAACTCGTCGAGGTTGTTGTCGAAGATCGCGATGAACTTCAGCCGCTCGAGGAGGGGGCTCTCCGCGTCCTCCGCCTCGCGCAACACCCGCCGGTTGAACTCCAGCCAGGAGATCTCCCGGTTGAGGAACAGGGAGACCGGCTCGGTGGCAGGCGCGAGCTCTTCCAGGTGCAGGGTGGTCTGCGGCTCGGACAAGGAGGATTCCTCCGGAGGTCGAAACAGGCGAACGGGGGCAGATTCTCCCACAGGCCCCGCGGCGGAGCGTTTGACGATGGTGTGACGAAGCGGGGAAAACGTCGCCGTTCTGCAACCCGCCCGTCACGCCGCCCTCGCGTTCACCCTTTAGTCTGGCACAAATGCAGAGGAGGTGCCCCCTGACTGAGGTCAACAAGGTCGATCTGCACGTCCACAGCAAGCACTCGGACCAGCCGAGCGAGTGGTATCTGCGCCAGCTCGGCGTGCCCGAGAGCTTCACCGAGCCGCTGGAGATCTACCGCCGCTGCCGCGCGCGGGGGATGAGCTTCGTCACCATCAGCGACCACGATACCATCGCCGGCGCCCTGGAGATCCAGCACCTCCCCGGCACGTTCCTCTCCTGTGAGGTGACGGTCGAGTTCCCCGAGGACGGCTGCGAGATCCACTGCCTGGTGAGCGGCGTCACGGAGGAGCAGCACCGCGACCTCCAGGCGCTGCGCCGGAGCGTCTACGCGTTCCGCGACTACGTGCGGGAGCAGGGGATCCTGTGCACAGTGGCCCATCCGCTCTTTCGCGTCAACGAGCGCCTGACCCTCGACCACGTGGAGAAGCTCATCGTCCTCTTCGACCGCTTTGAAGCGTTGAACGGGATGCACGACCGGCGGGCCAACGGCATGGTGCGGGCGCTGTTCGGATCGCTTTCGTCCGACGTCGTGCTCGATCTGGCGGAGCGCCACCGCCTGGAGCCGTTCGGCGCCACCCCATGGGAGAAGACCTTCACCGGCGGCAGCGACGATCACGGCAGCCTCTACCTGGGGACCACCTGGACGGAGACGCCGCCCGCGGCCACCGTCGAGGAATGCTTCGCCCACCTGCGGACCGGCCGTCACGAGCCGGGCGGCGCCACCGGGTCGAGCGCGCGGCTGGTACAGAGTCTCTACGCCATCACCTACGAGGTCTACCGGCGGCAGTTCCCCGGCTTCGACCGCCGCAAGGACCCTTTCGCCGAGCTGTTGCGCAGCCTGGCGCGGGTCCCGGCCGAAGGGAGCGGGACGGAGACCGGCCTGCGCCGGCTGTTCTCATTCCGGCCTTTCGCCGGCCGGCCTCCCGCCGCTGTGGAGACCTTTGAGACTACGGAGCGCGCCACTCTCGGCTCGGCCAGCCGGGCGAGCCGCCGTCATCTGGCACGCCTGCTCCGCGGTTTGGTCCTGAACGCGCGCCGCGGACGCCTGATGGAAGGGCTGGCGGCGGTGGCCCAGCTCGCGCCTCTGGCGGTGAGCATCGCCCCCTACCTGGTAGCGGTCCACCAGCTCCACAAGGACGCGGATCTGCTCGCCGCCGCCGCCCGGCGCTTTCGCCGGCGGGCTCCGGAGCCGGCGGGAGGGGGTCGGAAGGCTTGGTTCACCGACTCCCTGCCGGACGCCGACGAGGCGGACGCGATGGCCCGCGCCCTGCGCAGCCTGCCGCAGGACGAGCGGGAGAGCGGGCCGGGGCCGCGGCCCCTGGTGGCCCTCACCTGTGGCCGCGGCGCGGCGCCGGCCGGGCTCGCGCTGGAGACTTTCCGCCCCTGGATGGAGATCCCCCTGCTGGGGCAGAAGCTCGCCTTGCCGCCGCTCCTGGAGGTGCTGGACCACTGCGAGCGCGAGCGCTACACCGGGATCGTGATCTCCTCGCCGGGCCCGTGCGGCCTCCTGGGAGTCGCGGTGGGCCGCCTGCTCGGCATCCCGGTCACCGGACTGTGGTGCACCGACCTGCCCGCCGCGGCGCGGCGGCTGGCCGGCGGCGCGGCGGTCGAGGAGCTCGCCTGGGTCTATCTGCGCTGGCTGTTCGGGCAGGCGGAGCGGATCTTCGTCCCCGGCACCCGCGACTGGGAGCTGCTCGCCGAGCGGGGCTTTTCGCCGGCCCGCCTCAGCCTGCTCGCGACCCGACCCCTCACCCCCGCCCCCTCTCCGATCGGTCCGATCCGTCCGATCGGTCCGATCCGTCCGATCGGACCGGGCGGTGGTGAGGTCTTCGCGGGAGCGGTCTAGAATCCGTCGTGTGACGGCCATCGTGGTGCAACCCCTCGCCTTTCCCGGCTTGGCCGGCGAGCCTCCCGGGGCGGAGACCGACGAGCCCGGCCCGGCCCGCGGCCGCCTGGCCGCCATCGACATCGGCTCGAACTCCATCCACATGATCGTCGTGGCCGCCGAGCCGCAGGGCGGGTACCGGGTGCTCGGCCGCGAGCGCGAGATGGTGCGCCTGGGCAAGACCGGGCTCGGCGAGGGCGTCTTGTCCGAGGCGGCGATGCGCGACGGCCTCGAGGCGCTGATGAAGATGACCACGCTCGCCCGCCTCAAGGGGGCCGAGCGGGTGGTGGCGGTGGCCACCAGCGCGGTGCGCGAGGCGGCCAACGGCCACGACTTCCTGGCCCGCGTCAAGGCGCAGACCGGGATGGACGTCCAGCTCTTGACCGGCGTCGAAGAGGGGCGGCTCATCTACCGCGCGGTGCGCGAGGCCGTGGAGCTCGGGGAGGGGACCGCCGTCATCGTGGACGTCGGCGGCGGCAGCACCGAGTGGATCACCACCAGCTCCGGCCAGGCCGAAGAAGTGGTGAGCCTCCCCCTGGGCTCGCTGCGCTGCGCCACCGCCTTGAAGGGGGATCCGCCGTCCGCCGCTTCCCTGGACCGCCTGCGCCGCCAGCTCCAGAAGAAGCTGCGCGAGACCGTGCCCAAGGGGAAAGTGGACCGCCTCGTCGCCACCTCGGGCACCGCGGTCTGCTGCGCCGACCTCCTGGACGCCTTTGCCGGCCGGACGCTGCGCGAGGTGTCGAGCGGTCTGCGCGAGGTCCGCCTCAAGGACCTCGCGGCCCTCGTGGAGCGCCTGCGCGGCCTCAAGCGGCAGGAGATCGCCGACTTGCCGCCGGTGGGCGGTCCGCGGTCGGACAGCCTCCTTGCCGGCGCCCTGCTGCTCCAGGAGCTCGCCGCCCATGCCGGCGTCGACCGCTTCCAGGTCAGCGACCGGGCCTTGCGCGAGGGCCTGGTGTTGGCGGCGCTCGGCCAGCCGCTGCCGGCCGCCCGCGAGCCCGAGGACTTGCGCCGCCGCCAGGTGCTGCAGCTCGCCGAGCGGACGGAGAACGTCTACCGGCACAGCCTGCAGAGCGCGCGCCTCGCCCTGCGCCTGTTCGACGTCACGGCCAAGCTGCACGGCCTCGGCGCCCGGGAGCGCGAGTGGCTGGAGCACGCCGCCCTCCTCCACGACATCGGCTACTCGATCCAGTACCGCAACCACCACAAGCACACCTACTACCTGATCACCAACGCCGATCTCGACGCCTTCGACCAGCGGGAGATCGAGATCATCGCCCACGTCGCCCGCTACCATCGCGGCCCGGTGCCGCGGCCCGACCGCCAGCCCACCCTGGCCGCGCTCAAGCCGTGGCAGCAGCGCACCGTGCGCAAGCTCTCGGCGGTCCTGCGCCTCGCCGACGCGCTCGACCGCACCCACGCCTCCCGCGTCGACGAGATCTACGGCGCCCTCCGCAAGGGACGGGTCACCCTGGAGGTGTTGTCGCGCTACGACGTGGAGCTCGAGCTGGAGGCCGCCCGCGAGCGCGGCAGATTTTTTGCACGGGTCTTCGATTGCCGGCTGCGCCTCCGCCAGGGCCTCGAAGCCGCGGCGGGGTGATCTGTCCTCCGCCTGCTTACCGTCTTGTAAGAAACTCCCCGCCTGCTCGCCCCCTTGCGGAAGAATTGCACGGTGCGCGCTAAACCACGCTGTCACAGAGAGTTAACAAGCCTCTCACAGGGAGTTTACATGGCCAGTTGTGGAAATCCCTTCACGCCGCGCGCCCGGGCTTTTTTACCAAAAGTCTTCGTGACCTCTAAGCACAATGTTTTCTGACACTTGAGTCGATTGCACAGGGCGTTGTTCAAAGAGCGCAAAGTGGCCTGGAAAGCGCTGTCCAGGCTGCTTCGAAGGGGTTTTTCCACAGGCTTTTCCGCACGTCTTGTGGAAACTCCGTGGTAGCCTTCTGGACAGATGACCCACGAACGAATCCTGCTGATCGAAGACGAGCCGGACATCGCCGAGGTCTTGCAGTACAACCTCGAAAAAGAGGGCTTCGCGGTCGAGACCGCCCGCCGCGGGGACACCGGTCTGGACGTCATCCGCCGCGGCGCTCCCGATCTCATCCTGCTCGATCTCATGCTGCCCGGGATCGACGGGCTCGAGCTCACCCGCCTGCTCAAGAGGGACACGGTGACCGCCCGCCTGCCCATCGTGATGCTCACCGCGCGCGGCGAGGAGGTGGACCGCATCGTGGGCCTCGAGCTGGGCGCGGACGACTACATCAGCAAGCCGTTCAGCCCCCGGGAGGTGGTGCTGCGGGTCAAGGCGGTGCTGCGCCGCTTCCAGCACGAGGAGAGCGAAGCCGATCTCCTGGAGGTCGGCGGCATCGAGCTCGACATTTCCGCGCATCAGCTCCGGGTGCGCGGCAAGGAGATCCCGCTGACCGCCACTGAGTTTCGCCTCCTCCGTCTGCTGATGGAGCGTTCCGGGCGGGTGCAGACCCGCGGGCAGCTCCTGAGCGACGTCTGGGGCTATGCCGAGGACATCGACAGCCGGACCGTCGACACCCACATCCGGCGGCTGCGCCGCAAGCTGGGCCCGGAGGCCGACCGCATCGAAACGGTCATCGGGGTCGGCTATCGCCTGAGACCCTGATTGCGCCTGCTGGGATTCCCGCCCAAGCTGCGTCTGGCGCCGCTCTGGCCGGCGCTGGCGGCGGTGCTCACCGCCACCGCGCTGCTGTGGATTCTTCTCCCCGGTCTCCTCGAGCGCAGCGCTTCGGTGCAACTCCTGGACACGCTGCGCATCCTGTCGCCGATCGTGCGCGCGGAGCGGCAGCAGCAGGGCGCCGACGCGCAGGCCTGGGTGCGCTCGATCGCCGCCGACAGCGGTCTGCGCATCACCCTGGTGCGCAGCGACGGCGTGGTGTTCGCCGACAGCGCGCGCACGGCCGAGCAGGTCACGGTGATGGAGAACCACGCCCGCCGGCCGGAGATCCGCGAGGCCCTGGCCACCGGTGAAGGGCACTCGGTGCGGCGCAGCGCCACCACCGGGCAGACCTATGTCTACGCGGCGCGCACGCTGACCGACGCCGGCGGCCATCTGGTGGTGCTCCGCCTGGCCCAGCCGCTCGCCCAGCTCGAAGCGCTGCGCGGCTCGATCGCCACCGCCATGCTGTTCGCCGCGCTCGCAGCGGGGGTGGCCATCCTCGTCACCTCGCTGTGGATCGACCGCCGCCTCTTCGGTCCGCTGGCCGGGCTGATCAGCGGCGCCGGCGATCTGGCGAGCGGCCGCCGCCGCCGCGTAGCACTGCCCGAGGAAGAGGAGCTCGCCGCCCTGGCCGCCGCTCTGAACCGTCTGGCGGAGACCGCGGAAGCGCAGCTCGGGCTCGTGCGCGACGAGCGGGATCACCTGATGACCATCCTGGCCAGCATGTCGGAAGGGGTCCTGGTGGTGGGCGGCGACGGCAGGGCGCGGCTGGTCAATCCGGCCTTCCGCCGTCTTTTCGACCTCGATGGCGGCGACGTCGCCGGCCATACCGTCCTCGAGCTCCTCCGCCAGCCCGAGCTGGCGCGCGTCGTGGACGACACGCTGCGCCGTGGCGAGGCGCAGAGCGGCGCCATCGAGCTGCAGGCGCCGGAGCGCCGCACGCTGCTCCTGGAGAGCGCCGCCCTGGCGGGCGGCGAGCGGGGAGCGGTCGTGGTCGCCCGCGACACCACCGAGCTCACCCGCGTCGCCGACATGCGGCGCGACTTCGTGGCCAACGTCTCCCACGAGCTCAAGACGCCGCTCGCCGCCATCCGCGGCTACGCCGAGACGCTGCGCGACGGCGCTCTGGACGAGCCTCCCACCGCCCGCCGCTTCACCGAGCGCATCCTCCAGCACTGCCGCCGCCTCCAGGCCCTCCTCGACGACCTGCTGACCCTGTCGCGCCTGGAGAGCGTCGCCTCCGCCGAACGCGAGCCTGTGGACCTGAACGCCGTGGTCCAGCGCGCCGTGGACCTCCTCTCCGCCACCGCCCGCGAGCGCCAGGTGACAATCGAGGTCCACGAGGAGAAGGTGGCGACGCTCGCCGGCGACGCCGACGGCATCGAGCGGCTGGTGCTCAACTTGCTGGACAACGCGCTCAAGTACAACCAGCCCGGCGGGGAGGTCGCCCTGCACCTCTCGCAGCAGGACAAGAACGCCGTCCTCGCAGTGAGCGACACGGGGATCGGCATCCCGCCGGACTCCCTGCCCCGTATCTTCGAGCGCTTCTACCGCGTCGACAAGGGTCGGTCGCGCGACGAGGGAGGCACCGGCCTGGGCCTCGCCATCGTCAAGCACGTCGTCCAGGCCCATGGCGGCCACGTGGACGTGGAGAGCCGGATGGGGCAGGGCACGACGTTCCGGGTGACGCTGCCGTTGTAGCCGCGAAAGGCGCGCCTTTCCGATTTCGTCACCACCGCGCCACCCCGCCGCCATCGGACGATCAGGCGCGCCTGCCAGGATCGCGGCATGGCTCCTCCGGCGCTCCCGCTCCGCGGATCCCTTGGCGAGGTGCTCGCCGCCCCCCTGCCGGAGCTGCACCTGGCCCGCCGCCGGGCCGTGCTGCGGGGTTTGATGCTGGCGATGGGCGGGCTCGGCGGGGTCGAGCGGCCCGAACTGCTGACCGGCCTGACCGAGCCGGCGATCTTCGCGTGCAACCACAACAACGCCTTCGAGGCGGTCATGGCGCCCGCGGCGCTCGTGTGGCTGCGCCAGGGCCGGCCGGTCCACTTTCTCACCGACTGGATGTACCTCCACCTGCCGGCCGTCGGCTGGCTGCTCCGCCAGTCCGAGCCGATTCCGGTCTTTGGCAAGCCGGCCCGCTGGCGGCTCGGCGAGGACCATCGCCGCCGCGCCCGCGTCCGGGAGCCGGTCGTGGATGCCTGCGTCTCCCGCCTAGCCGCCGGTGCCAGCCTGGGCATCTTCCCCGAGGGGACGCGCAACGGCGATCCGCTCCGCCTCCGCTCCGGCCGCCGCGGCCTCGGCGAGATCGTGCTGCGCTCCACGACGCCGGTCGTCCCGGTCGGCATCCGGTTTCCGGCCGCGGAACGGCTGGGCCGCCCGCCGCGGATCGGCCGCTTCGTCCTCGCCGCCGGGGAGCCGCTCGATTTCCGCGCCGAGCGCGCGGTGGCCGCCGGTCTCGCGCCCGGACGTGCCCGCCGCGCTGCCGCGCAACAGATCGTCGACCGCGTCATGCGCGAGCTGGCGCGCCTGTCGGGCAAAGAGGAGGAACCGTCATGAAGACCGTGTCGGCTCGGAAAGTGGCGACTCCCGAAGACCGGGAGCGCGCCCTCGCGGTGATCGAAGCCGTCTACCTGCAGGAGAAGCAGTGGATCCGCAGCCCGGCCGGCGAAATCCCCGCCGAGCCTGGGGAGCAGCCCGGCCGGTCGTGGTTCCTGGTCACCGCCGACGGCGAGGCGGCCGGCGTGATTCGCCTCGTCTATGATCCGCCCCTGGAGATCCCAGCCGAGTACGGCGTCGCGCTGGAGCCCGGCGTCGACCTCGACGGCCTCAGGCGGCGGGGCCGCTTCGTCGACATCGGCCGCTTCATGATCCTGCCGCGCTACCGCCGCAACATCCGAGTGGTGATGCGCCTGCTTCAGGCGGCGATCGCCGAGGTGGTGGAGCGCGGCTACACCCACTTCCTCACCGACGTCTTCGAGGACGATCCCCATTCGCCGCTCCAGTTCCATACCCGCGTCCTCGGCTTCGAGCGGATCGGCACCCATCGCTACGGCGAGCTCGCCAGCGCCAGCGTCCGTATCATCCTGATCCTCGACATCGCGCGCGCCTACCGGCGGCTGAAGCGGCGGGGGAACAGGATCTTCCGGGAGCTCGGCGAAGGAGTGCGCGAGGGCGCCGACGGCCGCCTCCTGCTCCCGTCGGCCTGAGCCGCGGAATCGTCACAACGCCGTCGGCAGACTGTCACAGACGGCGGCGCGTGCACCTTTCGCTGGCCGGCCGGGAGGGTTTAAGATCGCGGTCCGGAAAGGAATCACAAGCTCATGGAACGACGCCTGGATCAGGACCTCGACCGCGTGAAGCAGATGCTGCTCCGCATGGGCGCCATGGTGGAAGGGATGGTCGCCAAGGCGACGCAGTCGCTGCTCGAGCGCAAGCCGGCCTTGAGCACCGAGGTCATCGAAGGCGACCGCGAAGTCGACCACCTCGAGATCGAGATCGACGAGGCCTGCCACAGCATCCTCGGGCGCAAGCAGCCCACCGCGGTGGACCTCCGCTTCCTGGTGGCGGTGATGAAGATCAACAGCGACCTCGAGCGCATCGGCGACTCGGCGGTCAACATCGCGCAGTCGGTGGAGCAGCTCATCGACCAGCCGCCGCTCAAACCCTACATCGACCTCCCGCGCCTCTCGCAGCTCGTGCAGACCATGGTGCGCAAGAGCCTCGACGCCTTCGTGCAGCGCGACGCCGGGCTCGCCGTCGAGGTCTGCGCCTCCGACGACGCCGTCGACGGCCTCTACAAGCAGCTCTTCCGCGAGCTCCTGACCTACATGATCGAAGACCCCAAAACCGTGAGCCGCGCCCTCCACCTCCTCCTCATCTCCCGCAACATGGAGCGCATCGCCGACCACGCGACCAACATCGCCGAGGACGTCATCTACTACGTCGAAGGGCGTGACGTGCGGCATTCGATGGCATAGAGTGCGCTAGGACACTACCGTGAATGGAGTCACTCCAACCGCGGAATGAGACGCAGGCGATGCGAACGGCCGAGCGGCAAACTCGCGTCTCACTTCCAGAACTTCTTCTGGGTCGGCGCACTGCTGGGTGTCAGGGCGGAAACGTTGCGGCCTTTCAGGCCGCCTCGTGAATCGGCGTGATGTGATTCATGGCACCCATCGCACCCAGGGCAACGCCCTGGGTTGTGGGGGCGACATCGCCTTGGGTTATTAGGGTTGGGTCCGTGCGATAACGATAGGGCTGAAAGCCCGAGATTCAATCGGCCGACTCATTCCCACACGTAGCGTTCGTCGTAGACGACCTGATATCGATCGAGGAATTTTCTGTATTCTTCCTGGAACGTCGTCTTTTTGT
>Ga0075426_10001265_pt1 | contig 17921 bp, 14 predicted proteins | sample SoiMethybrSBSTD5_FD_75304 | JGI IMG/M metagenome (GOLD analysis project Ga0075426, IMG submission 75304) | Bulk soil microbial communities from a Populus tree surrounding site in Tennessee, USA - Soil MetaG P. TD hybrid SBSTD5 | ecosystem: Environmental > Terrestrial > Soil > Tree plantation... | reverse complement strand
GACGGCGACGCATCGGCGCACGACGAGCATACGGGCGGTTGGAGCATGCCGCGGGCGTTCGGGACTCTGCTCGCCGCGTCCGTGCTGGCGGCGTGGATGAGTGAAATCCTGGTCGGCGCCGCGGAAGGCACCGGCAAAGCGCTGGGGATGTCGCAGACGTTCATCGGCATCGTCTTTCTGGCGATCGTCGGCGGCGCCGCGGAAAGCGGCGCGGCGATCGCGATGGCGAGAAAAAACAAGATGAATCTCACCGTCGGGATCGCGCTAGGGAGCTGCATCCAGATCGCCTTGTTCGTCGCTCCGGTTCTGGTGCTCCTGAGCTATGCGGTCGCCCCGCGGCCGCTGGAGCTTTCGTTCGGGAGAGCGGAGCTCGGCTCTTTGTTTCTCGCCGTGCTGATCGGATCGATGGTTTCCGGCGACGGAAGGTCGAACTGGTATAAAGGCGTCCAGCTCATCACCGTTTACGCGATTATCGCGTTTCTATTCTACTTCATGCCGGAGGCGCGGCCAGGATGAGAGAGGTCGCGGCCGGTCAGGCCGGAGGTTTACCGTCGCTCGCGGCCGTCTATCTGCGTCACCGCTACGCATTTTTATTTTACACGCTGCTGGCGACGATAGCCGCGGCCCCGGTGATCGATGCCCTCGGCTTGAGAGCATCCCTGATCGAGTTCTTGCTGGCGCTCAACCTGCTCGCGGCGGTGATGCCGCTGCGCTCGCCCCGCAGCCGCCGCGCGGTTCTGCTGGTTACGGTGCTGATGGGGGCGGCCCGTCCGCTGGCAGCCTGGTTCGGTCATCCGGCGCTGCTGGCGACCACGCTCGGCGCTTGGACGCTGATCGGCTTGTTCGCCGCCGCGGCCGCTTTGCGCTTCGCCATGCGCGCGGCGCGCATCGATGCGGAGCATCTCTACGCCGCGCTCAGCGCCTATCTCCTGGCGGGCGTTTTTTTCGGCTCGTTCTACTGGGTGCTTGAGCAAGTCCGCCCGGCAAGCTTCGCAGTCTCCGGTGAATTCACGCGCATGAGCGCGATCTATTTCAGCTTCGTCACGCTGGCGACGCTCGGCTACGGCGATATTGTGCCGCGCAGCGATATCGCGCGAGGCCTGGCGATCGTCGAAGGCGTCGGCGGGCAGCTTTTTCTGGCGGTGATGGTCGCTCGCCTCGTGAGCTTGTACAGCAAGGAGCCGCGCGCCGGCGCGGGACAATAAGTAGAGGAGGTGCGAGGTAAGCCGATGAAAAACAAGGACATGAAACAATTGATCAAAAGGGCGCGCAAGGTCGCGGAGCCGTTCCGCGTGACGGACGATAAATTTCGCCTGAAGGATATCGATCCGGACGACACGCTCGACTTCACGTCCGAGGACAAGCCGCGCGCCAAGGAAGCCCTTGCGAACGGCGTCGAGGTGCTGGCCGAGCTTCAGGGCAGGCTCTACGCTCAGGACAATTGGGCCATGCTTCTGATGTTCCAGGCGATGGACGCCGCGGGGAAAGACGGAGCGATCAAGCATGTGATGTCGGGCGTCAATCCGCAGGGCTGCCAGGTTTTTTCCTTCAAGTCGCCGACGAGCGAAGACCTCGACCACGATTATCTGTGGCGCTGCGTCAAATGTCTCCCCGAGCGCGGGCGCATCGGCATTTTCAACCGCAGCTATTACGAAGAAACGCTCGTCGTGCGCGTGCATCGGGAATTCTTGGAAAAGCAGAAGATCCCGCCCGACCTGGTCACGAAAGATATTTGGGACGAACGATTTCAGGACATCCGCAGCTTCGAGCGGTATTTGTCACGCAACGGCGTCTGCATCCGCAAATTTTTTCTCCATGTCTCCAGGAAGGAGCAGAAAAAACGATTTCTAGAGCGCATCGAGGAGCCGGAAAAAAACTGGAAGTTTTCCGCCAACGACGCCAAAGAGCGTCGATACTGGGACGATTACATGCAAGCTTACGAAGATACGATCCGGAATACCGCGACGAAAGCCGCACCCTGGTACGTCGTGCCCGCCGACAACAAATGGTTCACGCGCGTCGTCGTCGCGGCCGCCGTCATCGAGGCGCTGGATGATCTCGATCTCGAATATCCGAAAGTCCCCGACAGCAAATTAAAGGAGCTGGCGGCGGCAAAAAAGGAATTGCTGGCGGACTAATGATTGGTGTTTCCCGCAATAGAAAGGTAAGCCGCCGCTCCGCTTTGCTGCGCGGTGTGGAAACCTATGTTTGATCTCGGCCTGGCATTGCGTTTCGGCGCGGCTCTCGGCCTCGGGCTTTTGCTGGGCCTCGAGCGCGAGCGCAAACGCGACGCCGAGATGTTGTTCGGCGGCGTTCGCACTTTCGCGTTGATCGCTTTGTTGGGGGCGATCGGCGCCTTCATGGAACATGAGATGGACCAGGGCTGGCTACTGGTCGCCTCCTTTGTCGCTCTCAGCGCTCTGGTTATTGTCTCTTACGCTACGACGGCGGCGCACGGCGAGCTCGGCATCACGACGGAAGTCAGCGCTTTGCTCGCGTTCATCGTCGGGGCGTTATGCGGCTGGGACAGAGTCGGGGTGGCGAGCGCCGCGACGGTGGTTTGTCTCCTGCTCCTGACGCTCAAGGACTTCCTGCACGGGCTGGCGCGGCGCGTCGAGCTCGCCGACGTTGACGCGATGCTCCAGTTCGCCGTGATCAGTGTGATTATTCTACCGCTCCTCCCGAACGCCAACTTCGGACCGCCGCCGCTGGACGTCATCAATCCCTATAAGATCTGGCTCATGGTGGTGCTTATCGCCGGGCTCAATTTTCTTGGCTACCTGCTTGTCAAGATTTTGGGAGGCGAGCACGGTTTCGTTCTCACCGGGATTCTCGGCGGCCTCGTGTCGAGCACGGCGGTCACGCTGAGCTTTTCCCAGCGCAGCCGGAGCGAGCCCGCAATGTCGAGGGCGTTCGTGCTGGCGATCGTGCTCGCGTGGACAATCATGTTTGTCCGTGTCGTGGTCATGGTAGGTCTGATAAACAGGCCTCTCGCCGCGAGTGTGGCCGTGGCGCTCGGCTGCATGGCGGCGGCGGGTGTAGTGATTTCGTACTTCCTCTGGCGGCGCAGCAAGGCGCGCCAGACGGGAGTCGTGACCGCGAAAGCGAATCCGTTCGAGCTCACCGAAGCGATCAAGTTCGGGCTGTTGTTCGGCGTTGTGACGATCGCCGCCAAAGCCGCGCAGGTCTATCTCGGCGCAAAAGGACTCTATCTCGCAGGCGCCGTCGCCGGTCTCACGGACGTGGACGCGATTTCTCTTTCGATGGCGAATCTCGCCGCGGCCGACCCGCAGAGCACAATGGTCGCCGCTTACACGATCGTCATCGCGGTGATTTCGAATACGCTGGTGAAAACGGGAATGGCGGCGTTTATGGGTGCGCCGGGACTCAGGCGCATCGTCATACCCGTCACGCTAATCCTTTTTATCGCGGCTGCGGTGGGAAGCTGGATAGCATGAGCGTAGGCCGATGCCCGAACTCATCATGAATGGAGGAGGAGATGCGGAAAATAAAGTTCGTTAGCAATGAATTGTCAGGAGGACACTCTCATGGCCGAAGATACAAATGCGCTCAAGACCGTCGATCTGCTGGTGCAAATCGCGGGCGCGGACACGGTTTATCGCGATATCTATCTTGGGCGCGCACGGCAGCTGCTCGCCGGCGTATTGGACGAATCGGCCTATCGCGCGATCGGCTCGAGCGAGAAGGAGATCAACGAGCTGATCGCCCGCAGTCGAAGCGCCGTGTTGCGGCGGGACTGGCAAGAGGCGGTCGAATTGTCGGCGCGCGGCGCCAAGCTGCGCGAGCACCGCGCCGCGATGGAGAGTCTCAGGAAAATCGGCGCCGAGGTCTATGAAGCCGACGCCGTCGTCTTCGAGCCTTTCTCACCGGGCAAACATCTGGGACCGAATGCGCCGGCGAATCAATCGAGCGTGCGGGCCGAAGCGTTGTCCGCGCTCGCATCGCTAGCCCAGCTCGATTCCGCGGCCGGAGTTTTCTATCAATCCCGCCGCGGCTATTTTTCCGGACTCGATCTAGCCGGCGCGGCCGCCGCTTTGCAGAAAGGCCCGCGGCAGCGCGACCGCGCGCAAACCGAGCGCCTGGCCATGGCGGCGGCCGAGAGCGGCGACGCCGCCGTTCTGGAGCGGCTGGCGAAGGAGTTGCGCGATTTCAAAGAGACCGGACCTGCGGCGGCTTCCGCCGCCGCTCCCAGTATGCTGAGTCGGTACGAGTGCCCGGTCGATCTAGCGGCGCCGTTTCCGCCGCAGACGACCGAGCGGGCTCGCGGCCTGGGTCTCGTCGAGGCGCGCACCGCTCCGATGGCGGCGTTAGCGAAGGTGCGCGAGGTGATCTACGCGCATGTCGATCAGCCGATTCCATCCAGCGCGGATATGGAGCGCGAAGGGGTGCTTCGCGCCCGCGCGCAAGCCCAGACGCATCTTCCCGCCGATCTTGCCACCGAAGAAGCTCGCGTGCTCGCGTCTCAATTCCTTGAGCATATCTTCCTCAACTCGGGCGGTGCGCGCTATCTACCGTTGCTCGGGTCCGACACGGCACTCGTGGAAGACTTCGCGGAAAATGAATCCGCCGATGCGCCGTCGGAGCTGCTGGCGGCGCTGGGTCTCGGTAGGCGTAGCGGCCGTTCGCGCGCGGAGATCGAGCAGGCCCTGATGCTCCGCGGCAGCGCTGTCGTTGAGAAAAGTCTCGGTCTGGACCCTCTCGAATTTCGCCTTGTCTGTATCCCATACGATTTATACACGCGCTTCGGCCGCGAGCGGGGCTTGGGAAAATGGCCGCACTGGACTCACTTCGACGGTTATCAGGTCATGGGCGGCAACCGCCTGCGCGCGCTCGCCGGAGGAGATGGCCGCTTCGGCGGTCTCTATGATCTCGTGAGCATCAGCCCGACCGATGCGCGCGACGGCGTCTATGCGCGGTTCGCCGTTGTGCGGCGCGCGCGCTTGACACTGCGCTGGCGCTGAGCGTTTGCTCGGCGACATCGCTTGCGACCTTTTTCGTGAGAAGTTCGCATGAATAAATAAAGAGACGCAGAGTTTGGCGAGTCCTATTTGAGCGAAAAACCCGAGAAAGCCTCCGACCACGGAGCCGTCCGCGCCGATGCGCTGGTGTTCTTCGGCGCGACCGGCGATCTCGCCCATAAAAAAATATTCCCCGCGCTGCAGGCGCTGGCGAAGCGCGGCCATCTCGACATTCCGGTGATCGGCGTGGCCAAAGCCGGCTGGACTCTGGAGCAGCTCAAGTCCCGGGCGCGGGACAGCGTCGAGCACTACGGCGGCTTCGATGCCGCAGCTTTCGAGCAGCTCAGCCGCCGCCTTCGCTACATCGACGGCGACTACGGCGATTCGGCAACCTTCCAACAATTACGCCGCGAGCTCGGCGACGCGAAGCACCCGATGCATTATCTCGCGATTCCGCCCAGCCTCTTCGAAACGGTCATTCATCGGCTCGGAGATTCCGGCTGCGCTAAGGGCGCGCGCGTCGTGATCGAAAAGCCTTTTGGGCGCGACCTCGCGACGGCGAAGAAGCTCAACGCCGTGGTGCATCACAGCTTCAGCGAAGAGAATGTTTTTCGGATCGATCACTATCTGGGTAAAAATACGGTTCAGAATCTACTGTTTTTCCGCTTCGCCAATTCGTTTCTCGAGCCGCTGTGGAACCGGCAGTACGTCGAAAGCGTCGAGATCACGATGGCGGAAGCGTTCGGCGTCGAGGACCGCGGCAAGTTCTACGATTCGACGGGCGCGCTGCGCGATGTCGTGCAGAACCATCTGCTCCAGGTTCTGACGAACATCGCGATGGAGCCGCCGCCGGGGCTCGATGTCGAGATGCTGCGCGACGAAAAGGTGAAAGTGCTGAAAGGCATGCGTCCGCTTGGAGCGCAGGACATCGTGCGCGGACAGTTTCGCGGCTACCGCGACGAGCCGGACGTCCGGCCGGATTCCTCGACGGAGACGTTTGTCGCGCTGAGACTCGGCATTAATTCCTGGCGGTGGAAGGGAGTGCCGTTTTACATCCGGGCGGGCAAATGTCTTCCGGTGACGGCAACGGAAGTGGTGGTCAAGCTGCGGCAGCCGCCCGCGGTGTTTACGGAAATGCCGCCGCCGGGCAATTACTTTCGCTTTCGCGTGACTCCCAATCTGATGATCGCGGTCGGCGCTTCGGTGAAGAAAGTCGGCGATGAGACCGAAGGCCAGGAAATCGAGCTCGTCATCAGCGAGGAGTCCGATCCCGCAGAGATGGGCGCTTACGAAGAGCTCTTGTTCGATGCGATGCGGGCGAATCCCGCGCGTTTTGCGCGTCAGGACTATGTCGAGCAGGCATGGCGGATCGTCGATCCCGTTTTGGATAATGTCGCTCAGGTCCACGAATACGAACCGGGCACTTGGGGGCCGCCGCAGGCGGCTGATCGGGTAGCGCCAGCCGGCGGCTGGTTCGACCCGAAGCTCAACCGTTAGGCCGCGACACATAAGAAATATTTTAAAGCCTACTAGACATCGCCGCTTTATTGGACCAGGGTCCAATATACGTCTCCGGCCGCTTGCTCGACGGACTGCTCGACGCTCTCGAAGGGATCGACGAGGCCGACATCGTGGATTTACGCACGCCTCTCGGCCCGGAGAGTTGCCGGCTGCTTTTCCGCGGCTCCTCCGCGGTTCTCGCCAACAGCGGCCGGGAGCCGTTTGGCCTCTTCGGCCTTGAAACGGTGGCGGTCGGCGGAGTGGCATGCACCGGGGCAATCGGCGAGGATTATGCGGTCCCGGGCCAAAACGCGCTCGTCCTGGAGACGAGCGACCCATGGGAATTCGTTACCCTGTTCCAAGAGCTGCGCGCCAATCCGCTGAAGGATCGCGTCCTACGCCGGGCCGGGCGGGCGACCGCCGAGCAGTATTCTTGGGCGCATATCGTAAGGCGGCTGCTTCTGCCGCGCTTGCACGTGATCGAAGAGCGGGTACGCTCCGGAAAAATCAAGCCGGCCTGATCGCATATCCGCGGCTGGCCGGTTTTTCCTATTGGACCAAAGTCCAATAGCCAGTCATTCCATCTCGTTAATACACTCAAAAAACATGACTAGGTGTCGCTTTCCGATGTGTGCGTGCGATGTGGAGGAGGAAAGTGATGGGCACGAATGAACCGATCGAATTGGATCAGCCTACCCGACCAGGAACCAGCAAGGCGGGAGCGAATGATGATGTCAATCAAAAAAGTGACGGTCGCCCTGTTTGTGGACCGGCTTTCGAACCAATGGGTCGTGCGCGATCCCGACGGCGATTTCTGGATCGTGCCTTTCGGCGAAAGCGGCTGGGATCGCCGCCGGCCGTTCGAGCTGAGCGAAATATCGCAGCTCGAATCGATTCCGCGACACTACATATATTTACTTGACCTGCCGTTTTAGCCGGCCGAGGAGGTGTTGTGAACGCCGAACAGATCCGTCTCGCTGAGGCGCGGGATGGCAAAGCCGCATGGAAAAAATGGGGTCCTTACTTGAGCGAGCGGCAATGGGGCACGGTTCGCGAGGACTATAGCGAGAGCGGGGACGCGTGGAATTATTTCAGCCACGATCAAGCGCGGTCGCGCGCCTACCGCTGGGGCGAGGACGGTCTCGCGGGCATTTCCGACGATCAACAGACGTTGTGTTTCGCGCTCGCGCTGTGGAACGGAAAAGATCCCATTTTAAAAGAGCGCCTTTTCGGGCTGACGAACAGCGAGAGTAATCACGGCGAGGACGTCAAAGAATATTACTTTTATCTCGATTCCACGCCGACGCATTCCTACATGAAATATCTCTACAAGTACCCGCAAGGCGCCTACCCATACGGCCAGCTTGTCGAAACGAGCCGGCGACGACGCAGGGACGAATTGGAATATGAGTTGGTGGATACTGGGGTTTTCGACGCGAATCGCTACTTCGATGTGTACGTCGAATACGCGAAAGCGTCTCCCGAGGATATGTTGATTCAGATCAGTATCCATAATCGCGGCCCCGAGCCCGCGGAACTCCATGTCCTGCCGACGCTCTGGTACCGCAATCAGTGGTCTTGGCAAGCCGCGGCGGATCGGCCGGCGCTCGAACAGTTCTCTAGCTCCAAAGGCTATTGTGTGGTCAAAGCCTCCGACGCAAAGCTCGGGGAGCGGTATCTTTACTGCGAGGGCGAAGCGTCGCTTCTATTCACCGAAAACGAAACCAACACGCAACGCATCTTCGGCGTCCCAAACCGTACGCCATACGTCAAGGACGGCATCAATAACGCGATCGTTCACGGTCGGGAAGAGGCAGTGAATCCGGCCCGAAAGGGAACGAAGCTCGCCGGTCGTTATTACCTAACCGTTAAAGCGGGCGAGCAGAAAGTTATCCGGCTGCGTCTAAGCGATACTGCCCCCGCGGCCGCGGGCAGCGCAAAACTTAAAAGCGGTTTGTTCGGCGCCGATTTTGACGATGTGATCGAGGCACGCCGCAAAGATGCCGACGAATTCTACAACGCGATTATTCCTATCTCGCTGAACGCGGATCAGGCGAACGTGATGCGACAGGCGCTCGCGGGCATGCTGTGGTCCAAGCAGTTCTATCATTACGACGTTGATAAGTGGCTCGAAGAGCGCGGCTCGGATCCTTTCAAGACGAAGCGAAAGGCCGCGCCGCGGAACGACCGCTGGCATCACATGTACAACGGCGACGTGATCTCGATGCCGGACAAGTGGGAATACCCCTGGTATGCTGCGTGGGACCTCGCCTTCCATGTCGCTGCTTTGACGCTCGTCGATGCGGACTTCGGCAAGGAACAGCTGAAGCTCATGCTGCGCGACCGCTACATGCATCCGAACGGCCAGATTCCCGCGTACGAGTGGAATTTCGGCGACGTCAATCCGCCGGTGCACGCTTGGTCGACGATCTTCACCTATCGGTTGGAAAAGGCGCAAACCGGAGAAGGAGACAGGGAATGGCTCAAGAGCAGCTTTCAGAAGCTGCTTTTGAATTTCACCTGGTGGGTCAATCGCAAGGACCGTTCCGACCGCAACGTCTTCGAGGGCGGCTTCCTTGGTCTCGATAACATCGGCGTCTTCGATCGCAGCGCACCGCTGCCGACGGGGGGCTATTTAGAACAGGCCGACGGCACCGCGTGGATGGCGCTTTTCTGCGAGAACATGATGGAGATCGCCGTCGAGCTGGCGATGACCGAAACCGGGTACGCCGATATGGCGACGAAGTTCGTCGAACATTTCCTGTGGATCGCGTCCTCGATGGCGCGGATCGGCGACGACACGGGCATGTGGGACGAGGAAGACGGATTTTTTTACGATGTATTGCGGCTGCCTGACGGCGGGGCGCAGCGGCTGAAGGTTCGCTCGATGGTCGGTCTGCTTCCCTTGTGCGCCGCCACGGTTTTCGAAGGCGAGCTGCTCGTGAAGTATCCCGAAATTCGACAACGGCTCAAGCAGTTTCTCGAAGTGCGCCCCGAGCTGCGCGCCGCGATCCACGATCCTGCGAAGATCGGCCTAGCCGACCGCCGGCTCGCGTCGATTCTGGATGAGACGAAGCTGCGCCGCGTGCTGGCGAGAATGCTCGACGAGAGAGAATTCTTGAGCTCCTACGGCATTCGCTCGCTATCGCGCTACCACGCGGAGCATCCCTATGTCTTTAAGACCGGCGGCCAGGAATTCCGCGTTTCCTATCTGCCGGCGGAATCCGATAGCGGCATGTTCGGCGGCAACTCGAACTGGCGCGGGCCGATCTGGATGCCGGTCAACGGTCTGATCCTCCGAGCGCTGCTGCAATATTACAGCTACTACGGCAACACCTTCACGGTCGAATGCCCCACGGGCTCCGGGCGGCAGATGAACCTGTACGAGGTAGCGGCCGAGATCGCGCGCCGCCTCGCAAATATTTTTCTCCGAGACAAGGATGGCCGGCGGCCGGTCTATGACGGAATGGCAAAATTTCAGGACGATCCCTACTGGCGCGACTACATCTTGTTCCACGAATATTTTCACGGCGATAACGGCGCCGGCCTCGGCGCCAGTCACCAGACCGGGTGGACCGGCATGATCGCCCGGAGCCTGCATCTGTTCGCCACCGTTTCTCCGGAAGACATCCTCGCCGCCGGAAAGAAGGCATATGCCGAGAAGACCGCGAAGCATCGGCATCGCGCCACGCGCTCGCCGTCGAAACGTGCAGCCGAAAAACGGCTCGAACGCTGACATCCATGCGAATGACTGCCGTCCGATATCCCTCGCTGTATCAGATCAACACGCGCGTCTGGCTCACCGACTTGTCGCGGAAACTCGGCCGTCGAGCCAGGCTCGACGACATTCCCGACGCCGAGCTCGACGGCATCGCGAAAACGGGGTTCGACTGGGTCTGGCTCCTGAGCGTCTGGCAGACGGGCCGGGCGGCGCAGAGCGTCTCGCGCGGCCACGCCGAATGGCGCGCGGAATTTCAACATACATTGCCGGATTTGCTCGAAGAGGACATCGCCGGGTCCGGTTTCGCGATCACCGACTATACCGTGCATCGCGACCTGGGCGGCGATGAGGCGCTCGCGCGACTGCGGGTGCGGCTCCGCGAGCGCGGCCTTCGGTTGCTGCTCGATTTCGTTCCCAATCACACCGGCCTCGATCATCACTGGATCGAAGAGCATTTCGACTATTATGTATCCGGAACCGAACTCGAGCTCGCGCGTGCGCCGAAAAACTACACGTGGATAAAAACCGGAAGCGGCGACCGGCTTCTCGCCCACGGCCGCGATCCCTATTTCCCCGGCTGGCCCGATACGCTGCAGATCAACTACGGCAATCGGGCAGCGCAGGAAGCGCTGATCGCCGAAATGCTGAAAATCGCGGGGCAGTGCGACGGCGTGCGCTGCGACATGGCGATGCTCGTCCTGCCGGAGGTTTTCGAGCGCACGTGGGGCATCAAGGCTGAGCCTTTCTGGCCCAAGGCGATTGCGCGCGTGCGCGAAAAATCGCCGCGTTTCTGTTTCATGGCCGAGGTCTATTGGGACCTCGAATGGACGATGCAGCAGCAGGGCTTCGACTACACCTACGACAAGCGGCTCTACGACCGGCTGCGCGACGGCCACGCGCGGCCGGTGCGCGAACATTTTCTCGCCGACATGGATTACCAGAACAAGCTCGTACGGTTTTTGGAGAATCATGACGAGCCGCGCGCCGCGGCGGCGTTTTCGCCAGAGATGCATCGCGCCGCGGCGGTGATCACCTTTCTCTCGCCCGGTCTCCGCTTCTTTCACCAGGGCCAGTTCGAGGGGCGAAAAAAACGCATCTCGCCGCACCTCGTCCGCGCGCCGGAGGAGCCCTTCGATGAGAACGTTCAGAAGTTCTACGACCGGCTGCTCGCCGTCCTGCGCGATCCCGTCGTCCGCAAGGGCGACTGGCGCCTGCTCGAATGCGCGTCCGCTTGGGAAGGAAACTGGACATGGGATTGTTTCGTCGCTTTCGCGTGGGAGAGCGCGAAGGGAGGCCGCTTCATTGTCGCGGTGAATTATGCCGCGAATCGGAGCCAGTGCTATCTGCGACTACCTTTCACGGACTTGCGTGACCGACAGTGGGGGCTGCAGGATCAGCTCGGCGAGACGCGCTACGACCGGACCGGGAACGATCTCGCTTCGGCAGGCCTGTACCTCGATATGGCTCCCTGGCAGGCGCAAGTTTTTTCCATCGCAGAGATAAAAAGCGGGACGAAAACAGGACCGATCATGGAACAAGAGGCCTTGGCGGGAGGCGCGCGATGAGCACTGTCGTCGGAATCGTGAGTAAAAACCCGTTCGCGAGAATCGACGCGCCGCAGGATTTCTCGCTGGTTCTCGGCGGGCCGCTTTATCAACTTTTTCGCCGTTGGCATCTCTCAGACGACGTGCTCGACCACGTGCGCCGCCGCCTCGGTGTCATCACGCTGCTTGCCTGGCTGCCGCTGATCATACTCTCAGCGCTCGCGGGTACCGCCGTCCGCGGCTCGGTCGCGGTGCCATTTCTTTACGATATCGAAGCCCAGGTTCGCTTTCTCGTCGTTCTGCCGATTCTGATCGCCGCGGAGCTGGTGGTCCATCAGCGTATGCGCTTCGTGGTGCGGCAGTTTCTCGAGCGGCATTTAATTCCGGAAAACGCTTTGCCGCGTTTTCACGCCGTGATCGAGTCGGCCTTCCGTCTGCGCAATTCCGTTATCGCGGAAGTGCTGCTGATCGCCTTTGTCTACATCGTCGGCGTCCTGCTTTTCTGGCGCCATTATGTGGCGCTCTCGGCCGCCACCTGGTACGGGACGCCTAGCGCGGATGGATTGCAGTTTTCCTCCACGGGCTTTTGGTTCGCGTATGTGAGTTTGCCGATTTACCAGTTCCTGCTGGTGCGCTGGTACTTTCGTATTTTCATATGGATTCGCTTTCTCTGGCAGGTGTCGCGCATCGAGTTGAGCCTCATCCCGACGCATCCGGACCGCGTCGGCGGCCTCGGGTTTCTCGGTAATACGGTGTATGCCTTCGTTCCGCTGTTGATAGCGCACGGAGCGATCCTGGCCGGTCTGATCGCCAACCGCATTTTTTACCTCGGCGCTTCTCTGCCGCAATTCTTGATCGAGATTGCCGTCGTCGTCGGCTTTCTGCTGTGCATCGTGCTGGGGCCGCTGCTGGTGTTTGCCCCTCAGCTCGCGCAACTCAAACGCACGGCCAATCACGAATACGGCGCGCTCGCCGAGCGCTACGTGCGCGAGTTCGACGCGAAATGGGTGCGCGGCGGCGCGTCTGTAGACGAGCAGTTCCTCGGCAGTGCCGACATCCAATCCCTCGCCGACCTCTCGAACAGCTTCGAGGTCGTCTCCTCGATACGATTGGCGCCGATTTCCAAGGAAGCCGTTCTCCAGCTCCTCGTCGTCACGCTGCTGCCGCTGGTGCCGCTGGTGCTCACGATGATGTCGTTGGAGGAAGTGCTGGAGAAGCTTTTAGGAATATTGTTTTGATGGCGGCGCGGCCTATTTCGCCGTTCATTGCGATGGGACATTTCATTCCGGATTTCATTAGATGGCAGAGCGGTGGAAAGTCATCCCGAGCTTGAGCGGCGTTTGTGGCTTTTTTCGCGCCGGGCGGATTTTTGGATCGCCTGCGGCGGCGCTTCGGCGGCGATCCTCGCCGCCGTCGCCCTGATTTTATTCCGCGGCGACCGCGAGCTCGACGCGATCGATTTTGTTCTGTCCGAGTTCCATCTGGGAGTGACTTACGACGCCGTTCTGCGCCGGAGGCTCTGGCATCACCGTCCGCTCGATGTGCTGGCGATCCCTCTGGCGATCCTGGCGCTGACCTATATTATTTCGCTCGGCGGTCACGGAGTTCTGCTTACTTCCATCGCCATGTACGCCGCCGTCTGGCACCGGGGACGGCAGAATTTGGGCATCGCCCGCTTTTACCAGCGTCAGGTCGGAGGGCCGGTGTCGCGCATGCACGACGTCTTGTTTCGCGGCGCCGTCTATCTGCCAATGCTCGCGGCGGCGCTCGCCTACACGCATATCGCCCCGCGCGAGTACGAGGGCGCGCCGTATCTCGCGCTCAACCTCGGCGCCGAACCGACCGCGATCGTCGGCATCGCCGCAGTACTTTGCGTCGGAGCATATCTCGCCTGGCTATTCTTGAGACAATTTATCGGCGCGGGTCTACCCAAACTGATGATTCATCCCGGCGAATGGTGGATCGTGCTTGCGCACGCCGTCGCCTTCGGCAGCAGCTACGCCCTCGGCGCATCGAACGCGTCCTTTCTGCTGGTTCTGGCCGTGCATCATGAAGTTCAATATCTCTACTTCGCGTATGCCATGGCGCGCCGGCCTGCGAGTTTTCCCCCAGCAACGAGAATAGAGAAGCTTCGCCCGACACCTCTCCGTTCCAAATGGCGTGCCGACTTAAAGCACGCCGCGGCTTTTCTCACCTGGCCTGTCCTGGGATTCGCTGGAGCGTTGGCCGGCGGCTGGCTTCAACTGACGTGGCTCGTCCCGCTCGGCGTGGGCGGACTTTTTTGTCACTACTGGCTCGACGCGCGCATTTGGACGCGGCGGGCGTTTCAGAACTGAACCGGAGATTCGGCATGCGAAAAATAATCTTCTCCCTTAATATGCTGCTTTCATTGGCCGGCTGCGCCAGCATCGGGCCGGGCACCGTAGCGCGCGATCGCTTCGACTACGTCACCGCGATTTCGGATTCGTGGAAATCTCAGATGCTGCTCAACCTCGTCAAGCTGCGCTACGGCGACGCGCCCGTTTTTCTCGACGTCGCCTCGGTCATCAATCAGTACGCGGTCGAAGGAACGATCGGCTATACCGGCAACTGGGCTCATGGCGCGGAGCTTCCGTGGCCGTACAACTCGCTCTACAGCATCACCGGCGCAGGCCGATACACCGATCGCCCGACGATCACCTATTCGCCGCTCAGCGGCGAGCGATTCGCGCGCAATCTCATGACGCCGATCACCCCGACTGCGATTCTAAACCTTCTGCAGGCTGGCTATCCTGCCGATCTGGTGCTGCGGGTCGCCGTGCACAGCATAAACGGCGTATTCAGCCGCTACGGCGCCGGAGCACGTGCGCGCGAAGCGGACCCGGAATTTTATCTTCTGGTTGAGAAGCTGCGCCAGATTCAGCAATCCGGCGATCTCGGCATGCGCGTGCGGAAAACCGGAGATCAGTCGGCGACGCTGATCGTTTTCAGCAAGAAGCCCAGCCCCGAAATCGAGGCCGCTCGCGCCGAGGTGCGGAATATTTTGGGACTCGATCCCAAAGCCGGAGAATTCAGCGTCGTCTACGGCTCCGTGGCGACCAGCGATAAAGAGATCGCCATACTGACGCGCTCCATTCTCGAAATATTGATGGATCTCTCCTCCTACATAGAAGTGCCGGCCGCGAGCACGGCGGAACGCCGTACTTTTCCGACGCCCCCGCCGGAGATCGTGAACGGCGCTCCGATCATGCCGCTCATCCGCATTCCCAGCTCGGCGCAGAAGCCGAGCGACGCGTTCGCCGCCGTGCCCTATCGCAACGAATGGTATTGGATCGACGACAAGGATTTCCCATCTAAAAGAATATTTTCTTTCATCATGTTTCTTTTCTCGCTCACGGAGACCGAAGGCAAGCAGGGGGCTCCCGTGATAACGATTCCCGCCGGATGATCATCTCCGACCGCCCGGCCGTTGCCGTGACAGATTGGACCAAAGTCCAATATACGCAGAGATTCGCGCTCTGTTATCACGATTCGAGTCCCATAAATTAGTTGTTGAGCGATGATGGTTTAGGTTGTTCGAGAGGGACTAACAGACGGGAGGGAGTCTAATGAAAAAAGCGAAATGGATGCTGCTCTGGTTGCTCGTGATATTCGTAGCTCGACCCGCACTCGCGCAAGACCTTAGCGGCACGCTGAAGAAGATCAAAGACTCGGGCACGTTCACGCTCGGGCATCTGACCTCGGCGCCCCCGTTCTCTTTCCCGGGTCCGGACAAAAAACCCGTCGGTTATTCGATCGACCTGTGCACGTATGTCGCGAGTCAGCTTCAGGATCAGCTCGGCATCAGCCTAAAGCTCAACTGGGTGCCTGTCACGACGGAAAATCGGCTCGACATGGTCGCGACCGGCAAAGTCGATATCGAATGCGGCACGACGACTATGACTCTCGCGCGCCAACAGCGGGTGGATTTCAGTCTCATGACGTTTGTCGACGGCGGCGGGCTGCTAACCAACGCCGGCGTGAATTTCCGCTCCGCCTCCGATCTCGCGGACAAGCGCATCGCCGTGATTCCCGGCACGACCACGGAGACCGCTTTGGCCAAGTTTACCAAGGAAGGCTTCGTCAAGGTTCAAACCGTTAAAGTCAAAGATCACGTCGAGGGAATTGCCGCCGTCCAGAAGGGCTCGGCGGACGCATTTGCCTCCGACCGCGGCATTCTGGCCGGCCTTGCCATCACATCCAAGGATTCGATGCGCTTCGCCCTTTCAGATATTTTGCTTTCGTATGAGCCGTACGGCTTCATGGTGCCGCGCAACGACGCGGCCTTCCGGCTGGCCGTGAACCGCGCGCTCGCCGGACTTTATCGTTCAGGCAATGTCGCGGTCGCATACGAGCGATGGTTCGGCGGCTTCGGCAAACCGAGTCCCGCGATTCAGGCGATGTACCTTCTCAATGGCCTGCCGGAGTAATGAACAGTCAAGTTTACCTAAAGCTGTAAAGTTATCCAAAGAGGATATGATATATAGTCCCAGCTGTGACCGACATTTTACATTGTATAAGTTAGGTTAGTTGAAAGAGTAGGTTAGGAGCGGTTCTTTACACTGTGACACCGCCTCCACCAACCTTAGCGCATGAAGAACTCCTGGTTCCGGAGGTCCGCCTCCGCGGCCAGGAGTTCTTCGCGTTTTAGCGCCGGCTATTCACCTCGCCTTGCCGTCTGTTTTCATATAGGTTCGAATGAGGTCGCCATATGGAAGAGAACGCTCAGCGTTTGCCGCGCGATCCTATCGTCGGCCGCTATCGGCTGCTCATTGAGGTGGCGGAAGCGATCTTGCGGCACGGCGACCTGCCGTCCCTGCTCCACGATCTTGCGGCGCGCTTGCGTCAGGTCGTGAGCTTTCAGTCGCTCTGGCTCGTGCTGCACGACGCCGAGCGCAACACGATGCGCATGCACATTCTTGAGACGGCGGATCGAACCGACCGCGACGTTCACGAGCGCGCAATCGACGACTCGCCGAGCGGTCTCGTCTGGCAGACTCAGGAGTCGATGGTTGTCTCGGACCTCGACGACGAAAGCCGCTACCCCAAATCGGTGGACTTTTTAAAGGGGCTTAAGATCCGGTCGTTTTGCGTGGTGCCGTTGACGACCGCGCATAGCCGGTTGGGAACGATCGGTTTCGGCAGCATAACCCGCAACGCCTATGCGCCGGAGGACGTCGAGTTCCTCGAGCAGGTCGGGCGGCAGGTTGCCGTCGCCATCGACAATACGCTGCGCCACGAGGATGCGCGGGCGCTGCACAGTCAGGTGCAGCATGAGCGCGACTTGCTGCGTTCTCTCCTGAGCCTGAACAATCGGATCGTGACGCAGCTCGATCTGACGGAGCTCTTGAAGACGATCTCGACGAACCTCCGTCTGGTGATGCATTGCGACAGCGTTTTCGTTTCGCTGCCCGACCCCGCGAGCCAAAAGATGAGAGTCCACGCGGTCGACTTCCCCGGCGGCAAGGGGCTGATTCACGAGGAGCGGCTCATGTCGATGGAGGGTGTGAATGGGACGGTGTTTCGCACCGGCAAGCCGTGGACCGGCAATGTTCAGATTCTGGACGCGTCGCAGCCGGGTGCGAGGTTGGTGGCCGCCGAGGGCATTAAGTTCCTGTGTGCAATGCCGCTCGTCAGCCGCGACCGAACCCTAGGTGTTCTGAGCGTGGGCAGGAAGGACGATATTGCCTTTTCCGACGATGATGGCGATTTCCTGATGCAAGTCGCGGGTCAAGTCGCGCTCGCCGTCGACAACGCGCTGGAGCACGGCGAGCTGACCGCGTCGAAAGAGCGGCTGCAAGAGCAAAAGCTTTACCTCCAGGAAGAAATTCGCAGCGAGCATAATTTCGAAGAGATCATCGGCCAGAGCCGTGTTCTCAAGCACGCGCTCGCCCAAGTCGAGACGGTGGCGCCGACCGATTCGACGGTGCTCATCCTGGGAGAGACGGGCACCGGAAAAGAGCTGGTCGCCCGAGCGATTCACAACTTGAGCTCCCGGTGCGATCAGACGTTCGTGAAAGTGAACTGCGCCGCGATTCCGCTGGGACTGCTCGAAAGCGAGCTCTTTGGCCATGAGCGCGGAGCGTTCACGGGAGCGATTACGCAAAGAATCGGCCGCTTCGAACTGGCGCATCGCGGCACGCTCTTCCTCGACGAGAT
>Ga0075426_10001264_pt1 | contig 17922 bp, 17 predicted proteins | sample SoiMethybrSBSTD5_FD_75304 | JGI IMG/M metagenome (GOLD analysis project Ga0075426, IMG submission 75304) | Bulk soil microbial communities from a Populus tree surrounding site in Tennessee, USA - Soil MetaG P. TD hybrid SBSTD5 | ecosystem: Environmental > Terrestrial > Soil > Tree plantation... | reverse complement strand
CTGGAGGCTGAGCTTTCGCAGCGGGAGCTGCGGGCTTGGGCAGCGGCTCCGTCTTGTCGGTCTTATCGTCCTTGCCGAGGGGCATCGTTTTTTCGAGGTCCATAGGGCGCGATGTTACGCCCGAGGGTGATCCAAAAGGTCGTATTGTCAAGCTGGGTTTGACACGCTAGACTCGCCTCGTGAACTGCGCCGAGCGTCTTGTCGACATGTTCGGCAGCCAGGCCGACGTGGCCCGCGCTTTCCAGCTGGATCGCGCCGTGGTCCACAACTGGGTGAAGACGGGCTACGTGCCCGCGCGCTGGGCGGGCGAGGTCGAGCGCGTTACGCAAGGCCGCATCAGCGCGGTAGACGTCCTCAACGAAGCAAGCGCAAAGAATCCCGTGCGGGTGAAGTCGCGCCCCGAGCACCTTCCCTTTGGTCTTTTCGAGAGCGATCCCATGAGCCAGTACGCACCGACGAAGCGAATCCAGTCCTTCCATCCGCCGCAGAGGACGCTCATGGGACCCGGTCCGACGGAGATCCATCCGCGCGTGCTCACGACGATGAGCCAGCCGGCCATCGGCTACCTCGATCCCATCTTCGTCGAGATGATGGAGGAGCTGAAATCGCTCCTGCGCTACGTCTACCAGACGAAGAACAACCTCACCTTTCCGCTCTCCGGGCCGGGCTCGGTCGGCATGGAGTACTGCTTCGTCAACATGGTGGCGCCGGGCGACAAGGTGATCGTGTGCCAGAACGGCGTCTTCGGCGGAAGAATGCTGGAAAACGCGGTGAGGGCGGGCGGCAATCCAGTCGTCGTCGAGGACAAGTGGGGCGACCCGGTCGATCCGCAGAAGGTCGAGGACGCGCTCAAGAAGAACAAGGACGCGAAGGTCGTCGCCTTCGTGCATGGCGAGACCTCCACCGGCTGCCAGTCGGACGCGAAGCTGCTGACGCAGATCGCGCACAAGCACGGCGCTCTCGTGATCGTCGACGCCGTCACCACGCTCGGCGGCACGCCGGTGAAAGTCGACGAATGGGAGGTGGATGCAATCTATTCGGCGAGCCAGAAGTGCCTGTCATGCACGCCCGGCCTGTCGCCGGTGTCGTTCAATGACCGCGTCGTCGAGCACGTCAAGAAGCGCAAGGACAAGATCCACAGCTGGTTCATGGACATGAACCTGCTCTTCAACTACTGGAACGCCGGCACGCGCACTTACCACCACACGGCGCCGACCAACAGTCTTTTCGCCCTGCACGAAGCGCTGCTTCTCATCCGCGAGGAAGGCCTGGAAAACGCCTGGGCGCGCGCGACGCGCCATCACCTGGCGCTCAAGGCCGGCCTCGACGCCATGGGCATCAAGTTCCTCGTCAAGGAGCAGTATCAGCTTCCCCAGATGAACGCCGTGCTCTGCCCTCAGGGCGTCGACGAGGCGCAGGTGCGCCGGACGCTGCTCAACGAGTTCGGCATCGAGATCGGCGCCGGCCTCGGGCCGCTCGCCGGCAAGGTCTGGCGCATCGGCTTGATGGGCTACAGCTGCCGCCCCGACAACGTCATGCTCTGCCTCTCGGCGCTCGGCTCCGTGCTCTCCGACATGGGTCTCGCCGTGCACGTCGGCGACGCCGAAGCGGCGGCGCACGGCGCGTACGCACAGATGCATGTCAAGGACGCGCAGCGCAAAAAGCGCGCCGCCTGAAATCGGGGTCAGAGCCCAATTAATAATAGGGCTCTGACCCCGATTCTTCGTTGGATACCTTAACGCACGCGCTTTCGGGCGCGCTGCTCGCGCGCGCGATGACGCCGCGCGAGATCGCGCCGCGCGCGATTCCACGGCGCGTAGCGGCCGGGTTCTTTGCCTGCGCGGCGCCCGATCTCGATTTCGTCGCCGGCTTCGCCGGGCCGGTGGCGTATCTGCTCAACCACCGCGGCATCACGCATTCGATCCTGCTGATGCCGCTCTGGGCGCTCGGCGTCGCCTGGCTGCTCGCGAAGCTTCTGCGCGAGCCGGGCGGCTGGCGCGCCCTCTACGGCTTGTGCGCGGCGGCGATCACGGCGCATATCGCGGCGGATGTCATTACCAATTTCGGCACGATGGTGTTCGCGCCGGTCTCGGATTGGCGGCTCGCGCTCGGCACCACGTTCATCATCGACCTCTGGTTCACCGGCATCATCGTCGTCGGCCTCGTGGCGAGCGCGATCGGCTACCGCTCGCGGCTTCCCGCCTTTGCCGCGATCGCCATGCTCGTGGCCTATGTCGGCTTCCAGTTCGTGCAGCGCGAGCGGGCGCTCGAGTTCGCGGCGCGCCATGCGAGTCCCGGCACGCAGATCGACGCGCAGCCGCGCCCGGTCTCGCCGTTCAACTGGACGGTGTTCGTGAGCGACGAGGAAAGGCACCGCTTCGCGCACATCAACCTCGTGCGCACCGAGGCACGGCGTTACCAGCCGGGCGACGGCTTCATCGCACGCATCGACTCGCCCTATATGCCGCTCGACCAGGCGATCTGGGTGACGCGCAGCCGCTACGGCGAGGTCGACGAGGCGAAGGGCCGCGAGGCGTGGAACGCGCCCGCGCTCGCGTTCTTCCGCTGGTTCGCCACCGAGCCGGCGTACGACGGCGCGAGCGACGGCGGCAACTGCGTGTGGTTCATCGATCTGCGCTTCGTCACGCCGGGACGCGACATCACGCCGTTCCATTTCGGCGCCTGCCGCGAAGCGCCCGATGCGCCCTGGCGCCTGCGCTAGCGGGAAGTTTTCGTCTGCAGGACGAAGCGCTCGCGCAGCTGCGGCTGGCTCGAATAGCTGTCGAGCAGCGGCTGCATTCGCTTGGCGAGCAGATCGAGGCGCTCGCCGGGTGCGGGATGGGTCTTGAACATGAGCGCCACGGCGGAATCCTTGGCGTCCATGCGTTGCAACGTCTGCAGGACGGCGGGCAGGCCGTACGTGTCGTAGCCGCCCCGAGCCGCGATCACCACGCCCAGGCGATCGGCTTCGAATTCGTCGCCCTTGTCGAGCCCGCGCGAATACATCTCGGTGCCGAAGGAAATCAGCTTGCTGCGCGCCTCCGAATTCACGCTGGTGAGCGCAGCGCCGGCGGCGTCGGCGGAAAGATGCGTGAGCGCGCCCTTCTGGATCGCCTTCAGATGATGCTTGCGCACCACGTGCACGATCTCGTGAGAGAGCACTCCGGCCAGCTCCGCTTCGCTTTGCATCTTTTCGAGCAGGCCGCGTGTAATGAAGATCGTGCCGCCGGGCACCGCGAAGGCGTTGAGCTGCGGCGCGTCGAGCACGCCGAACTTCCAGGGGAGGTCCGGTCGCTCCGACTGCGAGGCAAGCCAGCGCCCGATGTTGTTGACGTAGCGCTGAACGCGTATGTCGCTCATTAGCGGCGCGGCGCCAAGGAGGCGCGCGGCGACATCGTTGCCGATGGCGATTTCCTCGTTTTCGTCGATCTCATGGGTCGCCTTGGCGACGCCTTTCACCGTGTCGACCAGGCGGTTGACGTTGAGATCCGGCAGGCGGAACTGGGCCCCGGCCGGGGCGGCGACGAAAAGGCCGACCAGCAAGAGGACGCGCATCATGGCTTCGGGTAATCCACCTGATGTGCGGAGAGCTTCCCCTTGGCGGCGAAGCCGGCGGCGGCGGAGCGCTCGACGGCAAACTTGTTGAGCTTCTCCAGCTCAGCCGGGTTGGGCTGCGCATTGGCGAGCTTTTCCTCGTCGAGCCCGCGAACGCCCGTCGTCACCTGCGTGCCGCTCGAGCCCGTGCGGGCGACATTGAACACCTGCGCGATGCCCGTGTCCCCGCGCTTCGTGGTGCCGCCAGCGCCGTAACGCAGGGCGAGCATCTTGACCCAGCCCTCGGCGCTTCCCGCCTTGACCCGAGTCCAGCCGCCCCTGCGCTCGAGCGCGTCGACCGCTGCGTTCTCCGCGAGCTGACTAACGGTCGCCGCATCGCTTGCCGGCGCGCTCTTCAGCTCAGTCGCGCGTATTACCGTCGCCGGCTCGGCGTGCCCGAGCAGCGGGAAAAGCAAAGCGAGTAGAAGCAGTCTCACGTCTTGCGGCGCGGTTCGAAGAGCTCCACTTCCTGCGAGCGTCCCTTGACCTTATAGGAACCCGCCGGCGCAAAGTCAAACGTTTCCCGACAAGCGAGCATCGTTTCCCGAGAAACGAGGATGCGCCGCCCGGCGTCCTTGGTGAGCCCTTCGATGCGGCTCGCGACGTTGACCGTGTCGCCGATCGCCGTGTATTCGCGCCGCCGGTCCGAGCCGATCAGCCCGACGACCGCTGGACCGCTGTGGATGCCGATACCGACGTCGAAGCTCGCGTCCGCGGCGCCGAGCTCGCGCTTGAACGTCTGCAGCGTGTCCGCCATGTCGAGCGCGCAGGCCACCGCACGGGGCGCATGCTCGGCATCGTCGAGCGGCGCTCCCCACAAGGCCATGATGCAGTCGCCGATGAACTTGTCGAGCGAGCCGCCGTGGCGGAACACGACCTCCACCTGGAGGGAGAAATACCGATTCAGGAGCGCCACCACCTCCTCCGGACGCCTGCTCTCCGACAAGCTGGTAAAGCCGCGGATGTCGGAGAAGAGCACGCTCACTTCGCGAGTCTGGCCGCTGCCCTCGATGCCGCCGCGCTCGATCAGCTGCCGGACCACGTGCGGATTCACGAAGCGCGAGAACTGCGCCACGGCTTCGCGGCGCGCATTGCGCTCGCGCAGATAATCGGCGAGGGCGGCGGCGGCGTAGAAGGCCCATGCGGCGGCGATCGGCGTGAGCATGGGCAAGAGAACGAGGCGGCCGGCCGCCACATAAGACGTCCACAGGAGCGCGGCTGAAGCGAGCGCCAGGCCGCCTCCCAGCAGCCGTACATCGAGCCCGGCGCGAAACCCGATGAAAAGCGCCGCGATGAGCACGACCGCGGCCGCCACCAGCCAGCCGGAGGGCGCGTATTCCATATGCCGGCCGTTCTTCAGGTTCTCGATCGCGGTGCCGAGGATCTCGGCCCCCGGGTACACGCTGCTGATCGGCGTGACGCGCAGGTCCTGCAGTCCGCTCGCCGCCGTGCCGATGACGACGATCTTGCCCGCGAACTCGTCGGACGGGCGCGTGCGCTTCGAGCGGTTGAAATCCTCGTAGAGGTCGCTGTAAGAGACGCGCGGGAAGCTGCCGGCGCTGCCGCGCCAGGCGAGCACCATGTCGTCCTCGTCAGGTACCCGGTAGCCGAGGTCGGCGGCCACGCGCGCGGCGAGCGAAGGCACGCGCCAGCCGCGGATCACGTCGCGCACGAGATAGCGCCGCCCCACGCCATCCATGTCCGGGAGGAAGCTGATCAGGCCGGCGCGCCACTGCGCGCGCGGCAGGATGAGCGGCGGAATGAGCCCGGCACGCGCCTGCGGATCGGCATCGGGCTGCTTCTGGATGCCGAGATCGCCGGCGAGATCCGCGAGGCGCACGCCGTCGGCCTCGCGCTTGAGCGGCAGCTTGAGGAGCGGAAAGTAGGTGTTGCGGTACTTCGCAACGGCCTCGGCGAACGCCGCGTCGTCCTGGCGACGGAAGCTGTCCGGCTCGGCGAAGGCGATGTCGAACACGATCGCGCGCGGCTTCTGCGGCGCGAGGCCCTCCAGCAGCTCGGCATGCACGACGCGCGGCCAGGGCCAGCGGCCGGCCTCGCCCTCCATGCGCGCGAGACTTTTTTCGTCGATGTCGACGAGCACGATGTCCGGGTCGGGGGAGAGCTCGGCCGCCTGCGCGCGCACGAAGCTGTCGAGCAGCCGATTCTCCAGCCCGCCGAGCAGCTGCAGGCCGAAGAGCTCCGTGCCCGCAAAGGCCAGCGCCGCGAGGGCGAGCGCGGGCAGCATGCGGCTCATCGCCCGGCCATCACTTCGCGCAGCGCGTGGAAAAGGTCGACGCTCGCGTCGATCTCGTCGCGGCTGATCGACACGCTCTCGACGTTGATGCCCAGCGGGACGTCGCGCGCATACGGGCCATCGAGGATGCGCCGCAGGTTGTCCCGGCAGATCTCGATCGATTTGGCGAGCGGCGCCGCCGCGCCGAAGATGGCGCGCTCCGTTTCGGGGGCCACGTTGACGCCGAGCCAGCGCAGGAAGGCGAGCGTCTTCTCGCGTCCGCAGGGCGCGAAGGTCAGGACGACGCGCCGCGGCGGGACGCCCGCGCCGCGGCAATCGCGCAGATAGTCGCGCAAAAGCCGCTGCGTCGGTGCTGCCTGATACACGGTCTGCGAGATGAAATAGCCGCAGCCCTCGACCGCCTTGGCGAGAAGCCGCGCGGCTTCGCTGCGCTCTTCGTTGTGGCGCTCGGCGATCGCCACGCCGCCGACGGTGAAGCGCGCCGCGTGCTCGGCCGCGAGGCGCACGGCGCGCGCGAGCGCGAGCGCATAGCGCACGCCCGAGGTCGGCCGGCCGACGACCGAAACGAGGCGCAGGTCCGCCTGCCCCGATTCGACCAGCCATGCCTTCCACGCCGGCTCGTCCATGATGCCGAGCGCCTTGTAGGTGATCGGGGCGAGCCCGGTGCGGCTGCGAAGCAGAATCGAGTACTCGCGCGGATCGACGGTGGCGATGAACGGGAAGGGCCGCGGCTGGCTCGTGCGCCCCGACTCGTCCTGGATGTCGTAGACCACGACGCCGTGCACCGGCAGCGCGCGCAGCCGATCGGCGAGCTTTTCCGCCGCAGCGAACACCTGCTCGCGCGGGCTGCCCGCGCGCGGAGGGGTCGTGCCGTAGAGGAAGACCGGCTCGCGCGGATCAGCGAGCCGTGCCTTGAGGTCCATCGAGATAGGGCTTCAGCGCGGCGAACACCGTGGCATTCACCGGCGCCTCGAGGCCGAGCTCGCACGCCATGCGCGCCACCGCGCCGCAGAGCCAGGGCGCCTCGAGCTTGCCGCCCGCCTCGAGATCGTGGGCCAGGGAGGCCTTCATCTCGAACGGAAGCGCGTCGAGCGCCTTCATGCGCGTAGCAATGAAATCGTCGGCGAGAGGTACGCCGCGTGCGCGGCCCAGCGTCCATGTTTCGCGCATCGCCTGCTCGAAGAGTCGTCGCAGATCGGGATCCGAGCGCACCACGCCGAGCGGCGCGCGCGACACCGCGGTCGCGCTCGACACCGCCACCAGGAAAACGAACTTCTCCCAGATCGCGCGCACCGGGTCTTCGACGAGCTCGGTGTTGATTCCGGCCTGCTTGCATGCGGCAAGAAACTTCTCCGCCACCGGCCGCTGCTCGGGCAGAAGCGGCCCGAATTGCAGGCGCGCCATCTGACCGATGTGCTCGATGACGCCGGGCGCCGAGATGCGCGAGGCGATGTAGGCGGCGCCGCCCATCACCGGGCGCTCGCCGAAGACTTTGCGTAGGGCGTCGATCGACTCGACGCCGTTCTGGAGCGGAATGACCACGCCGCCGCGCGCGAGGAGCGGGCGGATGCTTTGCGCCGCGGCCGCGGTGTCCCACAGCTTGACGGCGAACATCACGACATCGACGGCCCCGATCTCCTCGGGCTGCTCGTAGACCTTCACCGTGAGCTGGGCGCTGCCGAGGGGGCTCTCGACCTTCAGCCCGTGCTTGCGGAGGGCAGCAAGGTGACGGCCGCGCGCGATGAACGCGACATCGTGCCCCGCCTGCTGCAGGCGGGCGCCGAAGTAGCCGCCGACTCCGCCCGCGCCGATGGCGGCGATTTTCACGCTAGTACCGGTAGTGGTCGGACTTGTAGGGACCCTGCTTCGACACGCCGATGTAGCGCGCCTGCTCGTCGGTCAGCTCGGTGAGCATGGCATCGAGCTTGGAGAGCTGCAGGCGCGCGACTTTCTCGTCGAGCTGCTTGGGCAGGATGTAGACGCCGATCGGGTAGCTCTTGTTGTTGGTGAAGAGCTCGATCTGCGCGAGCACCTGGTTCGCGAAAGAAGAGCTCATCACGTAGGACGGATGGCCGGTCGCGCAGCCGAGGTTCACCAGCCTGCCCTCGGCGAGCAGGATGATCCGTTTGCCCGGCTGGGATCCAGAGGCAGGGAAGATGATGTGGTCGACCTGCGGCTTGATGTTCTCCCACTTGTACGCCTTCAGCGCCGCCACCTCGATCTCGTTGTCGAAGTGGCCGATGTTGCACACGATGGCGTTGTTCTTCATGCGCTTCATGTGCTCGTGGGTGATGACCTGGAAGTTGCCCGTCGCGGTGACGAAGATGTCGGCCTTGTCGGCGGCGTAGTCCATGGTCACGACACGGTAGCCTTCCATCGCGGCCTGAAGCGCGCAGATCGGATCGATCTCGGTCACCCATACCTGCGCGAACAGGCCGCGCAGCGCCTGCGCCGAGCCTTTGCCGACCTCGCCGAAGCCCGCCACGACCGCCACCTTGCCGGCGATCATCACGTCGGTCGCGCGCTTGATGCCGTCCACCAGCGACTCGCGGCAGCCGTAGATATTGTCGAACTTGGACTTGGTCACCGAGTCGTTCACGTTGATCGCGGGGAAGAGCAGGCGCTTCTCCTTCGCCATCTGGTAGAGGCGATGCACGCCGGTCGTCGTCTCTTCGGTCACGCCCCTGATCTCTTTCGCGATGCGCGAATACCAGCCGGGCTGCGCGGCGAGGCGCTTCTTGATCGCGGCGTAGAGATGCTCCTCCTCCTCGCTCTTCGGATTCTCGAGCACGGAGGGATCCTCCTCCGCGCGCTTGCCGAGGTGCACGAGAAGCGTGGCGTCGCCGCCGTCGTCGAGGATCATGTTCGGCCCCTGGTTGCCGAACTCGAAGATGCGATGCGTGAATTCCCAGTACTCGGCGAGCGATTCGCCCTTGTACGCGAATACCGGCGTGCCGCCCGCGGCGACTGCGGCCGCGGCGTGGTCCTGGGTGGAGAAGATGTTGCACGACGCCCAGCGCACCTCGGCGCCGAGCGCCTTCAGCGTCTCGATGAGCACCGCGGTCTGGATGGTCATGTGCAAGGACCCGGTGACCCGCGCGCCCTTGAGCGGCTGCTTCGCCGCGTACTCGGCGCGAATCGCCATCAGCGCCGGCATCTCGGATTCGGCGATAAGGATCTCCTTGCGCCCCCAGTCGGCGAGCGACAGATCGGCGACCCGACAGTCGGTGAAATGCGCGGTGAACTTCGAATCAGCGGCTTTCATTGCGGCCTCCAGAAAGACAAAGCGCCCGCACCGGGTTGTCCGATGCGAGCGCCGTTGAATTTAGCTGAGCCTGACCCCCTTTGATGTAGGGACGCAACGCTCCTCAGCGGGGGGCATTTTAACCGGTTCTTTTTCCTTTTCAATCTCCGGCGCAGCCTGCATCCTTCGCCCGATGGCCGGGTCCCTGGTCGCCAGCGTGGTTTTCTTGAAGATTGCCGAGTTCGCCCGCCGTCCGGCGAGCGAGCAGGCGCGCATGCGCGCGCAGCTCGAGGCCGTCGTCGCCGTCGTGACCGCGGAGATCGCGCCGGCAAGCCGCATCGTCCTCGAAGCGGCCGACGGCGCCGCGATCGTGCTCATCGGCGAGCCGGCCGCCGCGCTGCGGCTCGCGCAGCGCGCACTCACCGCGAGCGCCGCCGGGGTGCCGCTTACCGCTGGACTCAACCATGGCGCGCTACAGCTTTCAGGGCGCAAAGGCGCCGAAGGCATGACGGGCGACGGCATCGCGGTGGCGGCCAATATCGCGGAGTTCGCCGCCTCGCCTCGGCTTCTCGCCTCGCGCGCGTTTCGCGATGCGCTTGCCCATGCCGCTCCCGGACACGAAGCGGCGCTTGCCCCCGCGGGCACCTTCACCGATGCGGGCCTGCGCACGCACGACGTGTTCGGCTTCGAGGAGAAAGCGCTCGGGCGGCGCCGGCGGCGCTATGCGGCGGCAAGCGCGCTCGTTTTCATCGCCTTCATCGGCTCGGGCCTCGCCTGGCGCGTCGCGCACGAGGGCAGCGCCTCCTTCGTGAGGGCGCTCAACGCGAAATACCCGTACGTGATGGAGCTCGTGCAGCGGGTGCGCTACTGATGGCGAAGAAGACGAGCAAGATCGGGCGCTACCGCATCGTCGCCGAGCTCGGTCGCGGCGCGATGGGCATCGTCTACAAGGCCGAGGATCCGAACCTCGACCGCCTCGTCGCGCTGAAGACCATCATCCTGCCGGACGAAGAGGATGTCCGGCGCGAATACCACAAGCGGTTTTTCATGGAGGCGAAGGCGGCGGGCAAGCTCAGCCACCCGCACATCGTCACGACGTTCGACTGCGGTGAGCACGAGGGCATGGCGTACCTCGCCATGGAGCTCCTCGAGGGCATCGACCTGCGCACGCGCATGACCAAGCAGGGCGTCACCGCGCTCGAGGCCGTCGAGATCGCGCGCCAGGTGGCCGACGGGCTCGGCTACGCGCACGAGCGCGGCATCGTCCATCGCGACATCAAGCCCGGCAACATCATGCTGAACGGCGGCGGGCACGCGAAGATCATGGATTTCGGCCTGGCGCGCATGCGCATGGCCGACCACAAGACGAGCACCGGCATGGTGCTCGGCACGCCGCGCTACATGTCGCCCGAGCAGATCAGCGGCCAGCCGGTCGACCAGCGCTCGGACATCTTCTCGCTCGGCATCGTGCTCTACGAGATGCTCACCGGCACGCGCCTTTACGCCGGCGAGAACATCGAGCAGGTGCAGCATGCCATTACGCAAACCGAGCATGTGCCGCCGACGCGCGTCGTCCCCGGCCTGCCGGCGATGATCGACTTCGTCGTCGCGCGCGCGCTCAAGAAGGATCCGGCGGTGCGCTACCAGGATGCGCGCGAGCTCGCCGCCGACCTCGGCACCTGTCTCGCCGAGCTGCGCGGCCAGGAGCATGCCACCGAGCCCTCGGCGGAAGGCAGCCGCACCGTCAAGCTCGAGACGTCGCCCGACAAGGCGCAGGCGCCCGCGGCGCGCGCGATTGCGATCGACACGCGCCTGCCGCTCTCGCGGCTCATCGACTGCGCCGAGGCGCTCAAGAAAATAAAGAACGCGCCGGCCGAAGAGCTGGCGCGCGCGCCGCGCTCCGTCGGCTGGCTGCGGCGCATTGCGCGCGATGCCGCGGCGCGCCAGCTCTTTTTGCTCGCGCTCGCCGGAGGCTTCGTCGGCCTCTACCTCGCGCTCGGCCCGATCTAGTCCTCAGCCCTGGAAGGTGATGAGCCCCATGCCGGTCGTCATGGGCGCGTAGTAATGCCGGTGCACGCGCCGCGCGTCCGGCGCGAGCGCGCCGCGCATGGTGAGCCACATGATGAGCTCGACCGCTTCCGCGCCCGCCTGCTCCATGATCTCCTGGTGCGTGATGCCGGCGAGCTTCTCCGGGTCGCGCTCGAGCTGGTCGAGGAACCACTGGTCGAATTTCTCGTTCATGAACCCGAAGCGCTTGCCTTGCAGCTGGTGCGACATGCCGCCCGTGCCCATCACGACGACGCGCGCATCGCCCGGATAGGCGCTCACCGCTTCGCGGATCGCGTTGCCCAGGCGATAGCAGCGCCGCGCGGTGGGCAGCGGATGCTGGATCACGTTGACCTGCAGCGGAATCGCGCGCACCGGCCAGCCGCTCTCGCGGTGCGGAAAGCACAGGTTCATCGGCACGAGAAAGCCATGCTCTACCGCAAGCTCCTGGCATAGCGTGAGATCGAACTCATGCTCATACACCAGCGCTTCCGCGAGGTGCGTAGACAGCTCGATGTCGCCCTGCACTTGCGGCAGCGGCCGCGTGCCGAAGCCTTCGTCGCCGATGGCATAGCGCTCGGCCACCCCGAGGGCGAAGGTCGGATATTTGTCGAAGGTGAAATCGGCGCCGTGATCGTTGTAGACGACGATGGCCACGTCGGGCTTGAGCTCGGCGAGCCACTCGCGCACCGGCACGTACGCGTCGAAGAGCGGCTTCCACGCCGGCTCCTGCGTGCGGCCGCGATCGACGACCGGGCCGACGGAGGGCACGTGCGAGAGGCCGATGCCGCCGACGATACGGCCCATTACGTGGCGCCGCGGATGTTGCGCGAGGCGAGGAACTGCTCGTAGCTCTCGCCGCGCATCTGCGCGCCCATCTTGTAGAGCCCGGTGCCGGTGACCGAGCCGATCTTCAGCAGGAAGTAGATGTTCGTCCCGGCTTCGATCAGCCCTTGGAAATCGCGGCGGCGAATCAGCGCTTTCTCCGCCTCGCTCAGCCCGTAGCGGGCCATGTACGCGTCCTCGTCGCGCTTGAACGCTTCTCGGTTCTCGGGCTTGCAGAGCGACGCGCACAGCCTGTTCAAGCGCTGCCCGCGGCGCGCGAGCCGCAGGTCAAAGATGGTGGTGTCGGGAATCGGTCTCAGCATGGGTAAGGCATAGCCTACAGCGCAAAATCGCCGAGGAAAATACGCTTCACCTCCGCCGAGCGCAGGAGCTCCGCCGAGGAACCGCTGAGCACCGTGCGGCCGGATTCAAGCACCACGCCGCGGTCGGCGAGCTTGAGCGAAAGCTCGACGTTCTGCTCGATGAAAAGAACGCTGATGCCCTGCTCGTCGCGGATGCGGCGCACGAGCTCGCCGATCTGCGCCACCATGCGCGGCGCGAGGCCGAGGAAGGGCTCGTCGATCATGAGGAGCTTGGGCTGCGCCATCAGCCCGCGCGCGATCGCCACCATCTGCTGCTCGCCGCCCGAGAGCGTATGCGCGAGCTGGCCGCCTCTCGATTTGAGCAGAGGCAAAAGCGTCTGCAGCCGCGCGAGCGTCTCCTCGCGATGCGGGCGCGCGCGCGGGTTGTGGGCGCCGAGGACCACGTTGTCGTGCACCGTGAGAAAGGGGAAGAGGCGCCTGCGCTCGAGGACGTGGGCGATCCCATCCGCGGCGCGGCGGTAGGCCGGCGTGCCGTCGATGCGGCGTCCCTCGAAGCTGATGCTGCCGGCCCGCGGGCGAAGCAGTCCGGAGATGGTATTGACGAGTGTGGATTTGCCGGCGCCATTGGGCCCGAGCAGCGCGACGATCTCGCCGGCCGCAACGGTAAGTTGCGCGCCCCAGAGCACCTGCATGTCGCCGTAGGCGACATCGAGATCCTGTAAGGCGAGCTGCGCCGGCGCGCTCACCCGACGTACGCCTGGCCGAGATAGGCCTCGACGACCTTGCGATCGCGCGCCACCACATCGGGCGCGCCGTCGGCGATGACCTCGCCCATGTGCAGCGCGATGATGCGCTGCGCGACGGCCGTGACGACCCGCATGTTGTGCTCGATGACGAGCAGCGTCAGGCCTCCGCGATGCAGCTCGCGCACGAGTTCCACGAGCCCGGGGATCGAGCGCTGGTCGACGCCGCCGGTCACTTCGTCCAGCAGCAGCACGCGCGGCGCCGTCGCGAGCGCCCGCGCGAGCTCCAGGCGCTTGCGCTGCCCGGTGGACAGCGTGCGCGCATGCGCGTGCGCCTTTTCCGCGAGCCCGACGCGGCGCAGCCATTCGTGCGCCTGCTCGCGCGCTTGCTTCACCACGCGGGTCCGCGTGAGCGCGCCGACCATGACGTTCTCCGCGACCGTCATGCCCTGGAAGGGCCGCAGCTTCTGGAACGTGCGCGCGATGCCGCGTCGGCACACGCGATCGGGCGAGAGCCCGATGAGCCGCGCACCGTCGAGCTCGACCTCACCCTCGTCGGGCGCATAGAAGCCGCTGATGCACTCGAAGAGCGTCGATTTGCCGGCGCCGTTCGGACCGATGATGCCGACGAGCTCGCCCGCCTCCACGTCGAACGTGATGCCGCGGTTGGCGGTGATGCCGCCGAAGCGCTTCGTGACGCCGCGGATGCGGAGCAGGCTCACGTCCGGCGCAGCCATCCAACGAGTCCCTGCGGCGCGTAGCGCACGATCACGATGAGCGCGATGCCGTACAGAATGAGGTAGAGCCCGACGAGATGCGAGCCGAGGCCGCCGAACTCGGCGCGCAGCCACGTCTCGAGCGTCGTGACCAGCACCGCGCCGAGGAACGGTCCGAGCGCGCTGCCCAGCCCGCCGAGGATCGCGGCGAGCGCGAAGCGGATCGACAGGTCCACCGAGAACACGTAGAGCGGATCGACGAAGCCGACGTACTGCGCCCACAGCGCGCCGCACACCGCGGTGAAGGCGGCGCTGACGGCGATCGCCACGACCTTGAGCCGCCGCGCCGCGACGCCGAGCGAGAGCGCGGCATCCTCGTCCTCACGGACCGCCGCGAGCTGGAAGCCGCGCCGCGAGCGCTCGAGATACACCTGCACGAGATACACCATGAGGGCGAGCGCGAGCACGATCCAGATCCAGAGGCGCTTGTCGGCGATGCCGAGCGTCCAGAACCCGGGGCGAAACGGCACGGGAATGCCCTCCGAGCCGGCGGTGAAGCCGCGCCAGCGGCTCGCGCCGATGAGGAGCACCTGCGACACCGCGATGGTCGCGATGACAAAGTACGGCCCGCGCAGCCGGTTCGAGAGAAAGCCGATCACGGCGCCGGCGCCGGTGGCGAGGACCGCGCCGATGGCGACGCCGTACCAGGGCGAGATGTTCCAGCGCACGCCGCAGAGCGCGGCCGCATACGCACCCAGGCCGAAGAACGCGGAATGGCCGAGCGAGATCTGTCCGGCGTAGCCGCCGGCGATGTTCCAGGCGCCGGCCGCGCATCCCCACACGAGCATCAGCACCAGGCTGTCGAGCAGGAACGCGTCGCTGACGACGAGCGGTGCGAGGCCCGCGGCGGCGAAAAAAAGAAGAGCACCCCTCACGCGCCGATTGCCTCGGAGCCGCGCTGGCCGAAGAGTCCCGCCGGCCGCACGACGAGGATGGCGATGAAGAGCACGAGATAGAGCACTTCCTTCCACGCCGTGCCGATGGTGTAGGAGCCGATGACCTCCACCGCCGCGACGATGAGCGCGGCGATGAGCGCGCCCACCATGTCGCCGAGGCCGCCGAGCACGACGGCGATGTAGGCGATGAGCACGAATTGCAGCCCGGCCGTCGGATAGACCGCGTAGACCGGCGCGAGCAGTACGCCCGCCGCGCCGACGAGCGTGATGCCGACCGCCCAGGTGAGCGCAAAGATGCGGTCCGTGTTGATTCCCATGAGCGCCGCCGCGGCGCGATCCTGCGCGGTCGCGCGCATCAGCTTGCCGGTGTAGGACCAGCGCATGAAGGCGAAGAGCGCGGCCGTGGCGGCGACGGCGAGCAGGAAGGCGACTGCCTGCGCGAAGTTGAGCACCGCGCCGCCGACACTGATCACGCTCGTGTAATAGCTCGTGCGCACGAAGCGCGCATCGCCGGTCCAGAGGACGAGCGCCAGATTCTGCAGGACGATGGAAAGCCCGACGGTGGTGAACACCTGCACGTTGTGCGAGGTGTGCACGATGGGACGCATGATGAGCGCGTAGCTTCCCCAGCCGACGAGGAAGAAGAGCGGGGCCGCGACGACGAGCGTGACGTAGGGGTCGGCATGCAGCAGGGTGAACGCCCAGAACGCGGCGTACATACCGAGCATGAGGAACTCGCCGTGCGCGAAGTTGACGACGCGCATGACGCCGAAAATGAGCGTCAGCCCGACCGCAATGAGGGCGTAGATCCCGCCGAGCAGGACCGTCGAGACGAGGAGCTGCGCGACCAGACTATTTACGCTGGTTCCACGGCCCGAGCGGGATCCACTTGGCCCGCTTGCTGGTCAGCTGCTCCGGCCACACCGAAACGAGCTCGCCGTTCTGCCACTGCAGCATGTAGTGCTGCACGCGCTCGTTGGAGTTCTGTCCCGAGTCCTCGAACTTCGCGCCCCAGCCGTTCATCAGGCTGCCCACCGGCAGGTCCATCTTCAGGACCGCGGCGCGGAACTTGTCGAGCTCGTCGGTTTTCGCCGCGTCGAGCGCGAGCTTGAGGAGCCAGAGGCCGCCGGCGGCGAGCTGGTGCCCGCCGGCCGGGACATCCGAGCCGGTCTTCGCCTTCAACGCTTCGCGGAAGGCGTGCTCGATCTTCTGGCCTTCCGGCTGCAGCTTGTCGATGAGAAAACCCGGGCCCGGCTCGCTCAGCGCGAACGGGCCATTCGCCTCGTTGCCGAGCGCCTTGCCGAATCCCGGGTTGCCGTAGCCGGTGGCGCCGGCGTGCACCACGGCCTTCACCTCCAAGTTCTGCTCGCGCGCCTGGCGCCAGAAGAGGATCGCATCCTGGTCGCGCGCGATGTGGTGCAGGATGTCCGGCTTCGCGTCCTTCAGCTTGAGGATGACCGGCGTGAGATCGTTGGTCGTGAACGTGTAGTACTCGAGCGCGACCTCCTGCATGCCGAATTCCTTCGCGCGCGCCCGCGCGGCTTCGGTCGTGCCTTGGCCGTAGGAGGAATCCTCGGAGAGAAAGGCGATTCTCAGCTCGCTCGGTTTCTTGCCCAGGCGCGGCGCCAGGTACTTGGCGATGAATTCGATGTTGTACCAGCCGAAGCCGACGCCATCGATTTCCGTGCGAAAGACGTTCTTCAATCCGCGGCGCGTGAAGCGCGGATCGACGCAGGAAGTCTCCCAGTAGATGACGCTCTGGCGCGCGGCGGCCTCGCTTGCCGCGCCGCAGAGGATCGAGGAAAACGTGCCGGTGATGATCTTCACGCCCTCGCGCGTCGCGAGGCGCGTGGCCTCGGACCCCGCCGCGGTCGGGTCGGGCGCGTCGCCGACGACGAGCACGAGCTTGCGGCCCATCACGCCGCCGAAGCGGCTGTTGATGAGATCGCGCATGATCTCGTAGCCCTCGAGGTGGAGCTTGCCCTGCACCGCGAGGTTGCCGGTGAGCGGCTCCAGTACGCCGAGCTTGTATTCACCCTTGAGGCTCTGGGCTTGTGAGATGCCGAGATGCACTGCCAGCGCGATGCCCGCCGCGCCGGCGGCGATGAGCTTTTTCATGTCCCCCTCCTGTGCTGAGAACGGGCCACAGGATGCCCGATTGCGGCGGTGGGGTAAATGACCCGGCGACAACGATTGGGCTCTGACCCCGATTTCGGTCCGATTTCGGTCTAGTGGGCCCAGACCTCGCGTGCCGTGTCGACGCAAAGGCGTAGCTTCGCCTTTTCCTGCTCGACGGTGAGATTGTTGCCGTGGTACGTGCTGGAGAAGCCGCACTGCGGGCTGAGGCAAAGGTTCTCGAGCGGCACGAACTTCGAAGCGGCCTCGATGCGGCGCTTGAGCGCGTCCTTCGCCTCGAGCTCGGGCACCTTGGAGCTGACGAGGCCGAGGACCACCTTCTTGCCCTGCGGGATGTAGCGCAGCGGCTCGAAGCCGCCGGAGCGCTCGTCGTCGTACTCGAGGAAGAAGCCGTCCACGTCGATCCGGGAGAACGCGGTCTGCGCGACGTAGTCGTAGCTGCCGCTCGCGAGCCAGGTGCTCTTGAAGTTGCCGCGGCAGGTGTGGATGCACACGGTCATGTCGTCGGGCACGTCGCGGATTGCGGCATTCACGGCGTCGGCGTAGATCGCGACATCCTTCTTCGGATCGTCGCCGAGCTTGCGGAATCCTTCCTGTACCTTCGCATCGCCGAACATGGCGATCGTCGTGTCGTCGATCTGCAGATAGCGACAGCCCGCCTCGTAGAGATCGGCGATCTCCTCGCGGTAGCACTGCGCGAGATCCGCCCAGAACTGCTGCGTGTCCGGATACGTCCTGCGGATCGACTCGCGATCGCCGCGCGCGTGCAGCATCGCCGGCGAAGGCATGGTGAATTTCGGCGTGCCTTTTTTCACGACCGATTTTAGGAATTTGAAGTGCTCGAGCATGCTCGGCCGGGTGCGCCGCAGCTTGCCGCTCACGAACATCTTCGGCGGCTGCGCCTCGACGCCTTTGAACTGCACGCCGTGGTAGGAATCGCCTTCGCGGCGCAGCTCGATGCCGTCGAAGCCGGAGATGAAATCCACGTGCCACCAGTCGCGGCGGAATTCGCCGTCGGTGATCGATTGCAGGCCGACGTCCTCCTGCAGGCGCACGACATCGCGGATGAGCCGGTCCTCGAGCTC
>Ga0075426_10001263_pt1 | contig 17923 bp, 11 predicted proteins | sample SoiMethybrSBSTD5_FD_75304 | JGI IMG/M metagenome (GOLD analysis project Ga0075426, IMG submission 75304) | Bulk soil microbial communities from a Populus tree surrounding site in Tennessee, USA - Soil MetaG P. TD hybrid SBSTD5 | ecosystem: Environmental > Terrestrial > Soil > Tree plantation... | reverse complement strand
CACGCCGAGAATCACGTAACCATGATTCACGAGATATTGCGTCAACGGGGAATAGCCAACACGCGTCTGTCCGCCTGGTCCACCGTGAATCAACAGCAGCGCCGGCGCTTTGCTTTGCGCGCTGGCTTGCTTCGGTTTGTAAAGAATCGAGGGAATCTCAAGGCCATCAAAAGACTTGTAACGAATCACCTGCGAGTCGACGAGGTCGTCCGCGTTGATCTCGGGATTCAAACTGTCCGTCAGCTTCGTGACTTTCTTCGTCGCGAAGTTGTAGACGTAGAGATTGCTCGGGCTGCGATCACCGTTGAGATAAAAGGCCATCAACTTCTCACTCGGCGAGATATTCACGCCGGTGATGTCGGCATTAGGCAGTTGCGGTAACGTCACCGGTTTGCCGGTCGCCTGATCGTAGATCTTGATCTTCGTGCGTGCGTCTTCATTGATCGCCGTCACGCGATACTTCCCGTTGCGCGAAAAGTAGGTGTAAGAAAAATCCCACGGCGCCTTCTCGACCACTTCAGTCTTCCCGGTCGCGAGATCGTAACGAGCGACATAGCGAAACTCGCTGCCCGCGTCAGTGAGGTAGTAAAGGTACTTCGAGTTAACGTCGAACGCCTGCGCGTTGTTGGCAACGTCGCTGCTGTGCGTCGTGAGGTCCTTCAATTCTTTCGTCGCAACGTTGTAGAGATAAACGTCGGAGTCGGCTTGCGAACCACCACTCTTGTCGAAGGCGATGAACTTCTTGTCGTTTGAAATGTCGCCGATATCGAGACCGGTCTCGTCCTTGTACATCAGCGACGGCTTAAACGTATCGATCGACATTTCGTACAGATCGAAGAAACGCGGATCGCGTTCGTTGGTCGAGAAGAAAAACGACTTGCGATCGTGGCTCCAGCCCACGAAGTTAGCCTTCACTTTGTCGCCGGGTGTTAAGTCTCGTTCGGTCCCGTTTAGTTCGCGCAGGTAGAGGTGGCTGTTTTCGTTGCCGCCGCGATCGTACGTGTAGAGAATGCGCTCGTCGTTGGGAAAATATGAGACCGCAAACGTGCTCTCTTTCGCGTTACTTGTTAGCTGTGTCGCTTCGCCGCCGGTCACCGGAACTGAATAGACGTTGAAGATGCCGGTCTTGTTGCTGTGAAAGAGGATCGACTTTTCGTCAGCGGAAAACGAGCTGCCGCCAAGACGAACCGTGTTCATGAATTGCTCGATCGTGTACTGTTTCACCTGTTGCTGCGCGAGCGCAACGTGCGAGCTCAGGAGCAGGGACACAAAGAGAGCGAGGCGGGATAGTGATTTGGTGTGTTTCATGGTGATAAAGTAGCGCCGCTGGAAGAATAAGCCAAGATCTCAATCCAAGATGTCCACCGAACCTCAGGAACAACATCTCTTCCTCAAGTGTCTGCTTGAAGCAAACGTCGACGGCATCCTGGCGTTCGATCGTGATTGTCGTTACACGACGTGGAATCGCGCGATGGAACGGGTTTCCGGCGTGAAGCGCGAAGACGTGCTGGGCAAGCGCGCGCGCGACATCTTTCCGTGTCTCCAGGAAACGGGAGACGAAAAATACTATTTCGAAGCACTCGCGGGTCGCAGCGTTGTCGCGGAAGCTCGTCCCTACACCGTCGCGCAAACAGGCAAACGCGGGTACTACGACGGCTACTACTCGCCGCGTCACGATGAAAACGGCGAAGTGATCGGCGGCGTCGCGATCATTCGCGACGTGACTGAGCGCCAACTCGCCGAAGCATCCGCGCTCGACGATCACAAGCGGCTCGCATTTCACGTTGAGAACACGCCCCTGGCCGTGATCGAATGGAACCACGAGTTTAAAGTCCTGCGCTGGTCACCCGCAGCGCAACGGCTCTTCGGCTGGACGTCGGATGAGGTCCTCGGCAAACATTTCAGTGATTGGCAATTCGTCGTTCCGGAAGATCTCGACGCCGTCAACCAGGTGGGCCAACGGCAGAATGAAGGCTACGAACGCCACGGCATCTCGCGCAACCGCAACTACACCAGGCTCGGCAACATTCTTTATTGCGAGTGGTACAACTCGGCGCTCTATAGCGAAACGGGCAAGTTGATCTCCGTGCTTTCGCTCGTGCTCGACGTCACCGTCGCCAAACGCATCGAGGAGGCACTGCGTAAATCGGAAGCACAGTATCGCTTGTTGTTCGAGTCGAACCCGCAACCGATGTGGGTTTACGACGTCGACACGCTGCGTTTTCTCGCCGTCAACGAAGCGGCGATTCAGCATTACGGCTACTCGCGCGCCGAGTTTCTTGAAATGACGATCAAAGACATCCGGCCGCCGGAAGACGTGCAGTTACTCTCGGATTACCTGGTATCGGATGAGGCCGAAATCGAACACGCCGGTGAATGGCGACATCGCAAGAACGACGGATCGATCATCAACGTCGAAATCACAGCCACTCGCCTCACCTTTGCCGGCCGGCGCGCCGAGTTTGTGCTGGCCCAGGACGTCACCGAACGCAAGCAGGCCGAGACCGCGTTGCGCATCAGCGAGGATCGTTACCGCGATCTCGTCGACAACAGTCACGAATTGATCTGCACGCACAATCTCGACGGCAAAGTGCTTTCCGTTAACCCGTGGGCCGCGCGCGTGCTCGGTTATCCGCGTGAGAGGTTGATAGGAATGAATATCCGCGACGGACTGCTGCCGGAATATCGCGCGCAATTCGATGAATACCTGCGCACGATGAAGGCCGAGGGCTCCGCGCGCGGCGTGATGAAGGTTCGCACTGCGAGCGGCGAAACGCGATTGTGGGAGTACTACAACACGCTGCGTACTGACGGAGTCGCGACGCCAATCGTGCGCGGCATGGCCCACGACGTCACCGAACGTCGTGAGGCACTGAAGCGCGAGAAGGAAGCGCGGCTCGAAGCCGAAGCTGCCAATCGTGTCAAAGATGAATTTCTCTCGACGCTGTCGCACGAACTACGCACACCGCTCACTGCGATCGTCGGCTGGTCCGATCTTTTGCTGCATGACGAAGTGGCGCCACACAAACAGCGCGAAGCAATCGCGACGATCGCTCGCAACGCGAGTTCCCAAGGTCAACTAATCAACGACCTGCTTGAAGTATCGCGCATCATCACCGGCAAGTTACGGTTGGAGTTCGCCGCGTGTGAACTGGAGTCGATCATTCAGGCTGCGGTCGAAGCTGTCCGCCCGACCGCGGAAGCGAAAGGCGTCAGGTTACAGATCCTGTTGGAACCCGACACCGGACCAGTGTTCGGCGATCGCGAGCGGCTGCAACAGATCGTCTGGAACCTTTTATCGAACGCTGTGAAGTTCACGCGCCAGAACGGCCTGGTCCAGATCAAGTTGCAGCGCGTCGAGTCGCAGGTCGAAGTCGTCGTCACTGATACCGGCGTGGGCATCAGCTCAGAATTTTTGCCACACGTATTTGAGCGCTTTCGGCAGGCAGATGGTTCGACGACGAGAATCTACGGCGGGCTCGGCCTCGGACTGGCAATCGTGCGCCATCTCGTCGAATTGCACGGCGGCACAGTGTCGGCTGAGAGTGCGGGTGCGAATAAAGGCGCGGCATTCACCGTGCGCTTCCCCGCGATGCTCGAGTCGATCGGCCAGCACTTCGACTTGACCGAGTTCGTGACCAACCCAATTACTACCGCCGAGTCGCGTGATCGGGAGCAAAGCCTGAGTGGATTGCGCGTGCTGGTTGTCGACGATGAGTTCGACGCGCGTGCGTTGGTAACCACGATGTTGGAAGGTTCGGGCGCGCAGGTGCTGGCCGTTTCGTCGGCCGCCGAAGCGCTCGATTCGATGGAGAGTTGGAAACCAGACGTGTTGATCGCCGACATCGGCATGCCGGTTGAGGACGGTTACGGTTTGATTAAAAAAGTGCGCGCATTGCCCCGCGAGCGCGGCGGCCAAACCCCGGCGGTGGCTTTAACCGCTTACGCGCGCAGCGACGATCGCAAACGCGCGCTCGCTGAAGGTTATCACGTGCATCTGGCCAAGCCCGTCGATCGGGTTGAACTGGCCACAGTAATCGGCGGTCTGTGCCACAACGCAGAAACGACTTAATCGCAACTCCCCAACTTTTCGGTCAAGCTCCGCCAGCGGTGTCCGTTCCGCGCCAACATTTGATCTGCCGCCGCCGGACCGTCGCTGCCCGCTGCGTATTCAGCTAAGTCCCGCTCTCGCTCGCTGGCCCACGCTTCCTCGATCGGTGTTATCAAATGCCACTGCGCCTCAACTTCATCGCCGCGCGTAAACAGCGTTGCATCACCCTGCATCACATCGAGCAACAACGTTTCATACGCCGCGGGCGGCTCGACTCGAAAGCCCTGCTCATAACAGAAGTCCATATCAACTGTCGTAGTCTGCATTTCGAATCCCGGCCGCTTGGCGCCGAACGTGACTGAGATTCCTTCGTTAGGTTGAATCCGCAACACGATGCTGTTCGGATCGATCTCCTCGTCTGGCTTGCGCGCGAACAGCGCCTGCGGCGTGCGCTTCAAGTGAACTGCGATCTCGGTGAGATTGCGCCGGAGACTTTTACCCGTACGAACGTAAAACGGCACGCCCGACCAGCGCCAGTTTGAGATGCGAAACTCGATGGCCGCGTACGTTTCTGTTTTCGAGTCTTTGGCGACGCCCTCTTCTTCGCGATAACCCTTCACTCGTTCGCCCTCAATCTCGCCTGGTCCATACTGCGCGCGCACCGTGCGTTCAGCCACTTCTTCGGGTTGCAAACGACGAATCGATCGCAAAACCTGCACCTTCTCTTCGCGCACCGAGTCGGCATCGAATGCGACCGGCGGCTCCATCGCCGTGAGCGTGAGCAGTTGCAACAAGTGGTTCGCCACCATGTCGCGCAGCGCGCCTGACTCTTCGTAGTAACCGGCGCGAGTGCCGACACCTGCTGTTTCGGCTGCGGTAATCTCGACATAGTCGACGTAGTTGCGGTTCCAGATCGGCTCAAACATCGTGTTGCCGAAACGGAAGACGAGTATGTTCTGAACGGTGTCTTTGCCGAGATAGTGGTCGATGCGATAGACCTGGTTCTCGGCAAACACCTCCGCGATCTTCGCGTTCAGCGTACGTGCAGATTCCAGGTCGGTGCCGAACGGCTTCTCGACGACGACGCGGCTCCAGTGCTTTTCGTCCTGCTTGTTCAAGCCGGCTTTGCCCAGCCCGTCGATCACCTCGTCCATGAGTGAAGGAGGTATTGCAAGGTAGAACAAATAACTTATGCGGCCGCCGCCGGCTGCTAACTCCTTGAGTGTTTTTACGGTGTTGACGTAAGTGGTCTCGTCGTTGAGTTCGCCAGGCGTGTAATGAATGCGTTCCGCAAACTTGCTCCAATCCGCATCGCCGGCGTCTTTAATCTTTCCGGATGTAACCAAAGCCTCGGCCATCGACGCCCGAAACTCGTCGTCAGTCATCGACGTGCGGCCGATGCCGAGGATCTGCACGCTGTCGAGACAGCCTTCGCCTCTCAGGTTCCACAACGCCGGCATCAACTTGCGTCGCATGAGATCGCCGGTGGCGCCAAAGATCACCACCACGCACGGCTCTGCTTTGGGCAGCGCCGGAGCTTTCATCGGAGTAGGAACCGGTTCTACAAGTATCGTTGACATGAACTTTGCCTCGACAATCTCTGTGTCTCTGTGTCTCTGTGTCTCTGTGGTTAACAGTGGTTACGAAAAGATAACCACCGAGACACAGAGGCACAGAGAGAAGAACACGCAAAACTAAAAAGCTACTTCGCAGCGCGCTCGACGTGACCGCCAAACTGAAACCTCATCGCCGAAAGCACTTTGTTTGCAAACTCTGCTTCGCCGCGCGAATCGAACCGCTGGAACAATGCCGCACTCAACACCGGCACCGGCACACCCTCTTCAACCGCGGCGTTGATGGTCCAACGTCCTTCGCCGGAATCAGCTACGCGGCCGGAATAGCCTTCGAGCTGCGGGCTCTGAGCAAACGCGATGGCAGTCAGATCCAGTAACCACGAAGCGATCACACTGCCACGTCGCCAGAGCTCTGTGATCTCGGCGAGGTTGAAATCGTAAACGTAGTGTTCGGGATAGCGCAGCGGACTCGTTTCCGCGTCGGCGGTTCGTTCTGCTTTTCCTTCGTTCGCGTGATGCAGCACGTTGAGGCCCTCCGCGTACGCGGCCATTAATCCGTATTCGATACCGTTGTGAACCATCTTTACGAAGTGACCTGCGCCTGCTGGGCCACAGTGCAGGTAACCTTCCGTCGCGGTGCTGGCTGCGCCTCCGGGCGTCGGCACGATACCGCCACTGCCGGGCGCCAGCGTTTTGAAGATCGGATCGAGATGCTGCACTACATCCGTCTCGCCGCCGATCATCTGGCAGTAGCCGCGTTCGAGGCCCCACACGCCGCCGCTCGTACCGGCGTCAACGTAATGAATACCTTTGTCTTTTAGTTCACGAGCGCGCCGAATATCGTCGATGTAATAAGAGTTGCCGCCGTCGATGATGATGTCGTCTTTCGTCACGAGTGCGACGAGATCGTTGAGCGTTGCGTCGACGAGCGCCGCGGGAATCATCAACCAGATCGCGCGCGGCTGTTCCAGCTTTGCCACAAAATCCTGAAGCGACTCCGCGCCGGTCGCACCTTCCTTGACGAGGTTCTGCACGGCCTCCGCGCTGCGATCGTAAACAACGCATTGATGTCCCGCACGCAGTAGTCGCCGCACCATGTTGGCGCCCATGCGCCCCAAGCCAATCATTCCTAGTTGCATTAGAAGCTCCGATCCGCGTTAATCTGTGGCCGATTCTACCTAAACCTTAAGGAGCCCTCCAGATGAGACGCTTGAGCCTGCTTTTATTCTTCATTTTTGCGGTTCCCGTCATGGCGCAGCGCGCGCCGTCGTTGCCGGCCGGACGCGTCGTCGATCTGTCGCATCCATTTGACGCGAACACCGTTTATTGGCCCACTGCCGAACCCTTCAAACTCGAGACCGACTTTGAAGGCGTGACTGACAAAGGCTACTTCTATTCTGCATACAGATACTCCGCGGCCGAACACGGTGGCACCCATATCGACGCGCCCGTACATTTTGCGAAAGGACACAACACAGTCGATCAGATCCCGTTGGATCAACTGATGGGTAACGGCATCGTGATCGACGTGGCACCTCAATGTGCTGCGAATCGCGACTATCTCGTGAGCGTGGCGGATTTTGAAAACTGGGAGAAAAGCAATGGTCGTATCGCGCCCGGTACGATCGTGTTTCTGCGCACAGGGTTCGCGAAGTACTATCCCGATCGAAAGATGTATCTGGGCACGGACGAGCGCGGCGCGGATGCTGTGCCGAAGCTGCATTTTCCGGGGCTCGATCCGGCGGCGGCGCGTTGGTTAACGCAGAATCGATCGATCAAGGCGATTGGTCTCGACACTGCGAGTATCGATCGGGGACAGTCGACGTTGTTCGAGAGTCATCGCATTCTGTTTGAGAACAACATTCCCGCGCTCGAAAACGTTGCCAACCTGGACCAGTTGCCGGCGAAGGGTTTTTCGGTGATTGCGTTGCCGATGAAGATTAAGGGTGGTAGTGGTGGGCCGGTGCGGATCGTCGCGTTTCGGTGACACGGGTGAACACAGATGAGTATTCAAGTCTTTGCTGATGCGGCAGAAGTGGCGCGAGCTGCTGCGGAACACTTCGTCAGTTTGAATCCGAAGTCCGTGGCGCTTTCCGGTGGTTCGACGCCGCGCGTCTTGTATGAACTGCTTGCGGATCCGAGCCAACCGTTTCGCGCGCAAATTTCCTGGGACGACACGCACTTCTTCTTTAGCGACGAGCGGCACGTAGCGCCGGATCATCCGGACAGCAACTATCGCATGGTGAACGAAGCGCTTTTTTCACGCGTACCGTTGCCACCGCAGAACGTCCATCGCATTCCTGCTGAAATCCCCAACGCTGAAGACGCCGCTGAGAATTACGAAGCCGATCTGCTTAAATCCTTTGGCGCAGCCATTCCTGCCTTTGATCTTGTTCTACTCGGCCTCGGCGAGGAAGGCCACACAGCTTCTCTCTTTCCACACTCACCTGCTTTGAAAGAAACAAAACGTCTCGTCGTAGCTCCGTGGGTTGAAAAGCTGAACACCTACAGAATAACGATGACGCTGCCACTGCTGAACAACGGAAAGTCCGTGGTGTTCCTCGTCACGGGAGCGTCCAAGGCGGAGATCCTGAGGGAGGTGATAAATACAAAACGAAATCCGGATTTATATCCGGCTCAGGCGATCTCGCCGACCAACGGCGCCGTATCGTGGCTCGTCGACGAAGCGGCCGCGCGCCTCTGTTCAACCAACAACTCTTCAAACGCCGCCACCGTCAACGACTTGCTGAACAAAAAACCCTGAACCACGTCGCAACCAAGCGAACTCAAATACTGAAGCTGCTCCTGCGTCTCCACACCTTCCGCAATCACCGTCAAGTCCAGCGCATGGCCCAACGTGATGATCGCACGCACAATCGCCGTATCGTGCGGGTCTTTACAAACGTCCGACACAAACGCCTTGTCGATCTTCAACGTGTCAATCGGAAAGCGCTTCAGATAATTGAGCGACGAATAACCCGTGCCGAAATCGTCAATCGCCACCTTGATGCCCATCAACTTCAACTCGTGTAACTTCTCGATCGCCTGCTCCGGCTCCTTCATGATCGAGCTCTCGGTCAGTTCCAACTCCAACCACCGCGGATCGAGATTCGTCTCTTTCAAAATCTCAGCGACCGTCGCAATGAAGGTAGGCTGTTGAAACTGCCGCGCCGAGAAGTTTACTGACAAACGCATCGGCGCAAGTCCCGCGTCCTGCCACAACTTGTTCTGCAAACAGGCTTCGCGCATCACCCAATCACCGAGCGGCACGATCAAACCGCTGTCTTCTGCGAGCGGCACAAAGTCGTTCGGATAAAGCAGGCCCAGGCTCGGGTGTTTCCAGCGCACCAGCGCTTCCATGCCGACCAGATGAAAATCGGGAATCGCAACTTGCGGCTGGTAATGAACGATGAACTCCGAGCGGTCGAGCGCGCCCCGCAGGTTGCTTTCGAGCACGAGCTGCTTGAGCGCGCGCGTCGTGCCGCCGGCGGTGTAGAACTGATAGTTGTTGCCGCCCTGCTCCTTGGCCCGATCGAGTGCGACGCTCGCAGCTTTTAACAAGCCCGCGGTATCGCGATCGTCGTGCGGATAGAGACTGATGCCGATGCTCGGCGAGACAAACACTTCCTGTTCGTCAAAGATGAATGCCTGATCGAGCACCTCCTTGATCGCGCGAGCGGCGTTGGCGGCGTCCTGCGGCCGCGCGATCTGCGTCATCAGGATCGCAAACTCGTCACTGCCGAAACGCGCAACCGTGTCGCTCTCACGGACGCAACTTGTCAAACGTTGCGCCACGGACTGAAGCAATCGATCGCCCGCGGTGTAACCCAGCGAGTCGTTAACGGTTTTGAAACGATCGAGATTGAGCAACAGAACCGCGTGCATCTGATCTGTGCGCCGCGAATAAGCGATCGCCTGTTTGAGACGATCCTTGAACAACACCTGGTTCGGGAGATCGGTAAGCGCGTCGTGATACGCGAGGTGGTTGAGTTTGTCCTGTGCCTGCTTCTGCTGCGATAGATCGACGACGAAACACGCGATCTCCTCGTCGTGCAAAGCCGCCGCAAAAAGAACTGGAACAGTCGAGCCGTCATGACGCACGAGATCTTTTTCGTAAGGCGCACACGCGCCGAACGCCATCAACTTCTCAAACGCTTCGTCGTCGAGACGATGATGTTCGGGCACGGTGAGCGTGCACAAGCTCGCGGGCAGCGCTTCGCGCGCGTAACCGGCCAGACTGAGGAAACTCTCGTCCGCGCCGGTGATGTTGCCCGACAGATCCGTGAATAGAACGCCGATGAGATTGGTATCGACGAAACGTCGCAGTGCGGCATCCAGCCGGTTCTCGTAGCTTTCGAGGCTCATTTGATTTTCCGAGGAAGGTGAGTAGGCAAGAAGGGTTGGTCGGCAACCCGAACCACAGGTTAACACAGACTAACACGGATTTACACAGAAAAGATCCGTGTTAGTCCGTGGTTCAGAGTCGTTCCTTGATGTACTTCGTCATCAATCCGAACAGGTGGCGCTGCGTGCCCGGGCCTTCGAAGATGCCGTGTGAACGGTTCGGATACGACATCATCGAAAACTGCTTGTTCGTGGCGATCAGTGCATTGATGAGCTCTTCGGTTCCCTGGTAGTGAACGTTGTCGTCGCCCGTGCCGTGAATGACCAGCAGGTTGCCCTTCAGGTTCCCGGCGAAGGTGACCGGCGAACTCTGTTTGTATTCTTCAGGATGGTCTTGCGGCAGACCGCAATAACGTTCCTGGTAGATCGTGTCGTAGTAACGAATGTCGGGAACGGGCGCGACCGAGACGCCCGTCTTGTAAACATCCGGGTAGCGGAACATCGCATTGAGCGTCGATGAGCCGCCGCCGCTCCAACCCCAAATCCCGATGCGCGCCGGATCGACAAACGGCCACTTCGCGACCGCCCGCGCCGCCGAGGCTTGATCGCCGGAGTTCACAATCCCCATCTTGCGATAGATGATCTTGCGCCACGCACGGCCACGCGGCGCCGGCGTGCCGCGATTGTCGACACTCATCACGATGTAGCCTTCCTGGGCCAGCATCGTGTGCCACATTCGATCGCGACCACCCCAACGATCCAACACGGTCTGTCCCCACGGCTCGCCGTAAACGTGAAAGAGCACGGGATAACGTTTCTGTGGATCGAAGTCCGGTGGCTTGATCATCCAGCCGTCGAGTTGCACACCGTCACCGATGTCGACTTTGAAAAACTCGGTCGCGGTTGGTTTGAGTTTTGCGAGCCGCTCCTGCACCGTGTGGTTATCGATCAACGTGCGCACGACTTCGTGTTGCGGCAAACGCACGATTTCCGTCACCGGAACCGTGTTGAAGGTTGAGAAAACGTGAATCGCGTAGTCGCCGCGAGGTGAAACGTCGTAACCGTGCATGCCGGTCGCAGTCGCAGGCGTCAAACGTTCTTCTTTTCCCGCGCCGTCAACGCGCACGCGATAGAGAAAACGTTGCGTGGCGTTCTGCGGCGAGGCGGCGAAGTAAAGCCAACCGTTTTGCGCATCGACACGTTCGACAGAGATCACGTCGTAGTTGCCGGGCGTGATCAGTTTCACGTCGCTTCCGTCGCGCGAGATTGAATAGATGTGACGCCAGCCATCGCGTTCGCTCGCCCACAGAAACCGTTTGCGATTGTCGACCCACTCAATGTCACCGCGAGCGATGCCCGTCTTGTCCCAATCGATGTCGCCCCACGAGATGTCGACCCACGCGTCGTCTTTCTCGGTCAGTATCGGATGCACTTTGCCGGAGCGTGGGTCGCCGAGCATCACGATGTTCGTGTCCTGGCGGCGGTTGAGCTGTTGGATCACAACCTCGTCGTTGCCGGCCCACTCCATGCGCGGCAGATAGTTGTTGCGCGGATCACCGGGAACTTCAAACCACCGTGTTGGACCACCATCTGCGCTGATGACGCCGACGCGTGCGGCCGAATTCGTCTCGCCCGCCTTCGGATAAGGAAACGACGTGACCACCGGATAGAGTGCGCTCGTGTTGTTGATGAGCTGCATCTCCTTCACGCCTTCGGAGTTGAGTTGCCAGTAAGCGATCTGTTTGCTGTCAGGACTCCAACGAAAACCGTCGCGGCAAAAGAGTTCTTCTTCGTACACCCAATCGAACGTGCCGTTAACAATGTAGCGCGAGCCGTCACTGGTAAGTTTCTTGATGTCGTTATCGCCGAAAAGACTTTCGACGTAGACATTGTTGTCGCGGACGTACGCGACGCGCTGGCCGTCGGGTGAGAACTTCGCAAACATCAGGCTCGAGGGTTTCGCATCGGCGCCACCGAGTTTGTGCAGCGAATTGTTTTTAAGGTCGAGCACCCAGTAGTCGCCACGCGTATTGCTGCGCCAAACTCTTTCCGAGTTCGTGAAGATGAGCAGCTTCTGTTCGTCGCCGGTCATTGAGAACTCTTCGATCAGCAACGGATCGGTTGCCCCCGCGGGCGTGAGTTTTTCCGCCGAGACTTTGATCGTGCGTTGTCCCGTCGCGGCGTCGTAACGAACCAGATCGAGAAACTTCGTCTTCGTTGGCGACGGCTCCAGCGCGAGATAGCCGCTGCCGTCCTCCTGCCAGCGCACTGGTCCAAGCGAACGCATGCGGTAGGTGAAGATCGAATCAACCGTCAGCAGTTCCGTTTGGGCAAACGCCGAAACTGCCAACAACAAAAGAACGGGAATAATCGCAAGTCTGCGTCTCATAGTTTTCGTGTTTATCGTGTCGTCCGGGGCTTAGTCGCCTGTTCCAATCAATGCCGCGATGGCCGCAATCATATCAGCCTGTTCGATCGGCTTCGCCATGTGCTGATGATAACCGGCCCCGAGCGCGCGTTCGCGATCCTTGCGCGAAGCATATCCTGTCAGCGCGATCGCCGGCGTTCGCCCGCCTTTCTCCGGCGGCAGGCTGCGCAGCTTGCGGATAAACTCGTAACCATCTTCATCGGGCATACCGATGTCGCTGATCAAAATGTTCGGCGCATCTTCCGCAAACACAACCAGCGCTTCCGCGGCGGACTTCGTCGCGGTCACTCGCGCACCGTAACGTTTCAGCATCGTGCTGAGCAGCTTTCGCGAGTCGTCGTCGTCTTCCACCAACAAAACGTGAATACCGTCGAGCCTGACCGAACCTTTCCGGCTACGACGCCGCTCGACCTCGCGACGGCGCTCTTCCGCCTGCGCCGGATCTCGCCGTTCCTCTGCGAGCGGCAGGTCGACTGCGAACAACGCACCCTGGCCCAACCCGGCGCTCTCCGCACTGATGCTTCCGCCGTGCAGCTCGACCAGATGTCGCACAACGGCGAGACCTAATCCGAGTCCACCCTGTTTTCTCGAGATCGAGGCTTCGGCTTGCCGGAAACGATCGAAGACGTACGGCAAAAACTCCGCCGAGATTCCCTCACCCGTATCAGCAACTTTCAAACGCACGGTCGAACCGTCACACCGCAGATCGATCGTGACCACGCCGCCGCGGTGCGTGAACTTGATGGAATTCGAGAGCAGGTTCCAGATCACTTGGCGCAGCCTATTGGCATCGCCTTTCACGAGACAATCGCCGCCCGTTTCCGAGCGTATCTGAATGCCTCTTATGTCAGCAGTGGGCCGCAACGCGTCGATCGCGGCTTCGACGATCGACGCGAGATTCAGCGGATGTAGATCGAGACGCAGGTTACCGGTAATGATGCGTGAGACATCGAGCAGGTCGTCAATCAAACGTGCTTGCGAACGCGCGTTACGCTCAATGGTTTCGATTGCGCGCGTCACGTTAGACCCTTCGACTTCACCGTTGCGGATCATCGAGGCCCAACCAAGAATCGAAGTCAGCGGCGTGCGCAGTTCATGCGAAAGCGTAGCGAGAAACTCGTCCTTGAGGCGATCGGCTTCTTCGGCGTGCCTACGTGCGTCCCGCTCGCGAATCAGTAAGGCGGCGCGATCGTCTTCCGTTGCTTTGCGCGCAGTCACGTCGAGCACCAGCGACAACACCGAAACAAATTGGCCGCGATCGTCGTGGAGCACGGAGTTATACCATTCGCAGAAGAGCACCGAGCCATCGCGCGTGTAGTTGCGATTGCGCAGGACGCCCTGCACCTCGACGCCTTCACGCTGTCGATTGGTGACCAGCGCCACGGCATCGACGTCGTCGGCAAACACGAACTGCCACTCGTTGACGTGCTTGCCAATAACTTCGTCTGCCTTCCAGCCAAACAACCGCTCGGCCGATGCTGACCAGCGCGAAACACGAAAGTCGCTGTCCCATTCGATCACCGCGAGCGGGGAACTCTCGACGTGAAAGGCCAACTGCCGGTAGGCCGTGTGGGCTGCTTCTTCGGCCTGGCGGCGCGCGGAAATATCGTTGACGACCGCGATGCCGCCAACAATGTTGTTGTCGTCGTCGGTTAACGGTAAGTAGCGACTTTCGAAAACGCCGGTCGCCGCTGGACCATAGGAGTGATTTTCGAAAACTGACTGCGTGCCCGCCAGCGCCATCGACAAGCAACTCTCCGCACCTACGGATCGCAGAAACGGAAATATCTCATCAGCCCGCCGCCCGAGCACCGCTTCGCTGTTGAAGCCGGACATACGTTCCATCGCGTGGTTCCAGGCGATGATGCGGCAGTCGCGGTCAAAGGCGAACAGTCCGTCGACGCTGGCGTCGAGCAGGCGCTTTAAGAGAATTGGAGATTCGTTTGCCAAGCAAAGAGTCTACAGGTACAGCGGTTAGTGTTACTTGCCGGTGAGTAACATCAAACCCGTCGCGTCGCGTACGAGGATGTTCGAACCCAATAATACGGGCGTGGCAAAGGTAGAAGACTCGGCCACCTCGTAACGACGTTCCACGGTAAACGCGGTCGCGCCGCGTTTCGCCACGATCAAGTCAGCGCTATTTGTGAGAAACACTACGTGCCGGGGCGTTAGTAACAATGAGGCGTGTTCACCTTCGCGTCCTTCGGTGGCCCAGCGAATCGCGCCGGTCTTCTCGTCGAACGCTACGAATTGTCCCTTCTTTTTCGACGAATGAGCATAAACCAGACCGTCGGCAGTAACCGGCGAGCTCATGTACATCGCGACGTCAGGGTTTTTCCAAACTTCGGTTGCCTGCCACTTGCCGTTTTGTTCGGCGAGCGTGAAAGCGTGTGTGCCTTGCCGGGTACCGGAGATGATTAGATGAGTGCCGGTCCAAAGCGGAGTCGAGATGTTCTCGTGCCAGTCGTCGGGAAACGGCACTGACCAGAGTTCTTTTCCGTTTCTCGCGTCGAGGCCGACGATCGAACCTTCGGTTAAGCCAACGATCTGCGACTGCCCTTTTAGATTAACGAGTACCGGTGAAGCATAACCTGGTCCAGGTCCGGTCCATTCCCATTGTGTTGCACCGGTTGCCGGATCGAGGCCGAGAATTTTGCCGCCCTGAATGTCGCTGCCGACCTGGACCACCACACGTCCAGTCACCGGCAACGGCGACGCGGCAGTGCCGCAGAACAGTTTGCTGGTATCGATGAGCTGTGAGAAATCACGTGTCCACAACTGCCGGCCCGTGCGCACATCCCAGGCGTTCAGCATGCCGGTCACGCCAAGTGTGATCACCGCGTTGCCAAGCACGAGCGGCGTTGCGTGCGGTCCCTTGGCCATCTCAACCGCGTACTGGTTCTTCTTAAAACCGGCCTGATACTTCTGTTCCCAAAGTACCTTACCGTCGGCAATATTGATCGCGGTTACGACCTCTTCCGGATCGCGGCGGCTGTGTACGAAGACGCGTCCTGCTGACGCCACCGGAGACGAATAACCTTCGCCGATCTCGACGCGCCAGACGCGGTCCAATTTCTCGGGCCAATTGGTGGGCGCGTTCTTCTCCGAAACGAAGCCGTCGCGGTCCGGTCCACGCCACTGCGTCCATTCCTGCGCGCTAATGGCCGGGGCCACCATTAATAGGAAGAGCACAACTAAGAATGCGGGCTTGGGGTAAGTCATGGGACAGCGATCATAACATCCACAGAATGCTCAGAACAGGTGTATCCTGTGCTCCGCGGAGATTCCCGATGATTCTGCTGGGAAGAATAGCCTTGCTGTTGGCGTTGACCGTTTCCGTGGTCCCGGCTCAGTCTGTCGGAGTTTCGCTCACACCCGAAGTTTTTCAGGTTCTCGAACTCCCGCTAACGATCACCAACCCGTCACTCGTCAAAACGAAGAACGGCTACGTTTTGAAGTGTTCTCTCTCGAACGCATCCGAATTTCGACAGCTCGGCTTCAGATATTCGTTGGCAATTATCGACGCAACGACCGGCAAGAACGGGATCACCAGCCGCAACGAGGGATTTACGCTCGCGCCTTACCAAACCAGGTACGTGACTTTCAAAGCACCGCTACGCTTGAATCTCAAGGGCGACGAACGTTTGGTGCTGATGGTGGAGCAAGTCATCAGCACGGATTACGTTTGGGAAGTGGTGCAGGCGAAGGAAGCACTTGCAAGTTATGTCGACGGCGACTATTCGACTACACCGCGCGTCCTGCGCGTGCTCAATCAGGTCGACGCGCCCGTGCGTTTGCGAATCAATTTCTAAATGCGTTTTCGAACGATAAAAATTACCGGTTCCTGTCTCGCACTTTTCTTCACGCTGTCATGCACGTCGGCGCCGGCTGAACAACCGAAGACGACCGCGTCTTCCAGAGTGGCGACCGCCAGACCGGTTGCGCCCGCCGCCGCGACGGAGCTCGCCGCAACCGATTTCAATCTACACGTGGCGCAGATCAAGAAACGACTGCCCTCGAATGATTTTACGGTCCTCGTGCAGCCACCGTTTGTCGTGATCGGCGATGGTCCCGCGGAAGAAGTGAAGCGGCGCGCCGACGACACGGTCAAGTGGACCGTCGACAAGCTGAAGCAGGATTACTTCACGAAAGATCCGAAAGAGATCATCGATGTCTGGCTCTTCAAAGACGCCGCGTCATACGAGAAGAACACCCAACTGCTGTTCAACGAAAAACCGACGACGCCTTACGGTTACTACTCACCAGAACACCGAGCGTTGATTATGAACATCAGCACCGGCGGCGGCACCCTTGTTCACGAGATCGTCCATCCGTATATGGAAGCAAACTTCCCGGCGTGCCCGCCGTGGTTCAACGAGGGCATGGGATCGTTGTATGAGCATGTTGGCGAGGAGGATGGTCACATTTACGGCTACGTGAACTGGCGCTTGCCGCGTTTGCAAAAGGCGATCAAGGAAGGAAACGTGCCCGCCTTTGAAACGTTGATGGCGATGGATCCGAACACGTTCTACGGCGATCGCACGGGAGTACATTACGCGCAGTCGCGCTACCTCTGTTACTACCTGCAAGAGAAGAAACTGCTCGTGCAGTTCTACAAACAGTTTTACGCACGCCAGAAATCGGATCCGAGCGGCTTTGACACGTTGAAAACGATCCTTAAGGAATCGGACATGGTCCAGTTTCAGAAAAGGTGGGAGAAGTTCGTGTCAGGACTAACTTACTGACTCGCGCTTCACTCAGATCACGTCAGCGAAATTCTTGCGCGTACGCGCGAACCACCAGTAGCCAAACACAAACACAACCAAAGCCACGGCGGTGAAGTACGCCAGGCCGCGCCAGTCAGGCGCGACGCCATCGAGAAAAATGTTCCGGTAACTACGCACGAGCGGCGTGAACGGATTGACTTTGATGAACCAGCGAAAACGTTCCGGCACGATCGATTCGGGATAAATGATCGGCGTCAGATACATCCAGGCCATCAACAGCAATGTAACTCCCTGCGCGATGTCGCGTAAGAAAACTCCGAGGGAGGCAATGAGCCACGCCGCACCGAGTGCGAATAGGAGTTGCGGAATCAACAACAACGGCAGCCATAGCGAGGTGAGTTGCAGGTTTTGGCGAATCAGAACGATTCCGATTAGCAGGGCGATCGTCGCGAAGAGTTGATTGCCGAGTGCGGCGAAGGCTTGCGCGGCGGGCAGCGCCTCCAACGGAAACACGACTCGCTTCACCAGGTTCGCGTGAGCGACGATAGTCGTCGCCGATTGCTGCACGGATTCCTGAAACATCGACCACGGCAAGAGGCCGCAGAAGAGATAAAGCGCGTAGTCCCAATGTGAGTCGCTCGCGCCAAATCGCGCACCGAAAATACCCGCGAAGATGAACGTGAAGATTGCAATCATCACGACCGGCGTCAGCACTGCCCACGCGATACCGAGCGCGGAACCCTTGTAGCGCCCCACGAGATCGCGTCGCGCAAACGAGAAGATCAAATCGGCGCGCCCC
>Ga0075426_10001262_pt1 | contig 17923 bp, 17 predicted proteins | sample SoiMethybrSBSTD5_FD_75304 | JGI IMG/M metagenome (GOLD analysis project Ga0075426, IMG submission 75304) | Bulk soil microbial communities from a Populus tree surrounding site in Tennessee, USA - Soil MetaG P. TD hybrid SBSTD5 | ecosystem: Environmental > Terrestrial > Soil > Tree plantation... | reverse complement strand
CTGGACCTGCAAAGCGCTGAGGTCAGGTGAACCGCGACACCCACCGCGAGGGCTCGAACCGGCCATCGACTATTGTCGAAGAGTATCGAAGTAGTGATCCAGGATCGAAACCTCATAGGATCCGCTCCGGCCTGAACTTCTTGATAAGCACAAACCCGGCGGGCGTTACGCGAGCGCATGATCTCGTATCCGCCGCCTAGCGCCGTATTTTCGCACAGTACTCTTGGGCGAGAGCCTAGAGCTGCCGTTAGCCTGGGCGACCGTACATTCCCATTGCCAAAGTACGTTTTAGTGCAATACCGAAGACCGCTATCAGAATCACAAGACCATATTGGGCCGTGACTTCTCATGTGTGTACCCGATGTGTCTGGTACGGATGTATGTAATCCGGCTATCATGGAACGGGTAAAGCAAACGAAGACGACCCAGCAAGGAAGAAATACAATGCGCATCAGCCTTTCTATTCGCTTGCTAGCATTCTCACTCGTGATGCTGGCGGTACCAGTCACCTCGGCTGCGGGCATCATCTTTTCGATCGGGATCGCTCCGCCGCCGCTGCCTGTGTACGAGCAGCCCTTTTGCCCCGGCTATGGCTACATCTGGACCCCTGGATTTTGGGCTTACGGCGACGATGGATACTTCTGGGTGCCTGGTACATGGGTCTTGGCGCCGGAGCCCGGTTTGCTCTGGACCCCTGGTTATTGGGGCTGGGGTGATGGCGTTTTTATTTTTCATGAGGGCTACTGGGGGCCGCGCGTCGGATTCTATGGCGGCATTGTCTACGGTTTCGGCTACTTTGGTGTCGGCTATCAAGGGGGATATTGGAATAACGGAGTTTTTTTCTATAACCGATCAGTGAACAGGGTGACGAATATTACGAACGTCTACAACAAGACGGTCATCGTTAACAACGTGACGGTGAATAACGTGAGTTACAACGGAGGCGTTGGGGGAGTCTCTAATCGCCCAACGCCTGAGGAAGCTGTGGCCGCAAGTGAGAGACATTTCGCGCCAACCCGTATACAAACTCAACATGTTCAAGCCGCTAATACCTACCGCGGGCTACACGAGTCGGTGAATCATGGCAAACCCGCGATCGCCGCCACCGCGAAGCCTGCGGAATTCAGCGGACGTGGCATAGTAAAAGCCAAAGCGGCGGGGAGGTCGTATAAGCCGCCTACTGCTCGGACTGCTACTGTCGCTCCGGCAGGGGCCAGGAATGTCGCTTCACGTCCTGTCACGGCAGTCCATCCTAACGACCTTCCGTCTACTTCACGCCCCGGTAGTCCAAACACAGGGAAGCCGCGGCTCGATAAAAAATATCAGCAAGAGCAGGAAAAGCTCCAGGCGCGGCAAGAACAGGATCGACGGAAGCTCCAGCATAAGCAGGAGCAGGAGCACCAGCGGGTGGCGCAAGGGAGGTCTGATACGAGGAAGCCGCAGCTAGAGCAGAGGCACCAGCAGCAAACGCGACAATTGGAGCAAAAACACGCAACGGAGCAGCAGAAGTTACAGAATAAACAGCAGCAAGGGAGCCCGAACCAGGGCCGGCCTGCAAGGGGCAAGCCTTAGTCCGTGTTCCGTCAATAGAGACGCCGGAAATCGTGCGCACCTGATAGCCACAGACTGAAACGGGCTGGTGTGCAAACTCACTGATCTCTTGGGGGATACCGGAGAACGATGAGTCGGTTTCGTTCCGCCAGACCGCCACACGCCGCTAGGTTAACGTAATACACGCTCCTCGTAGAAGTGGAAGAGGGCGCACTCCCCACCAAGCCTAAGAATGTGTGAGGAAGCTACAGACCTTGATGGTTAACTTATTGACTCAATACTCATACGGCGGTGGTTGCCAAACAAGGGATGAACAAAGCCGCAGAATTTGAGGAGCGACAAAATGGCCTCAGGGTAGCGGAATCAGTTGGCCATCGGGCGTGCTAGGGACAACTTTCCGGATGCGACAGTCATCCAGGCGCAATCCGCTTATACGAACAGGATGATAAAAAAAACTCCCGAAGCCGCACCCGACGACTTTCATCAGAGCCTAACCAACCGCCCGTCCGGATCGTGGAGCGAAATACGAATCGCCTTGAGCTGAAGCTAAGCGTTCAGTCGCTGGAGATGTCCTTGTTGGTGTTGTCCTTGAGCATCGCTGTGGCAAGCAGCGAAATGATCGCGCAGCCGAGAATGAACACGGCGATCGGCATAGAGGAGCGATAGCGGCTCATCAACGATGACGCGATCAGTGGGGCGGGACCGCCAGCAATCAAAGATGACAGCTGATAGCCGAGCGACGCGCCACTGTAGCGCAGGCGTCCGGTGAAAGACTCCGCGATGAGTGCAGCCTGAGGGCCGTACATCATGTCATGCGGTACGAGCGAGAGCACAACCGCGAGCGTCACCAGAGCCGGTGCTCTCGTGTCGAGCAAAGTGAAATATGCGAAGCCGTAGGCGCCAGTGAGGGCAGCACCGAGCATGTAAATTCGCTTGCGGCCGAAGCGGTCGGACAAGTGCCCAAACAACGGAATCGAGATGAACGAGATCATCGCGGCGGCAAGCACCGCTACCACGAGAAAGTCACGATGGAGATGCAACACCGCGGTGCCGTAGGCGAAAACGAACGCCGTGAACAGATAGAACGGTGCCTGCTCGGCCATGCGGCATAGGGCTGTCAGAATAATCTCGCGGGGCTGGCGACGGAGCACTTCGAGGACGGGCATGCGCTCAATCCGGCGTTCCGCGACCAGGCGTCGGAAGACCGGCGTTTCCAGAATCCCCAACCGGATGTACAGACCGAGCGCAATCAGAACGATACTAAACAGGAAGGGAACGCGCCAACCCCACGTGAGGAATTGCTCGCCCGACAACGCACTCACCGCGAGGACCGCGAGATTGGAGAGAAACAGGCCAGCCGGTACGCCGAACTGCGGCCAGGAAGCGATGAAGCCACGGTGACGGTTCGACTGCGCCCATTCCATCGAAAGAAGTACCGAGCCGCCCCACTCACCCCCGACCCCGATGCCCTGAATGAAGCGCAGCATGGTCAGTATGATCGCGCCCCAAATCCCGATGTGTTCATAGCCTGGGACGAGCGCCACCAGAAACGTGGCAATTCCCATCAGCAGCAGCGTCGCGATCAAAGCTGCCTTTCGCCCGAGACGGTCGCCGTAGTGGCCGAAGATCGCCGCGCCGATTGGTCTCGCGACGAAACCGACGGCGTACACACCGAAGGCCTCCAACGTGCCGACAAACGGATCGGCGCGCGGAAAATAGAGCCGCGCAAACACCAGTCCGGTGACGGTGCTGTACAGGAAGAAGTCGTACCATTCAATCGCCGTCCCGATCGTGCCAGCCAGAACTGCGCGGCGGAGCTGCCGCCGATGGTCTGCCTCGTCAATAGTGCCGGCACTGTGACTGGCGGCCATCTTGCCAGTCTAGTCGAAATCAGCATCGGAGGCGGCGAATCACGTCATCCAGGCGTAGAAAGTGCGGTGGAATCCGCCAAGTTTACGATAACCCCACTTTTCGCCCATCCCCGAGTGCTCCTCCCCGCTGTGCCCAGCAAATGTCGGCAACGGGCGTCGTGTTAGGGCAACCCGTCGGCCCTGGGCCGACTCGTTGGTGTCTAAAGAGGGCTATCTCAGCCCATCTCTGGCAGGTATAACAAAACCCCCGATCTTCGGGTTTTGGTATTGGTTCTACGATCAGCCCAGATTACCTGACTAACCACCGCGTGGGTATCGGCTGCGACCAGCGCCAGATTTTGCTTCTGAAGGAACCTATTTTCCTAGAGTGTGTAATATTGAACAGACACGGCACCGCGAAAATGCTTTAATTCGCGGAGCGCCTCCAAAAGGAAGCTTTGAGGCTGTACCGTCAGCCCGCCGGGGCCCCAAAATGGAATCCTGGCTGAACGGTGCTGAGGAGTCCAAAATGGAAGTCTCAGGTAAGGGGGATGCGGTGAAAACCTAGTCAAAGCAGTATCGGCACTTAGCGACAATCATCACGGGCGTTGGGCTTACGTTTTTCTCAATTACAGCGGAAGCCGAAACGATTGGCTATGAACAATCCCCTGGGCATTTCGGTGGGTTCGGATCTGATGGACTAGTGGCTACTGTAGCAGATGAGTTTCAGCTAGACCAATCAGCATTGATTCGAAACATAACTTGGTGGGGAGGCTATGCCCATGATATACAGCAACCGCCGCCCGTCGCTGACGATTTCACCATGCGACTGTTTGCCGACCAAAGTGGAAAACCAGGGGCGGTACTCAGAGACTTCAACCTAGGGAGTGACGTGAACCGAGTAGCCACAGGAGATTTTCTTGTCCCCCCTAGTCCCGATTTTCCTGATGAATTGGGGGAGGCAGAATTCAAGTACTCGTTCGACCTTCCTGGATCATTTGTGGCTAAAGCGAATACGCGCTACTGGCTCAGCATCCTCAATGTGCCCGTAGCGGATGGTTGGAATTGGGAAATGTCTGACAGCCTCATGAATCTTGGCGTTGACCAACAACGGAGGTTTAGGGGAGATCCTGTTTTCAGGCCGTGGATGCTTTTCGACGAGGGAGGAAATTCCGACTTTAATCTGGCTTTCCAAGTAGGGATAGATCCTGTCGAAGTCAGCGATAGTCCCGAACCCTCCAGTGTTATCCTTCTTGCAACTGCAGTTGGATTGACGATGTTTGTGGGAAGGCGACGAATGGCGCGACGGTGGATCTCGTAAATCCCCAGCCGATGGCCGGTACCGTGCAGGCCGAGATTGAGGCGGAACGCCGGGAGCGATGTCCGTTATGGTTCTAGGGCGCTCATTGATCTTTCCGATAATCGCACTTCACGGCAACGGTCCTCGGACGGTCCCGAACATGTACGGCTCGGGCGTTTTCCGTCCAGGTAGATTCCAGCAAACCTGTTACTAAAACGCTTCGCGACTGATCGTTAGTTGCGCCTGACGTGATGACGGGCGGCGTCCACAGCCAAAGCGCTCACTTGGGCAGCTTCAGATCGTAGACTATAGACTTGCCCAGTTGGTCGTAGACTTCGAAGTGGGGCTTGTTGTCATAATCGACATACAGTTTGATGGCGTCCCGGCCCCAGCGATTTCTTATGAAAACGCCGGCATCGTCATACCCCGCACCATTCTTCACACCACGTCGGTCTCCAACAAACAATCGGCGCGCGCTGATTTTGCCTTCCTGGAGGGATTTCAGTTGGAGGGCGTCACGCTCTTCCCCGGAAAGCTTTTCCATTTGCGCGTAGATGGCGAATTCTTCCTTCACTCCCTTCCAATCCGGGCGGCTGATGATGGTGAGTCCGTCGTCGATGCTGCGCGCCTGCGCGTCTTTGTGTTCCTCGTGATGCAGGTAGACGTTTTGGTCGTGACGGTATTGATCGAAGGTGAGTGTGACATCGGCATCCTGCCCCCCAGGTATCGCCTTGCCGCTGTAGACGAGCCCTCCTTCTTCATCGCCTTCCTGGTTATAGAACAGCAATCCGGAGAACTGCACCCCACCCGGCTGTTTCGCTCGTTCCCCACCCATAGCAGTAAAGCCCGCGGAGTTGGACAGGACCACCTTGAGCGTGCCGTCCTTCTCTCTAATGTTGATCTTTTCAGCATCCACCACTTTCATACGCTGGGCGATAAACGGATACCGGAGGTTGATACACAGTGCTATCGTGACAACAAACAAAACAGCCACGGAGGCCTGAAGAAAGCGAAGCTGACGCAATAACGTCGATTCCAATGGCAAACCTCCTTAAACAGTCACTCCAGAGAAGTATACGGCTAACGGTACCGAAAACGGCACCGGTTGGCCACCTCGGTTCAGGGCATGTCGAACTCGACAGATCTCTCCTGACGGCGTAGCGTTTAGAAGTTCAAGTTGACGGTTTGTCGGCATGTCGGACACGGGGCCGGAACGGTAAACGGCGTTCTCGGAAAGTTCACCCATCCGCAGCGCACCTAGCTCGCAAGCGGCCAGGTGTGAAAGCGCGCGACCTCGGTCTTAACCCACGCGCTAAGCTCGCGCGCCGTACTCACTTTGGGAAGACCTTCAAGGTTGGCGGCTTGGACTCTTCATTTATCAACGCGAACTCTCTGCTCGCGCGTCCGTCTTCGAGTACAAACGCCCGGTACTCGCCGAACGGCAAATCTCTTAGTTCCATATTACCTTCGCGGTCGTGGGCAAGAAAGTCTCGGCGATACGAGGAATAGACACCTACAACTCGAAGGGCTACAGGATGCTGCGCACCAGCTATTCTGCCGATCGAGATGCGGACGGACGGGTTGGCGGGCGAACCTTCGCCGCTGATCTCGCTTCCAGTTGGGCGCACCAGACCTACCATGATGATCTCCTCTGCGGAAGAATCCTCGATATCCTCCTCGAACGGACGATGTAATGATGCCGATAGCCGCAATGTCACCCGACCTCCTGGAAGAGCCAAAGACTTCGGAGAATCGTAGTCCTTTCGTTCGCCATCAGCTGACACAACCTCTACTCATCCGCTGCGTTTGTCGCAAAAGGTAGTGCATACAATCCAACCACGAGGATACTAGCGGCTGTTTTCATCATCTCCTCAATTCTGTTTTGGTCAGTGCGGATGTGGGTATCCACCCTCTCACAATCGGTAGGACGATATCCACAGCCTCGATCGTTGGCATCACTCTGCTGCTGGGTCCGGGCGAGCCGCCCGTGAGGGACGATAATCCCACTTTTAAGGAAGTACCGCACATCGTAAACAACGCGACCAATCTCCTGAAGTGGCGTGATGCCCGGCATGTTGCTACCATGCAACCGGGGAAATGAGTGAAATATCCGCCAACGATCCTGCGCGTTTGCATCGGCAGCGTGCTAATCGCCATTTCGCTGATCGCGCAGGAAGACACGTTTGTTCCGGCAGCTGACGTCTCGTTTACTGTTTCAACCGACCGGAATCGCTACGGGTCTAGAGGGCCGATCGCAGTTAGGTACAAAATCCTGAATGTTAGCAACGGCCCGGTATATGCCCCCCGAGCATGGGAGGCGAAGTGCCCAGCAAAACCGCACGTTTGGGCGTGGTTTGAGAACAATGTGGGGAAGCATTTCACCCCAGGTTATGCGGGGTCCTGCAGCCCTGATGGTGTGCCAAAAACCATCGCCGGGCGCATGGCTAAAGAAGCTGTTTTGCTCAAACCTGGCCAACACGTTGACGGCACGCTTCAGTTGGATCCTACTCTGTTCGGCGGCTTACCACTGGGACCGTATCGCATCGAGGCGGTGCTGTATTGTTGGAACGACGACGAGTTTACCGCCGATGAGAGAAAAGACCTAGAGAACGTTGGGCACCGATTCCTGCGGGGGCAAGTACCCGCCTCGACGAATATCACCTTGATACCCTAATACCGGAGATATAGTTAACGACGATCTGCTGACCGACAAATATTGGTCCGAAGTTCAGCGTTTAGCGATAAGGCTTCCGTGAATTGAGGGCAGGTAAACGGCATTATCGGAAATCGTCCGACATATCACCGATTCTGGTCTGGTCGTCGCCCATCCGGAAGTCACGTTCCCGTCGATCACTTCACTGGTTGCAGCTGCGACCGCGCGGACCCTCTACGCGCCTTAACAAGCCAGGCTCGAACTTGAGGTTAGCTTACTTACTTAATACTATACGGCGATGCTTGCCAAACAAGAACTGAACGAAACCACCAGGACGCGTACCCCGAACTGTCCTCCGACGCAATTTCCACTCTCCACAATCGCCCAGCGCGCCCGCCGATGGTGGAAATTTCAGCACGATCCGAAAACAATTACTAGTCAAAAACTTCAAACAGCGCTTGGGGTTCAACTGCGCAAATCGGTCGATTTCTAAAAGTTTCCCTTGGGAATCGAGCCAGTACATCAACCCGCGTGCGGTTATCCGGTACCGCTCGGGTGCCGGTCGCCGCTGTTCCGCCGTCAATCCCTAGTGCGGAGCCTCGACACCCAATTGTACGTCCCAGAAAACGCTGGCGCGGTTTCGATTCAGGCGTGCCCTACACGTGCCAAGGACTTGCTGAAATAGCGGATCTAGCGCTTCTGGTTACGTTTAGAATCAGCAATTTCCGTCTTTTCAATGGGTTGGTCTTGTTCGACCCCCTCCTCCAGCACCAAAAAACAATTGTGTTCCGGTTCGTGGTGAGCTAGCTCGACCCAGGTTGTGACGCACCTCACATTTCACGTCAGCAATGGTCTCGTTCGTCCGGCTCATTGGTAACCCAACTGCTCCCATTACGCGTGGAGGGCTATCATGCTTGAATGTTTCCTGCTGTTGCGCCACCCCGCTGGCGGGAGATGGATTGCCTTATTCGCCATCCCCCTGGTGATTAGTGGAAGTGTGGCTTCCGTGCGCCTGATGCTATCCGGTGTGAAGGGTCTTCTCGCGGCGCGGCATCAGCCGGACCGCCAGCCCCGAGCGATCGATCGCCCGCAGCTCATCGGCCTTTAGGGCACGCTGCGACCGGAGTATCATCAGGAAGGCAAGGAATGAGTACATCACTTCCGATCCCGACTGATCCCTGGCCCGCATTACCGCTCGACGCGTGGCAGGATACATACGCGACTCTCCACATGTGGACGCAGATCGTGGGGAAAGTCCGCAAAACACTCACCCCTTACATCAACCACTGGTGGAACGTCACGTTATACGTGAGCGCGCGAGGTCTCACCACTTCGCCCATTCCGTACGGCGAGAAGGTCTTCGAAATCGAGGTCGATTTCCTCGATCATCAACTTCTCGTGGATACGTCTGATGGTGCCAAAAGACGGATCCCGTTAGCTCCGCGCTCCGTCGCCGATTTCTACCACGAGGTGATGGCGTCGCTTCACTCCCTCGGAATCGACGTGCAAATCCACGCCAGCCCGGACGAGGTCCCGAATCCGATTCCCTTCGCGGATGATCGTGTCCACGCTTCCTATGATCCCGAGTACGCCAATCGCTTCTGGCGCATTCTGGTTTCGACCAGCCGGGTCTTGCAGCAGTTCCGGTCGGGCTTCCTCGGCAAGTGCAGTCCTGTGCATTTCTTCTGGGGCAGCTTCGATTTATGCGTGACCCGTTTCTCGGGACGCCGCGCCCCCGAGCGTCCCGGAGCCGATGCCATGACGCGTGAAGCGTATTCACACGAGGTGAGCAGCGCGGGCTTTTGGCCCGGCGCAGGTTTCGATGGCCCGGCATTCTATGCTTATTCAGCACCCGCGCCCCCTGGACTCGACAAAGCACCGGTCCGTCCCGAAGCGGCGCTCTATCATCCGAAGCTTTCTGAGTTCATCCTGATGTATGACGAGATGCGTAAGGCCGCCTCTCCCGAGACCGCGCTGATGGAATTCCTGCAGAGCACTTACGAGGCCGGCGCAAACCTCGCCAAGTGGGATCGTTCCGCGCTGGAAAGACCGGTCAGCGATACTGCTATCTCCGCCGCTCGGCCACAATCGTAATCTCCATGTCGCGCGCCAGCCGCACCAGGCGGTTTAGCGTGCTGCCATGCACGCGATCTGTCCAGCCCTTGGAAAGGCTCCTTCCCATGAAAATGTGCGTGGCATGTTGCGCGCGCGCGAACTCCACCACACTGGCGGCCACGTCCTGGCCCTCGATGACTTCCGTCCGGATGCGCAGATTGCGGGCAAAGCCCAGGTGCCGCTCGACGGCTTCGCGGTCCTCTTGCGAAAGGTGGGCCAGCGCGGGATCCGGGCTGACGTATACCGCGATGCACTCCGCTCTCAGGTAGTCCGCCACGCGCCGGCCGCGGCGGATCAACACCGCCGACGACGGGCGCTCATCGATGCAGATCAGAATGCACTCCCTGCGCTTCGGCCCTTCTGCGGACAGCGCCGTCTGCGCGCCGCCGGCCAGAGCAGCTTCTTCCTGCGCCGACAATTTATCCTCTATCTCGTGCGCCGCGTGCCGCATGGCGATCTCACGGAGCGCACTCAGATTCTGTTCGGTAAAGAAATTCTCCAGCGCCTTCTCGGCCTTTTCGCGCGAATAGATCACGCCGCGTTCGAGCCGGTGCCGCAAGGCGCGCGGTGTTACGTCCACTACCACGATCTCGTCGGCCTGGTCCACCACCCAGTCCGGCATGGTCTCGCGCACGCGCACTCCGGTCATCTGCCAGATCTGATCGTTAAGGCTTTCCAGGTGCTGGATGTTGAGAGAGCTGAGCACATGGATGCCCGCCTCCAGCAGCACGTGCACGTCCTGCCAGCGCTTGAGGCGTTCCGAGCCGGGCACATTTGTATGCGCCAGCTCGTCCACCAGGCAAACTTCCGGTTTCCGCTTGAGAATCGCCTCCGTGTCCATGTCTTCGAGAAGAGTGCCGCGGTATTCGATCTTCCGGCGCGGCACGATTTCCAGGCCCTCAGTCCGCGCGATCGTGTCCTTGCGCCCGTGTGCTTCGAAATAGCCAATCACCACGTCCATGCCCTTGCGGCGCATCTCCTGGCCCTCTTCGAGCATTTGGTATGTCTTGCCGACGCCCGCGGCGTAGCCGAGAAAGATCTTGAAACGTCCGCGTTTCGGGGCAGGGACACTGGTCATGGCGAAGCTGGATGAGGAAATATTCGCACATCCATGGCGTCGGACGCCTCAATGAGGCGGTCGAGGGGATTACCGAACAGCAGTTCCCGCCAGCGGCTGGTCAGGCTGTGGCCCACAAATAGTTGCGTGATCCCCTGCTCGCGGGCAAATTCCAGGATTGCCCCAACGGAATCCGTGGCGTCCAGAACGTGTACCTGTGCACCCATCTCGCGCGCCAGCGCCAGATTGCTCTCCAGGAGTTCGGCGTCGGCTTGGCTCAACCCCGGCTGCCGTACGGTTGCCGCCAGAAAGCCGCAATGGAATCGGTCCGCGTTGCGGCGCCCGCTCTCCAGCATGCGCTGGGCATGGCTTCGCGGCGTAATGCACACCAGGATCCGTTCCCGACTGCCGAGAAATACCTCCACGCCCTCGCGATCGAGACATTGGCGGAGTTGCGCGTCCACCACTTCGGCGGTCAGCAACAGCGCCAGCTCGCGAAGCTCGGATAGCCTTCGCGTCTGCTCCGCACTCACCGGCTCGAGCTGCCGCAGGTCGTGGGGCGGCACGTCAACGATCACGATCTCGTCCGCCGAGCGAATGAACGCCTCTGGCACCGTCTGCTGCGCTCGCTTGGCCGTGATCCTCTCGACCGCGTCCTGCTGCTCGGCGATATGCTGCAAGTTGACCGCCGTCACTACCGTGATCCCGTTATCCAGAAGCTCCTGGATATCCTGCCAGCGCTTGGGATTGCGGCTCCCGGGCGGATTGTCGTGCGCCAGTTCGTCCACCAGGCACACCTGCGGATGCCGCTTCAAAATGGCGACAACGTCGAGCACCTCGTCGTCTTTTCCGTCCATCCGCGCCTTCAGGCTGGGAATGATTTCGAGAGTGCCCGCCAGGCCCTGCACGTCCGGTCCTACCTTGGATTGGATCGACCCGATCGCCACGTCCTGGCCCCGCTGCTTGCGCCGCCGTCCCTCGTCGAGCATGCGAAACGACTTGCCCACGCGCGAGGCATAGCCCAGAAAAATCTTGAGGCGCCCGCGCTTCGCCTGCCTCTCCTCGGCTTCAACGCGCTGCAGCAGTTCCTCGGGACTGGGCCGTGCATCGGGCATGAGAACTACCAGCCGCCTGTTTTGCGGCCGAACCACCAGACCAGCCCCAGCGTCGCGGTAGTCTGCTCGTTTTTCAGCAGGCCCGTAGCATCACCCAGGAAGAACGGCCGGTTGGAAAAATCACGACGCCATTCGCTGCGCATGAGGAAACCCTCCACCGGCAGATAGTCGAAGGTCAGGGTGGCCTCTTTGAGCGCCTGCGTGGTCCCGCTGAAGAGGCCCCCGCGGTCGGAGAAATATTCGGCCCGGCCCGACAGCGCGAACTTCGGCGCGAACTGGTAGCGCGCATAGGCTGCCCCCGCCGCTACGTGCGCGGAAATCGGTTCGATTCGATGGGTCACGTAGTCAGCTTCCGCGGCCAGCGTAACTTTGGAATTCAGATTCCATGTGACGTAGCTGTCGTAGATATGCAGCCTGTCTCCCAGGGTGGGCAACAGGACGTTCGACAAGCCCGGCTGCGTCGGCAAGGTCGGGATGCCCGGATTGAGCGCCGGCAGCGTGTCCCTCCCTTCGTTTCCCGTGTAGTAGTTCACGTTGAAAGCCACTTTCGAAGACGGCTTGACGGTGAGCAACAGCGCCTGCGATTTGTTGCCATTGAAATCCTCGCTCTGTTGGACGCCGTTCACCAGCCAGTAGCTTAAGTTCAGCCACTTGCTGACGTTATAACTTGAACGGAATCCGAAATGGTAGAACGGCAGAAAATTGAAGAGATAGGACCGCGAGTAGTTCATCTGGTCCTTGGTGTAATTGTTTTCGATACCCAGCGCGCTTGCCCACTTTCCAAAATCCACCGTTAGCCCGCTGCCTACCGGCAGGATATACGTCCCGTACGCCTGAAAAACCGGGCGATAAACCTGCGGGCGCGGTTCGTTGGCGGCGCTGCCTTGCAGAGTTTCAGTCGCCTGCCCGTATTGCAGGTCCACCCGCATGCCAAAACGCCGCCCCGCCTCGACATCCGGCGCCCGCTCGATGACCATCGTCGCCTGGTTCAGGCTGAAGCTGTTGCTCAATACGTCGTAGGCCCGCAGAAGATTGATGCGTCCCACCGGCTGGTTGAAATTATAGCCGTAGTAGCCATCAAGCGTCATGTTGAAGGTGGTATCAGCAAGAAAGCCGCCGGCAGGCTCGAACCTTTTCGCATCCGCCGGGGCCACTGCGGATGAAGCCTGCACAGGTTTCGGAGTATCCGGAGCCACGGAGGCCGCCGGTCCCAGCCGTGCTTCCAGCGCGGCCAACCGTTGCTCCATCGTATCGATTCGCGCCAGTAGCTTCTGTTCACGTGGCGTGAGAGGTTGATCCATGTCCGCCGCAACAAGAAGCGGGGCGGTGAACAGAAACACGTGCAAGCAGAGTCTGGCGTGCGACATATCGGTCTTTCCAGTGTCGCACTCGAAACTAGCGTCACGTACTCCGCCACCGCCCGTAAAGAGATCATTTAGAGTTTGACGAGTAACGCGATAATAATCCGGTTCTCGCGTTTGCGAAGATCCGGGAACCAGCCCGGAACCACCGACCCGGGCGCGCCAAAAATATCACCCCCAGGAGGCGTCACGCCGCCCGTTCCGGAGAAATAGGGAACGTTTGAGGCCCGGTGTGTGTATTCAAAGCGCCATGTCAGGAACTGGCTGGGCATGAAGTCGAAGGTGGCTTGGGCATCCCAGGCTTTGAATTGGTCCCCAGGATTCGCGGTGAAGTACGGTGTTCCTGAGGCCGCGGTCGCACCATTGATTGGCGGCAGAAGGACCAGATAGCGCCCCGGGTTATTCATCGCGCCTCCGCCCATGGTGATAGCGAACAGATCCCTGTGGAACCACCAGCGATTGTAGAACATGAAGCCCAGGAAGTTTTGCGCGGGACCTCCTTTCCCTCCGGCGCAGGTTACCCCGGCTCCGCTCTCGCACCCCGCGTCAAGAGTCAACGAAAGCGCCATTTTGTCCAGGAGCTTAGTCGGCACGTCATAGTACTTGATCTCCACGCTGTCATCGGTGTGCCAGCGCGTGCGGTGGAGACCCACTGTGTCCTGGCCCACGCCATATTGATTGCCCACAAACGAGAGCCACTCAGTAGGACGCCACATAATTTGGGCGCCAACACCCGGCCTGCCATTGAACTTGCCATACGACTGCCACCCATTAATGAGCCATGGCTCAATCTTTAACTTGTTCGTGGGGAACCACTGGACCCGCATGCCATTGAAGAACCATGGCGTATTAGATGAAACATAGGAAGGCTGGTAAGTCCAGTTATCGAAGTTATAGTAACTGAACAGGCCTATGTAAGACATGAATATCCCAGCTTGTATGTTGATACCATTCTGCACGTTAAGGTGGTATCCGCCGTACGCTTCGGTAACATAGCGGTAGGCGTCGTTGAGATTCCACTGGCCGATGGACGGACTGGCATCATTGCGCGGCGTGGCTGTGGAGTACATGCCGAACTGCGTCAGTACCCTTCCCTGCACGTTACCCGCGTGGAAGTCGCCTCCTATCCCTAGATGCTGGACTTGAAATTCGCCCGTCCGGGTGCCCTCGGTGGTTCCGCTGAGGGTATGGTCGATAGGATGGTTGTAGTCGTAAATGTAACTGGTGTCGGATCGGAATTCCCCAGTAAAGTACTTGGAATCCAGAACCGACTCTTTGTTGCGGGGATTGCCGTTGAGCCACGTAAAATCGCCAAATGCGAACGGCGCCGGCCGTTCCTCGGGCGCGGTGGGCAAAGTCAGCGGGGTCTTCGGCTCTCTTGGCACGCCCGCGGACGGATGCTCTTGCGCGGTTCTATTCTTCAACTCCGCTTCGAGTTGCTCGATACGCTTCTTCATCGCCTCGAGCTCTTTCAACAGATCCGGTGGCGCCTGACCTTCGGCGTGCGCTTCTTGGATGGGCGTTTCGCTTCCGCTCTGCGGGAAGCAAGGGTACTGCCCCAGTATCAGTAGAAAAACAGATAAAACGCCCAACCGCTTACAGTGAAGCCGGAACTTCAGCATGGAAGTTCTCTCCTCTCTCTTTTAACCTAGGAGGGCGGCCATTAATAAGTCGTTAAGAAAGGGTTGAAAGTTCCTTATGGTTGGGGGGCGTGGATCTTACTGCTGGTCGGGCATTGCGAAACGGTATCCCACCCAGGGCTCGGTCAGCACGTATTTGGGACGCGCCGGGTCTGGCTCGATCTTCTTTCGTAGATGATTGATGAATACGCGCAGATATTCGGTCTCGTCTCCATAGTCCGGCCCCCAGACCGCCTGGAGCAGCTCGCGGTGCGGCACAGGCTTTCCGCCGCGCCCCACCAGGTGCCGGAGCAGATCGAACTCTTTGGGCGTCAGCCGCACGTTGTTATCCTTTACCCGCACGCGCCGGTTGTCGAAATCGATTTCCAGATCGGGCGACACAAAACTCTGCGGCCCGCCTTCGCTCGAGCCGGGCGATCTGCGCAGCGCCGCCCGTAGGCGCGCCAGCAGCTCCTGCATGCCGAACGGTTTGCATACGTAATCGTCCGCGCCGGCATCCAGCGCCTCCACTTTTTCTTTCTCGGTGTCCCGCACGGTCAGAATGACGATGGGCACATCCGACCCCTGGCGCAGCTCCCGGCAGGTCTCCAGGCCGTCCATCCCCGGCATGTTTAGGTCCAGCAGAACCAGGTCCGGCAGAAATGCGCGGAATTTTTCCAGCGCTTCTTCTCCCGTCCGCGCCTCGTCCACCTGGTACCCGTTCGATGTCAGCGTGGCCCGCATCATGCGGCGGATCTGCGGCTCATCGTCCACCACAAGAACCTTCGCGCCGCTCATCGCACCAGCTCCCCTTTGACCATCGGCACGGCGAAGCTGAATACCGAGCCCTTGCCCGGCGCGCTCGTCACCCAGATTTTTCCACCGTGCGCCTCGATGATGCCTTTGGCGATCGATAGTCCCAGGCCCGTGCCCAGCACCCGCTCGCGCGATTTCCGGCCTCGATAGAACTTGTCGAAAACCCTGGACTGTTCCTCCTCGGCGATTCCACTGCCACGGTCCGACACGCTGACGACGATTCTTTCGCCGGCAGTCTCCGCCGCAATCTCCACCGGCGTTCCAGGCGCCGAGTATTTCACGGCATTGTCCAGGAGTTGCTTCAACACCTGCTGGATAAATTCAAAATCCACGTCGGCCGCCGGCAGTGGGGACAATATGCGCAGCTCCACCGCGCGGCCTTTGAGCGATTCCTCTTGCGCCTTCAATGCGGCGGCCACGATATCGTTGATGTCGTGCGGCGCCCGGTCCGGATGCAGTTTGGAAGCCTCGATCCGCGCCATCTCCAGAACTTCCACCACCAGACGGTTGAGACGGTCCGCTTCTTCATTGGCGATGGTGAGCAATTCTTTGTCTTCCGCGCCCGGCTGCTGCGCAAGCAGATGCGTCACCGCTCCCTTAATTGACGTGAGCGGCGTTTTCAGATCGTGCGCCAGCGCATCCAGTAGCGTGGCCTTCAAGACTTCGCTTCGCCGCGCCGCCTCCACCTTGCCGGCTTCCTCGATCGACCGCGATCGCTCGATCCCGATGGCCGCGAGATACGCCACCGCATTCAGCGCGGCTGCGGAAAGCGTGCACCCGATAAGTCCCAGGCTGCCGATCACCTGCCCGCCCAGCCGGATCGGGACAACCGCTGTCAGACTCTTTGCGTCGATCGCCGCCTCGCCGCTGTCGGCTACGCGCCGTAGCTGATCCTCTGCAATCGACTGCGCCCGCGCGTCGGAGCGCAAGAACTCGTTTTCGATCTGGTTGAATAAAACCGCGCCGGGAATGTCGAACGTCCGTATGATGCTGTTGACGATCTCGCGTGCCGCGCTGCGCACGCTGCCGCTCAGGAGCATGGCCTGGCCCAGCGCGTTCAACCTTTCCACTTCCTGGCGGCGCGCGATGGCCTCCGCTGCCCTGCGCCGGACCCCCACCGAAAGCTGGCTGACCGTGATCGCCGTCACCAGGAACGCCGCCAGCGCCACCCAGTTCTGCGGGTCCGTGATGGTGAATGTTCCGACCGGGGGGAGAAAAAAATAGTTCAGCCCCAGCACTCCGCCGATCGAAGCCGCAATCGACTCCGTCAAGCCCCACCGGGTGGCGATCCCCACAATGGCCAGAACCAGCGTGAGAGCCACCGTCAGGCTGTTTGCCGGCAACACGCGCAAGCAGACGAAGACGATGGCCCCAACCAGCGCCATTGACCCCACCAGCCGGATTGTCACGCGAACCGGTCCACTCACTAAGGCAACCCCAATCGGTATGGTATCCCGGAACCCGCTCTCGTGACCTGGCGCGCGCGTGATTGTATCCTGAAAGACTGGAGCAATCTTTGGGACGCATCTGGCTAGCTATCAGCAGCTTCTTTTCCATTCTGTTTCGCGGCTCTCTGCCCGACGACACCCTGGTCACCCTCCGCCTCGCGCGCCGCGCCGCCACTAAGCCACCCGCCGCCACCGCTGCGGCCCCGCGCCCTTCTGATGGAGCCCTGCAAATCCTCTCCATCTTGCAGCGCGATTCGCGCCTCATCGACTTCATCATGGAAGATATCGCCGCTTACTCCGACGATCAGGTCGGAGCCGCCGTCCGCAGCTTGCACGATCAGGCCCGGGAATCGCTCGGCCGCTATATCAAGCTCCAGCCCGTGATCGATGGTGTCGAGGGCACCTTCACCAAGCCGGCTGTATCCGACCCCGCCGCCGTCAAGTTCATCGGCAACGTCCCCGCCGGGACGCCTTCCGGCGGCCTGCTGCGTCATAAAGGCTGGCGCGCCGGCAAAGTCGAGCTTCCCGCGCTCAATCCCAAGCAGGATGCGGCCATCATCGCCCCCGCCGAGATCGAAATCGAATAATGAAGTACGTCATTGGAATCGACCTGGGCACCACCAACTCTGCCCTGGCTTATAGCGAAATCAAATCCGGCGCCGATGGCCCCGACGCGCCCGACGTCCGCCTGATGGACATTCCGCAGCTCGTCAACCCTGGCGAGGTGCGCGACGAGCCGCTGTTGCCCTCGTCGCTCTACGTTCCGGGCCCGTCCGATTTTCCGGCAGGCTCGCTCGCCATCCCTTGGGATCCTGAGCCGGAATTCGTCGTTGGCCGCCTGGCGCAAAAACGCGGCGTCGAGAACGCCGGGCGCCTCGTGGCCTCGGCGAAATCCTGGCTTTCGCACTCGGGCGTCGACCGCACCGCCGCCATTCTCCCCTGGAGTGCGCCCGAAGGCGCTCGCAAACTTTCGCCCGTCGACGCCTCCGCCCGCTATCTCGAGCATCTGCGCGACGCCTGGACCGCGAAAATGCCCGA